>Ga0105163_1001938_pt1 | contig 10278 bp, 13 predicted proteins | sample JNZ110809AmetaG_FD_81531 | JGI IMG/M metagenome (GOLD analysis project Ga0105163, IMG submission 81531) | Hot spring microbial communities from Jinze hot spring, China to study Microbial Dark Matter (Phase II) - JNZ 110809A | ecosystem: Environmental > Aquatic > Thermal springs > Hot (42-90C) >... | reverse complement strand
TGCAGACGAATACCTCCTTGGTAGTTTTGATGTAGATGAGATTGAGGTACCCACACTCCTTTTTCAGGCTGGGTATTTAACGGTGAAAGAGTGGCATTCTTCTATTGAGGGGACCTATTATGTTTTAAGCTATCCAAACAAAGAGGTTAGGTCTGCCCTAAACCGTGTGTTATTTTATGCCTTAACGCCCCTTGAGGAAGAGGGAGGAAGGCTAAGTCTCAGGGCAAGGGAAAGTCTTAAGAGGGGTGATGTAGAGGGCTTTGGAGAGGTATTGAAGAGCCTTTTTGCAGGTATTCCCTTTGACTGGTATAGAAGGAATAACTTAAGTGAGTATGAAGGGTATTATGGAAGTGTGGTCTATAGTTTTTTGCAGGGAGTGGGGTTTGACATAGTGGCAGAGGATGTGACAAGCAAGGGGAGGCTTGATTTGGCAATAATAGCTGGGGAGAAGGTGTATCTCCTTGAGTTTAAGGTGGTGGAAAGCGAGGGAGAGGAGAGTGCCCTTGAAATGCTTAAACGGAAGGGCTATGCCGAGAAATATAAGGCTACCGCAAGAGAGATCTATCTCCTTGGGCTTGATTGCAGTGAGAGGGAGAGGAACCTTGTGAATTTCCAGTGGGAGAAGATATAGGTTTATAGAGGCACTTTCTTCCTCAAAAGCTAAGAGAAGTTTTCCTGAAACATGTCTCCTTTTCCCTATGGAGACATAAATTTTGGGAAAATTTGATTTAGAAATAGGGGATGAAGACATTAAATAAAGCGCATAGAGCCACTTTGGGACAGGCTAAAGCCTTTACCTTTACTGAAAATTTATATCTTGCGGTTCATTTATGCCACCGCTCAAAAAGAGGTAATTTTTCCTTTGTTGATGCCAAATATACTCTGCTTAGACCTCCTGAGTTTCACCAGGAGCTTAAAATTTTCTCGGCAAGTGATGAAGATATATATCTCGACTACCAGATCGGTATCTTTTTAAAATCTCTCCTCTATTTTGGAAAGGCAGATAAAGAAACTTCTCCCAAGCTTAAGCCCTATTGGAGAGAAATTAAGGGTTTTCTCCAGAAAGAGGTAAAGGCTATTTTATTTCCATGTTCTCGGTAGTTGCTGCCTACATTGTTAGAGAGGGCAAGGTGCTACTTGTAAAGAGGCCCTATCACAAAAAAAGGGGAGGGCTTTGGGAATTTCCTGGAGGCAAGATTGAGGGAAAAGAGAGCCCAGAAGAGGCTCTGGTAAGAGAGCTAAGGGAAGAGCTTGGTATTGAGGTAACCGTGGGAAGAGAGCTTGTAAGAATAAAACACGCCTATCCTGATGAAGAAATAGAGCTCATTCTCTTTGAGGCCCACTTTGAGGGAGAGCTTTCCCCTAAAGAGGCTGAAGAAATTTGCTGGGTCCCCATTGAGGCCTTAAGGAGTTTAGATCTATGCCCTGCAGACCTTGCCTGTCTTAAGGCCATAGATACTTCTAAAAAAGAGCACTAAGGGGCCTTGAAGATGAGGACATAAAGGGCCCAAGCAGGAGGCTTGAAAAAAATACAAAATAGGTTAAGTTTAATAATTAGGATAAAGTGGGCGGTTAGCTCAGGGGTAGAGCGCCATCCTCACACGGTGGATGTCGGAGGTTCAAATCCTCCACCGCCCATTTCTCCTTGCTCCCAAGCATAGAGCCTTGGGGGCCAAAAAGACCATAAGGAGGGTAAGATTATGTTTGAATTTCCCAAAGCAAAACGTTTTCGCAAGTGGGAAAGTCTTTTCATCATCCATCCTGAAAAGGTGGATGAAAAAGAGGTCATTTTTGAAAAGCTAAAGCAGCTTATTCAGAATAAGGAGGGTGATCTCCTTAAACTTGAGGAGTGGGGTTTAAAAAAGCTGGCTTATCCCATTCAAAAGAAAAAACAGGGCTATTATGTCCTTGCCGAATTTTATGGCAGAGCAGATTTGCCTCAAGAATTGGAAAATTTCTTTCGTATCGATGAAAGAATTATGCGGTTTATCATTATCAAATTAGAAGATAGATTTAACCCTTCTGAAATACAATCACTTTAAGGAGGTAAATGATCATGGAAAATAGCGTGACCATAAAAAAAAGGTATTTTCCCAGGAAAAAGGTTTGCCGCTTCTGTGCGGATCCGAGCCTGGTTTTAGATTACAAAAACTATGAACTTTTAAAAAATTTTATTAATGAAAAGGGCATGATCCTTCATCGTCGGCAGACGGGAAACTGTGCTTATCATCAGAGGAAGCTTACAACTGCCATTAAACAGGCTCGTATCATGGCCTTACTACCCTTCACTGCTGATTTAGAAATAGAGTAAAGGGGGTCTCAAGATGGAAGTTATCCTTAAACAAGATATACCTAAACTGGGCAAAGCTGGGGAGGTAGTGAAGGTTAAGGATGGTTATGCCAGAAATTATCTAATCCCTAAAGGACTTGCCATTTTGGCTAATCAAAAGACCTTAAAAGCCTTAGAAAGAGAGAGAAAAACTATCTTAGCCAAAGTTGAGAGAGAACGTAAGAAGGCTCAGAGTCTTGCCGAAAAGCTCCAGGGCCAGAGTCTTACCCTATATAGAAAAGTCGTTGGTGAAGGACGGCTCTATGGCTCAGTCACAGCCTTAGATCTGGCTAAAGCTCTTTCAGATCTTGGTTTCCCAATAGAGAAAAAACAGGTCCTTCTTGAGGAACCTATAAAGGCTGTAGGGACCTATGAAGTATCTATCAAATTAGCCCCAGATATTACAGTGCCCATAAAAGTTGAGATTATAGAAGAAAGATAGAATTATGGAAGAAGGTAGAGGTAGGAGGACAAAAAGGGGGAAAGAAAAGGGCCTATCCTCGCCTCTACCAGAGGAATTCCTTCCGCCTCAAGATCTCCAGGCAGAGCGCTATACCTTAGCCTCTATACTCATAGATCCAAGTTCTTTGATTAAGGTTATTGACTTCTTAAAGCCTGAAGATTTTTATCTTTCCTCCCATCGTCTAATTTATCAGGCCTTTTTGCATCTCTTTGAAAAGGATGAACCTATTGATATTGTCACTACCTACAATGAATTGGAAAAAATGGGGGAGCTTGAGAGAGTGGGAGGAGCAGCCTATCTTACAGAACTTGCAAGCCTTCTTCCCACCTCGGCCCATCTTGTGCATTATGCTAAAATTGTTAAGGAAAAGAGTATCCTTCGTGAAATTATTCGCATAAGCCAAGAACTAATTTATCGTTGCTATTACTCCACTGAGGACTCGCAAGAACTTTTAAATTATGCTGAGAAAGCCCTTTTTGACCTGGCCTACTATGGCAAAAAGGAGACCTTTGCCCCTATAAAAGAGATCATCAAGGATACCATCAAGCACTTGGAGATGCTTTATCAAAAGGGAGATCTCATCACAGGGATTCCCACTGGCTTTTATGAGTTAGATAGGCTCACTGCTGGGCTTCAAAGGGGTGATCTGATTATCCTTGCGGCAAGACCAGGTATGGGAAAAACAGCCCTGGCTCTAAATATTGCCTGCAATGCCTGTAAGCAGACCAATCTTGGAGCAGCTATCTTTTCTTTAGAGATGAGTAAAGAACAGCTTGTGTCACGTATGATCTGCGCTGAAGGTAAGGTAAACTTTCAAAAATTTAGAACGGGCCAACTTGACCCTCAGGACTGGCAAAGAGTTATTAATGGAGCAAGTGTTTTGAGCTCGCTTCCTATTTATATTGACGATACCTCGGGAATCAACATTTTAGAGGTTAAGGCTAAGGCAAGAAAAGTAATGAAAGAAGTCCCCCTTGCTCTTATTGTGGTTGACTATCTTCAGCTCATGAAAAGCCTTGAAAGAAAGGAGAGAAGGGAGCAGGAAATCTCAGAAATCTCAGCAGGTCTAAAGGCCTTGGCTAAGGAACTGAATGTGCCAGTCCTTGCCCTCTCTCAGCTCAATAGAAAGGTTGAGGAAAGGCCAGACAAGAGGCCCCAACTTGCAGACCTACGTGAATCAGGTGCTTTGGAACAGGATGCCGATGTTATCCTCTTTATCTATAGAGATGAAGTCTATAACAAGGAAAGTCCTGAAAAAGGGATTGCCGAGATTATCATTGGCAAACAGAGAAATGGACCCTCTGGCGTAACAGTAAAATTAGCTTATCTCTCCTCCTTTACCTCCTTTGCTAATTTAGAGAAAAATCTTTAGTAAAGGAGCTTTAGATGCCTGAAAGAAGAAAGAGCACTATCAACGAACTTTCAGAAATTCTTGCTGAAACGGCCAAAGAGGTTTTATCCATTAACACTGGCTCAGAGATCAAGATTTCTCCAACCCTCCAGAAGATTAACTTTGTAGCCTTAAGGCCTGACCTTGGGGCCTTTTTAGAGTTTAACGGGGATTACAATGGCCTTCTATGCATGAACTTTACCAAAGAGGCTGCCCTTGAGCTATATCAGAGATCAATGCAATTTCTGGGTTTACCACCCGAAGAGATTGCTCAAGACCCCTATGCAGAGGAAGTAATTAACTTTATCGGCGAGATGGTAAACCAAATAATTGGAAATTTTCGCAAAAAGGTAGAAAATAAATATGGCCTTGTAGCCAGAAATCAACAGCCAAGGGCCATCCCTATTTCCAATACCATCATCATGTATATTGATACCTATCTTAATACCTCCCAGGCAAGAAAGATAAGCCTTCGCACGGAATCAGGCAACTCCTTTTATGCCGAGCTTAGCCTGGAACAAACAGAGTTTATACCCTTTCAGCAAATGGAAAAAGAAGATAGCGCCGAAGACCTCTTGAAGGAATTCTTTTAAACCCCTTTTCCATCCCAAAATCTCTTATTTTACCACTAAGACAGGTTTATTCCCAAAATTAATTACCCTCTCTGTTACACTACCCAAAAGAAGCCTTTTTAACCCAGTTTTGCCGTGAGACCCCATGGCTATCAAATCAAACTTTTCCTTATCAGCAAATTCTATAATTTTTTCTGGAGCCATTCCCTCTGTGACCAAAGATTCACAACTTACGCCCTCTTCCCTAAATTTGACCTTTAGCTTCCTTATAAACTCCTCAGCTGAAATCTTGAAACTCTCCATTAATTTTATAAGCTCACCTGGGACTTCATAAAGATCGGAAACAAAGAGTTCAACCACCGATAGAAGCATAACTATGCTCTTAAAATGTTTAGCCAGTTCCAAAGCCCGAAGGGCAGCTCTTTCCGAATAGAGAGATCCATCAACAGGAACTAATATTTTATTAAATTTTATGGTTGTATCTTTAGGAATGATAAGGACATCCACAGGGCTTGATCCTATAGTCCTTAAGGCTGTACTTCCTAAAATTCCTCGAGCTAAGCCCCCTTTGCCCGTCTTTCCCATAACAAGGAGATCTGCCCCTTCAGCATAGGCCATATCTACAATTTTCTGATAGGGTTCCCCTTCCTCAAGGATAGTTTTTACTTTCATGCCCATTTCACTGGCAATATCTTCAGCCTCTTTTAGGATCTTTTCTCCATTTTTCCTAAAAAAGTCTTTCATCCCGAGAAATAGAGAAAGGGCACTACTCAACTGGGCCCCAATTGGCACTACCGTGATAGCCATTATTTCCTCAACCCCAAGGCCTTTAGCTAATCTTAAGGCATTTTCCAAGGCACTTAAACTCTCCTTTGAACCATCAAGACAAGCCAAAATTTTCTGATATAAAGCCATAGCTTCCTCCTCCTGCCATCAATTCTAAATAGCCCTTATTATAGTGAAATTTTATTATAATCAGCACCAAAAGTCAAATCTAAAGAAAAGTATCAGCGTTTTTTAAGGACCTTAGGGGGCTTCTTTTGCTTTCTTTCCTCTCCTGGTGAGTAAACATATATCCAGAGATGACTCTGTAACTCTAAGGGATAATTTTGATTGCCAAATGTTTTAAAACCTCTGGGAAGCTTTATTGTTATAACCCACCAGCCTTCTTCCTCAAAGTTGACCCAAAAATATCCCCGTTCATCAAGCTTAGTGGTTTTCCTAAAAATAGGTAAGTTTACCTCACCTGTAGAATCCTTAGGCAAAGCCTTTGGACTCAGTTTTTTCCGTAGCCGCTCTACCTCTACTTCTCCTTCAGTGAGAGGTTCCCCTTGATAAAGGGCTTGCCCCCAAAAAAGGGCTCCTGCCCTTAGACCATAGGGCCTCGTAAAGGGCTTTATTTCCAGATCAAAACCACAGAGCCTATCCCAAGCTCCTTCCCTCTCTACATGATAAACAGTCTTGGCAAAAGGTTTTACCAGTTTTCCTCTGCCCACCAGGAGGTCCTCACCTTCAAAGCAGAGTATGTAATCCCCTTGCTCTTTCACCAGAATCTTAGCAGAATAAGCAATGCGAGGCTGATTAAACCAGGGGTCAAAAAGTTCTTCCCGAAAAAGGGTTAATTTCTCCCTTTTTCCCTTGGGCTCGAGAAGAAAATATTGCTGAGGAACCTTAAGATCAAAAAAGTTGGCAAAGGCAGGTTCTCCTAAGGCTAAATGCCAGATCTTTTCTTGCTGGCTCCTACCAAAGGAGTCATTATCGGTAAACAAAATTAATTTAGAGGCATAGGAGGGTAATCCCTTTAATAAAAGGATCAACCCCGTAAGAAAGATCACCCTCCAAGCCTTGGGCAAAGGAAGAGGCCTCTCCCTTGCTTAAGTATATCGATTCATTATCCAAGAGATAATGGCACTTTTAAGCTGTAACTCCTGTTCAGGAGTAAGGCTTGAAAGCCAATACTTTATCCACTTTTGCAGGCGATTGAGGTGGATTTTAGGGATCTTATCCCCATAAATCATCTCTAAGGCCAACATATACCAGGCAAAAATAGCCTGAAGGGACATGAAGCGGTACTCCATGGTGATGGGATAAAGACTATCGTAAAAGGCCTTATTGGCAAATTTTTTATCGGCTTCAGTGGGAGTTTTACGGATAATAACACGAGGAGCCTTTTCTTCTAAACGAGGATGCTTTGTAAGTTCTCTAAGATATTCGAGATTCTCTTGGAAGCTTCTAAGCTTCTCCTGATTGAGACGCACAATCTCATCTTGAAGGGCTAAAAGGGCAAGTGGGTTTTCCCTTTCCCTGTAATACTTAGCAATCTTTTGTTTGAGCACAGATTTGCGTGATCTACCACCCATCGCCAAATCACCTCTTTACTTACTTTCTAAACATATTTGGTCTTTACCATGTAATTCTTTAAAATAGACAGAAACATAATCATAGGGAGCAATCTTTTTTATCTTTAAGGCTAAATAAGTAGGCTCGATGGGAAGCTCCCTTCCCCCCCTATCTACAAGGACGGCAAGCTCAATCTTTTTAGGTCTCCCCAGATCCATGAGGGCATCCATAGCAGCCCTTATAGTTCTCCCTGTAAAAATCACATCATCCACTAAGATTACATTCTTATCCTCAATGGAAAAGGGGATCTCTGTCTTCTTAACCTCAGGATATTGACTAATCCTCGTCCAATCATCCCTGTAAAGAGTAATATCCAAATAACCTACAGGAATTTCTATATTTTTTTTCTGCTTAAAAATGTCTCTTAATCTATTAGTAACAGGCACACCGCCACAGCGTATCCCCACAAGGACTACATTTTCTAAAATAGGGTGGTTTCCCAAAATTTTTTGGGCTAATTTTTCGATGAGCCTCTCTATCTTTGCAGGGCCTGCTATTACCTTTTTAAGTTTTTGCGTTAAAATATCTTCCATGAACATAAAATAGCCCTTTTTCTAATTTTGACAAGAGGCAAACCCTTATGGATAGAATCACTTATCGGGTAATATATGGAGATACCGATTGCGGTGGGGTAATGTATTATGCTAATTATCTGCGTTTATTTGAAATGGGAAGAACAGAATACTTAAGAAAAAGGGGCCTCTCTTATAGAGAAATTGAGGATAAATGGGGAATCCTTTTGCCTGTGATTGAGGTGTCAGTCAAATACAAGGCCTCTGCCCGTTATGACGATCTGCTCACCATAAAAACCTCTCTCCTTGAGGCAAAATCTTATAAGGTAACTTTTCAATACGAAATTTGGTCAGAAAAGAATCTCCTGGTGGAGGGCAAAACCACTCATGTAGCTATAACTAAGGAGGGAAAAGTAATCAAAATTCCTAAGGAAATTCTGGAAGTCCTTTCCAAATAAGGCATTTTGTCTTAATTTTAATTAAAATCACCTCAAAGGGTGGCTATTATAAAAGGAGGGATTAGGTTTGAATTTAAAGATAGGATTAGTTGGGCTTCCCAATGTGGGGAAATCGACGATTTTTAATGCCTTACTTCAGAAGGTTAAGGCTGAAGTGGCTAACTATCCCTTCTGCACTATTGAACCAAATATTGGATTGGTAGCCATTCCTGATGAAAGACTGGAAATTATTGCGAAAAAAGAACAAAGTGGCAAGATTACTCCAGCTTTTATAGAATTTGTTGACATTGCAGGCCTGGTGAAAGGGGCAAGCCATGGGGCTGGCTTAGGGAATCAGTTCCTTTCTCACATAAGAGGTGTTTCTGCCATAGCACAAGTCCTAAGATGCTTTGAAGATACCGATATTGTCCATGTGGAAGGGGAAGTGAATCCCATAAGGGATGCCGAGATTATCGAGATAGAGCTCATTTTGGCAGATTTGCAAACCATTCAAAGGCGAGAAGAAAAAACTCAAAAACAGGCGAAAAGTGATAAGGTTGCTAAAGCCGAATTAGAGACTCTTAAAAAGGCAAAGGCCTTTTTGGAGGATTTAAAGCCTCTGAGATTATATAGAAAGGAATTTTCTGAAGAAGAATGGACTTATTTTGAGAAAACACTTTTTCTCTTGACTATAAAGCCTGTAATGTTTATAGCTAACATAGGAGAAGAGGATCTGACTAACCCTGAAAGGAATGTTCACTATCAAAAACTCAAGACAAAGTGTGAGGAAGAGGGTATACCCTTAGTTGCCCTCTGTGGAAAAATTGAAAATGAGCTTGCAGGGCTTGACCCTGAAGAGAGGGACTCTTTTTTGGAGGCCTATAGCTTAAAGGAACCAGGTTTGTATCAAATGATTCGGGAGGGCTTTAAGCTCCTCAAACTTATAAATTTCTTTACGGCAGGCCCCAAGGAAACGCGGGCCTGGACCATTAAAGAGGGAACTACAGCCAAAGAAGCTGCTGGTGAGATTCACTCCGATATAGAAAGGGGCTTCATAGCCGCCGAGGTCATCTCTTATGAAGACTATCAAAAGGTGAAAAACTGGCATCAGGCAAAGGAGCTTGGATTGATCCGTCTGGAAGGTAAAGATTACATTGTGCAAGAGGGAGATCTCCTCTATTTTCGTTTCAATGTGTAATAGCCTTTAATTTTCTTTAAACTTATTTTAACTATTATTTCTTATAATATACCCTTGAATTTTTAAGCTTTAACTCATATAATAAAACTAATGTTAAGTGAACTCTATGCCAGGTTTACCCCCTATGAATGGCTTCTTTCTAATAGGAAAGGTGGTTATGCCTTAGGAACAGCCTTTTTAGCAAACTTAAGAAAATATCATGGCCTCCTTATTGCTGGGAAAGAGGAAGGAAAGAGATATCACCTCCTCTCTTCCTTAGAGGAAAGGGTTATTTTCCCTTCTGGCCTAAACTTTCTTCTTGATACTAATTTCTACAGGGATACCCTCTATCCAGAGGGTTATAAACTGATAAAAGATTATTTTTTTAGACCTTTTCCTCGTTTTCTCTTTCAATGTCCCTACAAAGGAGAACCCTTTTTAGAAAAGACCCTAAGGTTTCACAGGGATAGAAATGTATTATTAATAAGTTATCATAATGTGAGTTCCTATCCCTATAAACTTATTTTGCGTCCCAAATTTACCTTTAGGAATCATCACGAGGTAAGCTCAGCCTCTTCTTGGCAGGGATATGCTCTTGAGATTAACTCTCAAAGTGCCTTTCTTGCTAAGGAGGACCTTGCCCTCTTTCTCTATACTAATATGGGCAAGCTCAAAGATGAGGTTCTTTTCTATTACGGTGTCTACTATCCTTTAGAGGATTTAAGGGGTTATCCTGCCTTTGAGGACCTCTTTTCTCCCTTTTATATAGAAGTTGAGCTTCCTCCTAAGAAAACTCTACATCTCCTTTTTAGTGACCAGGCCCTGTTTGACCCTTGGTCTGTAGTAAAAGATATTGAGGAGAGATATAGGCCCTATCCCCTACTTAATTTTGGGGCTCATGCCTTTGCAGAGGAGAATCTTTTAGCTATCCTCGAGGAAATGGTTGAGGACTTCCTTTTGGAAAGGGACATTATAGCAGGCTATCCCTGGTTTTATTG
>Ga0105163_1001937_pt1 | contig 10280 bp, 9 predicted proteins | sample JNZ110809AmetaG_FD_81531 | JGI IMG/M metagenome (GOLD analysis project Ga0105163, IMG submission 81531) | Hot spring microbial communities from Jinze hot spring, China to study Microbial Dark Matter (Phase II) - JNZ 110809A | ecosystem: Environmental > Aquatic > Thermal springs > Hot (42-90C) >... | reverse complement strand
TCCAGCAAGGGGAGTACTGTAGGTTCTTACGTTATTTACAGTCTTGCCAAGAAAGGAATTGCCCCCTCAGGTATAGTAATGGGGAAGATAGATACGATAGTGTCTTCAGGAGCAATACTTGGTGGAATACCCTTGGTATTGGTGGATATGAGAAAGCTATTATCGTCTTTTAAAGACGGTGAGATTGTCGTATTAGATGCGAAAAAGGGCAGGTTGATTAAGGAAGAATCTAAAGGGAAACCTTGAAGGAATAGGGCCTTTCTCCAAATATTCTCTTCGATGCTTCAAATACTTTTTCACGAAGTTCGGGGAAAGTATAGACTCTTGCAAGGCCGATAAATCCTCTTAGAGACTGGACTATTGGTGAAACTTCGAAAACCTGCTTAAGCTTCTTCTCACCGTTTTCCTTACCTACTATTTTGACTTCAAAACCGCCGTGTTTACCTCCGCTGTAATCAGGATGGTAAGGCAAAGAAGGTACTGATGGAAGATCTAGGAACACCATTCTGGGGTTTATATTAGCCTTCTCAGCAATCTCGTTTTCCAAGCTTTTACGCAGTAATGGTCTAGATATTAGGGAGTGGTAAAGAGGGTCATCGTGGTGGATTAATACTTCAAATACCGATTTTAAAAGAGATCTGTTTAAATATCCTGAGACGAGCTTTTTAGCGAGTCTAGCCTCTTCGCTGTTTTCATCTATTGACATAATTTTATCTATTACAGAGTAATCGTCTAATAGAATGTATTCTTCTGAAGTCTTAAAGTCTGTTAAACCTATTATATCATCAACTAAGAGCATTGCTCTAGAAAGCATTATTACTGCAGCCCTAACTGTTCTGTGAAAATAGACAGCTTTAAACATCATATATCTGGCGATGAAAAGAGATTCCAATGCATATAGAGCAGCCTCATCTATCGCAATGGAATCGTTCCAGAGAACCATCGAATCTATTATTCTCTCCGCATCTATTAAACCGTATTCAACACCTGTGAAAAACGAGTCTCTCCTAAGATAGTCGAGGATATCTGCGTCAAAGTGGCTTGATATTATTTGATTGACCCATTTCTCCTTCATACTACATTTACCAATGGAGAGTTCAGATACTTCATCCGGATTAAACCCTCCCTTGGAAACAATATCCCTAAGCTCAGTTTTCCTTATCAGCATTTTTGCAACATCCTCATGTGTAATACCCTTTCTTTCAGTGAGTACTTCTTCGAACGTGTGTGAAAAAGGACCGTGGCCAATATCATGCAGCATTCCAGCAAGCCGCACTAGCTGCAAATCATCCCCATTCACTCTACCAAGATGGTAATTGGCAATGTGAGAGAATATTTTACCGGCCGTGAACATTACCCCAAGTGAGTGAAGAAAACGAGTATGCATTGCACCAGGATACGTTAAATGAGCACCTGCAAGTTGTTTTATCCTCCTAAGCCTTTGAAACACGGGAGTGTCGATTACGCTTCTTTCTAAGTCGGTTATGTGAATATATTTGTGAACAGGATCTCTTATCTCTCCTACATATTCCAAAACTCTAGGACATGTTTAATAAGAGCTGCTAATAAGCTTTAGGAATAATGGGAGGAGTGGAGAGGGGGTTTCACATAAGTTTCGAAGGTATAGATGGCTCTGGTAAAACTACTCTCTCAACAAACTTGTATCTTAAGTTTAAGGAAAAAGGGTACCCGTGCTTCTATACTGTTGAACCCACTTTCATGAGAGTCGGATCGTTAATAAGGCTTCATGCATCAAGGATAAAAAATGTGCCCCAGTACTATATGGCATTGCTTTTTGCTGCTGATAGAGTTGAACACTACGAAAGAGTCATTAAAAAGAAGCTTGAAAAAGGATACCACGTTATCTCAGACAGATATGTGCATTCTTCCATAGCTTACCAGGGGGGCTTGCTTAACGATATTGAATGGGTTAGGACTATTAATAATAGAGTTCCACTACCCGATTTAGCGATATATCTCGACATAAGTCCAGATAAAGCTCTTAGTAGGAAGAAGGCTTCAGGATTATTCGATGATGTAACACTCTTGGCCAAGATAAGAGAAGCATATCTTAGCCTTGTTGAAAAAGGAGAGATTGTAATGGTTAATGCTGAAAAACCCTTTGAAGATGTATTTAGAGAGGTTATTGAAATTATTAAAAGCCGATTACATATCGACTTGTAGATCTGATGATTAGAATTCCTTTACTTTGTCAAATCCTCTTCGTTAAACTCTCTTGTAAGAACCTCCCTGATTCTCCTAGCCTTAACATCGCCTATTCCTTCAACTTGTTGAAGCTCCTGTTCACTCGCAGTAAAAACCCTCAGGGGAGTCTTAAAGTATTTCAGGAGCTTTACTGCTGTAGACCTTTCTACTAGTGGTAAGCCGGATAATAGGAAAACCTGTTGATCAGCAATGCTTTCAGGCTTCTTCTCTCCTCTAACTTGAAGATGCTTCTTCAACTCCTTCTGCTCTCTAAAGGCTATCGCATAGATTAGCTCAGCAGACTCCTTGGGATCTCTAGACCAGAGTAGAACCATCCTATATCCAGTGATAACTGCTGCAAGCGCCCCCCTTATTGAACTTGGACGCATGTTACTTAGGGGAGTATAAATGTCCTTCCCCTCTATGAGCAATATCGGTATTTCATAAGAATCTGCCATGGACTTAGCTTGCTGGAAAAGCCTCGAATCAATTATTGAAGATGCGAAATCGTTAACAGTCTTTCTCTCTACGCATATTCTTTCAGAAAGCACATAGTCTCCAACATCCAATTGACTAATTATAATCTTTGCTCCAAGCTTAGCTAGCTCGTCAACAACCGGAGAATTAGATTCTCTACTATCAACCACTATACTCACCTTGTCGTTCTCCTCTTCCATCTGCAAAAACCTGGATAGGCTAAAATTAGAAATTTGGCTTGAATCTACCTGTGACCTAATAGCTTTCATTTCCTCGATCATCTTCTTCTCTCTTCTCCTAGCTATCCAGAGATACTGCTCATCACGAGTATCTTGGAAATAAAGAATATACACTTTTCCGGGAGCATTACGACCTGTTCTGCCAACTCTCTGAACGAATCTAATCCCACTTGGAGTATTATCGTAAAAGATTATTGTGTCGGATGAGGATATGTCTAGACCCTCCTCCCCCACCTGTGTAGCTATCAGAACATTAAACTCCCCTTTCTTAAATCTTGAAATTATCTCTTCCTGTTCTCTTTGCGTCTGCCCCTTATCGCCAGTTTTAGAAGCCTGTCCAACTAGTCTAGCAACTTTAAATCCCTCTATTGACGACAATTCTTTCTCAACCTCTTTTGAGGCAGCACGATAGCTTACGAAAACAATTATCCTATTTACTCCGGACTCAAACTCCTTCTTGGACAGTTCTATAAGTTTTGAAAGCTTAGCATTATCATTTTGAAGCTTTAGTAATTCTATAGCATCTAGGATTCTCTTATCATTTAATATTTGAGCCAGATACTTAGGTGAACCTGGTCTCTTAGCCTTTTCTACAAGCCTATTAACGAATTGGAGGAAATATTTAGAACCCAGTAGGTCTAATCTCTCTAATGCGGTTATTAAGTATCTCGCTCTCGCGAGGCTTTTCAATGCCTCTATGAGCTCAGGCTTGTCTAGGAAAGGCCCGCTTTTTATAGCGTTTATCATTTCAGTTATTTCAGAAAAGCTGCTTGGCTTCTTATCCCATGGAAAGACCTTGAGCGCTTGACTAATCTGCTCGTTTATAAAGCTTTGAATCAGAGACCTAGCTTCCTTAACTAGCGGGTTCAATGGTATTGGTACAAGCCTATAGTCAATCTTCTTAACGTAAGGTGCAACATCTTTATCACTTCTCGTCCTAAACTCGAGGTTTTCTATGAAAAGATTTTTCATTAATTCCTCAATATCTTCTCTTCTAGAACCAGGAGAGGCTGTTAAACCCAGTATAAGTGGAAATGGGCATTCAGCATGGTACTTTTGGGCAATAGATATGTAGGCGTAATTACCTTTAGCTCTATGAGCTTCGTCGAAAACCATTAAAACTATTTTTTCCAATTCCACTCTTCCCTTAAAAATCTCATTCCTGAAGAGTTGTGGTGTTGCAAATATGACTCTGTAGCTTGTGAAAACCCTTTCTCGAGAAGGCGTCTCACCAGTCCAAAGTGCTATTAGGCTGGGCTCGATATTTAAGCACTCCTTAAAAAACTGGTAGTGTTGTTCTACAAGCGGCTTTGTGGGAGCCATGATAACACAAACGCCTTCGTCTCTTCGTAGCTTTTCCGCGGTGACAAGGAGGGCTATGACCGTCTTACCCAGTCCTGTGGGTAGGACGACTAATGTATTACCCGTTAAGGCTCTAGACGAGATTTTCAACTGATACTCTCTAGCACGGATTTTACCCTCTTTTATTAGTGGATGTTTTATAAACCCATCCGAATCCACCATAAAGGGGCAAGATCCAGTCATCTTAGCTATCCGATTTCTTCTAGGGTCTTCCTTAGACTATCGATAACTTTCTTCAATGTTTGTTCATCCTCCATTTCCAAAACACGTTTTTCCAGGTTTTTAAGCAAGGAAATCGCCTCATCTTTACCATATTCTAAGGTAGAATATTCTTCAAAGCCTTCTCCCGTACGAGAAGGCTTGTAAAGCCTATTACAATTGACACATTTAATCCTCCCATCTTTATACCTGAACAAGGGGGCGCCGCATGATTCACAATGAGCAGCCATCATAACAGCGCCACTTTGCAAAGCTTCTGCCATCTTCTTTACGTCAAACTTGCCGAACATCATTTCCCCTAATTCCCGTTGTGACATCTTACTCTTAGGAACTAGAAAAACATATATTTTAAACCTCATTAAACCTATGGAAATAGGAAGGATGATGTAAGATGTCTAAAATGCCTCGTAAAAAGGATTTGGAAAACGAGGAGAAGATAATTAGAGCGATAGAGATGCTTAACTTCGTTGTAAACGATGTGACTACCCCGCGTAACATTAGAAACAGTATTAAAGAAGTTATTGCAAACCTTTCTAAGAAAAACACCACCCCGGGGATAAGAGCAGCAGCAGCCATTAATGTATTAGATGAGATAAGTCAAGACCCTAATCTTTCAACGATATCAAGAACAAGAATATGGAGCTCACTAACCCTTCTTGAAGACGTAAAGGATTAATGTTAATTATCATTTTTGGAAACCTGGAAACCTTTAAATAAAGTTAATAAGACAGAAAGCGTTTAAAATATGAGAGTATTAGTTACAGGTGGTGCTGGATTTATAGGTTCTCATACTGTTGATTTATTGATAGAAAAAGGTTATCAAGTTAGGGTGCTTGACAATATTGAGCCTCAGGTACACGGAGGCAATAAGCCGAAATATTTGAATCCCAAAGCAGAATACTTATTCGGAGACATTACAAATAAGGGAGATTGGCTTAAAGCTCTAGAGGAAGTTGATGCAGTTATTCACCTAGCTGCAATAGTAAGTGTAAGTCAAAGCATGTATCAGCCTGTGAGATATTTAACTGTAAACTCTATAGGTACTGCGAACATGTATGAAGTACTTCTCGAGAAAGAGGAGATAAGAAGCAAGATTAAAAGGATAGTGGTAGCTAGTTCAAAATCAATATACGGAGAAGGGGCTTACGTTTGTAAGACTCATGGAATTGTCTATCCAGGCTTAAGGACTAGGGAGCAGTTGATGAAAAAAGATTGGGAAGTACATTGTCCATATTGTAAAGAATATGTTAAGCCTACGGCTATAGTAGAAGAAAAACCTGTTCAAAACCTCTCTACATACGCTCTTTCAAAATACGATACTGAAAGAATCGCTGTCAACTTCGGATTTGCGTTTAAGATACCGACAGTAGCTCTCAGATATTTCAATGTTTACGGTCCTAGGCAAAGCCTTAACAACCCATATACTGGCGTGGTTGCGATATTCTCATCGAGAATTAAGAATAATAATCCTCCAATCATTTTTGAGGATGGGAGGCAGATGAGGGATTTCATTTATGTTGAAGACGTTGCTAAAGCAAATCTCCTTGCCCTGGAAAGTGAAAAAGAAGGTGTTTATAACGTTGGAACCGGAAAACCCAGTAGTATATTAGAAGTAGCAGAGACACTTATTAGGCTTTTCAGTTCTAACGTTGAGCCCAAGATTACAGAAGAATTTAGAATTGGAGACAATAGGCATGATTTTGCCGATATATCAAAAATTAAAAGGGAAATTGGTTTTGAACCAAAATACGATTTGAAACATGGTCTTGAAAAATTCGTTAAATGGGGGGAAAGCCAAGAAGCAAAGGACATGTTTGATAGAGCAGAAGAAGAAAGAAGAAAGTATTTTAAATAGCTTTCGGCTATTAAACTCAATCTTTTAAGAAAAATTTAAAAAATAAAAACCGAATGGGTTGAGACATAAGTTGAAAACTAAAACTGTATTAGCTTCGGCACCAGGAAGGCTATGCCTGTTTGGAGAGTGAAGCTAAGAAGCTTCACCCAAATAACATATGGACTGGTGCCGAAGAGCAGTAATACCAGCAGCAATAGATATGAGGACATTTATCTTAGCTGAGGATAGTGAAGATAATATTGTGAATATACGATCTTATCCCCCCTTTACAGGTTTTGATTATTTTAATCTTGCTGATTTTAATCCCCAAGGAGGCGGGGATTTAAAATATATACGTGCTACTATAAGAGCCATGATGGATAGAGGATACCGTTTTAGAGGTTTAAGGATTAGAACAATTAGGGCAGATGAAGCTTCTAATATTATTGGAGAAAAAGAACTTTTTGACCTACCGATTAAGAAAGGACTCTCATCAAGTGCAGCGGTTTGTGTTGCAACTGCAGGCGCATTACATGCTTTAACAAAAGGTGTAGAAGCAATAAGCGAGAACCTCTTAAAGGAGATTGCTGATATTGCTTATACCGCCGAAAGAAAGATACTGCAAATTAATTGCGGACAAATGGATCAATACTCTTCTGCCTTAGGCAGTTTACTCTATTTAGATTGTAGCACTGAACCCGCTAAACCCATATTCCTAAGACTGAAAAAAACCCTTCCGCTGGTTATAGGTGATACTAAGCAAGCCAAAAACACTCCGTTAATATTGGCTTGGTTAAGAGAAAGGTTTGAAAAAAAGGAGCAGCTTTTTTTAGAAGGGGTAAACGAGATATCTAAGATCGTTGAGGAAGCGAGGGAGGAGTTTGAAAAAGATAACCCAAACCTTGAAAAAATTGGTGAATTGATGAATATGAACCAATATTACTTAAAGACTCATCTAAGGGTTTCGGGGGATTGCCCAATTTCACCAAATAAACTGGACGATTTAATAGAAGCAGCTAGAAATGCAGGAGCCCTAGGAGCAAAACTAAGTGGATCTGGAGGAGGGGGAGTAATGATGGCGTTATGCAAACCTGAAGACCTGTTGAAGGTCGCCGAGTCAATAAGAAAAGCAGGGGGAGATCCCATTATAACAACTGTGGCTAAAGAAGGATTACGAATTAATATACTTAATCCTTGAATCCTAGGTAATACTTAAAAACACTTTACCAAAGAGCTTACGGGCTTGATAAGAAAAGCAGTGATTGCAGCAGGTGGTCTCGGAACAAGGCTCTTACCGATGAGTAAAGAATTTCCTAAGGAAATGCTTCCAATATACCTTAAAGACAATGACCATATTGCTCTCAAACCATTGCTCCAAGCAGTTTTTGAGCAGCTCTATAAATACGGTATTAGAGATTTCTGTTTCATTGTTGGAAGGGGGAAAAGAGCTATAGAAGACCATTTCACTCCGGACTGGGACTATGTTAGAAGAATGGAGAGTAAAGTAAAAAGAGAACTCTTATCAGGAATGCTTACTTTTTACAGAATGATAGAAAATTCGACGATAGTCTGGGTAAATCAACCTGAACCAAAGGGATTTGGTCATGCAATTCTAATGGCAAGACCGTTTGTATCGAGTGAACAATTTATAGCTTGCGCTGGTGATACTCTCATATTGTCTGAGACAAATAAGTTTCTCGATAAGATGATAAATGCACATTTCAAGTATAATGCGGATTCTACAATACTCATACACAGGGTTCTCGACCCTAGGCAATATGGTGTCGCAATAGTAGAAAAAATAGAAAATTATGTTTTTAGAGTTACTAGAGTTTTAGAAAAACCGCAGAGACCACCCTCAGATATTGCAATAATACCATATTACGTTTTCAGCCCAAAAGTAATGGAAATATTAGGAAAGCTCGAGCCAAGTGTTAATAATGAAATACAGCTTACGGATGCCATTCAAGCTATCATAGACAATGGGGGTAGTGTTATAGCAACATTCCTGGATTCTGATGAAATTAAGATTGATATTGGAACCCCGGAAACTTATTGGGAAGCATTAAGTATTTCATACAATCGTTTTCTAATGAAGAAATAACTTATTATCACCGATACCAGTAAAAATTTTTATTCCTCTAAAATAAAATCCTTTCTCATAATGCATAGTTTAAAAATATTGTTTATAACTTCAGAGGAGCCAAATGGAGACGATATATATTTTAAAGGTCTTAAGACAATCCTTGGCGATAGAATTGTAGAATATCCATACAAGCCAATTTACCATCTTCGTCTCGAAGAAGGTAGACTAATAGGTCGAGACCTTGATGGAAACATCGTTTGTGAAGAGAATGCTTACGGTGACCTTGTTAGCAAAGGGGGGATGTGGCGTACAATGAAATATTTTTGCTGCATGGATGATGGAAGAAAATATGATTATGAAAAACCACCTAATTTTTCCGATTTTGATGCTATAATTGTAAGTTCTTTTTCTTTAGGATCGAATAAGATAAGGAGGATGTTACGTGAGGGGAAATTTAATAAACCGATTTTTGTGATAGATGGTTTCGATGAGCCTTTAATAAAAGCAATTTATTTCAATAAAAAAGTTAAAAAATATTTTAAAAGAGAAATATTGCTTACTCCATTCGTGGACAGATATTATTTTTTGGAACGATGTAGAGAATACTATCGTTATCATCTACGGAAATGGTTTATCGATAGAAAACTATTCGATATAGATACTGTGTTGTTTCCAGCCTTCAAAAACGTTCCCAAGTTAAAACATCTCGGTTTAACTATAGGATTGCTTAATAACGATGCCTATCTAACTAGGGAAAAGAAGATCGATATTAGTTTTATAGCTTATCCTTCAAGCCGTTTAAGAATAAAGTTATACTTTTTTCTTAAAAATTACGTTAAGAAAAGAAGTGGTTTAACCTCATTTATCCTCCTTACGGGCAAATTCTATAACAAAGAAAAAGTTGCAATCCCTCACAGTAAGTATGCAGAAATAATAGCAAGTTCAAAACTTTCCTTCGCAGTTCAGGGAGCAGGTTTCGACACATATCGTTATTGGGAAATACCTTTTTACGGTTCTACGCTCGTCTCTCAGAAACCATATATTTACATTGAAGATAATTTCGTTGACGGAGAGAGTGCAATATTTTTCAGAAGTTTTAAAGAATTGGAAAGAAAGCTTGATTATTACTTACTTAAAGATAAATGGGAGAAGATTTGCGTAAATGGTAGGGAGCATTTTCTAAAATATCATACATACCTACACAGAGCTAGGAAAATACTGAAAACTATAGAAGAGACTCTATAAAAAGTAAGCTTTTTATCACAGGATCATAGTTGAACTGATAAACTATGTCCTATAGCATTGCTATGTGCGCATATAATGAGGAAAAGTATATCAGAAAAGCTTTAGAATCAGTTTTCTCACAAACAGTAAAACCTGAGAAAGTGGTTGTAGTACTCGATAGATGTGTTGATAAGACTGGAGAAATAGCTAAAGAGTTCCCAGTTGAAATCGTAGAGAAGAGGTTTAAGAAGTGGAACAATTCATATGCTGAAAACCTAGAGATAGCGAGACAACGTATAAGCTCCGAGTTTATTGCCATAGTGGATGCGGATGTAGTTTTAGAACCCGATTATTTTAAAAACCTCCTGGCAGAGATACGTGAAGAAGACGCATGTGTAAGTGGGAAAATAGTAACAAAGAGTAAAACTATTCTTGGAAGGCTGCTATCCTTCTGGGAAAAAACCTATGGTATATCCCCCTCTAAAAGACCTAGGGGATGTGCATTGCTCATAAGGAAAAGCCTACTCGATAAAATCGGTGGATTTGCAGATGTACCAGCTCCAGACACCTATGTGCAAGATTCTGCTCTGAAACTTGGGTACAAAATTAGAACTACTAATAGTTCTATAGCTTA
>Ga0105163_1001935_pt1 | contig 10285 bp, 6 predicted proteins | sample JNZ110809AmetaG_FD_81531 | JGI IMG/M metagenome (GOLD analysis project Ga0105163, IMG submission 81531) | Hot spring microbial communities from Jinze hot spring, China to study Microbial Dark Matter (Phase II) - JNZ 110809A | ecosystem: Environmental > Aquatic > Thermal springs > Hot (42-90C) >... | reverse complement strand
GATAAACATGCCACTTGGATCCACAATGTCTGGAACATGGATGCTCCTATTTCCCCGCCCTCGTGGGCTAAGGGTTTGCTGGGGTTTTGGGTCCCACTCGCTGGCGGGTTGCCAATGCTGGCGGTTTGCCTCCTTTTGAAAAACCTGGGGGGACACATCCCAGTTCCCCCTCCACCCCCATTTCCCACTCTTGAAAGTTTTTGGGGACACCCCCGCTCCCTCTGGGAGCGGACTTTTCTCCTCCATTGTAGAGTGCTATAATACTTCAAAAAGCCTTATTGCAATGGCCATGAAAAGAAAGTGGTGCATCTTCTTCATAAGTATACTGCTACTGGCCAGCTGCGCTCAGCAGCCTTACCGCAAAGTCCGCTTGAAGGTCACTGAACCGCCTTCTACCTCTACTTTTTTCCCAATTCTAGAAGCTTCCCCTAATCCTTTAGTCGTAAAAGTAGCAGTGGCCGCCATTCTCTCACCACAAAGTACCCTTTATACCTATGAGCGCTTGGCTGATTACTTGGCTGAAAAGCTTGGCCGTCCCGTGGAATTGATCCAGCGGGCCACTTATGCTGAAACCAATGAATTGATCCGTACCCGCCAGGTAGATATGGCTTTTATATGCACTGGTGCCTACATCCGGGGCCAGCGGGAGTTTGAAATGGACCTTCTGGCTGTTCCAGAGATAAATGGGAAAACCACTTACCAATCTTACATTATTGTGCCATCCACCAGCTCAGTCCATTATTGGGAAGATTTGCGTGGGAAAGTTTTTGCTTTTACTGATCCCCTTTCCCTCTCTGGTTACATGGCTGTACTGGCCCTCTTGAAATCCAAAGGCGAAAACCCTGGGCAGTTTTTCTCCCGCACCCTATTTACCTACAGCCACGATAACTCTATTCGCGCGGTGGCTGAAGGTTGGGTTGATGGTGCAGCGGTGGATAGCCTTGTATATGAGGCTTTAACGAAGCAAGACCTCTTTTACCAGAATCGGGTGCGTGTAATCTGGAAATCGGAGCCCTTTGGCTCACCGCCTGTTGTGGCCCCGCGCGGATTGGACCCAGCTTTGCGGATGAAATTGCGTAGTATATTGCTGGAGATGGATCAGGATAAGAAAGGACGGGAAATACTCGCCTTGTTAGGGGTAGACCGGTTCGTGCCAGGGGATGATCGCTTGTACGACTCAGCAAGGGATGTTCTTAATGTAATAGGAGGATTGAAGTGAAACCCTGGTCCCTTTTATGGCCAATTATTAGCAATGTTAGCTTGCGTGTCAAGATAATGGGCATTGCACTATTGATGATTCTCCTCCTTAGCTTAGGGCTAACAGCCCAAACCCGTGAGATATTGGCCCACAGCTTGGAGCAGGAAATGGGACAGCGTGCCATTTCTATTGCCAGCGATATGGCTTTCCGCAGCACTAACCTCATCCTAACCAACAACCTTTACAGCCTTTATATCTTAACGCGGGAGACCGTCCGGAACAACAGGGATGTGCGTTATGCATTTGTTGTGGACCCGCAGGGGAACTTGCTGGCTCACTCCTTCGATGAAGGTTTTCCCCCAGATTTGCTGGCGGCGAACAAGATAGAAGCTGGTGAGCCTTACCACCGTGAAGTCTTTCAGACAGAGGAAGGGCTGATTCAGGATATAGCGGTGCCTCTCTTTGGAGGTCGAATCGGGACAGTGCGAATAGGGATGTCTTACCAGCGGTTGCAAGCGACCGTAAGGGCCCTTACTCAACGGCTTTTGCTTACTGCTTTTACCATCTCTATAATAGGGATAGGGCTCAGTAGCTTTTTGACATGGGTCCTCACAAAGCCCGTTCGAGCCCTGGAGGAGGCAACTCGCCGGGTGGCGGAAGGGGATCTCACTTACCGGATAACCCCATGGTCCAATGATGAAATAGGTCATTTACAGGCAGCTTTCAATGAGATGGTAGAAAGATTGGCTCAGTCTCGCCAAGAAATGGAGGCCTTTAATCGTGATCTGCTTCGGCGAAACCGTGAACTTTCCACTTTATGCCGGGTATCTCGTATCCTCGCTGGCCCAATTGAACTGGAGAAGGCGCTGGAAGAGGCATTGAAGGAAGCAATCGCCGCCGTTGGTGCAGAGGGGGGCTGGGTATGCTTAGCAGAGCGGGATGTAGATTGCCGGATGAAAGCTTCTTTCTGGAAGAATCCATACCGTGCTTTCCCGCTTCAGGGGTGTCCTAAATGCATAGCTTGCCTCAAGGCCCGCAGCTGGTGGCATCCAATTGTCATTAGGGCCCCTTCGGACGAATGCCCAGCTTGCCCCCTCCATGTGGGGGAAGACACGGAGTCGATCTACCACGCCATCGTTCCACTGCAGGTCAAAGGGGAACCTGTAGGTGTGCTAAGCGTGGTGGGCCATGGAGAGATAGATTCAGAAAACCTGGGGTTGTTGGAATCAATAGGACGGCAGGTGGGTGTTGGCATAGAGAATGCTCGGCTTTGGGAAGAAGTCCAGCAAAAGGAAGCCATCAGGCGAGAACTCCTTCACCGGTTGATGACGGCGCAGGAAGAGGAGAGGCGACGTATCGCACGAGAGCTCCACGATGAAGCAGGGCAAGCTCTGACTTCACTCCTGATCAGTTTAAGGCTTATGGAAAATGCAACATCTTTGGAAGAAGTTCGTTCATTAATAGCCGGTATGCGTGAGGTGGTAAGCCAAACACTGGACGAGATCCACAATTTAGCGGTGGAACTGAGGCCCAGTGTGCTGGACGACCTTGGGTTAGTGCCGGCGCTGGCTCGTTACATTCAGGGCTGTAATGCTCGCTTCGGAATAAAGGTGGACCTGGAAGTAGTTGGTTTAGAATCAGTTCGGTTACCGGAAGCCGTAGAAACGGCGGTTTACCGGATTGCCCAGGAGGCTTTGACCAATGCTGCCCGTCATTCAAGGGCCCAACATGTGAGTGTAGTTCTGGAGCGGCGTGGGAATACAATTGTGCTGATTGTAGAGGATGATGGGCAAGGGTTCAATTTGGAAGAAGTTATGGGAGCCCAAGAACGAAGTCGCCTCGGACTTCATGGGATGATGGAAAGGGCATCCCTTATTGGTGGCCGTTTAACGGTGGAGTCCGCTCCGGGAAGTGGGACTACAATCCTGTTAGAGGTGCCGATTGGGTTTTCCAGCTGAACAATAGGAAAAGGCCATGGGGCAGATTCGGGTGATGATTGCCGATGATCATGCTGTCTTAAGGGAAGGATTGCGGATGCTCCTTAATGCTGAGCCTGACATTGAAGTAGTAGGGGAGGCTCAGGATGGGTTAGAGGTGTTGACGCATGTTCAAGAATTGGCGCCTGATGTGCTCCTTCTGGATATAGCTATGCCCCGGTTAGGAGGATTAGAAGCTTTGCCACGCATCCTGAAAGTTTCTCCTAAAACCCGTGTATTGATATTGACGATGTACGAAGATGAAGAATACTTGCGGGAAGCCCTGCGTGCAGGGGCAGCTGGGTATGTCTTAAAAAGGGCTGCTGCTAACGAACTCCTTTCAGCTATAAGGACTGTATACCATGGCGGGGTCTACCTGCACCTCGAACATGCCCGGCGACTCCTGGAAGGCCTGGTGGATAAGGAAGTAAGCAAAAAGCCACAAGAAGAGGTCCTCCTGAGCCCAAGGGAGCAGGAAGTGCTTCGGCTTATAGCTCTGGGATACACTAACCAACAGGCTGCTGATGCCCTCTACTTAAGCGTTAAAACAGTAGAAACTTATCGGGCGCGAGCCATGGCCAAACTGGGCCTCCGCACTCGAGCTGAATTAGTTCGCTATGCCCTGAAAATGGGGTGGCTTAAAGAGAGCCCAAATTCCCCCCAATAGTCAACATGTCAGGTTTTTCCCCACTGTAAAAAGTCAGATTTTCCCCCACAAATTCTCCAACTTTCCCCGATAGACAGCAGTTTTTGCGAAACTTAAAATATAAAGTGGCAACCTTCGTTGGAGGGAGTTGACTCATGGGGATAGCAATTGAGATAAAAAGCGTCATTCTGCGAATGTACGAGGACCTGCAACGGGCGTTGCAAAAACCTATCCATCAGCGCCACTGGGGGATGGTGATAGATACCCGTAAGTGTGTGGGTTGTAACGCCTGCACCATCGCCTGCAAGGCCGAGAACAAACTCCCCCCGGGTGTCGTCTACAATGTGGTGATAGACGAGGAGTTCGGCACCTATCCAAACGTGGCCCGGCGCTTCATCTCCCGCCCATGTCTCCACTGCCAGAATCCCCCCTGCGTCCGGGTCTGCCCGGTGCGGGCCACCTACAAACGGGCCGACGGCATCGTCGTCATTGACTACGACGATTGTATCGGTTGCCGTTACTGCATCTCCGCTTGCCCCTACGGGGCCCGTTCCTTTGACTTCGGCACTTTCTATACCGTCAGACAGACGCCAGAGGTGGCCCCGTGGGACGTGATGCCCTCCTTTGAATATGGGGAGGTGGTTCAGCGGGAGCCTGGCAACCCCTGGCGCTCCCCCATCGGCAATGCTCGCAAGTGCCACTTCTGCCTCCACCGGCTGGAGAAGGGGATGCTGCCGGCCTGCGTGACCACCTGCATCGGGCAGGCGCGCATCTTTGGGGACCTCAATGACCCCAATAGCCTGGTGGCACAATTAGCTGCATCCCCCAGAGCTGTACGCCTTAAAGAAGAGCTGGGTACCGAACCCAGCGTATATTATCTGCTATAGGAGGAGACCATGGGCAAACGAGCACTCTTTATCGCCATTATCGGCATCTTGCTCATAGTTATAGGCCTTTCGGGACTTATAGACCGGCTGACCCATGGAATGCTGAACGTAGGCTGGAGCACTCCCGTCCCCTGGGCCATGTGGCTGGCGTTCTACATCTATTTCATCGGCCTTTCCGCTGGTGCGTTCCTCATCTCATCCCTGGTCTACGTCTTCGGGATGAGGCAGTTTGAGCGCATTGGACGGCTGGCCCTCTTCGTCGCGCTGGTCTCCCTTCTGACCGCGCTCCTCTTCGTCTGGCTGGACCTGGGGCATATGGAACGGTTCTTCTTCGTCTTCCTCCACCCCGGCATCACCTCGCCCCTGGCCTGGATCGTCTGGCTCTACACTCTCTACCTGATTCTGTTGACGGCCGAAATCTGGTTCGTTATGCGCCCCAGTTTTGTGCGCGGCTCGGAAGGAAAGAGCGGGAAAGCCCGCCTTTACCGCATTCTGACCCTGGGGGTGCGGGACCTGAGCCCGAAGGCCCTGGAGCGGGACCGGAAGGTGGTGCGGGTTCTGGCGACGGTCGGTATCCCGCTGGCCATCGCCTTTCACGGCGGGACGGGGGCCGTATTCGCGGTGACCATCGCCCGGGCCTATTGGTACAGCGGTCTTTACCCAATCATGTTCCTGGTCTCCGCGCTGGCCTCCGGCGGCGCGCTCCTCACGGCTATCGTCGCCTTTCTCGTCCCCAACGGCCTGGGGGAGCACCGGGAGGAAGTCATCGGCCTGGGCCGACTTCTGGTCCTTCTGCTCTTCGTGGACTTTCTCATGGAGATTGCCGAGATTCTGGTCAGCCTCTACGGCACCGCCCCGGCCCACTTCATCCCCATCCAGGAGCAACTCTTCGGCCCCAACTGGTGGATTTTCTGGGTCCTGGGCATGGGCATGGCGCTGGTGGGTCCGATGCTCATCCTGACCTTCCTGGGCCGGAAGAGCGCCCTCTGGACCGGCATCGCGGCGCTGAGCGCCACCATCGGCTTCATCGGCATCCGCTGGAACATCGTCCTGCCAGGCTTCGCCGTGGAGGAACTGCCAGGCATCGGTCGCTCCTTTATGGAGCCCCACTGGGTCTACCGCTTTTACTCTCCCACCTGGACGGAGTGGGGCGTGACCCTCTTCTGCATTGGCGTGGGCGTGCTAATCCTGGCCTTGGGCTTCTGGCTCCTGCCCTTGCGGGCGGAAGAGGCTTCAGCTTAAATCATTGGCTGCAAGGAGGTAAACCATGGAACTAACTAGGAGAGAATTCCTGATATTATCAGGAGCATTTGTCGGTGGGACTGCTGCTTTCCTCAAAGCAAAGGATGTGCTGGGTAAAATCAATGCGGAAGAAGGAAGCATATATCCTTTGGCTGAACCCGGCAACGTTATCTATACTGTCTGCCAGCAGTGCAACACCCAATGCGGCATCAAGGTCCGGCTGCTAGACGGGGTGGCCGCCAAGATAGACGGCAACCCTTACTCCCCCTGGAACCTCTACCCCCATTTGCCCTACAAGACGCCCCTGCGGGAGGTAGCCCCGATAGACGGCTACATCTGCCCCAAGGGGCAGGCCGGCATCCAGACCGCCTACGACCCCTACCGTATCCGCAAAGTTCTCAAACGCAAGCCTGGAACGAAACGGGGGGAGAATCAGTGGATCACTATCCCCTTTGAGCAAGCGATTAAGGAGATTGTGGAGGGCGGCGACCTCTTCGGCGAGGGACATGTCCAGGGCCTGCGGGAACTCTGGGCCATCCGCGACCCCAAAGTGATGAAGGAGATGGGGGACTTTGTCAAGAAAATCTGGGCCGAGAAGGACCCGGAGAAGAAAAAGGCCCTGGTGGCGGAGTTCAAGGAGAAGTTCGCCAACTACCTGGATGCGATGATAGACCCTGACCACCCCGACCTGGGGCCGAAGAACAACCAGATTGTGCTGATGTGGGGGCGGCTCAAAGGTGGCCGTTCGGACCTCCTCCACCGCTTCTTTGGCAGCGGCCTGGGCACCGTAAACCGGCATGGCCACACCACCGTCTGCCAGGGTTCTCTCTACTTCGGCTGTAAGGCCATGTCGGAGCAGTTTGTGGACGGCAAGTTCTCCGGCGGGGCCAAGTTCTACTGGCAGGCAGACCTGGGCAACAGCGAGTTCGTCATCTTCGTGGGAGCCAACCTCTTTGAGGGCAACTACGGCCCGCCGCTGCGGGTGGTCAAAATCACCGAAGGCCTGACCGAAGGGCGACTCAAGTACGCGGTGATTGACCCCCGCTTCTCCAAGATGGCCTCCCGGGCCTGGAAGTGGATCCCCAACAAGCCCGGCACTGAGGGAGCCATCGCTATGGGGATGATCCGCTGGATCATAGAGAACGGGCGGTACGACGAGAAGTACCTCCGTAATGCCAACAAAGCCGCTGCCAAAGCCGCCGGGGAGCCCACCTGGACCAACGCCGTCTGGCTGGTGAAAATCGGCGAGGACGGCACCCCCGGTGCCTTCCTGCGCGCCGCCGAGATTGGCCTCACCACGAAGAAGGAAGTGGAAAAGGAGGGCAAGAAGGTCACCGTCTACGTCACCCCCGAGGGCAAGGAGTACGCCTACGACCTGCTGGTCACCATGGTAGAGGGCAAACCGGTGGCTTTTGACCCCAACGACGCCGAGACCCCCGTGGTGGGCGACCTCTTCGTGGACACCACCCTGCAGAGCCCTGACGGCAAGGCCATCCCGGTCAAGAGTGGGATGCAGGTCCTCAAAGAGTCGGCGGAGAGGATGACCATAGAGGAGTACGCTGCCGAGGCCGGGATCAAGCCCGAGGACATCGTGGACCTGGCCCGGGAGTTCACCAGCCACGGCAAGCGGGCGGCGGTGGACATCCACCGGGGTGTCTCCCAGCACACCAACGGCTTCTACAACGTGGTGGCCTGGTTCACCCTCAATCTCCTCATTGGCAACTACGACTGGGCCGGTGGTATGATTAAGGCCACCACCTACGACTATCTGGGCGCCAAAGCCAAGGGGCCCTTTGAACTGGGGAAGATGAACCCGGGCGCCCTCTCCCCCTTCGGCATCAGCATCATCCGCCACGAGGTCAAGTGGCAGGATACTACCCTCTACGACGGGCAGTATCCGGCGAAGCGGAACTGGTATCCCCTCTCTTCGGATATTTACCAGGAGATTATCCCCTCCATCGGCGATGCCTATCCGTATCCGGTGAAGATTTTGTTCATCTACATGGGCACGCCGGTCTATTCCCTGCCCGCCGGGAACACCAACATTGAGGTCCTCAAAGACCCGAAGAAAATCCCCCTCATCATCGCCTCGGACATCGTTGTGGGGGAGACCTCTATGTACGCCGACTACATCTTCCCCGACCTCTCCTACCTGGAGCGATGGGAGTTCTGCGGGTCTCACCCGTCGGTGGCCTGGAAGGTGCAACCGGTTCGGCAGCCGGTTATCCCGCCCCTCACCGAGACAGTGCGGGTCTACGGGCAGGAGATGCCCCTCTCCCTGGAGGCGATGCTCCTGGGCCTGGCGGAGGCGCTGGGACTGCCCAACTTCGGGCCCAACGGCCTGGGCGAGGGGATTCCCCTCACCCACCCGGACGACCTCTACCTGCGGATGGTCGCCAACCTGGCCTTCGGCGAGAAAGAAGACGGTTCCGACGCCGTCCCCGACGCCGATGACGACGAGGTCCGCCTCTTCCTGGAAGCCCGGAAGCATCTGCCGAAGAGCGTCTTTGACCCTGACCGGTGGAAGGGCATCGTGGGGGAGAACCTCTGGCGGAAGGTGATCTATGTCCTCAACCGGGGCGGCCGTTTCCAGGACTTCGCCAAGGCCTACGAGGGCGCGCAGGTGAAAAATAAGTACGGGCAACTGATCAACCTTTATCAGGAGAAGACGGCCACCACCAAGAGTTCCATGACCGGGAAGCCCTACTTCGGCTGCGCCGCCTACGTCCCCGGACCTCGGGACGTCCTGGGCAACCGGCTGGAGGACGAGAAGGCCGGCTACGATTTGATTCTCATCACCTACCGGGAAATCTTCCACACCAAGAGCCGCACCATCGCCGACTACTGGCTTCTGGGCGTAGCGCCGGAGAACTACATCCTGATAAATGCGCAGGACGCGGCCCGGCTGGGGCTTAAGGACGGTGACCTTGTCAAAGTGATCTCGCCCGACAACCCCGAGGGAGTTTGGGACCTGGGGAACGGGCATAAGAAGCCGATGATAGGGAAAGTCAAGGTGGTGCAGGGCTTGCGGCCAGGGGTAATTGCCTTCAGCCTGGGGCACGGCCACTGGGCCTATGGTGCCTCGGACATCGTCATAGACGGCCAGGTCATTAAAGGCGACCCGCGCCGGGCCACGGGCGTCCATGCCAATGCGGCCATGCGGGTGGACCCGTACCTGAAGAACACCTGCCTGGTGGACCCGGTGGGTGGTTCAGCCGTCTTCTATGACACTCGGGTGAAAGTAGTGAAGGTGTAGATTTATCTCCTATGGAGTGCAGGCTGTCATCCTGCGTCAGCAGGTCGGCAGCCTGCGCTCCCGAGATTGAAATTTCCCCCAAGGCACGTGGAAATTGGTGTTCCTCGTTTTAGCCTTGATGGCTACGCGGGCCTAACTGACCAGATTCGCTGCTCGTGAGGTCCCAAAACACCTCAACTAAGGAGCGTGCCTCTTGCAAAAAGAGTGACTTTTGTCACAGACCTTAAGGGCGTTCCTTGATATACTCTTTAACACAAGTTGTGGAGCATTTCGCGCGATGGCTACACGACGGGGCTGGGATGAATGCCCTGGCTCCTGAGCGCTGGATGCTTTTGAACGTAGGGGTATGTGCGCGCTGTGGAGGGACCTATCGCGCTGGTGGATTGGGGCTCCAGTTGGCGAGGAGCGGTGCCCCGGGCCAGCGGATGCTCTCGCCGAAGTGCTGGATCGCGTGACCCTTCAGGACGCCTGCGCTCGGGCGACCGGCGTGTCCGATTCTATGCAGGACAACTGCTTGCAGTTGTCCTGCGAAAACGATTAGGAGGCATCTATGGCCCGTATCTATAGCGACATCACCAAAACTATCGGCGACACCCCCTTAGTCCGCCTGAACCGCCTCACCGCCGGGCTGGCCGCAACGGTGCTGGTCAAACTGGAGTGCTTCAACCCCCTGGCCAGCGTCAAGGACCGCATCGGCGTCAGTATGATTGAGGCGGCAGAGCGGGAGGGGAAAATCGGCCCTGACACCATTCTCATAGAGCCTACCAGCGGCAACACCGGCATCGCCCTGGCCTTCGTCTGTGCGGCGCGGGGGTACCGGTTGGTGCTGACAATGCCGGAGACGATGAGCATAGAGCGGCGAAAACTCCTGCGCGCCCTGGGGGCCGAACTCATCCTCACCCCCGGCGAGGAGGGGATGCGGGGCGCGGTGCGCAAGGCTCAGGAACTGGCGGCCCAGGACCCCCGCTATCTGCTCCTGAACCAGTTCGCCAATCCAGCTAATCCCGACATCCACCGCCGCACCACCGCAATGGAAATCTGGCGGGATACGGACGGCGCGGTGGACATCGTGGTGGCCGG
>Ga0105163_1001931_pt1 | contig 10295 bp, 11 predicted proteins | sample JNZ110809AmetaG_FD_81531 | JGI IMG/M metagenome (GOLD analysis project Ga0105163, IMG submission 81531) | Hot spring microbial communities from Jinze hot spring, China to study Microbial Dark Matter (Phase II) - JNZ 110809A | ecosystem: Environmental > Aquatic > Thermal springs > Hot (42-90C) >... | reverse complement strand
GTCCTTCATCATAATCTCTCTCGGTGTTGGCGCAACCGTTGTTGCATTAGCGCTTCTCCTGACGGTTCAGGTTTACAGGGTCTATAGAACAACGGATGTCACGGAGCTGAAGAGGCTGAGACGCTAGCGGACTATTATTTCGAGGAAATAATATCGTGCGACGAGGCTTTCCCCATATTCTCTGTCATCCAGTAGCCGATATGTGATGACCCAGGCCATGTCTCCCGCTCTCTCCACCTGTGGAGTGCTTGGGTATCCTGGAGAAGTGGGGACGATGTCCCAGCGTCTGGTCATTGTGTCACCTCTGTCGGTTATGACTGTTTCGGTCATCTCGGCTCTGGGAATAAATGCCGCTGGCGTGTTGGGGATGTTTTTGGCTGCGGCGAATCTTGTCTGGATAAGACTGTTCAAGCCTATGATGAATGTCTTGTTCAGCGGAGCGTGAAAGTAAATCAAGTGGGTGTGGTTTTCTTCGTATCGCCAGAAAACTGCGAAACTGTAACTGTACCTGCCCGGCTCGCTTGGAACATAGACGTGATAGGCTTGAGCCTTCTCATAGTCGGGAAGAATTGAGGAAAGTTTTTCGAGTAACTGTGTTGGCATCCCATAGCCCTGCCGCGTAACAGTCGCATAGCTTGTAGAGGTATAGGTTGCCGTAACAGTCACCAACCGGCTTGTGGTAGATGTGGTTTCAAAGGTTCTCGGCATAGCTAGGAGAAGAGTTCCTAGAACAAGCCCTGAAATAATGATAACAACCACTATGAGGGCTCCGGTCTTCACAGCAATCCCCTCATTATCGGGAACCTGCCGATGCTTCGGGCTTCGCCCGAGGGTATTCCGACCTCAGATACCTCGACTGACCCGTCGCTGTAGAGGTCTATAATGTTAAAGCTGTTGCCGAGTCTGCCCCTTGTCCTAACGCAGGAAACAGTGCCCGCGTTCACCAAAAGTGTCTCTCCAACCTTTATCGCGTTTCGTACATGACGGTGACCCATCAACACCATGTTGACACCTGATTCGAGGATGATTCGGAGAACGTCTCCAGCGTCTTCGAGAATGTCTTTTTCACGTCCCGCGAACGGCACCGGTATCAGATGGTGATGGAATGCGACGATTTTCAGTATGTCTTCGCCGAATCCCTTCATCTTCTGCTTTATCAACTGTTGCCTCCCTCTTCCCAGCCGTCCGTTGTCACTGTCGGGTATCGCGCTTCCCAGCGTTAGAACAACTATTTTCCCGAAGCTGTTCAAGACATCTACCTGAGAAACCATTTCGCGGAAAAGGGAGTCGCCATAGTTTCTCTCATCATGGTTCCCAGGAACATAGATGATGTCTGGCACAAACTCATCCATCTTCTCCACAGCCATTTCATAATCCATCAGTATGCCGTAATCTGTCAAGTCACCCGTGTGAATGATGAATTGTGGCGGGGGGTCGAGGCCGTTAACTATCCTTATGCATGCGTCAAGCCTATCCGGTAGAAACATCCCAAACCTTGAGATATGCGTGTCAGAGATGTGGACCAGACGCTCCAAAAGCTCATGCTTCACGGCGGCCTTACCAATCTAGATGGTAAAATACGTTTTTTCTTGAACCACCCTAAAACTTATTTGATGATGTGTAGAGTGAGGATGTATGGAGCCCGATGGTTTAAATGATGAACAAATACGTGAGATACTTCAGAAATACCGTGTGGTCGCGGTGGTTGGGGCATCCCGTGAACCTACCAAGCCGGCTCACTACGTTCCACGTTTCTTGATGAGACAGGGTTACGAAGTTATTCCCGTTAACCCTTTCGCTGACGAAATACTCGGACAAAAAGTTTACAAAACTCTCGAGGAAATTCCCAAGCCGGTCGACATAGTTGATGTCTTTCGGCCAAGCGAGGCTGTTTACGAGGTCGCCGAATCCGCTGCAAAAATATTGCCTAAGGTTTTCTGGATGCAGGAAGGCATATACAACAGGGAGGCGGCTGAGCTACTCAAGTCAAAAGGCGTAACAGTGGTCTGGAACAGGTGCATGATGAAGGAGCATAACAGGCTATTCAACACGAAGCCATACGTCCCGCTTGGTAAGTGAGAGCTTATAACAAACCATGACCATTTTTCTACTGGAGTGGAACTAAAAACACTGGGCAAACCAGCGGAGCTGGCCCGTCCGCTGCCAGACGGAAGAATAGAGTGCACGGCCTGTGCTCGTTATTGTAGGCTGAAGGAGGGGCAGATTGGGCTTTGCGGTGTAAGAGGCGTTTTCGACGGCCAGCTGCGGCTACTCGTCTACGGCCGAGTAATCACGGGGCATGTTGACCCGATTGAGAAAAAACCTGTTACACACTATATGCCCGGCACCAAGATTTTCAGCATAGCGACGACCGGCTGCAACTGGCTCTGCGCCTACTGTCAAAACTTTGACATAAGCCAGCGTAGGAAGGTCGAGGGTGTTGAGGCTTCGCCTGAGGAGGTTGTGGAGCTTGCCCTACGTTATGGCAGCGACGGAATCGCCTACACCTACAACGAGCCCTCCATCTTCATGGAATATGCCCACGACATCGGAGTCATAGCGAGGAGAAAAGGCTTGATAAACATCTTCGTCACAAACGGCTACTGGACACCCGACGCTGTTAAGATGGCTGGAGAGTTTCTCGACTGCGCGACCGTGGACTTCAAAGGCAGTGGCGAACGGGGCTTTGTTCAGAGGTTTATAGGCATACCCAGCGCCGAGCCCATTTTCGACACCCTCCTCGAGATAAAGAGGAAAACCCGCATACATTTGGAGATAACAGACCTGATTGTCCCCGAGATTGGTGACAGCCTCGAAGCCGCCCGCCGCCTCTGCAAATGGATACATGACAACCTGGGCCCCGAAACCCCTATACATTTTCTAAGGTTTCATCCAGACTACAAGCTCCTTCATCTCCCGTGGACACCGGTCGAAACTCTTGAGAAACATTGCCAAATAGCTAAGGAGGAGGGGCTTCTTTACGTCTATGTGGGAAATGTTCCGGGGCATCCGCTTGAGAACACATATTGCCCCGGCTGCGGTGAAATGGTTGTCGAGAGACATGGTTTCGACATCGTCGACTGGAGGCTTGTGGATGACAACAGATGCCCGAGATGCGGATACAAGGTGCACATATTTGGGAAGCCTCCTGCGAAAAAGGTCTCAGCCAGTAGGCGGTTCATACCTGTGAAGTTTTGAGCGAGAACAGGTGGTTGAAGCCCATCAAGCCCTGGCGGGGCTTTGAACCCCGGACCTCGGCGCCTCTTGGGCGAGGCTCTACCGCTTACCAAGCGGTCGCTCCACCAGGCTGAGCTACCAGGGCCCGGTTGTTTCTGTGGTTTTGGTTTCTTAAAAATTGTGTTTTAGGATATGACGCCGTATCTGTAGCTGCTGGTTGCATAGCGTTTCTCTGTGAAGCGTTTTTCGTGGAGAAAGAGAGGGTCTATGATGCTTGTTTTCTTTCCCATGATTATGTCTGAGGCAAGTATTCCGATGGCTGGGCAGAGCTTGAAGCCGTGGCCGCTCATGCCAACAGCGTTGAAAAGGTTCTCCACATCCTGTGAAAAACCTATCACGGGTAGCCAGTCGGGTGTCACATCGTATAGCCCGACCCATCCGCCTGCGAAACCCGCCTCAGCCATGACTGGGAAACGCTTCGAAACCGCTTCACCGTATTTTGTCGCCGTTTCGATGCCAACCCGTTCCTCCAGGTCAAAATCCGTGGCATATCGCCCCGGTTTGGACAGGTCTGGGTTTATGCTCCCCATATAGGTCTGGGTCTCTCCAGCGGGTCTCATGTAATAGTTGTTGGGAAGGTCTCCGACAACGGGATGATTGCCTTCGAAGCGGGCGGGCCTTTTCCACACAACTATCTCCTCTCTGTAAATTTTGACCGGCATCTCGACCCCTGTCATTTCGAAGAACCTGTTGCACCAAACACCCGTAGCATTAACAACGACATCGGCTTCCAGCAACCCTTTGGATGTCTCGAGTCCGAGAATTCGCCTACCTTGACGCCTGACAGAGCTGACTTCGCAGTCCTCCATTAGGACCAGGCCTTCTCTCACGGCGGCTGATGCATAGGTCTGGGCAGTGGTTACCGGGTCTGCGTAGCCTGAATGTGGTTCATAGGCGGCGGCCGCCAAACCTTCTGTGGAGACGTGAGGCAGAATTTCCTCGACTTCCTCGGGGTCAAGCAGACGTGTCTCGACACCGAGCTTTTTCTGCAGCTCAACGTTTCTCTTCAATCCATCCAAGTCCTCTGGGCCGGCGAAGATAAGGAACCCGACTTCTGTGAATCCCGAGGGGCCTCCCACGGCCTTCTCCATGTCGCGGAGAATTTTCCAGCTTTCCAGAGCCATCCTTATCAGTGGCTCGGTGCTGTAATGCATCCTAACCACGGCGGTGGACCTTCCCGTCTGCCCCCAACCAACCCTCTGCTTCTCAACCAGAGCTATTTTCCCCGCACCCCTTGAGGCGAGATAATAAGCTATGCTCGAGCCGGTTGAGCCGCCTCCAACAACAACCACGTCAAAACGCATACAGACACGGGCCAAACACTTGTTTAATACCTTTAAAAACAACCCCTTGCCGCATTCATCCCAAAATGCCGACATACACCTATGAAAAAATAGTGATGCCAGGCGAGGCGGTTGAGAAGGCGAGACATTCGAGAAAGACTGTTCGCATTAGTTATTGGAAAAAGTTTGGCGATGACCCGCCGGGCTGGCTGGTGGGAGTGGGACGCATAAATGGTAACAGGTTTATTCTTGAGGAGGAGTTTGTGGCTGAGGAGCTGCTTCTCAAGACCGATGCATACGGCTTCGTCGGGTTTCAGCGCCCTGACCAGGGGGAGGCTGTCGATAGAGGATGGATAATCGCCTTCGCCGAAGAGGTGTATTACGACGGGAGAAGATGCGTAATTTCCTGATTAGTAGATGTCACCGTTCTCCTTTATCTTAATATCCTCGTAAGGCGCTACCTTTCTTCTGTAAAACTCGTGGGCAACAGCGGAGAGAACGCCGAGGGCTCTGTTGTAGTTGTAGTAACTCGGAGTGTAGACGCCGTTGAGCAGTCGTGAGATGACATAGTTAAGCCTGCCATCAACCCGCTCCGCCGGCGCTTTACGCAGCTTCTCAAGCAGTGCATCTATCTCCGCGTCAAGCTCTTTCCTTTCTTCCTGTGTTATGTAGGGCATGGTGAAACGATGTTTTGAAAGCTTAAAAGCATAAGTGCAGCCAATCACATCAGAAACTATGCACTTCGTAACCCTGATAAGGTTTAAGAAGAAATTGACGAAAGAAGATGTGGACAGAACCGACCGCATCATCCGCGAAAACCCATCCATCAAAGTGAGGGAAATGCTGTGGACATTCGGCCACTACGACGGCATCCTCGTCGCCGAAGCGCCCGACGCCGAGACTTACCTCAAATTCATCCTCCAGTTCACAGACTACCTCTCAACCGAAACGCTCGCTGCATTCCCACGAGAAGAGGCGCTCAAGCTGGCTGGTCTGAGGTAAACCATTTAAAACCAGGCCAACAGCAAATATTGCCGATGCCCGTTTTCATAGACAGGACGAGGCTAAGCCCAGCCCACTTACCTAAGAGGCTGCTGCATCGCGAGAGAGAGTTCAGCCTTCTTAGACAGATTCTTGAGGCTGGTGTGGAGAGAGGTGACGATGTTTTCTACAGTCGTGTGCAAGTGGTTGGCCCTGTTGGAGCGGGAAAAACAACTCTCTGCCTTATGGTTGGGCAGGAGATGCAGCGCAAAAACAGAAAACTATTACATGTATACGTCAACCTTAGAAGATTCGCATCAAGCAAGGTAAGCATTTACCGCTACCTTGTCAGGAGTGTCTCGGAAGAGGCCTACAGCGTCTCCCTCTCAGCCGAGGAGCTTCTGGAAAACCTCCTCAACTTTCTAAAAAACACTGGACAACGTCTAATCATAACTTTTGATGATGCAGACTACCATGTCTCGATGAGTAGGGGAAGGGACACCGTTGTCTATGATTTCACTAGGCTATATGAGATATCGTCTGTGAGGCCGATGAACGTTCTGGGCGTTGTGTTTGTATCGCGTGAAAGCGGATATGGGGGCTATCTCGACAGGGCGGAGACAAGCTCGCTAGGCGCCTCGGTGCTCCGTCTCGAACCTTATACACGTGAACAACTCATCGACATTCTAGCCGACCGTGTCTCCGAAGCTTTCATCCGCGGCGCCGTTCCAGACAGTGTAGTCGAATACGTGGCCGACGTTGTCTCCAAACCTCCCTACTTTGGAGATGTTCGCCTCGCCCTAGACCTACTTCTCTATGCTGGAAACCTTGCAGAGAATGATGGAAGAGATTTTGTGAAGGTCGACGATGTGAGATACGCGTTAGCGGAGACTATCTCCATTTCGCGGGCCTCAGAGTACGCCGACCTGCCCGAGAAGCCAAAGGCTGTGTTGCTCTCGATAGCTAAGATTCTTCAACGGAGAGATGAACAAACTGCAGAGCTGAAAGAAGTTAGAGAGATGTTCAGCGTTTTCTGTGAAAGCCATGGCTTGTCGGCGTCGGGTTTCGACAAAGCACTATCCTACCTCGCAGAAAGGGGCTATATCGAGAAACATGGCGACAAGGTGGGGCTCGTCGGCGTAGACGCCAGAAGACTTACCACGCTTCTCGAGCAATCACTCAAGAGGTGAATACATTGGCGCCACGCCATCCTCTCGAACAAGCGCTCAAAACCTATCAACACATAAGAGTAGTCAAAACGCTGGCTGAACACGGTAAACCGGCGACAAAGTATGCGTTGGCTAAGTTCACAGGCCTCTCTATACAAAGACTTGAAAAAATTCTCCAGGAACTCATTACCCAGCGCTGGGTTAGGAAGCATCCCACAACGCCACCCAAGTACAGCCTCAACAAGGAGAACCAGACGCTGGGAAAATTTCTCACATTCCTATCCGAGGCCAACTACCTTACTGTGTGCGAAGGGGTTGAAGAGCGGAAACTTGGGTGACATGTTGTGCGGCCTAGAATGTAGCTGGGGGTGTTGAGATGAGTTTGTCCACGTCGTCGTGGAAAGTGTTCTGGTCGTCGAACATGTCTAAAATTGGTGTTGTGCTTCTCATCCTCTATATCGGCATCTCTGTCTATGTTGTTGTTTTTTATCCGCTTGACTTCGGTACAAGGTTTTGGAACAACCCTTCATATTGGGCTGACAACCCGAGAGAAGCCCCTCCAGAGTGGACAGCGTTTTTCACAACCTCTTCCCCGCCCCGACACATGGTTTTCAGGCTAGAGAAACCCTCCGAATACACCGTAACACGGTTCCGCTATAGCTACCCTGGTTTTCCCAGCTTCGTCTCACTAACCGTCTCGGGGGTCACCTACAGCTCGAGACCTCCGACTCTTTTGTTTGAGCTGGTTAGACCTGATGGAAAAGTTGTCCCCTTCTACGTCTTATCGGTTTCGAGGCCTCTGCCCGGTGAGCAGCCTCCTTACAAAAGGCATTACGAAACACCGTTGAGGGTATTCGTCAGCGGAGACCCTGATGCATCCTCTTTCGTCAGCAGGTTTCTACGAAACGAGTATGGGTTGGAGGTGGCTCCTGACGAGGTTTTGCGAACAGGTGTGGAGCGCTATATTTTCGGCGAGTTTGTGAATGGTGAGCTTGTTCCTCTGACGGGGGACTATGTTCTGGCTGTGACAGTGAGTAAGGCTGATGAGATGGATACAGTGGATGAGGTGAAGGTGGTTTTCGGTGGCAGGGTCTACGGTGTCTTGGGCACCGATAGGCTGGGAAGAGACCTCGCGACTGGCCTTCTATTCGGGTTCCCCGTCTCCCTCCTCGTGGGGTTTGTGACAGCTTCGCTAACAACGGCGATAGGCTCGCTCCTCGGCATGTTCAGCGGCTACATCGGCGGAAAAACAGACACAATAATTCAGAGAACATGCGACATATTGAACAACATACCGTTGCTTCCGCTGCTCATCTTCTTCACATTCATACTGAGGCCAAGCATCTGGATAATCATAGCCATCCTAGTAGCCTTCGGATGGTCCGGCCTCGCAATTATTGTCAGAAACATCGTTATGCAGGCGAAGACGGCGCAGTTCGTCGAGTCGGCGGAATCTATAGGCGTACCACGCGGCCGAATACTGAGACGCTACATCTTCCCACAAATAGCGCCCTTCCTCATAGCGCAGCTAATCTTCTCCACACCCTCAGCCATTTTAGCTGAAGCCGCTCTAAGCTTCCTGGGCCTGGGCGACCCCTCGCTACCCAGCTGGGGCCAGATACTCGAGTATGCTTTCAGAAGTGGTGGAGTTAACCTCGGGCTGTGGTGGTGGGTTTTGCCACCAGGAGCACTGATTGCGCTGCTCTCCTTCACATTCGTGATGCTCTCGATGGGGTTGGAGCCTGTAGTAAGCCCGAGGCTAAGGAGGATGATTTGAAGATGCTCAATGTAGTCAACTTGGTTGTCTACTATGGTCTCGGCGGCAAGGTTGTGAAAGCAGTTGACGGTGTGGACTTTAGCGTCGGTGAAGGCGAGGCCCTTGGACTCGTCGGCGAATCTGGATGCGGAAAAACCAGCACAGGCCTCGCCGTGATAAGGATGCTCCCCCCCAACGTCGTCAAACTCGGTGGAAAAATCCTGTTCGAAGGCATCGACATACTCTCCATGAATCCCAAGGATTTTGCGAAAGAATATCAGTGGAGAAAGATTTCGATGGTTTTTCAGGGGGCGATGAACAGCTTCAACCCTGTTTTGAGGGTTGGGCTGCAGGTTGCGGAGCCCCTGATGGTTAAAGAGGGTGTTTCTAAGGCAGAGGCCCTCAACAGAGCGAGGCAAGTCTTCAGACAAGTGGGCCTACCTCCCGAGTACGTTGATAGATACCCTCATGAGCTGAGCGGGGGGATGAAGCAAAGAGCTCTGGTGGCGATGGCGTTGATAATGCAGCCCAAGCTAATAATCCTCGACGAGCCTACATCTGCTCTGGATGTCTCCATCCAAACCCAGATTATGAACATGCTCAAACGCTTGAAAAGAGAGCACGGCCTCTCGATGATATTTATCACACACGATTTAGCTCTCGTAAGCGACATCGCGGATGAGATTGCGGTGATGTATGCTGGAAAGGTTGTGGAGCTGGGTCCATCGGAGAAGATTCTATGCACACCTCTTCATCCATATTCCTCTAAGCTTCTCAGCTCCACGCCGAGGCTGAAAGGCCCTAGGACACTCGACTACATACCCGGCGCGCCTCCCAGCCTCACAGACCCGCCGACGGGATGCAGATTCCATCCCCGCTGCCACCGCGTCTTCGAGAAATGCGTAACAGAGGAGCCGCCGTGCTTTGTCCAAGACGGAGTCGGGGTCCGGTGTTGGCTTTACCAAAGTGATGAGGCTGGGAAAACATGACCCTGATACGTTCACTTGTTACACAGGCTGTGACGCTGGTTTTTGTGTTACTCACCGTGCTCCTAATGGTGGCTGTTGTTCTCGGAGCGACAGGTGTGTCCGACAAGATTCTCTCAGCGTATGTAAACGAGGAGCTGCGTGCGGTGAGGCAGAGTCTCTCTCAGAGGATTAAGGACCCTGTTGAGCTGGAGAAGGCCCTTGAACAGGTTAGGCTGGAGCTGGAAAAATCATACGGATTGGATAGGCCGTGGTATGAAAGGATACCGTCGCTTATACTGCGGGTTCTCACACTCGACCTCGGCTACTCAAGAACGATTACAAGCTTCGCGGGAAGCCGAAAAGTGGCAGACATCATAGTGGAACGTCTACCTTACTCAATATTGCTTGTCACGTCGGCGGTGGTGATAAGCGCTGTCATCGGGATAAACTTTGGATTGAGAACAGCTTCGCGTAGAGGCTCTCTTTTCGACAAACTTATCTCATACACAGCTGCTGCGTCGTATGGACTGCCGTCTTGGTGGACAGGGCTGATACTGCTGCTGGTTTTCTACTTTTACCTAAGGCTGCTACCCCCAGGAGGGATAATGAGCACTCCACCCCCCACAGAGCCTTTAGCCAAGGTTCTCGACGTGCTCTGGCACGCAGTGCTTCCTCTCATGACACTTGTGACAGTTATAGTCGGAGGATGGGCTTACGTGACCCGGACAATCGTCCTTAACATCACGCAGGAGGACTTCGTCACCGTCGCCAAAGCCAAAGGACTTCCCGAAAATCTTCTACGAAGAAGATATATACTGAGACCAGCCGCTCCACCCATAGCCACAAACATCGTCTTCGCCATAGCCGGCTCCCTAGGAGGCGCAATACTTACCGAGACAGT
>Ga0105163_1001928_pt1 | contig 10308 bp, 7 predicted proteins | sample JNZ110809AmetaG_FD_81531 | JGI IMG/M metagenome (GOLD analysis project Ga0105163, IMG submission 81531) | Hot spring microbial communities from Jinze hot spring, China to study Microbial Dark Matter (Phase II) - JNZ 110809A | ecosystem: Environmental > Aquatic > Thermal springs > Hot (42-90C) >... | reverse complement strand
TGAGGTTCGTTTGGCTCAAGGACAAACGAGGTGTCAATCACAACGGGTTCTGTTTGGGTTGGAATTCGTGCGGTGGCTTGGGCGATGCTCAAATTTTCAAGCGAGCCAGAAACGGTAAGAAACATTTGGTTTATGTCAAGATAAACAGGCGTCCCCCCACTACCTGGTGAAAAGATTGTGGCTGTAAAACCAAGATTTGATGGCAAAGTTTTCCCAGCTAAATTTGCCTCAGCTGTTTTGGTTGAATTTGCGTCTACAGTGTCATTTTCAAATAAAGTGATAATTGGAGTTGAGGGATTGCTTTGAGCGTAAATTTTAAGCCCCCCTGGAAATATCAGTTTTACTGGAAGCCCGTTGGTCACTGTAATTTTTAAAACACCGCCATCAAAAGTTAGTGATTGAAAATTATCAAATGCGCTGAAATTTGTTGAAATTGTTTGACCCGGTGCGTTGGAAGGGATAATATAATTCCCTGGTGGTAAATTTGAAGATAAAGCAGGGAAGATTTCATATGCTTTAATATTTGCGCTTATTGTCCCTGGGTTTTTGATCTCAAAATTTCCAAGTTGTGTTTGTGCCGAGGCTGAAATATCCGAGATTTTTAAATTGTCACCAACAGTTGTTGCTTCAAGTTCGTTTGTTACGGAGTAATAAATTTGATTATTGCTCGTTGTTTTAAAATGTGTCGTATCTTTTTCAACAAGATCACCAAGTGTAAATGTTTTATCAAGAATTGGAACTGTTAAATCAACGTCCCAAGTTGGCAGAACAGGTTCTGATGGCTTTTCAAAACAGCAATATAAAAAAATAAGAAAGGTTATTAAAGTGGAAAGAAAAATTATACCTCGCATTTTTGCTCCAGTAAATTTGTTTTGTGTTTGCAATTTAAGTTAAGCAAAATTTTCAAGTTAGTAAAGTGATTTGAATCACATTTCAACGAATGCCATTAAATGATTTTCTACTGATCTCGCAAGCGCCTCAAGATTATAACCTCCCTCAAGAACGGATAAAATTTTACCCTGTGAAAATTTTAATGCGATTTCATTTGTTAATTTAGTCATCATTTTAAATGCTTCCTCGGTGAGTTTCATCCCAGCGAGGGGGTCATCTTGATGGGCGTCAAAGCCAGCGGAAATTATTATAAATTCAGGTTGAAACTTTTCAAGGGCAGGGGAGACTTCATTCCCAAATATTTTCAAATAATCTTCATCGTTTGACCCAGCTGGCATTGGAAAGTTTAAAGTGAACCCGTATCCTTTTCCGCTTCCCTTTTCTTCACGAGAGCCAGTTCCGGGATAAAATGGATATTGATGTAAACTTATATAAAGGACGCTTGGGTCCTCATAGAAAATTTCCTGTGTCCCGTTGCCATGATGAACATCCCAATCAATTATTGCTACTTTCTCAACCCCGTAAGTTTCCTGTGCATATCTTCCTGCCACTGCAACATTATTAAAGAGACAAAATCCCATTACTCTTCTGCTCTCTGCATGATGTCCTGGTGGTCTAACGGCGCAAAAGATCTTATCCAATTCTCCTTTAAAGATTTTATCAACACCTTCAAGCACGCCTGAAACGGCAAGCAAAGCAACATCAAAAGAATCTTTGCTGACATAGGTATCTCCAAAATCAAGTAATCGGATCCCCTTCAAGATTGAAGTCCTTACAAATTCAAGATGACTTGATTGATGAACCTTAAGTATCCACTTTTCCACATCATTTCTTAATTTTGGTGAAATCCATTCAATCTTCTCGCTCAAATTTGACTTTTTCAAGTGTTCAACGATTGCCACCAGCCGTTCTTTTCTTTCAGGATGTCCAACACCTGTATCATGTTTGAGATAATCTTCGTGATAGATTAAACCTACTTTTTTCATTTTGTTTGAGAGTTTCATTTTAAAAGAATTAAAATAGCAATCAAGAAATTTAAAATATGGCTTACAAAGCAAAGGAGACAATTAACCTTTAGAACTCTTGTAAGTATATAAACCAGATAAACTCCAACAGCGACCACAAACCATGAAGCTATTGCAATTGCTGTTTTAATATAACCGTTACTTTCTAAAATAGCAAAAAGTAAAATAGCAAAATAGTAAGCGAGCCCATAGATGAAATTTGGCAATCCAAGAAGTTTAGCATATTCGCTGTAAATTATCATTTGACAGGTGTTTTCGGTTAATTTACATATTTTAGGGGCAAGAAATTTTGAGGGAGAAACAATTTGATAATAAACAAATGTGAAATAAAGTGAGATGTAAAAGCCAAGGATGGAAAGTGTAATTATTGCTATTTTTGCTACCATAGTAATAAAAAATCCCGACCCCAAAGGTCGGGATTCAATTTAGGCTGGTTTTTGAACTCGTCCCAATTTTATGCAGGTAGCACATACCTTTATTCTTCTGACCTCGCCATCAATTACAGCTCTGACTTTTTGAAGGTTTGGTATCCATCTTCTTTTTGAAAGATTATGAGCATGACTTATTCTGTGTCCTGTAATAGGTCTCTTACCGCAGATTGCACATATATTTGCCATTTTCGTTCATCTGTATTTTATTTAATAAATTTTGAGGCGACGCTGGGATTCGAACCCAGGAATAGCGGTTTTGCAGACCGCCCCCTTAGCCACTTGGGTACGTCGCCTTTTTCAAGTATAAATATAAAAATTTAAAGCCAAAAAATCAATTAAATCTGAATTTAGTTTAAAACTTGGGAGAGAAATTATTTCACCTGATTCTAAACGATGCCTCTTTTCTTGATTATTTTGAAAGGTATTGGTATATTTTGAGTAAATTAAAATTCAAATTTTTGACAAACTTTATCACGAAATGAAAAAATCAACGATAGCAGAGAAAAGAAAAGTTCAAGGATTGACTTCAAATTACAATAAAACCGTTCTTGAAAATGGAATAAAAATTGTTTCCGAATCAATCCCACATGTTAAAAGTATCTCTATTGGTGTGTGGGTTGATGTAGGCTCAAGGGACGAGAACGAGTTAAATAATGGGATAACCCATTTCATAGAGCATATGGTTTTTAAGGGGACGAAAAAGAGAAATACAAGGGAAATAGCTGAATTTGTTGAGAATATCGGTGGTTATCTTAATGCTTTCACGACAAAGGAAAACACCTGCTTCTATGTGCGAATCTTAAGTGAGCACTTAAAAGAGGGGGTTGAGATACTTTCAGATATAGTTCAAAATCCTGTATTTGACAAAAAAGAAATTGAAAAGGAAAAGGGGGTTGTCTTTGAAGAGATAAAAGATATTGAGGATGATCTTGAGGAATATATTGGTGATCTACTTGAATACCATATTTATTATCCTCATCCGCTTGGTTTTCCGATAATTGGGACGCGGGAAACTGTGAGTAAATTTACAAGAGAGAAACTTTTTGAACATTTGAGGGCATTTTATAATCCCGCTAACATTGTAATTTCCGCTGCTGGAAATCTTGTCCATGATAAACTTGTTGAATATGTTAGCAAGTTTTTCAATCTGACGAATAGAAATGGTTTTTATCATATGAGAAAGAAGCCTGAAAAGGTAAGCGCTGTTAATTATGTGATTGAGAAGCCAGCAAGTCAGTCTCATGTTTGCATAGGAACCGCAACTTATGGAGCAAAAGATTCAAAACGAGATCACCTGTTCCTTCTTAACACTCTTCTCGGTGATGGGATGAGTTCAAGGTTGTTTCAGAATATAAGGGAAAAGTATGGGTTTGTGTATTCAATTTATTCGTTTTATACGATGTTTAAGGATTCTGGAATTTTTGGAGTTTATTTTGCGTGTGATAAGAAAAATGTTTCAAAAGCAATTGATCTCGTATGGAAAGAATTTAATTTGATTGTTAAAAACGGGATTGACCCAGATGAGCTAAGAAGGGCGAAGGCACAGGTTAAAAGTTCTTTGTTAATTGGTTTGGAGAGCATGTCAAACCGTATGCAAAGGCTTGCACAAATAGAGCTTGTTTATGATGGTGTATATTCCGATATTGGTGATATCATACGGAGGATTGAGAAGATTTCACCTGATGAGGTTCAGGAGATTGCAAGTGAAATTTTGAACGAAGAGAGATTTACAACGATAATTATAAATCCAGCAAAAAATAATATGGAGAAAACCTATGATCGTTGGCGTTCCAAAAGAAATCAAAAGAATGGAAAATAGGGTAGCACTTTTACCAGCTGGTGTTTCAATTCTCAAAGCGCATGGTCATACTGTTTTGGTTGAAAAGGGCGCTGGGTTGGGTAGTGGTTTTAGTGATGATCTTTACAGGGACGCTGGTGCTGAAATTGTTGATGACCCAAAGGAAATTTATGCAAAGGCGGATATGATTGTTAAAGTTAAGGAACCGATAGGTTATGAATATGATTTGTTGAGAAAAGATCAAATTGTTTTTACCTACTTTCACTTTGCAGCAAGTCGTGAATTAACCGAAGCTGTCATTAAATCTGGATGTATTGCGATTGCTTATGAAACGGTTCAAAAAGATGACGGAACTTTACCTTTACTTGAACCGATGAGTGAAATCGCCGGGAGGATGGCACCTCAAGAAGGAGCGAAATATCTTGAGAAGTCAATGGGTGGTCGTGGTGTCTTGCTTGGAGGAGTTCCGGGAGTTGAGCCGGCTGATGTCACAATTATTGGTGGCGGGGTAGTTGGAACAAACGCAGCAAAAATAGCAGCTGGGCTCGGCGCAAGAGTTACAATTCTTGATGTCAATCTCCAAAGGCTAAGATATCTTGATGATATAATGCCCAAAAATGTTATAACAATGGCCTCTAATGAGTATAACATAGCAAAAGCAGTTCGTAGAGCTGATGTTTTAATCGGAGCTGTTTTGATTCCAGGAGCAAAAGCTCCAAAACTTGTGACGAAAGAAATGGTCGCTCAAATGAAGGAAGGTGCAGTGATAATTGATGTTTCAGTTGATCAAGGAGGTTGCATTGAAACCATAAGACCAACAACACACGATGACCCTGTGTATGTTGAATATGGGGTTATTCATTACGGCGTTGCAAATATGCCAGGAGCCGTTCCAAAAACATCAACCATTGCACTTACTAATGCAACATTGCCGTATGTAGTTGAGCTTGCTGATAAAGGTTTTGAAATGGCTATAAAAACCAATAAAGAGTTGAGAAGAGGGGTTAATATAATTGAGGGTAAGGTCACACATATAGGAGTAGCAGAAACATTTGGGCTTGAATATACCCCAATTGAAGATTTAATTAAACTTGACTGATAAACAAATCAGGAGTTCAAATGGCAAAAATAACAATAGATGGAATAACAGTTGAAGTAAAAGATGGAATAACTGTACTTCAAGCTGCACTTGAACTTGGAATTGATATTCCACATTTTTGTTATCATCCTGCGCTTTCAATAGCTGGAAATTGTAGAATGTGCCTTGTGGAGATTGAGAAGATGCCAAAGCTTGCTATTGCTTGCGCAACCAGGGTTATGGATGGAATGATCATTCATACCAAAAGTGAAAAAGTAAAGAAAGCAAGGCAAGCTGTTCTTGAGTTTATTCTTATCAATCATCCTTTAGATTGCCCAATATGTGACGAAGCTGGGGAATGTAAACTTCAAAATTACACATATATCTATGGTCCAGGGCATAGCAGATTTGATGAAGAAAAAGTTCATAAACCCAAAAGGGTTCCACTTGGTCCAAACATTGTTCTGGATGTTGAAAGATGTATCATGTGTTCAAGATGCGTAAGATTTTTTGAGGAGATAGTAAAAGATCCACAGCTTACATTTACGCAAAGAGGGGACAGAGTAGTTCTGACGACTTTTCCAGGAAAACGGGTTGACAATCCTTATTCAATGAACATAATTGATATATGCCCCGTTGGTGCGCTTACCTCAAGGGATTTCAGATTTAAAGAGAGAACATGGAATATGACGGCGATCCCAAGTATATGCCCGGGTTGCTCAAGGGGTTGCAATGTATATCTTTGGGTTAGAAATAATCAAATTTTAAGAATCACACCAAGAATTAACATGGAAGTTAATAGATACTGGATGTGTGATTATGGGCGCTTCACTTATAAACCTGTAAATTCTGAGGATAGAATAAAATCCCCTATGATTCGCCAAAATGGTGAACTTGTTGAAGTTGATTGGGATATTGCAATAGAAAAAGCAAGTTCTTTGCTCGGGAAAGTTAAACCTAATGAGGTTGCTGTGATTGGCTCAGCGTATGCGACAAATGAAGATAATTTTATCCTTCAAAAGTTTGCCAAATCTGTCCTTAAGACGGATTATATTGACTTTTTACCACATGTTAAAGATGGGGATGAGGACGATTTTCTCATAAGAGCTGATAAAACTCCAAATTCAACTGGAGCAGAGCTCGTTGGTGTCAGGGCAGGGAATAAACATGGATTTGAAGAGATAATTGAAGGCTTGAAGGAAAGGAAATTTAAAGTTATTTATGTAATGGATGATGATATCGTCCTTAACGATGAAATTTATAATTTGCTTGATGGCGTTGATTTAATTGTTCATGCAACAAATAAGAATAGAACTGTTGAGAAAGCGACAGTTGTTTTTGCGAGCGCATCATTTGCGGAGAAAGAGGGAACATTTACAAACTTTGAAGGACGAGTTCAAAAGATCAACATTGCTGTTCTTCCTAAAGATGTTGAACCATACATGCTTTATAAACCGAGAAAATTTGGTGAAATAAAGCCTAATACGGGAGAAATTGATAAGTCAAAGCTTGCTTTATCTCGGCTGTTCAATTTTGGAACTAGTTTTGATAGATGGGCAAGCGGTGAGAGAAGGAATGTCAAACCGTCATGGTGGGTAATTATGCAGATTGCGAATGAGCTTGGTGCAAAGTTTAGCTATAAAAATGTTGAAGATGTATTCAATGAACTTGCGCAAAATGTTCGTGAGTTCAGAGGTTTAACCTATGAATCAATCGGTGATGCAGGAGCAATGATAAATAGAAAGGCGACAGAGGTTGAAGTTTAATTTTTGACGCCATTTAGATTTTGATCTTAAACAAAAATTAAAAAGATAAAGCACATGGAAACGATTTTAATTGTGATCATTAAATCTGCCATTTTCATACTTCTTTTTTTAAGTGCATCCGCTGTATTAACTTATGTTGAGAGAAGGGTTTCAGCATTTATTCAGGATCGGCTTGGTCCCAACAGGGTTGGTCCTTTTGGGTTGTTTCAGCCAATTGCTGATGTTATAAAAATTATTTTCAAGGAAGAGATAATTCCTGCAAATGCGGACAGGGCTTTGCATACGATCGCACCTATAATTTCACTTTTTGTCGCATATAGTGTTTTTGCAGTTTTACCACTTGGTGAGAAACTTGTTATTGATGGAAAAGAGATTAAACTTGTCGTAGCTGATGTAAATATCGGATTTCTTTATATTCTCGCTTTAAGTTCGCTTGGTGTTTATGGAGTAACTTTAAGTGGGTGGTCCTCAAATAATAAGTATTCACTTTTAGGTGCTTTGAGGGCTTCGGCACAGATGATAAGTTACGAGCTTTCACTTGGGCTTTCGCTTGTGGGTGTTGTTCTTGTTTCCGGATCAATTCAAATTGATGAGATAATACGCTCTCAGGCAAATGTTTGGAATATATTTTATCAACCCGTTGGTTTTATAATTTTCCTTGTTTCGGCTTTTGCCGAAACCAACAGATTACCGTTTGATCTCCCTGAAGCGGAACCTGAACTTGTTGCAGGCTATCATACAGAATATTCAGGGATGAAGTTTGGCGCGTTTTATCTTGCCGAATACACGAACATAATAACTGCAAGTTTGCTTGTTTCAGCATTTTACCTTGGTGGATGGTATTTCCCGTTTTTTGATATTTACAGTGGGATGAACCCAAATCTCGCTGGAATTTTGCAGGTGATTGTGTTTTTCGCAAAAGCAGGATTTATAATTTTCCTTTTCATGCTTGTCAGATGGACATTGCCAAGATTTAGATATGACCAACTTATGCGTCTTGGATGGCAGGTTTTATTGCCACTTGCGCTTTTAAATGTTTTAATAACTGGGCTTGTGAAAATCATTCTTTAAAATAAATTTTCAATTTGAAAATGAGCCAAGTAAAGATAAACGGAAGACCGAGGACAAGGGAGATAAAGCGTAAATCAAATATGAACCTTCTTGAACGGCTTTATCTTCCCGAAATTTTTAAAGGTTTGAGCATTACATTTCGTCAGATATTTAAACCCAAATTCACATTTGAATATCCAGATGTCAAATGGCAACCACCAGCTTCTTTTCGTGGAAGACCTGTCCTCGTTGTAGATGATGAAACTGGAGTTGAAAGATGTGTGGCTTGTGGGCTTTGTGCAAGAGTTTGTCCTGCTCTTGCTATTGAGGTTGTCGCTGATGAAACTGAACTTGATAAGGAAAGATATCCAAAGAAATTTGAAATAAATATGTTGCGTTGCATATATTGCGGACTGTGCGAAGAAGTTTGTCCTGAAGAAGCGATTGTGATGAGCAAAGAATATGAGCTTGTTTTTACAAACAGGGAAGACGCAATTTTTGGAAAGGATAAGCTTTTGATGCCCGCTTCAATGTTAAAAGATCGCCTTGAATTTTTAAGGAAAATGAGATGAAAACAAAATTATCCAACCGCTATGGGTGATGATAAAAGTTCGCCGTGTGCTAATTTGATTTTTAAAAAATTCTTCATCCTGTTTCTTGTCCTGTCCTCAATATTTTCGCAAGTGTTCGCTCAAAAAATTTCCCTTGCTCAATACCCAGATGAAGTTGTAAAAGGTGAAAAATTCGCCGTTAAACTTGATATTTATACAGAACCAGAAGATAAAATTTTTATCATTGCTTCAATTGATGGAGAGATTAGCCTGCACGAGTTCCTCTTGCTTGAGGATTCAATTTTTAATGTTGAACCGGTTAAGTTAAATCAATTTTTTATTCCAAAGAATCATTTCCCAAATGGATTTTTCGCTCAGAAAACCTTTATCTTCGCTGATACCTTTGTTCATTCATCCGCTTTGCGAAGTTACGCCCTTGTAATGAGTGCGAGAACGATAGGTGAAATCAAAATAAAATTTTTACCTGTGAAACTTTACTCGGATTCTTTGATCTATGACACAGTGGGGGTAGGGAAAGGACAGCTTACCATCAAAGTTAAAAGCTCCGTTGAGAAAACAGCTGGCTTATGTGCCAAATTTGAGAAAGAAGGATTTATCAAATTTAATATGAATGAAAAATTTACCGCAAAAAATGGCTTTACGCTGTCGTTCTGGATTAAGACCACATTGATGAAAGGAAAGATGATCACATTTAAATCTGGGATTGATAAAAGTTTTATGATAGTTGGATTGAAATCTGGAAATATATTCTTTTCAATAAACAATTCAATTGGAAAATATGAAGTGGTGTTGCCGAAGTTTGTGAGCGATGGGAAATGGCATAATATTATCATCGGACAATCGGACAATTTTTTAAGATTTTATATTGATGGTGAAAGGATTGATGAGGTTTTGATACCGAATTTATCACAATTTGAGATAAATCGCCCAAGCGTGAGGGTTGAAAATGTTTTGATTGATGAAATTGTTCTTCTTAAAGGTGGGGGAGCAGGGATTGTGGAGCGTCTTTCGCGATATTTTGTAAAAGCTGATACCGAGGTAATCTTTCTTTTGAAATTTGAAAATGAAACAGTAAATATCTCTGGAAATGTAAGCGGTGTTGAATCAAGTGGTGTTAAATTTGTTCCATCATCGGCTCCGATTTGTTCGCCAGAAGTAAAAATTTCAGCCCAGCTGAAAGATAATAACATCATTATAAACTGGGAAGTTGAAGATCCTTCTTTCATTGATAGGTTTGTCGTTGAAAGAAAGGTAAGAGATGAATTGTTTCAACCTGTTTATCAAATTTTCCCATCCGAACAGAAAAGGTATACATTTGTTGATGCGACTGCTGAAAACAATGCCGTTTATTATTACAGGGTCAAACGGGTCAATAGAAATGGCAGTATTGAATTTTCTGATGAAGTTAAAATCGGCATGGGGTTGAAGAGGGATTTTGAAATCATTGGGAACTTTCCTAATCCATTTAATTCCGAGACGAGGATAATTTACAATCTTTTCAATGATACTTATGTCAAATTAACTGTTTATGATATTGTTGGGCGTGAAATTGCCATTTTAGTTGATGGATTTCAAAGCGCAGGGAGACATGAGATTTCGTTTAATCTCGGGAATGTGAAATCAAATGAGATAACGAGTGGAATTTATTTTTACAAACTTCAAACACAGCGTGGATATGAGATAAGAAAAATGATAGT
>Ga0105163_1001925_pt1 | contig 10323 bp, 8 predicted proteins | sample JNZ110809AmetaG_FD_81531 | JGI IMG/M metagenome (GOLD analysis project Ga0105163, IMG submission 81531) | Hot spring microbial communities from Jinze hot spring, China to study Microbial Dark Matter (Phase II) - JNZ 110809A | ecosystem: Environmental > Aquatic > Thermal springs > Hot (42-90C) >... | reverse complement strand
GGTACGCAGTGGTACGTGTAGACCCCCTCGCGCCCGAAGTTGTACTTGAACGACTCGCCCTTACCGAAGAGGCCCGAGTCGAACAGGTCGCTGTCGCTCGTTACGGTGTGGGCTACGTCCAGCTCCTCGTCGTTGGTCCAGACGACCGTGTGGTTCACGAAGAGGATGACGCGTATGTTCTTGGGAACGAAGTTCTCCGTCTGTCTGGGGTCCCACGATCCCGGTATGATCGAGACGTGGACGGTGATCGGCGCTTCGCCTATCTGGACCGTGCGGGTGTGCAGCAGCCCGAAGGGGCCGTAGCCGATGACCGCGGCGAAGGTGAGGCCGGTGGCGATCGCGAAGACGGCGACCCCGAGCATCAGGCCCTGCCTCGGTTTGACGCTCGGCGGCCCTCCCCTGAAGATCCCTCCCGGAAGCATCAGGATCCCCATGAGCATCAGCAGCGCGGAGACCGCCTGCATCCCGTGCTCGAAGGTCCTCGAGATGCCGCCGTACGTGATGAAGATCCCCGCGGCCCCGCTCAGGATCAACAGCACGGACAACCAGAATATCGTCTTGTCCACGAAACCAACCCACAGCTCCCTTCATTTAAGCTTCAGTTCAACGGCTTCGGGACTGCGGCTGGACGGACTTCAGGATGATGCAGGTGTTCGTGTTCCTGACGCCCCGGACCCTACGGACGCTGTCGATGCACCGGTTCAGCATGTTCATGTCGGATGCCATGATGAGCGCTATGGCGTCGTAGACCCCCGTCACCTCGTAAACCTCCTGAACCCCCTCGATCTTCATCAGCGACTCGGCCACCGCAGGCGTCGGCACCGAAGGGTCCACGTTGATCATGGTAAGGGCCTTGATCACCGATTTGTCGTCGATGACCACCGTGAACCTCTTGATCACTCCCTGCTCGACCAGCCGCTTCACCCTCTTCCTCACGGCACCCTCGGAGAGGCCCACCGCTTCACCCATCTGCTTGTAGGATGTCCTAGCGTCCTGTGAGAGGAGCTCGAGTATCTTCCGGTCTATGTCGTCGAGCCAGACCGCTGACATCGGAACTCCTCCTCCTCAATCCGTAACTTGTATTAAAGTTTTCTGACGGAAATTGGAAACCGGGTGCGGATACCGAGACAAGGACCGGCAGAGGGGCCGAGAAGGGCGATGGTCTGATCGGGCTGCCGGTTTCCCTGCGGGCCTCCGGGACGGGGGTTCCGGTTGAAATACCGCCTGATCTTGGGATCCGCGAGGTGGTCGAGCTCCAGAGCCTCGAACCGGTGGTTAAGGGCGAGGAGTACGTGGCCCTGAGCTTCCCGGAGATACGCCGCTACGGCAGGCACCTGATCATGCCTGAGGTCGGGATGAGGGGGCAGAAGAGGCTGAAGGCTGCGAAGGTTCTGGTCGTGGGCGCAGGAGGCCTCGGATCGCCGGTCTCGATGTACCTGGCCGCTGCAGGCGTCGGCAGGATAGGGATCGTGGACTTCGACGAGGTGGACGAGACGAACCTCCAGCGACAGATCCTCTTCACCACCGAGGACGTGGGAAAGAGCAAGGCCGAGGTGGCCGCCCGGAGGCTGAAGGCTCTGAACCCGATGATCGAGGTGAAGCACTACGACACGGTGATCAACTCGAGCAACGCGCTGGACATCATCAGGGAGTACGACCTGGTGATCGACGCGACCGACAACTTCCCGACGAGGTACCTGCTCAACGACGCCTGCGTCATGCCCAGGAAGCCTCTGGTCTACGGGAGCATCTTCAGGTTCGACGGGCAGGTCTCGGTGTTCTACGCGGGTAAGGGGCCGTGCTACAGGTGCCTCTACCCCGAGCCTCCACCGCCGGGTCTGGTGCCCTCCTGCGCTGAGGGTGGGGTGCTGGGGGTGCTGCCGGGCATAGTGGGCGCTCTACAGGCGAACGAGGCCCTGAAGCTGATCCTCGGCATAGGGAGGCCGCTGATAGGGAGGCTGCTGCTGGTGGACGCGCTCTCGATGACGTTCCGGGAGCTCTCGTTCCAGCGCGACAGGAACTGCCCCGTCTGCGGCGACAACCCGACGATAAAGGAGCTGATCGACTACGAGGCCTTCTGCGGCGTCAGGGTGACAGGTGAGGAGATAGGTGCGGGCTTCAGCATCACGCCCGAGGAGTTCAAGAGGATGCTGGATCAGGGCGAGCGGATCGAGATCATCGACGTCCGGGAGCCGGTGGAGTGGGAGATCTGCAGGATACCCGGCGCGAAGCTGATACCGCTGAGCCAACTGACCTCCAGGCTGCACGAGATCGACCAGACCAAGAAGGTGATAGTTTACTGCCACACGGGTCAGAGGAGCGCGCTCGCGGTGAAGCTGCTGCGCGACATAGGCATCACGAGGAGCTACAACCTCGCTGGTGGCATCGACGCCTACGCTGCCCGGATAGACCCGTCCATACCCAGGTACTGAGGTCCCGAGCAGCAACGTCTTCTCCCGCTCGTGAAGCGCCGGAGCGGTCCGGAGGAACGTAGCGATTGACGTACGTGATACGTCGGAATTCTATTGCGGCTTGGAACGTCAAAGGCTAAATCACGAACATGCGCGGCTATCACCGCTATGGGGAAAGCATGGCTGATGCTGGTCCTGATGGCGCTCCTGACGGCGCAGCTCGCGGTCGTCGATGCAGAGCTCGTGACGTTCAGGCAGCTCTTCGGCGGATCAAACCCTGATTTCGCGAGGGGGATTGCGGTAGACTCCAGCAACATCTACGTGGTTGGCGAGACCCAGAGCTTCGGCCCCAACACACCAAACCTCTTCCTCTCGATCTTCAGGCTCTCCGACAACTTGCACAGGTGCAGCGTCGCCGTCGACCTCGGAAGCGGCATCTTCGAGCGCGGTTGGAAGGTGGCCGTCGGAGGAGGGAACGTGTACGCGCTGGGAGACACGAACTTCGGTCCGAACCCACCCAACGTGCTGCTGGTCAAGTTCGACACGAACTGCAACGTGCTTGGCGCAGCGGTATACGACCTCGGGCCAGGAGACCTGCCGCGGGACATCGCGGTGAGCGATGACGGCAGCGTCCTCTACGTTGTCGGAAAAGCAGCAGACGCACCGTTCGTGATGGCCGTGCGGACCGCGGACTTCTCCGTGGTATGGACGAAATTCTTCAGGGTAACAAGCGGTAACGACTTCGCCAACTCGGTGGCCCTCGCAGGGGGCAAGCTCTACGTCACCGGAAGGACCGAGACCGGAGACGTCTTCGTGTCTAGGTTCGACGCGGGATCGGGAAACCACGAGCTGTCCAGGACGTTCGCAACCTCCCAGATCGAGGAAGGAAGGGGCATTGCGGTCGTTGGGGGCAAGGTGTACGTGGTAGCCGCTTACGAAATCTCAGGAAATCGAGACTTCCTGTTCATGAAGCTGGATGCTGCAACCCTGAACCTCGAGTTCGCGAAGACGGTCGGCACCCCATCCTTTGAAGATCCGGTGTCCGTCTCGGTCGTCGGAGGTTTGATCTACGGCGTCGGAAGGACCGACGTCTTCGGCTCAGCGGACGCGGCACTCATCGCAGTTCGACCATCAGACGGAGAGCTATCGCACGCCTTCGTCCTCGCAAGGGACGCCTCCGCTCAGATCGCACAGGACTCGGCCTCCACCGGATCGTGCCTGATCTACGCCGGGTTCAGCGACAACTGGCCCGCATTCTACGCCGTGCTCGACGGTTTGACGACGGGGACGCTGAGCTTCACGATAGCCTCTCCGACGCCCTCAATAGCCCCGCTCTCGATCACGCCGGCCTTCCCGCCAACAACAGCGACCGGGTTCACACCTACCTTCAACTCGCCCGCAGCGGGCGATGCTTTCTACAGCTGGTTCTGCCCGGACAACATAGTGGTGGCAACAACGACCACCAGCACCGCGCTCACGACCGCGACCCTCTCCACAACCGTCACCTCAGTTGTAGGGTCGACGACCACCGTCTTCGACGTCAGGACCACGACCATCACCCAGACGTCCACCCATTTCACCACCTCAACCGGCTCTGTGACCGTTACAGTCACCCAGACGCAGAGCACCACCAGGACCGAGACGACGACGATCACCCAGTCAACTACCTACTCCACGACCTACTCAACGACCACAACCCTGACCCAATCGACCACCACGACCCTCAGCACCACGACCACCTCGACCCAGTACTTCGCCGAGCCAGTATCGACCTACGTCGTGCCGGCGCTTCTGGCCGTGATCGCGGCCCTGCTGGGAGCTTCGCTGGTTCTCGGGCGCAGGAGGAGGTTCCCGTACTGAGATCACCGCGGTCCGATTCCCCGCTCGGTTCCCGACTTTCCTCGGGAGTTCTCACCCTGCTCCGAGCTCCGCGCTCGGTATGGTTTTGAGGTTATATATTTCCGAGGGATAGCTCGACCCGAGACGAGATGTCCGGGAAGCCGCACATCAACCTGATCGTGATAGGGCACGTCGACCACGGCAAATCGACGACCGTAGGCCACTTCCTGGTGCTCAACGGGTCCATCGACGAGAGGCAGCTGAAGCAGCTGGAGGAGGAGGCCAAGAGGCTCGGAAAGGAGACCTTCGTCTACGCCTTCATCATGGACACGGTGAAGGAGGAGAGGGAGAGGGGGCTGACGATAACCACGAGCTACACCAAGTTCGAGACGAAGAAGAACTTCTTCACCATCATCGACGCGCCGGGCCACAGGGACTTCGTGAAGAACATGATAACCGGTGCCTCTCAGGCCGATGCCGCGGTCCTGGTCATATCGGCTAAGAAGGGAGAGTACGAGGTCGCGATAGGGCCAGGTGGCCAGGCGAGGGAGCACCTGTTCTTGACCTACATGCTCGGCATCAGGCAGCTGATAGTCCTGGTCAACAAGATGGACGACCCGACCGTCAACTGGTCCAAGGAGAGGTACGAGGAGGTTAAGCAGGGCGTCTCGGCCCTCCTGAAGCAGCTCGGCGTCGACCCCTCCAAGGTGCCCTTCATCCCCGTCTCGGGGTGGACGGGCGACAACCTCGTCGAGCGGAGCAAGAACATGCCGTGGTACACGGGACCGACGTTCCTCGAGGCGCTGGACATGCTCCAGGAGCCTCCGAAGCCGATCGACAAACCGCTCAGGATACCGATACAGGCCGTCTACTCGATTAAGGGCGTGGGGACCGTACCCGTCGGCAGGGTGGAGACCGGCGTGCTGAGGCCTGGAGACCAGGTCGTGATAATGCCCGGAGGTCTCAGGGCAGAGGTCAAGAGCATCGAGATGCACCACACCCCGCTCCAGCAGGCAGTCCCCGGCGACAACATAGGATTCAACCTGAAGGGCGTCGAGAAGAACCAGCTGGCCAGGGGTATGGTGGTCAGCCACCCCGACAACCCGTGCAAGGTCGCGGAGGAGTTCAGGGCCCAGATCATCATAATCAACCATCCAACCGCGATCTCGGTCGGATACACGCCGGTGATGCACATCCACACGGCCCAGACAGCTGTGAAGTTCGTCGAGCTCGAGGCCAAGATCGACCCGAGGACCGGTCAGGTAGTCGAGAAGAACCCGCAGTTCCTGAGGACCGGAGACGCCGCGGTGGTCAGGCTGCAGCCGCTCAAGCCGGTGGCCCTCGAGCCCTACAGCGAGTTCCCGCAGCTCGGGCGGTTCGCGCTCAGGGACATGGGCATGACGATCGGCGCCGGAATAGTGCGCGAGATCACCAAGTTCGGCAAGTGATAGCTCCCCACAGGAGCTGAGACCAGCTTCTCGGGTTTTGTCCGACCGAACTTATTGAGGCGCCTCACTTCTTGCCGAGGAACCATCGAGGGCTACGTCTGCCCAGAAAGGCTTCCATTCCCTCCCTGAACTCCTCTGTGGAGGCGAGCGAGACGAGCCTGTTGGCTCCGAGCGCCAGCAGCGGCCATTGCGCTGACCGGAGCGCGGCGATCACCTCCTTGACGGAGCGTATTGACTGCGGCGACGACCTGATCACCTTCACCACGAACTCGACCCCGACCTGCTCCAGCTGGCTGTGGTGGACCACCACGTCGACTATCCCCAGCTCCCTGGCCTGATCGGCCGTCATCCACTCGCCCGTCAGGGCATACCTCGCGATCTTCCTGCCCAGGAAAGCGGGTCCGAGGCTCGATGCGATCGGGGGGATGGCTCCTATCAGGACCTCGGGGACGGAGAAGAGCGACCGCTCGCTGGCCACGACGACGTCGAACCCGAGCAGCAGCTCGCAGCCCCCGCCGAAGGCTATGCCGTCCACGAGCGCTATCAGGGGCTTGCTGTGCTCCAAAAGCTCCCTGAGAAGCGGCATCAGCAGCTCGTCGTGCCACGCCTTCGCATCGCCGAAGCCCTTCCAGGCAGCCATCATCGCTATGTCGTCTCCCGCGGAGAAGGCCCTCCCCTCGCCTCTGACGAGGACTGCCCTCACCCGGTCGTCGCCGTTGGCCCTCCTGAGCGCCGAGCGCAGCCCCCTCCACATCCCCTCGTCGAGGGCGTTGAGCCTCTCGGGTCTGGAAAGCGTGATCAGCGCGTAGGCCCCCCGCAGCTCGTACCGCACCTTGCCCTCCTCGGCCAGCTCGACCTGCCACCTGAGGAATCTCCGGCCGGACTTCGCTCCCAGCTCTCCCCGCTCGATCAGCGGTTTCAGGCCCCGCTCCCACCTCGAAGGGACTGGACCGCGCCGCAGGGATTGCGCGATCGCATCGAGGCCCAGCAGGTCGGCGTACGCCAGCGGGCCAACAGGGGAGCCGAGCAGGTCCCTGACGTAGGTGTCCAGCTCAGCGCGGTCCACGCCGATCTCGGAGGCAAGGAGCGAGAGCTCGCCCACGACGCCTGCCAGGAGGAGGGCCGAGTCGACCGACCACATCCGATCGACCGGAGGTACCGGATCCGGGACCGCCGCCGAATCCGAATCCCCGAGGAGATCCCTCATCACGTCCAGACCTTCGGCCGCGTCCCCTGACCTCTCGGATACCCTCAGCGCCTCTTCCAGCCGCTCGCGACCGAAGGACCTGACAGCTCCGATCGGGCCGAGGCCGAAGCAGAGCCGGTGGACCGCAGCGGCCTCCACCGCCTCGGGAGGCTCACCGTCCCTGATCAGCGCGCCCGCTTGGGCCGCATAGGCCGCGACTACCCTGGGAGCCACGGGTCCCGGATCCGCTCCTCGGAGCTGGAGGGCGTTGATGCCGGCTGCCCGGAGCAGCGAGGTAACCGAGTCGAGCACCTCGCCAGGCACATCGGAGCCCGCCGAAAGCTCGACCGAAGTCCTCCCCCTAGCACCCTGGAAGGCCCTGAAGCCGATGACCTGCCGGCGCGGGAGCGGGACCTCGAGCTCGTGCATCAGGTGACGGTCGAGGGCCAAGAGGACCGCGCTAGGCCTGTGCGAGAGCAGCTCCCTCAGGACCTCGCCGAGTCCAATAGCAGACCTCGGGCCCGTCACCACCAGGACCGTACCGCTTCGGCCAGCGACCGACGGAAGCTCTTCCGGGGACCTGATCGACTCGACCACGACGCCTCGCCTGCCGAGCGCTTCCCGGAGCTCCGCGACGGACCAGCCCTCATCGCCCTCGATGGTCAGAACCCCGAGCCTCCCGGAACCGTGCTGCGCCATCACCGATCGACGCCGTACACGCTATTAATCCAGTACTGAAACGACCCGCGTGGGGATGGAGGGGAGGAGGCCGCCGAGGCTGGACGAGCTGGACCTCAAGATCATCTCGCACCTGCAGGAGGACGGGAGGATGCCCGCATCGGAGCTGGCGAAGAGGCTGAACCAGCCTGAGAACACGATCAGGTACCGCATCGAGAGGCTCCTGAGGCTCGGCGTGATCAGGCGCTTCACGGCGCTGGTCGATCCGAGGGCGCTGGGCCTCAACGTCTCGGCCGCGGTGATGTTCAAGGTCGATCCGAAGAGGGTGGACCAGCTGCTGGAGAGGCTCTCCTCGATGAGGGACGTGACCAACATCTACCAGCTCAGCGGCGAATGGGACCTGATCGCGGTGGTCTTCGCGAGGGACATACAGGACCTCCACTCGAGGATAGAGGAGTTCAGGAAGATGGACGGCGTGAGGGAGATGAACGTCATGATCACCACTAGGGTCGTGAAGTCGGAGTACCGGTTCGTCCTCACCTGAGCCCCTCTTCGCCGTTCGACGCTCCGGCCCCGGAACTCCCGACGTCACGCTTCAGCGTAACCGGTCTCATGGCCCTGCAGTAGCTGCAGACATCGGACGTGGTCGGGTAGCCGCAGACGGCGCACCTCTTCAGCTCCGGCTGGGAGATCGCCCGCTCCAGGACCGGCAGGAAGCGCTTCACGTGGGCCTTCAGCAGCGTGTGCCTGAACCCTGGGATCTTCGACTCGATCTCGTGGATCAGGACCTTCCTGGAGACGGTCTTCGCGCCCCTGACGAGCGGACACCAGCTCTCGACGACCTCTATGCCCTTGGCGTCGACGTAGTAGAGGTCCTCCTCGTCCGTCATCTCGAAGAGCGGCTTGACGCGGTTTGTGAGCCTGACGCCGTCTCCGAGCAGTACTGGCCTCAGCCTCACGGCCTCCTCCAGGAGCCCCCTCCTGTACAGCTCGAAAAGGACCTCCACCGTGTCGTCCAGGTTGTGACCGGTCACCACCGTGTCGTGGCCCGTCTCGATGGCGATTTTGTTCATCACGTAGCGCTTGACGGTTCCGCAGATGGCGCAGGGCTTGCGTTTGAACCTCCCCCTCGCGAGCTCCGGGACGGTGCGGCCGTCGTTTTTGAGCCTGTGAACGATGAGCTCCACGCCCAGCTCATCGGTCACCTTCCTGACCACGCGCTCCGACTCCTCCGAATACCCCGGAATCCCCAGGTCGATGTACAGCGCCGTGACCTCGAGGTCCGGGAAGACCGATTTCAGACCGACCAGAGCAGAGGTGCTGTCCTTGCCGCCGGAGAGGGCGACGAGCGGTCTCCTCATCACCTTCAGCATCCCGTACTTCAGGACCGTCGCCTTGAGCTTCCGCTCGTAGTATCTCACGTAGCACGCTGCGCAGAGGGAGGTCCTCGCGAAGGAGATGTGGTACCTGGCGTCCTCGGCACCGCACCTGGCGCATCTTATCGGCGGCATCCCGAGCTCCAGACTTGATCGGACACATATCAATCTCGTGCCAGCGCCGTGCGCAGGGACGCTGACCGGACAGCGATGGCCCATCGAGTCGAATCCACCGTAACCCAGACAATCACAAATACCGAGCGCTCGGTGAAGTAATCCGGCATGGAGCAGGAGGTCTACGACGTCGTGGTCATAGGTTCGGGACCTGCGGGCTGCACGGCAGCGATCTACGCCGCGAGGGGAGGGATGAGGACGCTGCTGATCGCGGGCGTCACACCGGGCGGCCAGCTGATGCTCACCACGCTCGTCGAGAACTTCCCAGGCTTCCCGGAGGGCATCATGGGACCTGAGCTGATGGACAGGATGAGGGAGCAGGCGGAGAGGGCAGGGGCTGAGGTGGTCTACGACGAGGTGACGGGCGTCGACCTCTCGACCTACCCGTACGTCGTCCGGACCGGCAGCCAGGAGTACAGGACGCTCTCGATCATCGTGGCAACCGGTGCAGCGTCCAAGTGGCTCGGGCTCGAGTCGGAGAGGCGTCTTATGGGGAGGGGGGTCTCAGGATGTGCGACGTGCGACGCGCCGCTCTTCCGGGGGGCGAAGAACATGGTCGTGGTGGGAGGGGGTGACAGCGCGATGGAGTACGCCCTCTTCTGCGCCAACATCGCCGAGAGGGTGACTGTGATCCACAGGAGGGACAGGCTCAGGGCATCGAAGGCCCTCCAGGAGCGGGCCTTCGCCAACCCGAAGATCACCTTCGTCTGGGACAGCGTCGTCGAGGAGATCCTCGGAGAGGACCGGGTGACCGGCGTGAGGGTGAGGAACCTGAAGACGGGAGAGGTGAGCGTGATCCCATGCGAGGCGGTCTTCATCGCGATAGGGCACGCGCCGGCAACGGAGGTCTTCAAAGGCTGGCTGGAGCTGGACGAGGAGGGCTACATCGTCACACGCGACCTGGTCAAGACGAGCGTGGATGGCGTCTTCGCGGCCGGCGACGTCCACGACAAGAGGTACCGGCAGGCGGTGACCGCGGCGGGGTTCGGGTGCATGGCCGCACTCGAGGCGATCAGGTTCGTCGAGGGCGTGAAGCTGGGCCTAGTCAAGCCGCGCATACCGGCCGCTGGATCATGACCGCGAGAGCTCGTGGGCCCTCCTGACCAGCTCGTGGGGCCTACCTCCGGTGAGGTCCAGCAGCTCCAGCAAAGTCTCGAGGTCCGTCATGTGCCCCGGGGACAGGTAGTAGACCCTCGTACCGACCCTGTAGG
>Ga0105163_1001923_pt1 | contig 10341 bp, 10 predicted proteins | sample JNZ110809AmetaG_FD_81531 | JGI IMG/M metagenome (GOLD analysis project Ga0105163, IMG submission 81531) | Hot spring microbial communities from Jinze hot spring, China to study Microbial Dark Matter (Phase II) - JNZ 110809A | ecosystem: Environmental > Aquatic > Thermal springs > Hot (42-90C) >... | reverse complement strand
GGCCTACCACCTATACCCCAATCCTCCCTAGGTATATCGTGGATTATAACGGTAACAGCTTCTGATGGAACACCTACCTCTGTGAAAACCTTCGTTACCCCCTCTATGATCCTCTCCTTCACATCGCTCGATCTACCAGCCCACATATAGATATGTACTACAGGCATAGCTAACATGGATATATACTGCTAGCCTAGATAATCTTTTACCTAGTGAGTTTTAGATCTTCTAGTATCCTATAGAAGGATTCATCAGAGATGGATTGCTTATACCTTCTCAGATCATCTATAAGCCTAACCCTATCAGCTTCTACTATCCTCCGACCTGTTATATACGGTATTCTAAAAGCTATATACTGGACTATGGATGTAAGGTTTCTCGGCTTCCTATCTACGCTAGCAGATTCGAAATCTATTATAACAGGCTCATCGCTAGATCTAACCAGGATATGCCTCTCAGCTCTACTAAGCTCACCATGATCTAAACCCATCCTATCAAGCCTATAAGCCTGCTCTAGTAGAATCCTAACCATACCGTGAATCCTAGATACATCATCCTCATGTGAAATCCACTCCAGTATATTCGACCCACATACATACTCCATAAGTATAACATCATCTGTGAACCCGTAGAGTATAGGACCTACGGATACGGTATTAGCTAACCTCAACATCCTCGCCTCATATACGAGGCTATCTCTAGTAGAATCAGCTCTCCTAATCTTAGCAGCTGCTAACCTACCCCCAGCCTCCACTAGGATGACTACGCTACGATAACCCTTACCTAGAACTCTTAACCCACCTATACTACTACCCCCCTCAAGCACTATATACTCTACACCAAGCGATCTAAGCTGATCGAATCTAGAATCCACATCTACTAAGCTAGGATTAGGATAGCCTACGATATACCTTACATTATCGATAGATCTAGCTCTATCCACATGTATCCTTTGAGAAACCAAACCTAAGCCACCTAGGCCTACCATCGAGGAGATCGTATAGATATTCTAAGAAGCTTCTACACCTCACAGCCAGCTCCAACAATCCTCCATCCAGATAGATACCGAACCCTCTAGCTATAGATGCAGCTATATCCTTAGAGAACCCGTACGCTAGTAGATCACCCTTCAGTACATCCATAGCTAGAAGATAAGCATCACTATAACCCCTCCTCCTAGCTACATACCATCTATCACCATCTATCCATGGACCGGATACCCTAATATCCCCACCCATATACTTCTCTAGAAACCTATACGCCTCACGAGAATCTACAGGTGGACCTCTATGAAGCTTAACACCGGGTATGAATCTAGATTCTAGCTCTACTATGAAGACTGTAAGCCCTTCACCACTCCAAGCAGATGATCTTATAACCCTAAACTCCCACTTCTCGAAGACGTTTACAAAAGCCCTTAAGCTACGGTGAATCTCACCCCAAAGAGTATCTGGAGGTATCCTAGGCTCTTCGAAAGCTAAAGCTAGAATCGACGTACCCCTACACTCTATAGCTCTACGTATAGAATCTATATCAACCTCTATCGAAGGTGGATTAAAGAAAACTATACTAGGCTTATCTAGGAATAGCCTAGATGCAGCCGTAAACTCGCTAAGCTTAGTAAGAGATACAGGAGAGGCTACATTCCTATTCGGATCGACTGGATCGACTACGATAAGAGGCTGATCACCGAAAACCTTACGCGCAGCTTCTATACCATCATAGTAGCCTTCCAGATCTATGAATAAACCTCTCCAACCCCTAGCCGCAGACCTTATAGTCTCTATAAACGAGCCGAAACTTATTATGAGTAGTTCGCATAGATAACCACTAAACCCGCCAACCCTAACATCAGCTCCATAAACACCTACACCCTTCATAAACTTCTTAAGTAAGCGAACCTGATCCCTCCCCTCCTCAGATCGGATCATCCTCCTAACATACTCCGTATGGTATGGAGTCCTATCGACCGCCGTAACCCAGCTACCAGGCTTAGATCTACATGCAGGAACTATATTCACCCTAACATCATCTACCCAACCCTCTACATACGGGTGTTCAGCATATCTTAGAATCCATCTACCCCCTAGATCCTCGAAAACCCTTACACCAATCCTTAAACTCAGATCTTCGAGTACACCCCTATCTATATGTGGAGGATAGAGTATGAATACATCTATATCATAATCACCCTTAAGCCAAGTACCCTTAGCTACAGATCCTAGAATCTCAGCTTCAGCATCCACACCCTCAGAAGCTAGGATCCCCCTAACCTTACCTAACACGATACTAGATAGCGTCTTAACCCTAGCTTCCTCTAACCTATCAGGCTTCACTAATCTAAGAGCATCCGCCAGGATATCATCGATAGACATAACTCTACTCTGATGCTTCGATCACATGTATATCACTATATATAGGACCCCTAGGCGTTAATATACTACGCTTCAGCTTAACCCTATCCACACGGTACTCTCCAAACCTATAATCCCTCCACTCATCTATAAGCTTAAGAAGCCTACCCCTATCATGAATGGATTTAATCCTAGAAACCGTTAGATGAGCAGTAAACCCTCTAGGATCTCTAGCAAACCCGATACTAGAAAGCCTAGCTTCAACCCCTTCATATATACTCCTAAGCTCATCATATCCTCTACCAACACCAACCCATACGACGTTAATCCTACCACCACCCGGGAAGTATCCTACACCCCTCACCTCTAAATCAAACGGTTTAAAGGATAAACTCGATAAAGCCTTCCTGATAGATTCTATCCTAGCTATCTGAACATCGCCTAGAAACTTTAAAGTGAAATGGAGATTCTCAGGTTCCACAAGCTTCATAGGATTCCCAGTCCTAGCTAGAACTTCTTGAAACCCCTTCACCCTCTCTATGATAGCCACATCATCCAGATCTACAGCTATGAAACACCTATAGCCTTCACTCATACCAACCATATCATACTCGTAACAGCTTTAAAACTATAACCCTAATACGCATATCCTAGGATTCAGCTTGGCCACGATATCGTCTTAATAGTCCTAGACTCTACGTAATCCCAATCGACATCTAATCCTAAACCAGGCTTCCTAGGAGCGTGAACATACCCATCCCCATCGATCCTTATAACATCCCTAGTACCTTGATCGAATATCCCGACTGGGAAAGGCATCTCGAAGAAGCTACAATTCTTTATCGCTAGCATCACATGTAGGTGAGCAGCCTGCTGCCATGGGTGACCCCAGCTGTGCAATTCACAATTCATACCGAAGATCTCTGCTAGATGAGCTACCTTCAACATAGCTGTTATACCCCCTACATTAACATCTACACATCTAAGGCTATCCGCAGCCCTCCTCACTATAAGCTCTGCATAACCATATAGATCGCGTATATCCTCACCAGTTAGAACCTGTATATCCAGTTTACTACAAAGCTTAGCAAGCCCCTCTATATCCGTAGTAGGTAAAGGATCCTCATACCAGTAGAAGCCCAGCTTCTCTATCTCCCTACCAACCATTAAAGCCTCATACCTACTATATGCATGGAACGGGTCGAGCATTAAAACAATATCATCACCTACAGCCTCTCTAACAGCTCTACACACCTCTATATCCCTCCTCCAGTAGCGTGGAGGATGGATCTTTATAGCTTTAAACCCCTCCTCCACACATCTCTCCGCTACTCTAACATAATCCTCGACACTACTATACGATTGAGTACTAGCGAACGCTAGTATCCTCTCCCTATAAGCTCCTATAAGCTTATAGATAGGCATATTCAACACCTTCCCAGCTATATCCCATAGACACTCATCTAAAGCACATAGAACGGTGGGAGCAGACCTCTGGAAGAAGTATTGATCCCAGAAAGACTTCTCTATCCTCTCCCTATCGAAGGGGTCTGCTCCTATCAAAGGTATAAACTCCTCCATACTCCTCAACCACTTCCTCAAAACTTTAAACTTCATAACAAGCTCCTCGGCATACAACGCCTCCTCGAGCATCGTAATACCCTCAATACCTTCATCCGTTTGTATACGTATCAAAGCAGCCGGTACGTTAATCCTAGTAGCCTCCTCCCCGAATTCCTGAGGCATTAATACATGAACCTTAACACCCACGATCTTCAATACAGATCACCCACAATTATTAGTCGAGGGGTAAACTATTAATTAGTCTCTCACACACCCCATCTATAGTGCATCCAGTATATGGCTCTGAAAGTTAGGGGTAGACTAGGCTGGATAGTAGAGTTAAGCGGTATAGACTGGTTTGGAAATATAACGTTCATGCTATTCCTAGCAGGATGCAATTTTAGATGCCCCTACTGTCAGAATGGAAGTATAGTAGAGTTAGACTCTGGGTATGAGGTATCGTTAGAGGAGATACTAGCGAAGATAGAGAGGAATATAAAACTTATAGATGCTGTAGGTGTAAGCGGAGGCGAACCTACACTACAACCTAGATTCGTAGAATCCCTATTCGAAGCTGTTAGAAGCTACGGCGTTAAGACATTCGTTAATACCAACGGATCTAACCCAGATCTCCTAGATCGACTATTCAGAAGAAGACTACTAGATTACGTAGCCATAGATGTTAAAGCCCCCTTCAAACCAGATATATATAGTACGGTTATAGGAGGAGCTATACCAGGGGATACGGTTATACAAAACCTTAGAAGATCTATGGATCTATGTAACGCTTACAATCTAAGATTCGAAGCTAGGACGACTATAGTTCCAGGTTTAACAGATAAACCTGAATACGTGGAGATGATAGCATACGAATTAAGGAAGTACGATTGCATATACATCCTACAACAATTCAGCCCATTCGGTGATATACTAGATCCCAGGTATAGATATCTAGAACCCACATCTGAAGATACACTGATAAGCTTAGCTAGGATAGCGTTAAACATAGGCTTAGAAGATGTACGTATAAGATCTAGAAGTGGTATAGTTAAAGTTACGTAGACTAGGTGGTAGCTAAGAGCTATGATAGTACTAGGGTTAGTAGGCTTACCTGGATCGGGTAAAACGACTATCGCTAAGATGTTGGAATCTAGAGGATGGAAGATTATAAGTATGGGTGATTATGTTCGTAGAGAAGCTCTTAAACGCGGTTTGAAACCTACACGTGAGAATCTATCTATGCTAGCTCATAGGCTTAGAGAGGAGATGGGTATGGATGCTATAGCTAAACTATGCATCGATGATATCGTTTCATCAGATAGAAACGTCGTAGTAGATGGTCTAAGAAGTCCTTCAGAAGTAGATTATCTTAAAAATAGGATACCATCTATAACCCTCTTATTCATCGATGCACCTGTAGATAGAAGGTTTAGCCTCCTATCATCTAGGGGTAGGATAGATGATCCTAAATGTATAGAAGATCTTATAGCTAGAGATAACGAGGAGATTAGATTCGGTATACTAGAGCTTAGGGATAGAGCCGATTATGTACTCATCAACGATGGGGGGTTAGAGAATCTAGAGAGGAGGCTTGAAGCTATACTAAGAGATATAAGCTCTAAGATCGAGAAGGATCCCTACTAGAAATTGATATTAACCTAAGCCGCTCATGCTTATATCGTATCATGTCGAGTTTTGAATCAACCTTCCCGACTAGGATAGTATACGGCTACAGATCGGTAGATAGAGTTGGCTTGGAAGCTAGGAGGATAGGGTTAAAAGGTAGATGTATGCTAGTAACTGGTAGGAGTTTTGCAAGAAGTTCTGGATATCTAGATAGGATTAAGAGTATACTAGAAGCTGAGGGGTACGATGTATACGTATTCGATAGGGTTAAACCCAATCCCACAATCGTTGATGTAGAGGATGGGGTTAATCAAGCCCGCGCTATAGGTATAGACTTCTTCGTAGCCTTCGGTGGAGGTAGCGCTATAGATACCGCTAAGATGGTGAGTGTAGCATCATCCCTAGGCGGATCGATAGAAGACTATCTCTACCCTAGGATAGTAGATGAACCTATAAAACCCGTAGTAGCTATACCAACGACATGCGGTACTGGAAGCGAAGTAACTAGATATGCTATAGTAACTATCGGCTTCCGTAAACTTATAGTAGCTGGCTGGAGCCTAGTTCCTAGGATAGCTATACTAGATCCAGAAACTCTTAGATTCCTACCAGCAGACCAGGTAGCCTATACTGGTGTAGATGCACTCACCCATGGGCTTGAAGCATACTTCAATAGGAACGCCTCCATACTATCAGATATCTATGCTATAGAAGCTATCAAAGTCGTACTAAGAAACCTAGAGGATGCATACAAAGGGCTTATGGAGGCTAAAGCTATGCTCCTATACGGTAGTATGAATGGTGGCTTCGCTATAAATATGACTGGGACCACGATGATACATGGCGGAGGATACTATCTAACAGCTAAGTATGGTCTTCCACATGGATTAGCTAACGCACTTATACTACTCCCCATACTCAAACTGAATATGGAAGCTCAGTCTGATAGAGCTATAAAGCTAGCTAGTATACTAGGTCTACCAGCCTTCGATTTCAAGAACGCCTCCTCATCCATACTCGAAGCTATAGCCTCCATCATGGATCGTATCGGTATACCAGTAGGCTTAGAAGCTGCAGGTATACCTATCGAAGATATAGGTAGGATAGCTGAGGAGGCTCTAACCTATAGACGTAACCTAGAGAATAATCCTAGAAGCCTAGGTCTAGATGAGTTAGTAGATGTATTCAGATCGGTATACCGTAGTAGAGGTGTATAGAAGTCTAGCAGCGTATCAAGAAGTTATGAAGCTAAAATATTTATCTAAGGCTTAATCGACCATTGTAGTTTGGGGTGCACTCATGGGTCGAGCTGTAGCTATAAACGGTTTCGGTAGAATAGGTAGACTCGCTTTTAGAGCAGCTATCGAGAATAACCTCGGTATAGAGTTCGTAGCTATAAACGATATAGCTGATGCGAAAACGCTAGCACATCTACTCAAATACGATAGCACGTATGGCAGAGCCCCGTTCGATGTTAGAGTCGAAGGTAACTATATAGTAGCCGGGGATGTGAAGGTTCAAGCATTGAAGGAGGCTGAGCCATCCAAGCTTCCATGGAAGGATCTAGGCGTATACCTAGTTATCGAATCTACCGGTAGGTTTACAGATAGGGCTGGAGCATCCAAGCATCTACAAGCAGGTGCGAGCAAAGTACTAGTCTCAGCCCCGATGAGGCCTGCCGAAGCTGCTGATATAACAATGGTTCCAGGCGTTAACGATGGTATGTACGATCCTAAGAAGCATATAATACTATCCCTAGCCTCCTGTACAACAAACGCTGTAGCTCCTGTAGCTAAGGTTCTTAACGAAAGCTTCGGTTTAAGGTATGGGTTGATGAATACCGTACACGCCGTCACTAACGATCAGAGGATCCTAGATATGCAGCATAGCGATCTTAGGAGAGCTAGATCTGCTAGCTGGAATATCATACCGACGACAACCGGTGCAGCTGAAGCTGCTACACTTACGCTACCAGAGCTTAAAGGTAGGATGACAGGTATAGCTCTAAGAGTTCCGGTACCCACCGTTTCGGTAGTAGATCTAACAGCCGTCTTAGAGAGGGATGTTACAGTCGATGAGGTGAATAGAGCTTTCAAAGATGCATCTGAGAAGCCTCCACTCAAGGGTATACTAGGGTATAGCGAGGAGCCTCTAGTATCATCGGATTATATTAAGTGTCCATACTCATCTGTAGTAGATGCACCCATGACTAAAGCTATAGGCAGCCTCGTTAAAGTTCTAGCATGGTACGATAACGAGTGGGGATACTCCTGCAGGCTAGCTGAGACTGCTAAGAGGATAGCTGAGATAGGATAGGTTTCGGTGCAATATCTATGGCTAGGTTTCTAACCATAGACGATCTGGATTTCTCCGGTAAAACCGTTATACTCAGACCAGATTTCAACGTTCCGATAGATCCGAATACAGGTGAGATAGTAGACGATAGTAGGATAAGGGAGCATGCTGAAACTATAAAGGAGCTTTCGACTAAAGGCGCTAGGATAGTTATACTAGCTCATCAAGGTAGGCCTGGTGAGAGAGACTATCTAGAATCCCTACGTAAGCATGCTGAAAGATTATCAGGGATACTGGGATTCAAGGTAGATTATGTAGATGATCTAGTAGGAGAATCTGCTTTAGAAGCTATATCTAAGCTTAAACCTGGTGGAGTCTTACTACTCAAGAATGTAAGATCCCATCCAGATGAGGGTAGAGAAGCTCCGCCAGAGGAGCACGCTAGATCAGAGATAGTTTCGAAGCTATCTAGGGTTGCAGATATATTCGTCTTGGATGGCTTCTCTGTAGCGCATAGATCGCATGCATCTGTCGTAGGATTCGCCTATACGCTTCCATCATGTGCTGGCAGGGTTATGGAAAGGGAGCTTAAAGCTCTAGATAGAGTTTTAGAGAAGCCTGAGAAGCCCTTCGTATGTATACTAGGTGGAGCTAAATCTGAGAAGAGTACTAGTATGATAGACTACTTCCTAGGGAAGGGTTTAGCAGACTATATACTCACCGGAGGCTTGATAGGTCAGCTACTCCTACTCGCTAGCGGGTTAGATTTAGGATCCGTTAACGTTAAGGTTTTGGAGAAGAGGGGCTTCCTGAAGTTTAGGAATGAAGCCGTAGAGATACTTAGAAGATATAACGGTATGGTGAAGACCCCCGTCGATGTAGCTGTGGATATGAATGGTAGAAGGATTGAACTATCTGTTAAGGATCTACCATCGGAATACCCTATAATGGATATAGGTCGTAGAACAATCGATATGTATAAGCAGATTATATCGAACGCTAGATCTATACTGGTTAGCGGCCCTCTAGGCGTATATGAAGATGAAAGGTTTATCGAAGGTACATCCGAGATATATAGAGCTGCCGCTTTAAGCGGAGCATACTGTATAGGTGGTGGAGGGGATACGGTCGCAGCTTTAGAGAAGCTCGGTTTGAGAGATAGATTCTCCTATGTTAGCTTAGCTGGAGGAGCATTCATAGAATACATCTCTGGTAGTAGACTTCCAGGTGTGGAAGCTTTAGAGATAGCATATAGGAGAGTTAAGCATGTTTGATAAGCTGAATAGAAAATCTTATATTTCTATAGTTGCGATTCTTCCTTACGAGTCTAGGAGGTAGGTTATGGCGGAGATCTGCCCTATATGCGGGCTTCCTAAAGATTTATGCGTCTGCAAACAGATAAGCCAGGAGCAGCAGCGTATCGTTATAAAACTTGAGAAGGTTCGTTTCGGTAAACCTGTAACCATAATCAATGGTATAATAGCTAACGATAAAGAGTTGAGGAAGCTTGCTCAAGCTCTCAAATCCATATGCGCATGCGGCGGCACTGCTAAGGATAATAAGATACTACTTCAAGGCGATCATAGATCTAAGGTTCGAGATTACCTAGTTAGTGTAGGCTACAAAGCTGAGAATATAGATGTAGAGTAGGGTAGCATCATACGGATATGATAGAGAGTTACATATAATCCTACCAGTAAGCCTATGCTATCTAGGTTACTAATCATATCTTTCTACTTTAAATACTCTTAAAAACAGTAGCTAAGATTATACATATATATCTATATGTGAAGTTTTAATAGAGAAAGTTTATCAAATATTATCAGATATCTAAAACTTCATGAAATTGAAAATTAAGTATATTCCTCAACCTTTATATTTAAATAAAATCTAATATAATTATGTTAAGATTGGTAGCGATGTGAAAGCATAAGTAGGAGTTCATGATACTCCTGGTTTACCCTACCATACTTTTCTTTGATAATCATGCTGATTTTATACCAATCCTGGGATATTTTCGGCCATAAATCGCTAGCCATTAAATGCTTTACCACATATTCTTTTAATGGTTTTTCACGTCTAATCATTCCCTGACGCCATTCAAAGCTTATGAGACCCGTACGCTTCAAGTATTGGATCATATGGCCTACCTGATGATAGTCTATCGGGTATTCTATACTTCTCTCTAAATCCTCTAGGAGAGAATCTACGGCTATCTCATCTTCTGGTCTCAGACATATGGTAGCTATAACGTTCTGGATAAGCTTTGCAGCTTTGGTTAGGTATACACCCATCCTCTTCGGAGGGATGAGGATTTGTTCAAGACGATAACCATACCTTCTGTAAAACCAGCTCTTAACAATCTCAGCTAGGATTATATGGTCGTCATCGCCTATGAGCACTATAGACTTATCAGCCAAGTCATTATAATAATGCATTAGCGCCACCCTCGCTATTACGTCTCTCTCGCACATATAACCTTGAAAGAAATTTACGTCTGGTT
>Ga0105163_1001921_pt1 | contig 10349 bp, 10 predicted proteins | sample JNZ110809AmetaG_FD_81531 | JGI IMG/M metagenome (GOLD analysis project Ga0105163, IMG submission 81531) | Hot spring microbial communities from Jinze hot spring, China to study Microbial Dark Matter (Phase II) - JNZ 110809A | ecosystem: Environmental > Aquatic > Thermal springs > Hot (42-90C) >... | reverse complement strand
TCTTCAGACTGTTCTTCAGGGTGTTCGCTGGAGCCCCCAGAGAGGAGTACGAAGAGCACGAGTGGTGGATGATGATCCCGATCCTCACGCTGGCAGCGCTGACGGCTCTAGGCTTCTTCCTCCTGCGGCTAGCTGAGGGATTCCTGGAGGTTGACCACCTAGAGCACCACGTGGATATCGCGGCGGTGCTAGGCTTAGCGGGCGGCCTAGCCCTGGCGGCCGCTGTCTGGTGGAAGGGTGGGCTGCAGAGCGCTAGGAGGATGCTCGCAGGCTTCGCGAGAGTTGCGGATAGAGTGTTCCTCCTAGACGACCTCTACACCTGGGCCGCGGAGCAGGTAGCCCGCAACGTCTCCCGCCTAGCGGTCAAGATCCAGCAGGGCAACCCCGCGCTGTACACTCTCTGGCTTTTCGGCTTCGTCCTGTTCCTCATCATCGTCTTTCTAGGGGTGGTTTAGGATGTGGAGTAACGTCGAGAACCTTTACCTCTTGGTCGCCTTCTCGGGGGTAGCGCTAACCATAGCCCTAAGGCTCGCGCCGGAGAAGCTCAACCGTCCTCTCTCCACAGCGGCATCCGCTCTCTTCATGCTAGCGCTCCTAGCTCTCTCCATCTCAGCTGGAGAGCTTCCCGGGTACGTCGGCTTCGTCTCCTTCGCTATAGGGCTAGCTGCTGTGCTGGCAGGCTACGACCTCGTCCACGAGGACAAGCCGCTGCACGACGCGCTAACTCTAGCGCTAGCTAGCTCTCTCCCGATCCTAGCCGGGACAGAGGACCTGATCAAAGCCTTCGCCGCGTGGGAGCTTATGAGCGTCAGCGTCCTTCTCCTAGTGGCGTTCCACCGGGAGAAGGAGAGCGCTGAAGCCGCGCTGAAGTACCTCATGCTGTGCGGCGCCGGTACCGCAGTCGCGCTAGCAGGCATAGCCCTAGTAGTTCTCGAAACGGGCTCCACGCGCGTCGACAGCGTCTTCCAGGCCAGCCTCCTCGCCCGCATGCTCCTAGCAGCGGGTTTCGCCACAGAAGCTGCAGCATTCCCGCTCCACTTCTGGCTTCCCGATGCCCACATGGTCGCGCCCAGCACGGCTAGCGCGATGCTCTCGGGAGTTGTCATCGAGGCTGCAGCCATCCTCGTGTACCGGCTGGCAGGCTGGGATCCCGTAGTCTCGCGCATCTTCCTCTACCTCTCAGTAGCTGGTGCTTTCGTCGGCAACCTCTCCGCGCTCGCGCAGGACGACATCAAGAGAATGCTCGCGTACAGCAGCGTAGCCAACGTGAGCTACATCGTGATGGGCCTCTGCTCGGGAGACGGCCTCGCTAGGACTTACGCCTTACTGCATGTCGCCGCTCACGGCTACCTGAAGGCTTCGCTCTTCATCATCTCGGGAATCCTGCTGGCGCAGCACGGGACGAGAAGCCTATCCCGCCTCACCGGGGCTCTCTCTGGAGACAACCTCCTGAAGCTGACCGTCATCGCGTCAGCGCTAGGTTTAACGGGCGCTCCGCCGCTCCTACCGTTCTGGAGCGAGCTCTTCATAGCCGTCGGCGTGTTGTCGGTAAGCCCGGCGCTGCCGGTGCTCTTCGCGCTCGCGGTGATCCTCTCCTTCGGGTACTACTTCAGGCTGCTGCAGAGCCTCTCCCAAGGCAGCTCGCTCAGCGCGACCCACTCGAAGCGGTACCTGCTGGCAAGCACCTCAGCTCTCCTTCTCGTAGCTCTCAACGCTCTCCTATTCACTGCCCCATCTCTACTAGTGGACGCGTTTGCTCTCTCAGTGCCCTAAGAACCATCCGGGCACCGGCTCACTCTTTATTAAGATATATTCAGATTAATCTTTTACAGAAATACTCCGCTGCAGCTACACTCCTGCGTTGAGCTTGTGTACTTTTACAGGGAGCATTTCTCCTCTTTGTGAAAGCCTCTCACCTTTCCCGGAGAGTAGAGCAGGAGGTCTCAACCTTTCCCGAATGCTTGTCGTAGTTATATTTACCTTGGTACAAATATTGCGAAGCAAAGTATATCTACAGCTAGAGCGGTGAGGCTTAGGTGATCTTTCACGAGCCCCGCCTCCACGATCTTCATCACGCTGGTCCTCGGGCTCCTAGCGGGGAGCCTTGTTCTCTTGCTTGCGCGTATCCTCGAGCGCGGCCCGGGGGGCAGGTTCAAGAGAGCGAGGTACGAGGCTGGAAACCCCCCCTCCGGCGAAGCGAAGGCACGGCTACCCTTCCAGTACTACGGGTACGTGCTACTATACTTGAGCGTAGAGCCCCTGATGGTTCTCTTCTTCCTCACCACCTACTACGACAAGCCGGCGCTCTCCGCCGCTCTGGCTGCCCTGGCCCTCCTCCCGGCTGTCGTGTGGGGAGCGCTGGCCGCTGACGAGCTTGAGAGGTGGAGGCTGTGAGCTGCTCTCTGGGCTTCGTCCTGATCGGGAACCTCGAGGAGGCTGCTCACCGCGCTACGAAGTGGCTCGTGGAGAGAACCCCGATCCGCTCACTTAGGGATTGGGCGATCACGTTCAGCCTGTGGCCAGTCCACTTCACAACATCCTGCTGCGGAGCTGAGTTCGCAGCGGCTAGCGCTCCACGCTTCGACGCGGAGCGCTTCGGCTTTCTCCCCTTCAACTCCCCCCGGCAGACGAACCTGATGGTTATCGAGGGGACGCTGACGAGGAAGATGGGGGAGGCCGCGAAGATCGTTTACGACCAGATGCCCTGGCCGAAGTTCGTCATCGCGATGGGGGCTTGCGCGATCGACGGCGGCCTCTTCTACAACAGCTACAACATCGTGAGGCCTAAGGACATCCTCCCGGTCACGCACTTCATCCCAGGGTGCCCGCCGAGGCCGGAGGCGGTGGCCCGCGCGATCATCATGCTTCAGAGGAGGGTGAGGAGCGGTGAGTGGGCCGAGTACGCGCGAAGAGGTTAAGCAAGCGCTCGAGAGGCTGGGCTTCGCGGTAGAGGAGGCTAGGGACGTGCTTAGGGTCAGGCTGGAGCCCGCCGACTTGAGGAAAGCTGCGGAGGAGCTGCTGCGGCTTGGCTTCGACCACCTGGCTTCTGTCGGGGGCGTGGACTGGCCGGCGGAGGGGAAGATAGAGGTTGTGTACCACGCCGAGAGCTACGAGCCGGGGAAGGGGGGCTTTCTCGTCGAGCTCCGGGCGAAGGTTCCCCGCGACGACCCTCACCTTCCCTCGCTGATCGACGTGTGGCCGAACGCGCTGCTCATGGAGCGGGAGGTGTGGGAGATGCTGGGAGTCACCTTCGAGGGTAACCCCGACCTTCGCAGGCTCCTGCTTCCTCCGGACTGGTCCGGCCCACCACCCTTGAGGAAGGATTTCAGGGTCGAGGAGGAGGGTATCTATGTTGAGTACGAGTGAGGTAGTTCGGTCCAGGCTGCTAGCTCGCGAGGGAGGGGAGGAGGTCTACGAGCTCTTCATCGGCCCGCAGCACCCCTCTTCAGGTCACATGCGCTTCATCGTGCGGCTGGACGGCGACGTTATAGTGAGCGTTGACCCAGACATCGGGTACGTGCACAGGACGATGGAGAAGCTCGCGGAGGGCAGGGAGGCGGTAAAGGCGATCCCGCTGCTCGAGCGGATGACCATCATCGATTCTCACAATGTGACGATCGGGCTGGTGAGAGCTATGGAGAAGCTCCTAGACGTGGAGCCGCCGCCTAGGGCGAGGTACCTCAGAACGCTCCTCTCGGAGATCAACAGAATCGCTAGCCACCTCTACGGGATCGGGATCGCGGGCATCATGCTGAACCACTCGACGATGTTCATGTGGGCGTTCGGCGACAGAGAAGTGTGGCTCCAGCTCGCCGAAGAGCTCTCGGGGGCCCGCCTCACGCACACGTACAGCATTCCAGGAGGCGTTAGGAGGGATTTGCCGCAGGGTTTCGCCGACAGGGCTGAGAAAGCGGTGAGGTACATGACGAGGAGGCTGGAGGAGTACGCGAAGATCTTCCTCGAGAACCCGCAGGTGAGGTCGAGGTACGAGGGGGTAGGGGTTCTGAAGAGGGGGGAGGCGTCGAGGCTCGGCATCGTCGGCCCGAACCTCAGAGCGAGCGGCGTCAAGTACGATGCGCGGCTAGCCGAGGACTACGCCGCGTACAGCGAGGTGAGCTTCGAGGTCCCCACGCTAGAGGAGGGTGATGCTTACGCGAGGATGAGGCTGAGGATCGAGGAGATTAAGCAGAGCATGTCCATCATCCTCCAGGTGCTCAGGAAGGTGCCGGAGGGGCCTATCTTCGCGGAAAAGTACCTGAAGCTGCTGCCCCCGAAGCTCCGCGAGCAAGTGCTCAGCACGGGCAGGGTGAAGCTCCCTGCGCTCTTCGCCTCTATGAAGCTGCCCGCTGGTGAGGCGGTAGCTAGAGCTGAGATGGGTCACGGCGAGATCTTCTACCACCTCATTAGCGACGGCTCCGCGAAGCCCTACAGGCTCAGGGTCGTGACACCGTCCTTCAGGAACGTGATCCTCTTCCGGTACCTCATGCCGGGGCACCGGTTCATGGACTTCCCCGCGATTTACGGGAGCCTCGACTACTTCCCCCCTGAGGCGGATAGGTGATGGGTATGGGTCTGCTGGAGTGGGTTCTGGAGCTGCTGCTAAGCCCCCAGGTCTTCGCACCGGTAGTTTTCCCCGGTCTGGTCACAGCCCTCGTAGTCCTCCTGACGATCATCTGGGCCGAGCGGAAGATCGCTGCTAGAGTGCAGATGCGTGTCGGCCCCCTGTACGTTACCAGGCGCTTTGGAGGAGTGCTGCAGATGCTAGCGGACGGCACGAGGTACATGTTCCAGGAGTTCATCATCCCGGAGACTAGCGATAAGGGGTTCTTCGTGTTCGCCCCCGTACTGGCCCTGGCGGCGGCGATTCTACCCTTCGCGTTTATCCCTGCTGCGCCCGGCTTCGCCCCCGTGAAGCACCCATTGGCGGCGCTCGGCGTGCTAGCCTCTCTCTCAGCCGCTCCGCTCGCTGTGCTCCTGATGGGCTGGAGCTCTGGGAACAAGTTCGCGATACAAGGGGCGGTCCGCGAGGCGTTCATGACCCTAGCTTACGAGGCTGTAGTCTTCTTATCTGTGCTGGCGATGGGCATGCTCTACGGCACCTTAGACCTCGAGGAGGCCGTCTACAGGCAGGTTATCCCGGGCTTGCTGCTCAACCCGATCTCAGCGTTCACCTTCTTCGTCGGGATGGTGATGAGCGCTGGTAGGCTGCCCTTCGACATCGTGGAGGGTGAGCAGGAGATAGTTGCTGGTCCCTACGTCGAGTATAGTGGTATTGTGTTCGGTATCGGGATGGGTCTCGCTTACCTCAAGCTCTACGCTTTCTCCCTGCTCTTTTCCATTCTCTACCTCTCCGGGTGGGAGCCCCTCCTGCCACTTTACAGCGTCTACCCGCCGCTCGGGGGGCTCATGCTGTTTGTCAAAGCGTACGCGGTCATGCTCTTCGTCGCTTTCCTAAGGTCGGTTTATGGAAGGTACCGCCTAGACCAGGCGCTGAGGGCGGGGTGGAGGATTTTTCTCCCACTGGCTCTAGCTTCCGTAATGTTCTCCGCTTTTGTCAAGGTGGTCGCGTATGGGTAACCTCATCCGGTCCTTTGTGGGGCACGTGAGGGCTGTGGCGACGGGTCTCCGCTACCTACTCCTCCCCAACAGGATGACGGTCTACTACCCGGAGAAGCTCATCGAGCTCCCAGAGGGCTACAGGGGATTGATCCGCTACTACCCCGAGCTATGCGTGCAGTGCGGGCTTTGTGCGATGGTCTGTCCCGCTGGAGCGATGAAGATGTACGTGAAGAAAGGCGAGAAGAGGGGGAGGCCCGGCGTGAACTACCAGAGGTGCATATTCTGCGGCTTCTGCGCCGACATATGCCCTCAAAACGCTCTCGAGATGACTAAGGTTCACGACGTCGCGTACGAGAAGCTGGAGGACATGATCCTCTCCCCGGAGGAGTTTGCCCAGGAGGTGAAGTCCCCGGCCCTCGAGGAGGGGGCGGTTAAAGTGAAGGTGATCTTCAGCGAGGAGAGGGGGTTGGTACATGAGCCCGCTTAGCATGTTTGAAGTGTATGTATTGTTGGCAGCCCTGGCATCCCTAGTCTCCGCAGCCCTGGCCGTTAAAGTAAAGGAAGACTTCTACTCCGCCATCCTGCTGGGCCTCACGGGGCTGGGAGTCGCAGCGCTCATAGGGCTTCTCGGCTACACTTTCCTCGCTGTGTTCCACGTGATGGTCTACGTGGGAGCTACGGTGACGTTCGTTGTTTTCGGAGTACTCCTGGTAGGCAGGGGCGCAGGCTTCGAGAAGCGCATGGGCGTGCCGGCTCTCGCGGTGTCAGCTCTCCTGGCAGCAGCTCTCTTCTCGCTCCTGAGCACCTCGAAGCCCACGCGCGTGAATATCGACCTTTCGAGCGCCGCCAGCGCTATTCTCGGCGAGAACGCGGTAGCTCTGACCCTGCTCGCTCTCTCGCTCGCATCTCTTGTAATCGCAGGCATCGCGGTAGCTTCTGAGGAGAGGTGATAGATATGATGGCGGAGATCTACTTCTTAACTTCAGCGCTTCTCGCAGCCGTAGGGGCTTACGGAGCCCTGGTGAGCAGGAGCGCTATTAAGGCTTTAATCTCCCTGGAGATCTTGTTCAACGGCGTGGTGCTCGGCGCTCTCGCGCTCACCTCTTCTTCAGCTTCCCTCGGGGGCTTCATCCTGGTTGTTTTCTCGGTTGTTCTCGGAAGTGTGGAGGTGGGGGTTCTGGTGTCGATTCTCGTCCTCCTCTACAGGAGGTTCAGGAGTGTTGACGTTTACCAGGTTCCCGGTCTTGAGGTGGTGGAGTGATGGGTGAAGTACCGTACCTCTGGTTGAGCGTGCTGTTTCCTCTTGCAGCGGCGCTGCTGACTCTGCTGCTACGCCTCGGTAGGCGCGGGGCAGCGATCCTTAACTCTTCCGCTCTGGGAGCTTCAGCGCTGCTGATCGCTGTATCCTATGCCCTCCACGGAGTGAAGGGCGTCTGGCTCGACCCTCTCCGCTTCACGGTGGACGGGCTCGGCACCTTCGCGCTCGCTATGGACCCGATGGTGTTCCTCGTTGCCTTCTCCGTAGCCGCGACGACCGCGGTTGTGGCGCTCTACAGCGAGCCCTACATGCACCACAGGTTTGAGGAGCTCAAGCATGAAGGTGTCGAGGCGCCGGGCTGGAGAAGCTACTACTTCCTCTACACGCTCTTCGCGCTAGCGATGCTCGGGACGGTGATGTCCACGAACATTATCGAGTTCTACATCTTCCTCGAGCTCACGCTGATCCCGAGCTTCCTCCTCATCGCGTTCTACGGCTACGGCGACAGGATACGCATAGCCATAATGTACCTGCTCTGGACCCACGTGGGGGCCTTACTCTTCCTTATCGGAGCGCTCGCCGTAGGCTTCCAGAAAGGGTTCGACTTCATCTCCGCGAGCGGGAGCTTCCTGAAAGGGCTCGGCGAAGGGGTGGGAGACTACGCTTTCGCGCTGATGCTGCTCGGCCTCTCGGTGAAGCTCGCCGCCCTAGGAGTCCACATGTGGCTTCCCTACGCTCACGCCGAGGCCCCCACACCCGTCTCGGCGCTGCTTAGCCCCAACCTCATCGGGCTTGGAGCGGCGATGATGTTCAGAATCGTCTACGTCCTCTTCCCCTCGACCTTCCAGGCCTACAGCCCGCTGCTGATGACGTGGGCGCTGGCGACGATAATCTACGGCGGCTTGATGGCGCTGAGCCAGACGGACTTCAAGAGGCTCCTAGCCTACAGCAGTATCTCCCAGATGGGCTACCTGCTCCTCGGCCTCGCTTCAACTTCCGCCTACGGTGTCGCGGGGACGTTCCTGCACTACCTCGTGCACGCGTTCGGGAAGGCTATCCTCTTCGGCGTTGCAGGCATCCTCATCGCGACCTACCACGGGCTCAGGGACATCGCGAAGATGGGCGGCCTCGCGCAGAAGATGCCTTACTCTGCCTCGCTCGCGCTGTTAGGCTTCATGCACATCACTGGCATACCGCCCACAGCGGGGCTCTGGAGCGAGTACCTCATCCTGAGGGGTGCTGTTGAGAAAGCTCTCTCGCTCGGCCAAACGTGGTACGTAGCTGTAGCCGCAGCCCTGGTGGTCGGCGTCGGACTATCCACGGCTTACGCTTTCCTCACCATGAGGAGGGTCTTCTACGGCCCGCTGCGCGTCGAGAACGCGCGCGAGGCTGCAAGGGGCCTCTGGGTGCCGCTAGCAGTGCTGGCCGCTCTGGGGATTCTCTCCTTCATCGCGGCTTCCCCGCTCGTTGACCCGACGGTGAGAGTCATCGCGGCAGTTCTGGGTGGTTAGCTTGGAGGAGCTGCTCATCCTGGCCTGGCTTGCGCCCTACGTGGGAGCGGCGCTGGTGCTGGCGCTCAGCCGGGCGAGCTGGGGTGCGAAGTCCCTGGTGGCCATACTCTCCATTCTCGTCTCCGCTCTAGCGTCCAGCGCCGGCGCTGCCATGGTGGCCTCCGGGCACGAGGTTCACGTGAGCGCTACCTGGATCGAGTCCCTCTCGGTGCGGTTCGGCGTGTTCTTCGACGGGCTCTCCAGCTTAATGGCGCTAGTAGTCTCGTGGTTGAGCTTCCTCATCGCGGTGTACAGCTACGAGTACATGCGCGGCGAGGGCGGCGAAACCAGGTATTGGTTCTTTTTCACCTTCTTCGTGGGCAGTATGATGCTGCTCGTCCTCTCCGACAACCTCCTTGCGATGCTCGTAGGATGGGAGGGGACTGGCTTAGCGAGCTACGCGCTCATCGGGCACTGGTTCTCCGACGAGGAGGAGAGGTGGGTCGGCGACCCGGAGCGCAGGGCCCTTAAGGTGCCCATGTGGTCTGAGCCGAGCCACTCCGGCCTACGAGCTCTCGTTTTCACGCGCGTCGGGGACGTGGGGATGATAGTCGGCATTGCCACTCTGCACACCGTGCTCGGGACCACTCTCCTGCAGCAGCTCGCGGACGGGGCGTGGGCTTCAAGGCTGCTCGCGGCGGGTGTGCTGCCGGCTTTCCTCTGGCTCCTGTTCCTCGGCGCGATGGCTAAGAGCGCTCAGTTCCCGTTCCACGAGTGGCTTGTCACCGCGATGACTGGCCCCACTTCCGTCAGCGCGCTGATCCACGCCGCGACGATGGTGAAAGCCGGTGTCTACTTCCTCCTCCGCTTCACCCCCTTCCTGGTCGCTGCGGCAGGCATCGCCGGAGCCGCGGGCGTGATCCACGGATTCCTGGAGGCGCTCGCCCTGCTAGGCTCCTTCACAGCGTTCATGATGGCCACCATGGCCCTCGTCAGCCGAGAGCTGAAGCTAGTACTCGCGTTCTCCACCGCTAGCCAGCTGGGCTACATGTTCCTCGGAGCCGCCGCGGGCGCGCTCGCCGCGGGCGCGGTCGGCGGCCTGGCAGCCGGCTTCTCTCACCTGCTCAGCCACGCTGTGTTCAAAGCATCACTGTTCCTCGCCGCGGGCGCGGTAATACATGCCGTTCACAGCCGCTTTATCGACGACATGGGGGGCTTAGCCGGCCCCATGCGCCTGACAGCCGCCTCATTCCTGCTTGCCGGGCTGAGCCTCGCTGGCATCCCGCCCTTCATGGGCTTCTGGACGAAGGACGAGGTTATCCACTACGCTAGCGAAGCAGGGCTCTTAGCGCCAACGCTCCTCGCTGTGGTGACTGCTGCCCTGACCGCCTGCTACACTGCTAGGGTATTCTCGAGGGTGTTCCTGGGCGCTGCTCACGCGCACGGGCACGAGCCCGGCCTCGCCATGCTCGCTCCCTACTTTTCTCTAGGCTTCGCCAGCGCTGCGCTCGGCTTAGCGTGGCCCCTCGTATCGCCCCGCCTCGAGGAGGTGCTCCACCACAGCGTCGGCGTCAAGCCAGCGAAGGAGGCGCACACGCTGGCGGCGATCCCGGGAGCTGTCGAGGCGGCTTTAGTACTAGCGCTCGCCGCCTTCTCCGTAACCCTGTACGCCTACGGCTGGGCCGGCATCCACCCCTACCAGCGGGTGAGCAGGAGCAGGATTCTCTCGGGCTTGCACTCCTTCCTCTACGACCGCTGGCTGGTGAACGGCATCTACTACCGGGTAATAGTCGGCGGCTTTAGGCAGCTATCAACAATCCTCTACCGCTTCTTCGACACAGCCTTCATCGATAGGCTCTACCACTCAGCGATCCCGCGCTTCTTCCAGGGAGCGGCCGGCTTCGCTTCGAGATTCTTAGAGTCAGGCTACGACAGCCTCCTGCACAGGCACCTCGTCAACGCCTTCACAGGCCTCTGGAGAGCTTTCAGGAGCCTCCAGACAGGGAAGGCGCCGCACTACATCGCTCTCATGTGGATTGGAG
>Ga0105163_1001920_pt1 | contig 10352 bp, 7 predicted proteins | sample JNZ110809AmetaG_FD_81531 | JGI IMG/M metagenome (GOLD analysis project Ga0105163, IMG submission 81531) | Hot spring microbial communities from Jinze hot spring, China to study Microbial Dark Matter (Phase II) - JNZ 110809A | ecosystem: Environmental > Aquatic > Thermal springs > Hot (42-90C) >... | reverse complement strand
GTCGAACCCCCCGGAAAAATCGTCTGTCCGCAATGTGGACGGGTCTTCTGGGAAGGGGACGGATACCCATACGTCGATGATGTCGGATATCTGTGCCGATGCACGCCCCTCTACGTCTACCTGTATTCCGCCCCGGAGCTTGATCAGGCGCCGAAAAATCATGAGGCGCTGTCCTGACCTCTTTTCGAGAATTACCCAAACACCAGGGACAAAACCGGAAGCCAGGAGATGACTTCTTAATGCTCCAGCATCGCGCAACGCTGCGGATAGCGAGCCCGGATCGACGCTGAGCTTGAACCAACATGGGAAGCCGAAGTCCCTCTCAACCATCCGAATTTGTTCGCTTTGAACACCCGCACTACCGCCTCATCCTGATCACCAGCTCGTCACCCGCGCCGATAAAATGCCAGCAAGTCGTTTGCCCCGAAGCTGAGCATTTTCTGAAAACGGAGGTGAAAACCATGATCTTCGGTCAATGTCCGATTCTCTGTAACGGCTCGCAGGTTATCTTCCCCGGAGCCATGCTTGATCTGGATACCGGGGTCTGGATGCCCGACAATCGGGCGGAGTGGGTGACGAAGTGGTTCTGTAAACAACAACCGAACATCGCATTCTTTCCCCTGTTTTTTCCCGATCCCACCGATCGTGGTGGAGCAGTGCTGGTTGTGGAAGATCGGTCGGAGGAAAAGCACGGAAAGAAAGAGTGCTTGCTGATCCGTGTTGGTCCAGATGCGGTTGTCAGGAATAGGCTTGTGCTTCCCGATCTGTTATCTCCCCACACAATCCGCTTTGCGCGGATGGAGAGAAACGGAGTCCTGATACTGGACGAGTATCTGATCCATCCCGACAGCCGGATCACCAGTGACAAACGACTCCTCAAATCCAGCCATTTCTTCCTGGCTGGTGAAGGTGAGGTTCGGGAAGTTCCGAGCTGGGTCTTCCAGGAGAAGAGATGGACTGACCCCGATGATTGCAATGTCCTTTACATCGATGATGAATCTGCGATTCTTCGCTACGTTGAGCACCCGGAACGCTATCCCGACAACTGGGATTGGTATGTCGGCTTCCGGGTGGTCACCCCTCAAAGGGTGATCTACGATGCCCTCAGCGTGAAATCGCTGGTAATGCCCGATGGTTTTTGGGTTGTGGCTAACAACCATTATCGCCTGTTGACTTTTGGACTACGGGGAAAGATCCTGAAAGAGGTGAATCTGGAGTCGCTGGGCGCAAGGTCTGTCTACGAGCTGGCGGGCAACTTCCACAGGGATGGACGGGTGGTGGTAGTGGTTGGCAGAGACCGGAACGGATATGAGAGCTCTTGGTTGTTATTCCTCCGCCACGATGGGGAGGAGCTCAAGATATTTCAGGGCACCTTTCAACCACATCGGTGGGCAGATGTTGGATGGCTACGAGTTCTGATTGGGTCAAAACTGGTGACGGTTGTCCCGCATCGTGGAACCAGCTCCCCGAAAACCTTTTTCGGCGTTCCCATGGTCGCCGTTCGCTGGGGAAGCAGAATTTTCATTCATCTTGAGTCCCAATGGGAAAGGGTGGTGGCGATCTTCCCTGAGGAAAAAACCGTGTCTGCCGTTCGCTTTCATTACAACCCCCATTGTGCGCTGATCCAGACAGACAAACGGACGCTTCTGCTGTTGCCCCAGGGTGATCCTGAGCACGCCGAAAGAATGACGTTGGAATCGGAGATTGAGGACATCGAGGAGACGGAGGGTGGGTTTCTGGTAAAGGCCAGGTTGTGCGACAGGGTGTTCATCCCCAACCCGACAGCGGTATCGTCTGACTTTGAGATTGTCAAACTGTAATCCGGAGGAGAAAAATGAGTGGCGCGGTCAGTGTCTTACTCGGCTTCGTCGGTTTCCTGAGCATGGCGGTGGCCAGCATTCTCACCCCCCTCCTTTCCTGCTTTTGCTGTTCACCGCTGGGTGGCATGATTGCAGGCTTTGCTGCCTGCGAGCTGGACCGGAAGTCTTTCGAAAAAAAGGAACGAACGGGTGCGAAAGCCGGGGCGCTTTACGGAATCGGCGGTTTGCTCGGAACCTACGTCGGCATCGCGATCAACATGATCTACGCTATGGAAAGCGGTGCTTCCGCAGAGATCGCCAGGCTTCTTGGGCTTCCGGAGCCCACCAGCATCTTGCACTATGCACTGGGCTTTATCCTGCTGGCCAGCGTCGCTTTCCCGGTGATCATCGGCATCACGGCGGGCTTCGGGGCGCTTGGTGGCGTTTTGTGGAAGTCGTTGCGGAAGTCAACCCAGGACAGCTACGCCTCTTTTTAAATGCCTGACGGTGCGATAATGCACGTCCGCAAGCCCGGGCTGGAACGAATCCGGGGCGCACGGGAGGTGGAGCCGAAATGGCTTACAATCGGTGGGTTGCGCGGCAAACTCAGGTTCCACGATACAACGTGCTCGCGATAGAGTGCGAGCGCTGTGGTTACTTGGAGGTGGTTGGGGTAATCGTGCACGGAGAATTCCTCAAGCTAAGCGAGCTGGATTCCGCAACACGAAGCATCGTGAGGGATGCGCTGGAAGATCGCCTTCCGGAATGGCCCGATACGCGCGTGGTGATCGACAGGGTTGTGACGCGATGCAAAAAATGTGCAGATGAGTTTTGACACAGGTGCAGGCGATTCGGATGTTCAGGCCGGTCTGGGCTGATCGATCCGGTCAGCCCAGATCGGCGGTTTCAGACAGAGTCAGAATCCGACTGGAGGGATGAAAATGACGAACCACCCCCGCCACGTTCTCCTCATTGGCCCGCCCGGATCTGGAAAGACCACCCTTCTGATCGAAGAGCTGATCCACATCATCCGCGCCGACGCGAAAGGGAAGGCGATCTATCTGGGGCCAACCCGAGCACTGATGAACGAGATTCTGGGAAGGGTTGAGAGCCAGGTGGGGCAAGGGAAGGCCATCCTCTCCAACCGGGATTTCCCCATCTCGGTTCGGGAGATGATGCCGTATCGACTGATCATCACCTCCCCCTATCGGCTTCTGACCCTGATGTCATCGGAGAGATTTCCCGAGCTGATGCGGGACGTCCGTCTGATCGCACTGGACGAGGCCCACGAGGTTTTCACCTACGGGGAAAAGGCGATCGGACGCGTTCTGATCCCGCTTCTTTCCATGCTTGCGAAGGAGTTCGGCGACTTTCGCCTGCTCCTGGCCAGCGCCACCATGGCGCCCGAGCTGGTCATGGCCCTCACCAGCTCAATCCCTGGCCTGAAAATTCAGGAGCTCGACGTTCAGCGAGACGTCGCCCTCGTCGGATACATGTATCAGTATCGGGATGATCGCCAGCGTTTCTATCGGCACGAATTTCAATACGTCTTCGGAGAACCGAAACCCATCCTCTTCCCTGAGAGGCTGGCGCTCTCCAAGAATGGTTTCGTCAATGTGGTTGTGAACCTGGCAGATCTCGTGGCCCAGAACCTGGGCAAACCCATCCGCACCCTTGTCCACGTTCCTTTCCGAAGGATGGCAGATGAATACGGGAAGATGTTCAGGGAGGAAGGAAAGAAGGTTTACGTCCATCACGGAAGCACGCCTGCTGACGAGAGAAAGCGCATCGAAAGTGCCATCAGCGAAAATGCGAAAGAGAACGAGTTCATTGTTTCGTGCCTCACCCTCTCCGAAGGCGTGAACGTGCGGGATCTGCACCTGCTGGTGATCCACCCCGCGGCTTTCCACTATCGGGACATCGAGGCCCAGGAAGAAGAGGGGAACGTGAAAGATGACATCTTCAGCTTCTGGCTGTCCCCCATCACCTTCCTGCAGATGCAGGGGAGGGTGGGGAGGAAAGAGCTGAGCGATCACGGATACGTCGTGGTTTTCATCGAAGATGAAAAGACCCTGGATATCTGGAGGCCTGTTTTTCAATCCGGAGTTGTTCCATTCCATCTCAACCCGATCACGGATTATTACTGCCACAGCGCAATCCTCTTCCTCGCCACCCATCACGGTGTGCTGTCGGAAGAGAAGATCAATGAGTTTATCCTGAGAACCCCCGACTATCACGTCGCCCTGAACAAGGACGACGTGGTGCAGAAGTTCTACAACGCAACCCTGCAAACACGGGATATCCTGCTTCATTACGGTCTGGCCAGGGTTGATGACAATCGGCTGGTCCTGACCCGCGCAGGGCAGGCTCTGGCTCGAAGCGCCATGCCCCTTCCGGAAACCTTGATCATCCGTGATGTTCTCGATCTGGGGTTCGATGAGCTGATCAAACGAATACTGAACGTGCAGGCGGATATGGGTAAGGAGAGCTGGCTGACCGATGAGGAGATCAGGGTTCTGGCCACAGCCGGTCTGCTCTCCTACCAGGTTAGTCAACGTCTTGCGTCGGTGGCAGAGGGCGTTCATCGTTCCCTGCAGATGATGCTTGCCACGGCAAGACGGCTGAAATCGCTCCCCCCATGGGAATATCGCACCCTGTTTGATCCGGACACCCTCGATCGGATTATCGAGCGATTGGCCAAGCATGTTCAGGACTTCGTGACCGGGCCTTCCGATCTCTTCCGAAAGATCTACCAGGAACTGGGCAGGAGGGATCGGGTGGTTCCCGGACACCTCGCCAGGCTGGTTGGTATCGATCAGTTCGTTCGCGCATATGACCTGTTCCCCGACCTGAGTGTCGGTCTCGTCCCGCGCGACAGCATCCTTCGTCATCGACTGAACGCCATCGCCAAACTTGTTCGCGATCGGGAAGCGCAATTCGATCCAGGCTCCATCTACTCGGATCTGAATAAGGATGTGGTCTCCAGGCTTATCGAGCTGCTCGAGCAGAACCCTGAGCTGTCCCCGGAAATCGTCTATCCCTTCATCCCGGTCTTCCAGGTTATCCAGGCCCCGGATCAGGTGCTGGAACAACTGCAGAAGGCCCTGTTCCAGCGGTATCCGGATTCTGTTGTTGTTGTCAGTCCCGAAAACATTGCCCTGGAGGCCTATCCGTTGCGTGAAGATTTAACCGTTACGGGTTTCCAATTCACCACCGAGATGGGGTCTTATCTGCTCCCCGTGGCCATCGATCCCATCCGCTACAACCCGAAACAAGCAAGCCTGGATCGGGCTCCCAGCCTTGCCCGTCGCATCGACTTCCTGTCGGGTTTTCCAGTCCGACGCTCCATTCCCAGGCTACAGCGGGACACACTTCTACCCTTTGAGGGGGTCATTCTGCTGAGGCACTGGCGAAAAGGGGAAGAACCACCAACCCTGAAGCAGGCGACGATTTTCTGGTATGTGCCATCTGTAAGCTTGATTGACACGTTACCAGATTTCGTGGCCTATGCGAAGAAGGTGTTGGGGTTCTGCTCCCGATATGAGCAACTCATCATGCTATCGGGTCGCAAATAACGTCAGGGGCATCGTGTTTGGTCGTATTCCATCCAAACCCGGCGCATTCGTTTGGTAGTGTCGAAAACAACACCCATCGGAGGGAAGAAACCATGCGTGCGGAAATCCACGAGGTTCTCGGAACCATGCCGGAGATTTTGGGCGACGTCTCCAAAGCTGAGGCGTTGGCTCAGGGGATTCTGCATGAGCTGGTGGAGATCCCGCCAGCCCTTGCCAGGACCAGCAGTCTTTCCGTTTACGCCTCATCCCTGGCGCTGACGTCCGTCATCAGCGCGATCCTGGATCGGAATTTCGGGTGGGTTTTCCTTTACGGGTCGCCGGGTTCGGGAAAGTCCCACGCCATCCGAATGGTTTCCTCGATGATCGGCGCGCCAAAGCCCGTCACGGCAATAAATCTTGGTAACTTCCTGAACACGGTGGTGATCACCAGCGGATATGAGGGTCTTTCATCCCATCGGCAGGAACAGCTCTTTTTGCCCCACACATCCTTCCCAATCCTCGGCGTGGATGAAATCCTTAAGAACGATGCCCGCGAAGTTCGAAACCTGGTCTGGGAGTGGGGGAGCGCGGGAGAGGATGGTCGTTTTCCGCGTGTTCTGATGGCCTCTTCCAACACCATCCGGTATTCCACAAACGAAAGCCTGACCACACCAGACCTGATGGATCGTTTCTGCATCTCGATCCCGCTGATCGGAACCGCTCCCCACCAAAACATCTCCAGCCCGCCTTTCTTTCCCCACATCGCCCTGCTTCTTCACGCCATGTTCTTGCGCAATCACGCCCTCTATTCACGAAACAATCCCATTCTGAGGGATGAGCGACATGTCTTGCTCATGCTGGCCAACGGCCTGGTCATTCAGCATGATGTCCCCGACGAGGAGAGGCGTGAGGGGATCGAGCGGTTCGTTCGTGCGACCCAGCAACACATTTCCGGTCATCTTCAGGCCTGCGTCCCCCCAGATCATTTCGAGCGGGTCGGAAGTGGCCTTCAGGCCCTCGTCCGCTTTATCCGGAAAGCGGACAGCTCCAGGGACACCAATGACGTCACATTGGAGATGTTGAAGAAAATGCCCGGCAAGCGCTACATCAACTTTGAGGCCCGACCTTATCAGCAGCTGGCGAATCTGATCATCGACCTTTCTTTCCTGTTCCATCGCTTCAATGACGACCTCGTTCGATCCGTATATGGAACCCTCTCCCTCGAGAATGTTCCAGAAGAATCTGTGCCAGACCAGCCCGGATTTCGATTCCTGCTGGCCCTGTTGTCCACTGCCGGGTTCTTCTACCGTGTGTGGTCACCAGAGTCGTGGATTTCGATAGCGGAGAACCGCGGCGAATCCGGAGGGCTGGAATATCCCCACAAACTGGCCGTGTCGCTGGCCCTCGTGTTTGCCAGCGGTTACCTGCATACCAACAGCACCGAGTTCGAAGAGTTGTTGAAGGCGTGCAACCATCTGGTGGGGGATGGAGGCAAAAAAAGCGGGAACGAGAACCTGACCGGCACGCGAGGTTCAGGTCAATCACGAAAAGGAGAAAAGCAAGCTGGCATCGGCGAAAAAGAGCAAGCCGGCAAATCACGCCATGCCAGCCAATCCGGGTCAGGCGGGCACGTGGCTTCGGAAGAAGCTGACCATGAGGAAATGGGCGAGAGCTATCGTTCATATCTCCAGCAAAGCCGCGAGGTGAAACGCGGGGGGATCTTCGAGGAAAGCCCCGAAATGTTCGTCAGTCGCCTGGAAAAAGAGATCATGGACATGGTTCGACAAGCAGGCATAACAGGCAACCCCAAAGTCCAGATCAACGTGAAAAACGTTACCGCCGTCAAAAGCCTGGATCAGGCGGTTACGGATTTGGCCAATCTTCGATCGGGCATGATTCACATTCCGACAGGCGATGGGTGGCTCACCCTTCGCGTTTCGACCGCACCGGGAAAGAGGGGGTTGTCCGGCGAGAAGGTGCACCTCGAATTGTTCGCAGAGCGCCAGGGCACCGGCGGCGAACCGGAGGAGGAATGGGGTATCCCATGGGTGAGCAAGCGGAGCATTGACCGCCTGATCCGGGATTCCCTTAGGGGTGAGATTTTCCGGCACCTGCTGGATAGTCGGAAATACAGCGAAATCTGGGAGCGTGTTGTCCAGATGGCGATGAGCAGGCTGATCGGTGAGGTTGATGAGGTTGTTCAGGGGGCCAGGCAGGTCATCAAAAACCCCGATGCCGATATAGATCTGAACGAGCTGCTGAGTCGCTCGTTCATCCTGCGGAACAGCGTTATCTCTTTCGCCGACGGCCTTTTGACATCCTTGCAGGATCAGGAGAGGAAACGGAGTCGCCATGCCATCAGCTTTCTGACTTCCCAGGACCCCGTTCATCTCCCCCTGACGTCCGCGCTGATCTCCAGCCGGCAACCCGGAATTGTCTTTCGCAAGCCGGACACACCCGGAGAGCGACGAAACATCGAATTCGTGATCGACTGTTCCGGGTCGATGTATGGCTTTCCACAGACGGTCACCCTCCTGACGGTTTTCAGCCTGGCGCTGAGATCCGAGGGGATGATCAGCCTCGACCGTCCACCTCGCATCGTCCTGTTTGATAGCGCGGTGCGGGCGGATTCTGCGTTATCGGAAGCTTCGAACATCCGGGATTGGCTGAGCATTCTGTTCAGCATTGAGGCCGATGGTGGGACGTCATACTATAACGCCCTTCACTACCTGTTGAATGCTCGCCAGATCGAAGCCCAGGAAAGCTACCTGATCGTGGTGGGAGACTTTCTGGATCACACCAACGCCATCAGCCTGCTGGACAAACTTCAAGAAGCCTACCGTGGCGTCTACGCCATTTGCACCAACAAGATCTTCCTCAACCCGGAAGAAGCGCTGGAGCAGACCACGCCGCTATTCCGGTCTTTCCCCAATCGGCTGGTCCTGGAGTTACAGGCGGGGAGCATCGATGATCTCTCAGGGTCATTCATCAACCTTCGTTCGGTGTGATGGGCTGCGCAATCAATTTCCACCCCGATCCGGCTTCTGGATCGGACGGCGTTGATTTTTGAACTCAGCCAGACTAAAATATGCCTTGCCGTCCGATGGGCCGTTAGCTCAACTGGCAGAGCAGGGGGCTTTTAACCCCAAGGTTGCAGGTTCGAGTCCTGCACGGCCCATCTTCCGGGCTCTCCCCGGTAGCTCAACAGGCAGAGCGACCGGCTGTTAACCGGTGGGTTGGAGGTTCGAGTCCTCCCCGGGGAGCTGAAGATGTTGCCGGTCTGGACTTCCCGACCCAATCTGCTGATTCCCCATCGCCTCTATTCTGGCGTCAGCCCCATGGGGAACCTCCTCCCCATCGTGGTGGGAATAACAACCAGGAGCGCTCATATCCGTTCTGGTCTCCACCAGGCGCCACCCCCGGTATTTGTCAGGGAAGCCTCTGCGGGATGGGATTCCCAATACACGGGAGAAGTCCGCTCGTGTAACGGAAAAGAAGGACGATCCGGTAATTTTCTGTCGGGTGCATGTTCACCGCTCATCCTGATCATGAAAGCCGGCTCTCTTTTCATCACGTCCCGAAACGAAGTGGGTTTGCGCCGGACCGGTTATGTTTGGTCGGCACGGACGAGGCCCGGAGACGATGCCATGCTGACCCGGGCGGATCATCCAGCCCCATGTCCACCCGACAGCCCAGGGTCAGCGGTCAGCAGATCGGGTCGTGAAGTCCAGACCGGGAGGCCCGAGCGCAACATGCGGGCTTGACAATATGCCTAAGGGGAAAGCAGCGATGTTGAACCTGCTGATTGACAACAGCGAGATCTTTCGGGGGGTTTACGGCATCCAGTCGCCAGCATCCAAAGAGGATGTTGTCGCCCAGGTCGTCAGGGGTGTCCGCCTGATCTCTGACATTCAGATGTTTCCCCCCTTCTCCGAATCGGAGCTGTCGGGCAGGCTGGCGGATCTGGAGCGCAAAATCCGCTCCAACCCCGAATGGGGGAACGCCGTTTTCTCACTGAGGATCGAAAGTCACCACCGAGAGAGGCAGTTTTTCGTCTTCCGCATCTACTGGTGGTTTGACGATGACAGCATGCTTTTTTCTGTTACTGCGGATACCGTTTCCAGGGGCCATCTTGCCAAACATCGGGAAATCCACCTTCCCGATTTCCCCGCCCTGGAGTGTCTGCTGATCGGATTGGCGCTGAAAATCCCCCCAGCGAATCTGCTCCGTCGGTTGAAGCCCTTTGACGTGAAGATGAGATCGAAACTTCCCGAATGGCTTTCGAATCTCCCGCTCCTGATCGGCGTGCTGGAGAGAAGGGATTATCTTGTGATCCTTCATCTGCCTTCGGAAACAGAGCCAGGAAAGTTGTCGAACATGTCGCGTGTCCGCGCCAGGTTGCTGGTGGTTATTTGTGAAGAAAGGGCCAGCATCGGCTTCGAGGCCTACCTGAGTCCGAACGTGGTGAAGACAACAGAGGATCTTGTGGAGAAATCACTTGCCGTTAGCGATGAAGAGAAGAAAAAGCTACGGCTGATTTTGGAAGGCAAAGCCGATCGGGAAGACGTGATCGAGCTGTTAATGCTCAAACTGACGAGCAACCTGACGTAAAAGCCCCAACGAAAAGTCTCTGCTCCGTGCCTGTCTGGTCTCACGACCCAAACCCTCGTCCCGATAAGTATGGCAACAAGCAACGAGACTCATCACCCCAAACTATCACAACCCTGTTTTGAGGAGGGAAGGATGAGGCGAAAAAAGACCCCGAAAACCGCGAGGCGCGAAGAGCAAACCGTTTGCATCGATGCTTTTAGAAACCCGGAAAACAAAATCGTCATTGCGGTCTGGAAATGCTGGGAGTGTGGTGTGGCCCGACCAGTCGGGGTGAAAGATCCACAATCCGGGGTCATCATCCCCCTGAGTCAGTTCTCCCAGGAGGAACGCGAACGGATTCAGCGAGCGGTCCGGGAAGCCAACAGGCCGAAAGGCGAATCTGGGGAGC
>Ga0105163_1001919_pt1 | contig 10353 bp, 15 predicted proteins | sample JNZ110809AmetaG_FD_81531 | JGI IMG/M metagenome (GOLD analysis project Ga0105163, IMG submission 81531) | Hot spring microbial communities from Jinze hot spring, China to study Microbial Dark Matter (Phase II) - JNZ 110809A | ecosystem: Environmental > Aquatic > Thermal springs > Hot (42-90C) >... | reverse complement strand
GTACTGGCCGGAGGTCAAGGCCGACACGCCTAGACTTTTGGGTTTTATTGGTTATAAAGCCGGGATGACCCACACAGTTGTCATGGAGGATCGAAAACGTTCTCCAAACTTTGGAAAAGAGGTTGTCCGCGCTGCCACAGTTATTGAAACCCCTCCCCTCCTTATCTGTGGAATAAAAGCCTACATTAAAACTCCTTACGGACTGCGAACTTTCACTGAGGCGTGGATGGAGAACCCGCCGAAAGACCTTGAAAGGGTTTTGACGCTTCCGGAGAAATTCAACACTGCTGAAAGCCTGAAAAAAATGGAGGAAAATCTTGACAAGATTGCAAAAATCCGCGTAATAGCCGCCACCCAGCCGAGACTGACAGGTTTATCAAAGAAAAAGCCGGATGTAGCAGAAATAGAAATCGGTGGAGGAACAGTTCAGCAACGGTTTGAGTATGCAAAAAGCCTTTTGGGAAAAACAGTAACCCCCGAGGAAATTTTCAAGGAAGGACAGTACGTGGACGTCATAGCCGTAACAACCGGAAAAGGTTTCCAGGGACCCGTAAAACGTTGGGGAATAAAGATCCTCCAGCACAAGAGTAGAAAAGGAACGCGGAAAGTTGGAACCCTCGGACCATGGAACCCTCACAGGGTGCTTTACTCTGTTCCCCGCGCTGGGCAAATGGGCTTCCACCAGAGAACAGAATACAACAAACGCATACTCAAAATAGGGAAAGACGGCAAGGAAATCACTCCCAAAGGAGGCTTCATACGATATGGTTTGGTCCGCGGACCATACATACTCATAGAGGGAAGCGTGCCCGGACCAGAAAAGCGCCCAATAAAACTGCGCTATCCGGCAAGGCCGCCAAAAGAATTGCCAGAAGCGCCACCACAAATTACGTACATTTCCTTGGAATCTCCGCAGGGCAAATAACAGGACGTGAACCCTTATGGCTAAGACCGTGAAAGTCTTTGACCTCGACGGAAAACCCGTTGAAAAAATAATGCTTCCACCAATCTTTGAAACCCCCGTAAGGCCAGACGTCATAAAGCGGGCTGTGCTTGCCATCCAGTCCACGCGTTTCCAACCGAAAGGCAGAGACCCCATGGCCGGCAAAAGAACAACAGCCGAATCAAGGGGCGTCGGCCTTGGAATGGCCCGAATACCGCGTATTAAGGGTCCCACAGCTAGAGCTGCCTTCGCCCCGGGAACGGTGGGTGGAAGACTTGCTCATCCGCCGACGCCAGAGAAAAAGATTGTCAAAAAGATTCCGAAAAAAGAGAAGCGTTTGGCACTTTTCTCGGCTATAGCCGCCACCGCCTCAAAGGAAATGGTTGCTTCTCGTGGACATGTGATTGAAGGTGTTCCCCAAATCCCACTGGTAGTTGTGGACAAGCTTGAAGGCCTAAAAAAGACTAAGGAGGTGGAGGAAGCCCTCATAAAACTCGGTGTTCTAGGCGACCTTTACCGTGTTAGAGAAAGCACGAAAGTAAGAGCTGGAAAAGGAAAACTTCGCGGAAGAAGGATAAAACAAGCCATCGGACCGTTAATTGTTGTTGCTGAAGACAGGGGAATAGGGGAAGCTGCTAGAAATATCCCAGGCGTAGATGTTGTTTCAGTTAAAGATTTGAATGCTGAAATTCTCGCGCCTGGCACGCATCCAGGCAGGCTAACGATATGGACGAAAGGTGCAATAGAAGCCCTAGAAAAAATGTATTGCACGGGTGAAGCAGCCTAATGGACCCCTATGAAGTTATCCTCTACCCTTTGATGACGGAATCCGCGAGTCTTATGGTTGAAAGGGAAAACAAGTTAGTTTTTATCGTGAACTTGAAAGCAACGAAAGCCGACGTGAAAAGGGCTGTTGAAAAACTTTACGAGGTTAAAGTGGATAAGGTTAACATTGTTATAACCCCTGACGGACGGAAAAAAGCTTTTGTTAAACTCAGCCCAGAATATAGAGCTTCAGACGTGGCCATTAAACTGGGCATACTATAGCGGTTGTAAGGTGAACGTTATGGGAAAAAGGATTCGTGTCCAACGACGGGGGCGCGGCGGACCGACCTTTAGGGCGGCCACCCACAAGAGAGTGGCTCCTGCGCGCTATCCACAGTCGCCAGAGAACATCTACGAAACAGTGGTTAGAGGGGTTGTGGAGGAAATTGTTCATGATCCAGGCAGAGGTGCACCGTTAGCCTTGATACGATTCGAAAATGGTCAGGAATGTTACATCGTGGCACCTGAAGGCATTTTTACTGGACAGCAAGTTGAAATGGGTGGAAATGCCAACGTGGACGTTGGAAACATAATGCCTGTTGGCAAGATTCCTGAGGGCACTTTAGTGTGCAATATAGAACTTAAACCCGGTGATGGTGGAAAAATTGCGAAGTCCTCCGGAGCCTATGCCACCATAGTGGCGCACACTCCTCAAGGCACTATGATAAAGCTTCCTTCAGGCAAGACAAAATACATTAGTGACCAATGCCTTGCCACAATAGGCGTCGTTTCAGGCGGCGGCAGAACAGAAAAACCCTTCCTCAAAGCTGGCGCAAAATTCCATCTTATGCGAGCTAGAGGTCGCAAATACCCACGGACAAGGGGAAGAGCCATGGTTGCAGCAGTCCACCCATATGGAAGCAGCAAAAGAAGTGCAAGAAAAGTTACAACAGTTTCGCGGAATGCACCGCCCGGGCAAAAAGTGGGGCTCATAGCAGCTAGAGGCACTGGACGCCGGAAGAAACGTGTGAAAGAAGAAGGCGAGTAACCCAGAAGGTTTATAGGGCTTCTATCCAATTTAAGGTTGGGACAAAGCGTATGCCAAGAGAATTCACGTATAGAGGCTTTACGCTTGAGCAGTTGCTAGATATGTCTATGGACGAGTTCATAATGTTGCTTCCAGCTAGACAGAGAAGAAGCCTCCAAAGGGGTCTGTCCCCGGAGCAGAGAACCCTCCTCGAAAAAGTGAGAAAGGCAAAGGAGGCAATGCGTAAAGGCCAAACCGTCACAATAAAGACGCATGCCCGTGACATGGTCATACTGCCAGAAATGGTTGGGTTAACAATCCATGTCCACAATGGCAAAGAGTTCGTTCCAGTGGAAATAAAACCCGAAATGATTGGACATTACTTGGGCGAGTTCGCCATAACCAACAAGCCCGTCAAGCATGGAACACCGGGAATAGGGGCATCCCGCTCTTCGATGTACGTGCCCCTCAAATAGTGGCTTCCATTATGTTCTAAAAATCAATACTTCTTTAAATTGACGTCTCCAAAATGCATAGTTGGAGAGACTTTAACCTATCCATATCACATTATCAAAATGGACAAGATAGGCAGGCATGTGATCTTTCGAACCACGAAAGGACAGCAGACCGTGAATGAATGTCAAGCTGTATACTCCACACCGGAGGGCTTTTTCTCTGCAGTTTCTTTTGCCTGTGGAATCTGCGGCAACGGGATTGGCGGCGGAACATTTAAAGTTCTTGAAATGATGACGCTCTCCACGAAGACAACATTTGAGATCGACTGAATAAGCATGGGAGGCGGAGGCTTCTTTTCCTTATATTCTTCATAAATTTTTTCTATCTCTTCCTTTGTGCCCGCTATGTAGGCTCTTCCCTTAAGGCTTATTTGAGCTATTGAAGGGTTGTAGTTAACCGTCAAGACGAAGGGTACTTCAAGCGTATCGTCCGACTTTCTTTCCACCTCAACGAGATTTAGGTTAGTGTTTATTTGAATTGGCGGTATGGGCTTTCGAATATCCCAGAAACGTTCCCCAGAAACTTGTGTTATCAAAACATTAACCCTAATCATTTTAGACCAACACTGTTTAAAGCACAAACTATAATTTAAGCATGTTTATACCGCGTAAAACCACAGTGTCCGCATGTGTAACGATCACCGTGATCAGCCATGAAAAACCCTGGACCGCAACGTTCACATGTCGGCCGCAGCCTAACGACTTTATTTCCTTCAATCTTGTAAAGGGTATACACGCCTTTCTCCTTTCCCTTCTTTTTCTCAGTCTTCCCCTTTTTTTGAGCGGCAGCCTCTTCTTTTTCTTCTTTCTCCGACATTTACTGTTTACCTTCCTCCTTTGGTTTTTCCGGCGGAATATTCCTATTTATAATGTAGCTGGGTTCGATGAGTTTCGCTTGTTCAAGAGAGTCGTAAACATTGGCTATACCTATGGCCGTATGAGTCCCCGTTTTAGTTTCCATCTTCTTGATAAAAACAAGATTTGCGTCCTTTTTCAATATTCTGGCAAGGGCGTTCTTAACTTCAAGCCTAGGTGGAGTGCTGCCCGTTTGGTTATGGTTCACTTGAAAGATTACTTCTTTGCGTTTTAGAAGCACGTTGTCGTTTTCCGCCAATATTTTGATTTCCATCAGTTTTCCCTGTAGGTTGTGTTTGACTTGATATGATATTCCATCTTTTTAGTCTTTCGCACCAACCTTCATCTCTTCCAAGATTTCAGCAACTTCAGCCTTCTTCTGCAACGTAGCTTTAACCACAACGATGCCTTCTAAAGGCTGCCCATAAACAATCAGCGCGTTTTCTGGCGCATACTGAATAGCTAGTAAGGCCAAAAGGTCTTCTTCGCCGTCAACAACTATTTTAACAGTATGAGTTGACTTGAAGGCCTTTTGCACAGCGTTTAAAGCCTCAAGCGTTATGGTCCCCGGCGGGTTTTTGACGCGTTCCTCTTCTTCCGCTTCAAGTTTGATGGGTTCTATGTTCGACCGCATGACTCTATTGTCAACAATTAGCAACTTTGGGCGAAAGTGTTTATCAACGAGATTTTTTGAAACAACATCTCCGACGGAGATCACGCATGGGGGTTTCTCCCTTTCAACTATGAGCTTCAATTTTTCCATTGTTTCCTCGTATGAGCCGCGGATCAACTCGCCTAATGGTTTCTTAAGTTTAATGCGGAGGTTCATGGGTAAAGAGTACACAACGCTCATTTATCTGACCTTTAAAGCGTAACGCCCCTTTTCTTTAATGTTCATTGCTTTGGCTATGGCGGAGTCCTCTGGATCGAATATTATTACGAGCCCACTAAAGTCGTCGCTGAGGCTTGAAGTCTTACATTTTGGACAAACATTTCCAGTAGTTACAGTGTGGCATGACGTGCAAGCTTTTTCGCTCATTTTTCACCAGCCTTCGTCTTATCCTCCTTCTTTTTAATGGTAGGCTCCTTTAGTTTTTTTAGGTCCTCCTCTATCCACTCAAGCTTGCCCAAGAACGGCTGCCTAGCTGTCACACCTATTTTGGCTGAGCCACCAGCCCTTGCCAGAGAAACTGCGGTTATTCGGACGCGGACCTTGTCACCGGTTGTAAGCTTCCTATTTGTTTCCTTTCCAATGAGCACGCCTTGTTTTTCATCGTAGGATATAAAGTCGTCCATTAACTGTGAAACGTGAAGTAGTGCGTCGACAGGTCCTATTCGGATAAAAGCTCCAAAATCAGCTATTTCGACAACCTCCCCCTCAATTACTTCCTGAAGAGCTGGATAAAACGTCAGCAGCGAAAACGTCACTTTGTGGTAGGCCGCCCCATCTCCGGGTATTATTTTGCCGACTGGACTGACTTTGACATTTATTGTTGCTATTACATATCCAAGGTTCTCGTCGACAACTCCTTCATATTTTTCCTTAACCTGCTTATAACCAACCGTGTCTAAAGGTTTCCCGAAGGCGTCTGGGGGTATGCGAATTGTATCCTCCATCTCTATTAGTTTGAACAAGGTTCACATTCTCCATCAATTTCGAGCCGCGACTTTTGTCTCACATAAATAACTGGCACACTTATATCTCTTAACCTCTTCCGAAGCTCCCTATCATTGGTGAAAACCGGACATTTCCACTCGCCAGCTACCTTCACAATAGCCTCATCCGGGTCTCCTCCAAACACTTCGTTCAAATCAACAATTGTGCATTTCTCAGCTAACTTTAAGGCATAGGTTGCCTCCCTCCTAGTTTTGGGGGAGCCCTCTGTCGCCAACTTCTCTAACTCCTTTTTTATTGGTGAAAGTAAAACTAGTTCAAAATTCCTATTTAATAGGGTCTTTAACCCGTCAAAAATATCAATTTTTAATTGAAGAGGGACAAACAAAGCGTTTGAATCGACTATAACCTTTATTTTCTCCTTTTTTGGATGATCCGCCGTTTTTCTCACCTTATCATTCCATACCCTATTAATCTCCACCTTCCCGAAATTTTTCTGCTAATGGCAACCCTCGATCCAGCTAATGCGCAAACTGGTCTTGTAAGTTTAAGCTCCACTATTTCATTCTTCACCGAAACAACTCTGCCAACGGTTATTGCGGCACCTACATGAAGTAGCAAGTTTTCATCTTTAGTTATGTTTTCAACTTTTGCTAACTCCTTTGTTCCAACAGCCCTCTCCAAAATATACGTTTCAAGGTTTAACTCTGTGAAAACGGGTGGAAGCTGTCCAATCTTTCCCACGATATTTCCGGTCAATCCATCCGCCTTTGAAAGTGAGGGGTCCAAGAGCGTGCCCACACCTACAAGCCCCCCGCAGCGGGCCTCTTTCACTTGTCTACCTCCCGCATGTAAGCTGACTATCTGAGTGTTTAGCGGTTTGTAAACGGTTTTGCCCTCTTCTTCAACGCTTATTCCGGGGCGAAGTTCAATTTCGTCATCAATGGCAAATTTTCCTTGTAGAATTGTGCCGCCGAGGACACCTCCTTCCAATTGCTCGATAGGTGTGCCAGGCTTGTTTACGTCAAAGGATCGGACAACATACATTAAAGGCGGTTTTGTTTCATCCCTTTTGGGGGTCGGAATATACTCCTCCATGGCCTGGATTAAAGCATCAATGTTTACAGAGTGTTGTGCTGAAACAGGGATTATCGGTGCGTTTTCGGCAATGGTTCCCTTAACAAAGTTCTTGATTTCCTCGTAGCTTTTTCGCGCCCGTTCCTCGCTAACTATGTCAATCTTATTTTGGGCTATAATGATGTTTTTTATTCCAATTATCTCGGCTGCGGCCAAATGTTCCCTTGTTTGCGGCTGGGGGCAAGGCTCATCAGCTGCTATTACGAGGATGGCTCCGTCCATTATTGCAGCACCGGAAAGCATGGTTGCCATCAAAGCTTCGTGTCCAGGAGCGTCCACGAAGCTCACTGCCCTAACGAAAGTTGTTTCCGAACCACAGTGGGGGCAGACAGGTTTCCTTGAATAGTTTTTAGGCGGTTCGCATTTTGGGCATTTATAAACCGGCATGTCAGCATATCCAAGTTTTATCGTTATACCACGCTTTAGCTCTTCGCTGTGTCTGGCCGCCCAAATTCCGGTTAAAGCTTGCACCAAGGTCGTTTTACCATGGTCCACATGGCCAATAGTGCCAATGTTTATTTCCGGCTGCTGCGGCAAAGCTGCAGTTTCCTCTTCACTCATTTTTCAAGTTCCTCATACAAACTTTCGCCGTTATTGAAGGATGTTTCCGAGCCGGTTAATAAACGTTGAGCGTAAGAACTCCAAAGCCTTAAAAATTTCCCAAACCAATTTTCAGCATGAGCATAAGTGGGCTACATATATCTCTACACAGGTACGGGAGGCGGAAAAACAACAAACGCCCTAGGGCTGGCCTTGCGTTCTGTCGGGCACAAGCGAAAGGTTGTAATAATCCAATTCTTAAAATGGTGGAAAAACACTGGTGAATACAAGATTCGAAAACTTCTGGCACCATATTACGAAATTTACCAGTTCGGCAGAAAGGGGTGGCACGGCCTCAGCAATCTGGGCGAAGAAGATAAAAAACTAGCTAAAAAAGCCCTTAAATTCGCGGAAAAAATCGTTAAGGAGAAAAAGCCTCATCTTCTCGTTTTAGATGAAATTAACTTGGTGCTTCATTGCAAACTTTTGGACTTGAAAGAATTTTTAGAGTTTTTGGATAAAATTCCCAAGAAAACAGACGTTGTCCTAACTGGCAGATTCGCTCCCAAAGAACTCGTTGACCGGGCAGATTTTGTAGTCGAAATTGTCGACGTCAAACATCCAGCAGAAATCGTTACAACAAAGGGCATACAGTACTAGTCTTCAGCCTTTTTGGCTTTTGGTTTTTCAACGATTTTCACGTTAATCTGAACAATCTCATCCGTTATTACGTTTCCGCGAACCATTTTTCGTCGGCGTTCACCCTCTTTTTTGGGATGAAACCCTGGGCCGCTGCTTAAGACGACGCTTCTCCGCACACCACCGTGGACATCAACCCTCATTGGAAATCCATCCTTGTCTGAACCACCCGTTATCTGTACTTTATATCCAGGTAGCCCCAAGACAGCTCCATCAAGCACGTCGCCTATTTTTTTCCCGATCAAAGGCACTGCTTGGGCCCCCTCCAAATCCACGGTTTTTGAAGTTCCATCTTCAGGATCTGAGACTATGATCTTGAACTTAGCCATGTAATATCTCTCCGACAGCAGTGTGTAGGAAGTTTAATATCCTAGCTATTAAGGGTTATGAATGTTTTCGTGGCTGGCAGATCACTCTACGTGTACTCTGTAGAGGTCGATGTCTTCTCGCATTTCTGGTGTTAACTCGAGAAATTCTCGCACCGCTCGTTCGATGTCTTTTGACTGTGTGACATAGCGTCCCACAATAATGATATCTGCACCCTTTTCTAAGGCTTCTTTGGCTGTTTCTGGAATTATGCCTCCAGCCACGGCTATGAGGAACCTTTTATCCCTGAAGGTTTGCCTTAACTCTTGGATAAGCTCCAAACCAATCGTTTTGCCTGTCTCCTCATCTATTCCTCGATGGATTATGACGAGGTCCGGAAAATCTTTAAGCGCTTTAAGCTTTCTAATAGGGTCTTCAACGTTAAGCATGTCTATGGCGGCGTAGATTCCAAGCCTTTTAGCCTCATAAATGAAGGCGTTAAGAGTTTCCGTTGGCGCTAAACCAGCGGCGATCACTCCGTCAGCGGTTTCTTCGTAGGCGATGTCCACCTCAACCTTTCCAACGTCAAGGGTCTTTAAGTCTGCTATTATGAATATGTCTTTGGCTACCTCTCGAAGGTCACTTATAACTTTGGTGCCGTAACGCTTGATGAGCGGAGTACCTGCCTCTAATATTATCCTGTCACTTCTCGGAATTTGCATTATAATCTTCTTGGTTCTCTCTAGGTCCGGAATATCCAAAGAAATTTGCAAATACGGTGGCCTCCACAGCCGCGGTACTCTATAGCCAAGCATCGGATGCTTGGCTCTATCTTTGTCATAAAACACCTTTTCAAGCGGAGGATATTTCGCCAAGGCCCTTTTCAAGGCCAACTTCGTCGCGCTATAATTATAGTGATAAATCTTTCTGTAGTCGCTTGCCTTCGGATGGACAAAGACGCTGCAGACTACGACCCAATCGTCAACTTTATCTTTTGGGATTATGCCCTCCTCTACAGCGTCTGCAATAGCCTTAGCAACGGCTGCTTGTGCAGGCCCAAAAACCTTGTTAGCGTCTTCTAGATTCCTTATGGTAACTTTTGGCACGAGCAACGTGTGAGGCTTAGGCGGAAGGTTAGGCCTAATGACCGCCAAAAGTGGCGTGTGCCCCATGGAAAGATGAGCTAAACCGTTTGCGAAGGCTTCTCCTACAGGGCCATCTTTGTCGCCTATTAACAAGTCTATATGCGCAACCTCGCTTCCTTCTCCGACAAGAGCCTCGCCGATAAGATAAGTGTATCCCCTAGAAACCTGTCGGATCTCCGACACCTCTGCTGCTGAAATACCCTCAGTGGCTTTCTCAAAATCAACATCAAACTCCTTAAGCCAAGAATAAAGAGTGTCCCTATGAACCCCTAGCACCTTAGCAGTGCCAGAAACTGTCGGCTTAGCAGGCTTGCCCGACAAAAGACTTCGAGCCTCAACTTCTTTCTTGGCGGCCTCCGTCAAAATTCTGAGAAACTCTTCCCTAGACTCCGGCTTTTTAACATCTTTACCCGACATTATCCACTGCTCTCAAACTTTGTTTCTGTTGAGGAACTATTTAAATTTGTCGGATTATTTCTCGATTAAAACTAAGGTATCGACCCTTTTTACCATTTTCTGTCGGACAACGAAATTTTAAAAATGGAAAAATCTGTCGAAATTTTTCAATAGCTGTCGAATCATTTTTCCGCAATTTTTGGATGCACAAGTTGCCGGCAGTGTGGACAGTGTACTAATGCTTTGTCTCCGACAGCTTTCCATTTCTTTTTGCAGAAGGGACATTCATACCACACAGTCTTTCCGGGCACAGTAAACCATTGTCGGCTTAAGAGCCATAAAATGAACCCTAAAACGAGAGTAACATCGCCAAAAACCATGAGGTATACAAGTTTGAACGTGATTAAGTT
>Ga0105163_1001917_pt1 | contig 10356 bp, 11 predicted proteins | sample JNZ110809AmetaG_FD_81531 | JGI IMG/M metagenome (GOLD analysis project Ga0105163, IMG submission 81531) | Hot spring microbial communities from Jinze hot spring, China to study Microbial Dark Matter (Phase II) - JNZ 110809A | ecosystem: Environmental > Aquatic > Thermal springs > Hot (42-90C) >... | reverse complement strand
CTCCCCTTTTCCCCTCGCTCCTATCCATTAATTGGTGCATATCTGAGCGTCAAAACCTCTGGATAGTCGACACAGTTCTTAAGGGTAGAAGAAATTATCTATCCGGGCTCTTCTATGCGTACTTCATGGTTACTCTCCTCTTCTCCTCATGTCTCTATGGATTAATAGCAATTGGTGCAAGGGAGCTACCCTTCATAGAAATCGACATAACACTACTATTAGCTATGTCAATATTCAGCGTCTTGTTCTCGATTTTTACTTCCTTTAAGCTTAGAAGAATCCCCACACCATTCTCTATTAGCTCTTTTCTTTATGTCTTTATACCGATGCTTGGCTCCCTGATGCTCTCGCTTCCAATTCTAATGGTGAGGCTCTTCGAGCCCTTGGCAAGTGACCCAACTCTACAGTTAATGGCCATCCTCTCTGTATTCATAGCCGTTGTATCGGTAGTTTTCTATAAAGTCCTGATGGACAGTCTATCAAGCGATATTTACGAGAAGACGGGCAGATAGGAAGGCACCTTTACTATTTTATCTACCTTCCGGGAGTTATGGAAACGGATTTATGTTACTTACTAGTTATAAAACATAGTGAATTATACCAATGTTCAAGCAGAAAGCTAAGACGGAAGAAATTAGGAGACAGTGGCAGGGAATAGAGGTATTTCCAGTCAAGCCTGACTTCGAGATTCTTGACCGATACGTGATAAGAGAAAAATTCGCGGAGGTCATAGTGGCTTCTCCTCCGAGTAGAGTTGTTGAGCCGATTTATTACTGCGTCGAGGCCCCCCTTACTCCTCAGGAGGTGAATGCATTAGAAAAAGTAAAGGACATTTTGACGAAGGAGTTAGACTTCCCAAAGATTGGCGAGGAGGAAGAAGTAAAGAAAGTTGTAATCGATACGACGAAGAGGATTCTTAACAAATATAGAAGGGCACTAGGTCTAGGGACGCTCACGGATGAATTGTATGAGAAGTTTATTTACTATATTGAGAGGGACATGATGGGCTTCGGCCCGTTGAATATCATAATGGAGGACTATAGGGTAGAGGACGTGTCTTGTGATGGTCTCGGGATACCGATATATGTCTGGCATAGAGACTACGAGTCCATGCCTACGAATGTTATCTTCACGGACAGGGAGGCCCTTGACGACTTCATTATCCACCTAGCACATAAGGCTGGCAAGCACATCTCATCTGCTTTTCCAATTGTTGACGCGATGATATATGGCAAGCATAGGCTAGCAGCGACATTCAGGGAGGAGATATCGCCTAGAGGTAGTACATTCACGATCAGGAAGTTCAGGGAGAGGCCCTTCAGTGTTACTGAGCTATTGATGGCGAATGTTCTTAACAGCGAGATGGCGGCATACTTCTGGCTATTATTGGAGCATAAGGCAAGCATTATGATTCTTGGTGCTACTGGTAGCGGCAAGACGACTCTACTAAACGCGTTGACGACCTTCATCAGGCCGAGAATGAAGATCGTGACGTGTGAAGAGACGGCTGAGATAAACATTCCAAGGGAGAACTGGGTTAGATTCGTCACAAGGGAGAGCTATGGATTAGGCGCCACGGAGAGGGGACAAGTCACCCTATTCGACCTCGTCAGAACTAGTCTCAGATATAGGCCTGACTACTTGATCGTCGGTGAGGTTAGAGGTGAGGAGACGTTTGTGCTCTTCCAAGCAATCGCGACTGGTCACGGAGGCATCTCGACTGTTCACGCTGAGAGTATCGACTCAGCAGTAAAGAGATTCATGAGTCCTCCGATGAATATTCCTGAGACGCATATCTCGCTCTTGGACGCCATGGCCATGATTGAGAGGGTTCAGCTTAGGGGTAAGCCTCAGACATTTGGTAGAAGAGTTAGATACATCTGGGAGATAGAGGATGCTCATCACTACAGAACAATTGCTGAGTGGGATCCGGTTACTGATTCCTTTAGAGTAAACTTTACTAATAGTCTTCAGCTCGAGAATATCTCGCTCCAGACAGGTCTATCTAGGGAGGAATTGATACTTGAGCTTTGGAGAAGAAAGGAGATACTCGAGTGGATGAAGCAGAACAAGATCACTGACAACGCTGAGGTTGCCAGAATAATCCTGTCTTACTATGCTGATCCAGAGAAATTCTTAAAGGAGGCAGGAATAATCATTAGGAAGCCAGCCATAATACAAGTAATAAGAACAGACACTTCCGTCGTTGAGGCTTCGAATAAAGAGGCTGCTCAGCAGGACGTGAAGCCGATCGAGGACTTCATCGTCAACTCCATTCTTAAGCGGACTGGCCCAATTCCTTACTGGCAGATCTTTGTGAAGGCTCCATTCTCCAGAGACCTAATTATAAGGGCGATGAGGCGGCTCAAAGACCAGAAAAAGATCGATATTGTGGGTGGAATAGTAGAGCTAACCGAATAAACAAATCAAATAATTTTTTTATGTTGGCGTCGTGGGTAGTTGGAATGCTCCTACTGCGAAGGTTCCTGATAGCCATATCGCGATGAGGGAGATTACTGCCATTATTACTGCGTGCTTGAAGCCTCCGGCTACTACGGCGCTTGAGACTTTTCCAGCAACTATGCCGCTTATTATTGCGATGATGATGACTGGTGGGAGGAAGAAGTGTATGAACTCTGCGGTCGATATGCTGAGTCTAGCAAGCTTGAGCAGGCCCTTCATGAATGATACAAGTATAACTACGACTACGATTAGCAGTATGGCTGTTAGATATGGTATAATCATTAGTGGCTTAAGAGTGGCCCTCTTCTCTCTCTCGATCTGTTCTAGGTCCTCTGAGAATGAGGCTAGTACCTCGAATGTCTCTGGCGCTCCTCCTCCAACATCTATCGCGTCGATGAGAATGAATATTCCCGCCTTCTCTAGCCATCCGTAGGTTCTTCTGGCGAAGTCTTCGTATATCTTTCTTAGGGGCATTCCCCAGCCTATCTGTCTCGCCATTACCTTCAAGTGCTTGCTGAAGGCTCCGTAGGGATTTCTTGAGAGGTCGATTATGCATCTCTCGGGGCTTAGTCCTGTCTTTCTTGCTTCTGTCAGGTCTCTGAGGAAGAGCGTCATTCCATGCATGACCGAGATATTTTCCGCACCGTAGAGTTGGTAGGCAACTGCGCCGGGGGTGAACATGATTATGAAGAATAATACGAGGGCGATGGATGACTCGTAGCCCATATCTAGTCCAAGTAATTTTCGAAGAGAGACTATGAGTGATGAAGTGAAGTCTAATGGGCTCATGTATTGTAGCTCGGTGGCAAAGAATGGAAATACAAAGAAGAAGGCGAATACCATTGCTCCTGGAATGGAGTAGTAGAATATGCGCATTGGTCTAGGGTCTGTTGAGGGGTATTTTGGCTGACTAATGTCTGCGAGATATATGAATAGTACGGACATCATTGGTAAGAAGAGATATGCGATCATTGCGAATTGCTCGGATGGCATGATGAGGAACTCTGAAGGAAGCGCCCTCGAGATGATGTAGATGGTGAAGATGACGAGTGAGAGCATCATCGTTATGGCTGCGTAGCCCTCCATCAGCATCCCCATCCTCTCGCCGACTATTCTCATCTTTCCCATCCTAGAGGTGAAGATCTGCTCAGTCTTCCTGATGAGGTAGTGGACCACGTCTCCGCCACTCCTCAGTGTCGAAGCGTATCCCATTAGTAGGTCCTTGTATTCTTTTGATGGCAGCCCCTTGGCCATTTTCTCGATTGCTGAGACCGGGTCCATTCCTCCGACTCTTACGTTGAGCTCCGCGAGCTTAGCTGCTTTTGCAATGTTTGGCATGAGCTTGCTGTTGGCGAGTCTGGTCAGGCTCTTGTAAGGTGGTATGCCTCCTGTTGCCATGACTGCGAGGTAGCTTGCGGCGTATGGTACCTCGCTCTCGAAGAGGGAGGCCGCTGAGGAGGCTGAGAGATATGGCCAAGCGATTCCTATTAATAGGCATAGTCCAGGCATGGCGAGCAGTACTGCTGTGGCTATCCAGCTGCCGGTGAGGAAGTATAGCGCTGCACCTGTTGGTATGCAGACTATGGCCGTGATTATTGTTATTGCCGCGACCATCGATGTGAATACTTCTGGATATATTCGTTTTCCGGCGCTTTCCAGTCTCATCGGGATTCCCGGCGCTATCTTTAGTAGGTATGCTCCAAGTGTCCTGAAGTTTGCGTATGAGAAGCTTGAGAAGGACTCCGCTATTCCCATTCTTGCTTTATCATTGTATCGGAGGGTATTTAAGCATACCTAAAATAAACGATTGGCCAGTATTTTCTAAACATTTCTAGAATCTGCATCTTTTCCTTGACCAAATAACTTATATTAATGGGTAAGTAATTATTCAATGACATGCGGATGGACCGTAGGAAATCAGGAATAAGCCCTGTCGTCGCGACAGTAATTCTAGTAGCGGTCGCAATCGTCATCGCGATAGCCGTAGCCTTCTGGGCATCGGGACTAGTCGGAGTATTCACAAGATTCGAAAAAATAGAAATACAATCAGCATACTACGACGGTAGCAGTATTGTCATAATAGCAAAGAATACTGGCTCAAGCAATGCAGTAATAGACATGATAATGGCAAACGGAGCACCATGCATAGTGACGTCCTCACCCATTAACATAGGAAGTACATTCAGCATTGCTATCACTGCTTGTGATTCTGACGCTGGCGGAATGATCTATAGAGGTGGCGTGACAAACGAGATTGCTCTGCACACGACAAGCGGCAAAACCTACCCAGTGGCTGTGCTAGTTCCGTAAACTCTCTACTTACATAATTTTTTTAATACTACATGATGAACTAATCGGCTTTCTGAAACCGTAGTTATGTCTAGTCCAAGCCCAGAAGCTTTTCTGCAAAAGCTGCATCCGCAAGTCCTCCCAACAGCTTTTGCATGCACTTCCACAACCACCATCTTCCAAAACTCTCTCAACTCTGATAGATCATCTAACAAAAACGGTTCAGCACCCTCAATATCTATCTTAACTAAATCGAAAACAACTCCCAGCCTCCTGAACAGAGCACCTAACGTAGTAGCTTCTATACGGATTCTCTTACTCCAAGCACCACGGCTATACAAACCCGAAATGTCCCCCTTAGGTTCAACGGAAAAAATCGACAAACCCAGGCTCTTTGTCAACTACAGCATTGATAAGTAGGGCGTTTTTAAACCCGTTACGCCTTATTGAGGCCAGTAAGCAGCGATAGTTCAGCGGATCGGGCTCAACCCCGACAACCATCCCATCACTTCCAACCTTAGACGCGGCCCTCAGCATATAACCTCCCAAATGCGCTCCGATATCGAGAAACCTAGAGCCTGAACCTAATTTATTCAAAATAAACGACATCAAGGTTTTTTCATACACGCCCAATGGAATCAAGATATCATGAGGCCGCTTCAGACTGCATGCAAACCATACACCATCCGCATGAACCCAGAAAGGGATTGATGGAAAAAGCTTGAAGGGAATTGTCCAAAAGGCCTTTTCAAAACGTCTTAAAAGCTTCATTTCTTCTTAACCAAACCGTACAGAAAACCAAGAGCATAAGCAAGATGATGCAATGGAAAAAACGCCATCATAATCGGTAATGCCACAAAATCATGATTTTTCCCACAAACACGAATCGACTCAAAACATAAAGCACAAAAGTACGACACAACCAAAGCTATCCACGAAAGAACAGGAACAACTCCAAAAATAGACAATACGCCTAACGATGAAAAAGCCATCAAACCGGCCGACGGCAAAATAAAGACAAGCTTAAAAGAGTCTGGAAATCTTTTAACCATCATAGCCCTCCCACGACCATATCTAAAAACCTGAAGCATATGCCCAAAAAATCCCCTCCTTTTGTGATATGCAACGAAACTAGGATCATACAATAGAGAGTAGCCTAGCTTTGATATTTTGTGAAGAAGAATATTTTCTTCGGCTGGGTAGATGTCTTCTGGAAAGCCCCCAGCCTCTAAAAATGCCTTACGACGCACCATTAAATTACATCCAGTTAGCATCCTTTCATCTACATGGCGCGGGCCATTCATAGCTCTATATCTCCACCTCATTACAGACGAGCCTATAGAAGAGGAAAGCACATAACCGCTGCATCTCTCCCACACATTGGCTGGATTCATAGTCAGGTTAGGTCCCCCCACGGCACCAACCCTCTCATCACTAAAATGTCTAGACACCTTATCCAACACTCTAAAATCTATCACAACATCGTCATCCAAGAATAGCAGCAGCTCACCCTTACTTTTACTAACACCTAGGTTGCGATTTGCTCCAGCTGTCCCTCCAGTTACAACTAGTACTTCTATATTATCCATCTTTGCAAGCTCATCACTTCTCTCCAACAATAACACTTTTTTCCTCGTACTGGCAATTATCATTGACACACTTGGGCTCCTCCCTATACTGTGAAAAACTACGGAGGGCTCTTGTATTTCCGTCAACATGCTGTATAATTACAAAGAGGGTTTAAAATATTAGCGTAGCTATATGCGGCGGTAAATCTTAAGGTAAGACGCTTAGGCTACTGGTTGAAGATGGTGTTTAGACTCGTCCTACTAATAGGGCGCCAATAACTATCAGTAGGACTCCAACCCACTGCTGAATAGTTACGGTCTCCCTCAGCAAAAAGTAGCCAACGAGCAAGATAGAGGCTATGGACATCGAGAGAAAGAACCGACCCAGCATTACGCCCATGTCAATATAGACCCAGTAGCTTAGAACCGCGACGGCGAAGCCTGTAACCATGGCCAATACGAACCATCTATTGAAGAAGAGCGTAAGCAGGAACCTCGCAGAGACCTCGGGCTGACCCAACTCCCTGGTTACAAGTCCCCAAAAGAGTGTATTCAGACCCACAAGCACAACAACCAGAAAGCCGATAAACCAGTGCGCTGATGCCAAAAGCCCACCCCTTCCAATACTCACCCACCATTAGCCATAAATATATCCTTCAAGCATCGATAACCGAAGACAGCCGCTAAGAATTTATATCGAATACTCTAGTATTTCGCAACGAGCAGTTTGCAGACTCGTAGGAAGATGGCAGTTATGCTCGGAGTAATCGTCATCCTAGGCTTTGCTATACGGTTTAGCGTCTGGGTTTACCCCATGTATGGTGCACAGGGCCTAATTATCTTCGACACAGGCGCTTATCCAATATTCGGGCTTTCATACATCCAAGCCCTCACGTCAATGAACCTATCAGCCCTAGCCAGGATAAACGTAGGTGTCCCACCTCTTGGCATGCTCCTAACAGGCCTAACTACACAAGCCTTCGGGCAACACATAGGTCCAATCCAAGCAAGCCTAATCCCACCAATAACCGCCTCAGCACTAACAGCCATCCCCGCCTACATGATCGCTAAGAAAATCCATCCCAAACACTCTTTAATCCCATCAATAATAGTCGCTATGGACCCATTCCTCATCCAATTCTCCGCCACCTACCTAGACTCTATCGGAACACTCTTCGCCCTCACATCAGTCGCCTTCGCCATAAACCACAGCGACAGAAGGTCATTCATCCTAGCGGTTCTATTCGCATCACTCGCAGCCCTCTCTAAGCTAACCTTCGCAGTCTTCATAGCGGTTTACGGCATCCTCCTAGTGCTGTTAAGACAAATGAGCCTAAAGAGGGGAGCTGTCTACATTCTGGTCCCCGCAGCATCGCTATTCCTAAGCCCTTGGGCTTGGACGCCAACCACCCTGCAGGAAGGCGTCACAGGAAACATCCAGTTCAACAACCTCCCCCTCTCACCTTTACTGGGTCCCTTCGCAATAGGCATCCCCCAATCCCTCCCATGGTACATACTTTCATATTTCGGCTTGGGGCAGGTCTTCTGGAATACGCTTCCATTCATCTCTCCGTTGATACTTCTATTCATGATTGTTTATAGATTCTTCAAGAGAGAGTTATATCTACCATTGATGCCGAGCATAGCTACTTCAGCAATGATACTCACGATCTTCCTACTGCCTAGGAATTACTGGACATATTCTTGGGCAGGAGGAGCAGTCCAAGGCATCTTGTCCAGGCAGTTTTACCCATACTACTTCTATCCGACAGGACCATTCATAGCAGTCCTCGCAGGAATACTACTATCGGGGCGTCACGATAATAGTGTCAAGTCTAGGCTCTTGTCTTATCCAATTTTTATGGCGGCACTGGTCTCGCCTATGGCAGTCATCATGAATCTAGGCCTGCCCTACTGGGACTTCATCTTCACGATAATCTATAACCTCACAGCCGGACAATTCATACTTGAAGGAATAATAGCAACACTCATCACTACGGCTATGCTGGTAGTCCTGCTGCTCGTCACGGAGAAGCTGTATAGAAGCATAACCGCTGAATTTATGGAGCCCCGCAAGCAACAAACTGCAGGACAGTAGTCGAGTTGCTTGACTTAAGAAGCTCCGCCTCTAATAACTTGCAGAGATAATAAACTCCTTCTGCAACTGGCGTAGAGATAGAGGAAGAATCATAATGATCTCCTGTCGCCTCTCCGACCGCGCTTAGAATTCTTATCTGATACGTGAAGTATCCTCCAAAGTCATTGGTGATCGTAGCATTGAGCGAGACGTAACCAATATACGATTCCCCAGGGGAGAGTCTCTCAATAGTCATCCTGCTTGTCGATGGCGAAAGTGTAGCTCCAATACTGCTGGATGTAAATTCTAATCTGATTTTTCGCAGCGGCTCAGTGTTGTTTCCAAGCGAGACGATGAACGGTATCCTAACTATTACAGATGATTCACCTGTCTCATTCTTAAGGACAACCATGCTGCTCGTCTGTGTCAGCTTAACCCTTAGTGGTAATGGTCTATCCACTTCCAGAACATTTGAACCACCGACCTTAACTACTACGTTTGAATCAACAATTACTCTTATCGGGCTCGGCAGGACGTTTGCCTCGCCTGTCCATCTATCTCCACTCCATTCCTGGCTGACAACGGATATTGTGTATACGCCTGGAGCCACATTGAAGACGAATAGGTCCTCTAGGTCGTCGATTCTTGAGGCCACCATCGCCTGCTCGGCGCTTCCCCTGCAGCCCTCTGTGAACTCTTCGCTGTTTAGTGAGACGCAGCCATATACTTTGGTTGTTCTGGGGTCGGTCACCACGTTTACCCTCACTACGTATCTGTATCCGAGGCTCATGTTTGATAGCTGGACCATTAGTAGGTAGGGAAGCCTATTCGGGCCTATTGATTCAGGGGTTACAAAGCTATTTCCCCGGAGAGTGGGCGCCCTAATCACAACTGTCTCGTACGGCTCGACATAGAAGTTTATCGGCTCCATGATGTATTCGCCTGGAGCCAGTTTATACTGCCTGTCTACTCGCTGAAGCCCTATCCTAGTACTCTCTACGTAGAGTGTCGGGACGTTTATCTCGATTGGCCCACGATTACCAATTATGAGGAATAACTGTCTTCTACCAAATGTGTCAAGTTCTGGAGGCTGGAGCGTGACTCTAATATCGAGCTTCTCATTTAGTTTCTCAACCTCGAACTGAAGTCTCCTGGCCACCTCATCCATAAACAGTGTCTGAATGCTCTGCATAAAGACCCACATAGGAATCATCACGGTGAAGAAAATCATTATGGCTATAGCGGCACCAACTACTGCCGAGACTCCGGCTCTTCTCCTCCTATCCCTCATCTCATCCTGCACCCTCCGTCTTTGTGACAGTCGTCCTAGTGGTTACAGTGGTTGAGCCTGTGATTGTTGTTGTTGTGGTAGTTGTAATGGTCGTGCTGGATGGAGTGGTTATACTAGATACTATTGTAGTAGTAGTTGTTGTTGGATTAGCGATTGTCGTTGTAGTCGTTGTGGGGACGGTTGTTGATGTAACTCCTGAGACAGTGGTCGTTAATGTTATGGTAACTGTGGATGGAGTGTAAATTGTTGTGGAGCGAGTTATCCAAGATGTCGATGTAGTAGTCCGTCTAGTCAACAATGTTATGTAATAATTTACAGTACTAGTCGTGGTTCTACTAGTAGTGGTTGTAGTCGTTGCAGTGGTACGAGTAATAACAGTTGACGTTCCCGTCTTAGTGGTCGTAGTAGAGCTTAGTGTTCTTGTTATTGTCGTGGTGGTTGTTCCAGACGTCACTGTCTGCGTGGAGGTAGTCGTGGTTGAGTAAGTATTGTAAGTAGTGTATGTCGATGTTACTGTAGTCGAGGTGGTGATTGTTCCGCCAGTAACTGTTTCTGTAGTTGTCTCCGTTACCCAAACAGTCTCTGTCAATGTCTCCGTCTCAGTGACGTAGACTATTCTCTGAGCGAGAACACTCGTGGCGCCGAACAATAAGACAACAAATATAGCG
>Ga0105163_1001915_pt1 | contig 10362 bp, 9 predicted proteins | sample JNZ110809AmetaG_FD_81531 | JGI IMG/M metagenome (GOLD analysis project Ga0105163, IMG submission 81531) | Hot spring microbial communities from Jinze hot spring, China to study Microbial Dark Matter (Phase II) - JNZ 110809A | ecosystem: Environmental > Aquatic > Thermal springs > Hot (42-90C) >... | reverse complement strand
GCTTTCAGTCTTTTTTGATTGCTTCCTGTAATTGTTTTCTACGTGGTGGATTTTTAAGGTTTTCGCCTGGGTTCCGGAAAGTCCATAAAGCATCATCAGGAGCCGGATGATGTTGTGATTGTTGTGTGTCCGAAGCCTGTTGCTCTGGATGTTCCTGTTCCGAGTGTGAGTGTTGTTGCGAATGTTTCCTTTAGTAATGTTTTCGTGTCTATGCCTTTGGCTGTGTAGTGGTCTTGGTAGTGTTTGTTTAGGTAAAGGTTTACGTATCCTATTAGAGCTGGTATGGGTTTTTTGCTTTTTTCGTACTTGATTCTTATTACCTTGGTTGTTCTGTGGATTGAGTAGGGCTCGCCGAGTAGCCTGTGGATAACTATGAGTGTTTTAATAAAAGACCTCCACTTAAGCCTACCCATTATGCATAGATTTACGTAGACCGGCGTGGAGAATATGTTCAGCGGTGTGGGCGTTAGAGACTTATATTTCCCCACTCTGAAGGGGTCTCTAAGTAGTGTTGGTGATGAGAACACAACTCTTATCTTGCCGGACCTCATTAAAGCTTCTACTGCTCCATTGGCTTCCTTGTCCACGTCCACGGATTCAGCGGAAACCAGTTCCACGTCGAAAACTCTTGCTGTGAAGCGGTGGCGACCACTCAAGTTCAGCAACGCGGTGTACACGTCGTCCAGAGCTGGGCTAGTCATCGCATCGGCCTCAACGAACCCAACGTAGAAGCTGAATTTACCGAAGCCAGCCTTGTCCCTGAACGAGTGCACGCACTTTACGCAGAGTTTTCCGCTCTCGAATCTCTCAACGTAGAGCGGGGTTACGTGGATGAGCTTAGGAGTGCTTCCCGAAGTCTTCTCGAAGAAAGGCTTGAGTCTCGGGTTACTGTCTATCAGCAGGGATTTCACCAGTTTACCGGTGAAGAAGTCTCCTAGTTCTGGTTTAGTCTTATTCTTTACTTCTTCATCTCTTTCCCCGAGGATAATAACGGTCTTAAACAAGTATCTCTTCACGCTTGTTCACCGAGTAGTGTGTAGAGTAAGCGCCCCATCTCCGTGAGCTTTACGTTTTCACTTTCAATGGCTACTAGCCCCTTCTTCACCATGTCTTTGATGACCTTGTACACAGCTGACTCCGATGAACCGGCTTCGCGTGAGGCCACCTTAACCAGCTGACTCCTCTTCATTTCACCGTGATTATTTATAATTCTCATGACGACTAGCCCGGTCCTTGGCACAGTCACGTAGAATGATTCAATGGGGAGAGTGATATCGTATAATCCATCCTCCCGCATCAGGAGCACATTGCACCTAGCACATTGTCGTTTACCGTGTCTGTGGAGCATGAGTAGTGCGAAAAGAACCTCAAACGCAATAAGCCTCATACCTCCTGCGAGCACAGCTACTACTTCACCGGCTTTCAGCTCCCTCAGGGAACACAGCATCCTCGCCACGTCATCGTAGAAACTAGTCCCCGACACCTCCACCTCAACAACCCTAGCTCCCGTACTTTCAATAATCTCCTTAAGCACCCCAACAGCTCTCTCAACCTTCTTGACCTCGAACCCCCCACCAGTCCTCGAGTAGACAAGCATAACTACATCGCCAGCTCCCAAGCCAACCTTCAGCAACCCCCTCAGAGGAAGCTTCTCCTCGAAGCCAACAGTAGCTACGACGAGCCTCACGTTCGTTCTCCACTTTATACTCTTGTTCTCCATCCTATACTCTCAAAGTAAAATTTATAAATTTTCCTGAAACAAGATAAATTGGGGTTGTTGTTGAAGTCCATAGCTGAAAGACTGGCGGATGCTGTAGTCAATGACCTAGTGAGCTTAATCAGTAAATCCGAGGAAGATTACAAGGAGATATCGGCATACTATCGTGTTCTCCCAAGTAACCCTAAACCTTACCCTCTGTCCGGGCTTCAGCACTTCTTCGGCACAGCATTCGTAGCTCTCCGGCTATCGGAGTTCCTCAACCCAGATGACGAGGAGAAGCAAGTAGTGTCTTTTCTAGCTGGCTTACTCCATGACTACGAGAAGATCGGGTTGAAGCGGGAGGACCTGATGAAAGGCATGAACACCATAATCGGTGAGAAGACGAAGCTCTACGCAGAGCTACTCGACTACGAGGACCTATGGAACGACGCTGTCGAGGTCGCATCGAATCTCGAGAGCGGTGGTATCCGCCGGGAGCTACAGAATGTAGCCGAGCTCGTCAGGCTTGGAGACTACCTAACAGGAGGAGAAGAGAGCTGGAACATATCCTACGTCATGGACCAGATTAGAAACTCACTAGACATGCTCGGAGTTGAGCACTACCTGGTACCAGTTATAATAGGTAAACAAAGACCGGTTATCGCTATGATTGCTGAAAAGCTTAATGAGGTGCTTGCAGAAGCTGGGTTCACCCCGTTGGTTTCTACACCAACTGGTTCCCTGTACCTATCTAAAAGCTCGCTTACTGACAGCGATGTCAGGATAATATACGATAGATTGGCTGAATATGTCTCTAGCGAGATTACGAAGGCATCAATACCTACTACTACCAGTAAGCCTAAGATCGCAAACCTGAAAACTATTGGTAGTCTCATTAATTATAGCGATAAGAAGCCGAATACAGGTCGAGTCATAAGTGCATTACCGAACCTACGTCAGCTCAGTGTTAATGATATAGAAGAGACTTTTAGAACATACACCACGCCAGCTGACCAGGCTCTTCTAGTTATATGGTCAGTACTTGTATACGCGAAGACTCTTGGGAACGTAAAAAACAATCTTCAGGATGCTCTCCGCGAACTTGGGCTTAAGAGTATTGGAGGTAAGGATATCCAGGAAGCTGTTATTAATCTGTACAAATACCTCAACTCCATCAATACACAGGACTTGAACAAACTAGTGGGGAGCATCAAGGATAAGCTGATTAGGAGGATGATGTCAGTAAGTGTAGATGTCGACGATATAATGAAAGTTGTTGAAAAAACCATCGGCGTTGGGTTCCTCGGTAAGACAGCTGAAGAATCGATAACCAGCAAAGAGGTAGTATGCCTCATTTGCAGAGAGAGAATATCAAAACCGAGGATTCTGCGGACGTATCTCGATAGGTTCAAAAAGATCCTAGATATAAACGTCTCCGAGGTGTTTCACCCAGATAAGCAGGGTAGACCAGAAGACTATAGCTCCTTAGAAGGGTTCTCGAGCAGTGTGCCCATTTGCCCGGTCTGCGAGTACGAGTCGATAGTCTTCCCCAGTACAACGTCTTTCTTCGATGGTATGTGGGCTTCTAACATTGTCTACTATCCAGCTATGAGCATTGACCTACTGCAAGTCGTTAAAGACGTTGCCAGCAACTATGTTGTTGTTGGTTCACGGAGAGCTAAAAAGAAAGGAGAAGAGGTAAAACCCTTAGTCATACCAGACTACATCTCTGGTAGAATAATAGTCAAGACATCGGATGAGCGAGGGCGCCTTAGGAAGATCGACCTGCTAACAGCGCTAGACCTCTGGTACTTTATCGGAGGAAATCTAGTTTTAACCACGAACGCATTGAGTACCCCTCCACCTTGGAGCGGTCTACCCATAGAGATGGAGGTGAGTGATGTTATAATAGAAGAGTCTATCAACATGTTCATGAAAGAGCTTAGAGAAGCTAGAGAAAATAGTGAGTGGTGGAGGACAAGACAATTAAGGAGGATTCTCTACGAGCAACTCAGAGCCTACATCCAAAACTTCGAGGAGTCGGAGAGGAAGATGGGTAGAACAAGGTTCATGAAGTCTGGTTTGATTACCTCGAATTCTTCCACCCTCGACGTATATTCATTTGTTGAAAGGAAACGCCTATGAAGCAATGTTAAAAGGGGGTGAAAGGGTGTCCGAACCCCGGGTCCAACCCAGGATTAAACTATACGTGTATCCAAGCGAACTGAGGTACATTAGACCGCTAGAAACGATAGCGAATTACATCAAGAATAAGACATCGAGTAGTCGTGTATCGAGACATAACGTAGCAAGGATATTCAACCCTCTTGAGGAGTTCCTATCAGGGTCTAGCGGTAAAGCCGATACAGCGGCCAAGATAATGGACCTGTTCGCAAGGCACTACGGGTTCACTGATGAGCAGGAGAGAAGCAGAGTAGCAGAAGCCGTAGCACACCTACTAGACTACGTGGCTATACAGAAGTCGGTAAATCCTGTCGGCGCATTCAAGACTCTGAGGAACATGAGGATTCTGCTGATAGGGATGGCAACGGGCACTCTATCAGGTATATCGTTTGAACCAATAGAGAAGAAATCCTAAAAGGGGTGGGACCGTATGTCCACACCTCAATCCAAACCTCTCTATGGGAAGTCGGTAGAAAAGTTAAAGATGGTGTTAAAAGAGGATAATTACAAGAAGATAGAGCCGTACATACACAGCTACACAGGTAAAGCGGAATCCGTTAAACCAGTAGCGAAATACATAACGGTATACTGGATAGGGAGAGCAGAGGACAGGATGATACTGAGGACCGAGGGAGAAGACGATATAATTCTAAGCGAGGTAAATGGAGAAGCCGTTCCAACCATCATATTCAGGAAGCTGAAGGCTGTCTACTTAAGAGAGTTCATGCAACTACTGAGGAGACAATGGGAGCTTTACAGGGACGTCATCAGGAGCTCCATAGGTGACACTAACTACGACTTCATAGCATCTTGCTCGCTATCGCCAGGCCTGGCTGGCGAAGGAAAGGGTTCAATGCACGGTAGATGCATGAAATGCCCAGCAGACATATTGATGGGAGCGACCAGCGCTACGGCAAACTACAACCTCGCAAGCAGGTTCGTCGGGGATTCTGCCTATGCACTTACATCCAGCTATGAGAGAAGAACTGGCAACGCTGTAGACGAGGTAACATACACAACCATAATGCTGAAAGGAGGTCAAGCATCAGAGGAGGCTAGAACGGGTGCACTATTCGCGGAGACCTTCGTAGAGCCCGGCACACTCTTCGTAGGTAAAACGGTGCTGTTCATGCCATCTCCAGTCGAACTACTCTACGTGCTGTGGCTACTGACCAGAACCATAAGGGTTGGTGCAAGGACCTCGATATGGGGTACTTTCAGGGTGGTACCAGTCGCCCTAGTGGCGGACCTGTACGAGGTCGGCTCATCCTACGAAGTCTCAGAAACTCTATTCGGAGAAACAAAGGAGGAAGAAGCGCGGAGAAAACTCCTAGACTACGTGAAAAACTCATCGTACGCTACAGGAAGCGAGGTTATAGAGATAACAAGCGATGTGCTCAGCAATCTGAAGAGCGTAGATGTACTTGACAAAAACCTAGTAGAGGAGCTCTGGATAAACGCCAGGAACTACACAACCGCTGTCAATGACTACATCACAGTAAAGAAGTAGCCAACCGTAGCCAACCAAACCGGAGGATTCAGCAATGCCGAAAACATACATCTGCACCCTGAAGCTATGCGACTATGTGACGTTCTCATCAACTGTTGGTTATGCCAATATAATGGGTGTTACGTACACCGTCTACAAGCCTCAACCGTATCTCCACAACTACCCGCTGATGTACGGGTTCGGAGGCCTGCTGTACGCTTCGCTGGCGTCTCCACACGTAGAGACTACTGAGATAGACTACTCGTTTCTCGACGAGGTAGAGAAAAAGATCTACGTCTACCCAGCTAGACCAAGGGGAATAGCTCTTAGGAGGATGTTGCTGAATATCAAGGGTGAGGGGGCAGTTGAAGTGGTTCAGCCTAAACCCAAGTCCATGTATCCGTGGCACGTAGTGCATTTCTGCTTCGCCCCTGGCTCAGTATTTGAGACGGTGGTGGTTACTAGGCTTGACAACGTCAGGATACCGAGGACCATCAGAGTGGGTGTTAAGAGGCAAGGAGTGTTCAGAGTGATGTGTGAGGAGGCGTTAGTCGAGGGATATACGTCGGGATCAACAGACCCCGTGAACCTTGGAGACCTAGCTAGGTACAAGCTTAATCCAGACTCCTACGTGGTATTACTAAACACAAAGACCACTAAGAGAGGAGTTCCCAACTCTAACACTATTGTGAAGGCATACTACAGAGAAAGCAGAGTAGCTCTTCTTAAGACGCGTAGCGGTGTAGAGTTCAGGGTGCCACTGATTGGTAGCGTGCACAGTTGAAGTTGAGCCAGTATGCGTTGATGTAGGCAACACCAAGGTAAAAGGCAAAGAGGTGCTCACATTAAGGAGGTTTCAAGAAGCATTAGTAGGTTTTTTCAGCTCGCCACGTATCTATCTTTTCCTTTCTGCTCCCACGGGCTCGGGTAAAACCTTTACTCTTCTCGCACCCATTCTCTCGAACATACTCCACGGAACCAGGTACGATGGAGCCCTGGGAGTCTACCCCACGAAACCGCTAACAGCTGATCAGTTCGAGTCCCTGAAGTTTACGCTTGGAAAACTCGGTGAGGTCAAAAGAGAAAAGGGAGGCGTTGTCGTATACGAGGTGAACGCCGAAGTAGAGGGTAGCGACAATAAGGTTGCCAGCTACCGGGGCAAGGTTGGACTAGTATTACTCACCCGTGACAACATTGAGAAGCTACGAGAGTCCATGCTCAGGGAGTCTGGACGAAGCGTTCTTGATGCTGTTCGCAGAGTACTGATAGCAGAGGATGTGGACTACCTGATCACTCTCGCTGTACCCGAGTACCCCTACCTGATGCTCTCGCACATGTACAGAAGCCACCACGACCTAGCAAAGGTACTGGATCTCGCATCCTCCGGTGAAATCGTGCTCAAGCTTACTAGAAGGGCGCTGTCGCTGATGGAGAACGAGGACGAGCTCAGAAGGTATACCCTGAGGATCGCCAAAATAGTCAAAAAGCTCGTTAAAGGAAGAACAGCTGAGCGCGAACTCGTGGATCTCTCATCCGCTCTTCTACCACCCGTTCTCTTCTTCGACGAGTTCCACACGTGGAGCTTCTACGAGCTACCAACAGCCATGGCGATAGTTCTTCTACACAGGCTGGCTTCCTTAACGTCGACGAGAAGGGAAATGTACAGAGTGGTATTCTCGTCTGCAACACCTAATCAGCGAATCCTCGACATTGTTAGAAAAATTGCTGGCGAATCCTCTGTGGAGGAGGTTGAAGTGAACCCCGTAGAGTGCGGCAGAGGTTCTGTAGCCATGGTCAAGGGTAGAACAATAGTGGAGCTCTACCCCGTGGAGACCGGCGCGTACGGTGCACCTGCATGGTTCGAAGCGGACAAAAGCCTGCCAAGTGTCGTGGAGGACAAAGCGGAGGAAATTGTGAAGTACGAGAGGGCAATGATCCTCAGCAGACGCGTCTATTCCGTGGAGAAAGCCGCGGAATGCTTCCACAGGGAAACCAGGAGAACCCCAGCAGTAGTAACAGGTGTGGTGCCGCCTCCAGGCTTCTACGGGAAAGACGCACTAGTGGAGAGGAGAGCAACTGGGGAGCTCTACGTATTCGGCAACTATGCAGTTGAGCTCGGGGTGGACCTTCAGAACATACGCTACAGCATTGTGGTTGCATCGAACCTCGGAGAACTGGTTCAGAGAATGGGGAGAAGCGGGAGAGGCAACGTTGACTCCAAGTCTGTGGTTTTAGTTCCGAGATGCTACATAGACGAAATCACCAAGAGACTGAAGAGCAGAGGCGCCGTTAACTACAGAGAGCTCATTGAGGCGTTTTCGTGGATAATGCCCGATGAGCACATAGTAAAGAAGCTCGGCAACGAGGTCATGCTATACTGGAACATTGGTAAGCTCAGAGTGTATCTACCCCTGGCCACGCACGTTCTAATCCTTTTTCTAAGATACATGGATAAACCAATGGACTTGAAGCCTGTTCTACAGGACTTCGTGAATACTGCAAGTGTGCTCGGGTTCAACAGAGAGTTCTTCTCGTGGATCAACCGCAGAGTCTCGAGAAACCAAGAGGTTCTAGTGGAGTTAGCGGCGTTCAGGCTCTCGCCAACTGTTCCCTACACGCGCTACATTGATGGGGGGCACGTTGACGGTGAAGCAAACCCTGTTACACTTCTCTCGAACTACGACGTTGAGCTAGACACCTCTGGGAAATTCAGAGTTGTAATTAAGAAACCCTCGGAGAAAAGCGTCAAGAACGTATCTGAGGTTAACTTGAATCATCCCAATAGGAGTCTGATGTTAAGCTTTAACGATACCGTGCTACCTTTCAAGTTACTCCTTAAGATCCTCGGAGGAGAAAGATTGGTGAGTAACGTGCTGATCAGGATTCTGGAAGCGATTAATGCACCTGTCTACTTCATCTACACTCGTGAAAATGAAAAAACAGCAGAAACCGATAGAGTTCACTTGCTGGAGATTCTCCACGTGTATGGTCAAGCGATTGCACTAAAGCATAGCGGTGATGTATACGCGTACATGCTACTACTCTGAGGAGGATGCGATTGTTCTTGGTGGTAACTTATGACATTAGAGATGAGAAAACAAGAGGGAAAGTCAGACGTTTACTTAGAAAGTATTCGTTCACTATGCTCACATACTCGGTTTACGTTGGCAGAGGCTCTAGGGCGCTCGCAGAGAGGATCTCTTCGCGTATATCTAGACTGCTTGGTGAAATGGATAGAGCAACAGTTATCCTCCTCAACGACTTTCAGTACGAGGTTCTCATGGAGGTTACCAAGGGGAATGTATCCGTCCGCGGTGAGAAGATGCCTGTCATCGTCTTCTACGGAGTGCATAGAGCGAGAGCTACCGATGAAGATTCTAGACGACCTAGCAATATGCAGGATGAGGGCGAAGCTGAGGGCAGAAGCAGTCCTGCAGACAGGGCTCACTCCGGCTGAGGCTCACGGAAAAAGCATGTGGGCTAAGCTACAGCACCGCTTAATAAACCTAGTTAAAGTGAGCGTTAGAGACGCTGATGGGGACGTCCTAACCTCATATCTAGAGAAAGATGTTGCCCTCACGGCTACCCTCAGTTATGGAGCAAAGCCGTGGAACATCGTATTCAGGGGTAGGATAGACTTTGCAACACTAGTTAACCTCGAAGACTCGATCTTCGTGGTACTCGTTGAGGTCACGGAGTACAAGGATGCACCCGTGGTCGTAAAGAGCCGCCTCCAGGCATATGCCTCCGCCCTATACGGGGAGCTCGGCTTTCCCGTGGTGCCGGTGCTGATTATAGTGAGAGAGCGAGAAATCATAGAAGACATGTGGGGGCTAATCAGTAGGAGCTTAGTCCCTGGCGTTGAGCTGAGAAGACCTGTTTACAGATTGATAAGAACGCTATCAGGTGAGGAAGTGGTTAAAGCACCGAGTAGCGACCTATGTGTTGTTTGCGATCCCTCAATAAGGAGGCTGTGTCCATACCAGCACTGAGTGGTCGCCGTGACGATACTCGTCGTCGAGGGGGCGGCAAAGGTCTGCAGGAAGGAGGGGAACATCGCGGTATCAGACAAGGAGGGTAGCAGCGTAGAGGTACCTGTCCCAGACCTAGAGCTAGTCGTCATAGTGGGTGAAAGAGTTCTGGTAACAACATCAGCGCTAATCACACTTCTCTCAAATGGGGTTCCCGTAGTCTTTCTTTCAGGGAAGCTAGACACTTACGGAGTGCTGTACGATGTCGTCCAGGTTGGAACAACCAATATCCGCGAGGTTCAGTATAAATGCTTCTCCGACGAGTTCTGTAAGATGATGTACGCTAAGCCAATCATATACTCGAAGATCCGGGGACTCTACAACACGTTGAGGTACGAGTATAAGTACTACAAAGACTTGATGAGCAACTACGAGGATACGAAGACAAAGATGCTGGAGGTTATGAATTCCATTGAGAAATCACACGACCTGGAAGAACTGAGAAGACTCGAGGCAGTTGGTTCCAAGTATTTCTGGTATACAGCCATTAACTTACTACCGTCAGAGTATGGGTTCACAGGTAGGGAACCACGCAAAGGAGACGTGGTAAACTCTTCAATAGATTTTCTCTACGCTATACTCTACGGAGTCGTAACTAAAGCAATAGTTACTACCGGGTTAGACCCATTTTACGGGGTAATTCATGTATTGAGGAGTGGTCGATTATCACTTACGTACGACTTGTCAGAGATATTTAAACCACTAGCTGTACATTCCATCATTCAGGCAAGCAGAAAGGCGAGACTTCGAACACTTAGAGGCTCAAGAATGCTAACTCCCAGAACAATAGAAATACTAGTCGGACACCTATATAGTAGGCTGTCGCGCGAATCCGAGAAACTATACAATAGAAAATCAATATGGATATTACCCATGAGAGAGGTAGCAAGGTTCAAAGATTCCATACTAAAACGATTTAACTATGAAGCATACACCTATGACCCGACATCCGGCACCTC
>Ga0105163_1001911_pt1 | contig 10386 bp, 11 predicted proteins | sample JNZ110809AmetaG_FD_81531 | JGI IMG/M metagenome (GOLD analysis project Ga0105163, IMG submission 81531) | Hot spring microbial communities from Jinze hot spring, China to study Microbial Dark Matter (Phase II) - JNZ 110809A | ecosystem: Environmental > Aquatic > Thermal springs > Hot (42-90C) >... | reverse complement strand
TAGTTGAGGAGGGGCTTGATCCCGGTAAGCCTCCACGCTGCAATCCTGATTGCCCGTTCCTAGAGGCCTGCGCTGGTTATGACCGGTAAGGTGGCGCTCGTAGATAAATGGGGCGCTTACTTAGGTGTTAAGGACGGAAGGTTCCAGCTTAGGGTTAAAGAGGGCGGGGAGGAAAGGGTAGTATGGGATCTGGCACCGGTGGAGCTTGATTCCATAGTATTCGTGGTGCCGGGCGCCAGTATTTCAGCTTCGGCTATAGAGCTTGCTAGTAACTTCGGCATCGACCTCGTATTCTTCAACGGAAGCAAACCGTTAGCTAGGCTCCTACAGGCCTCGTATGGGTCTGCGCTTGAAACGTGGCTTAAGCAGGTTGAGCTCGCGGCGGACGCTAGTAAGAGACTCCAGCTCGCTAGACTATTCGTCGAGGGTAAGGTTTACAATCAACGCCAGGTCCTAATGGAATACCTGAGGAGGTTTAGAGCTGCTGGTAAAGCGAGTAGCGTGTTAAGCGAGGCCGTAGACGAGCTCGATAAGGCTAGGTCGCTGCTTGCTAAGGCCGATAGCGTTAAGCGCGTCGTGAACGTAGAGGCTCACGCAGCTAAATACTACTGGGGCTCGGTATCAACACTACTGCCTCAAAGCTTAGGCTTTAAACGCAGGACTCCTAAAAGCCGTATACCTCCGGGTGTTAAACCTGACGCCTTCAATATAGCTTTAAACGTGGGCTACGGCGCCCTCAAGAAGGAGGTTTGGAGGGCGGTGTTCATGGCGAACTTAAACCCCTACGTAGGCTTTTTACACGAGCAGAAGTCGGGTAAAATGACCCTGGTCTACGACTTAATGGAGGAGTTCAGGCCGGTAGTCGTGGACCGCCCCCTAATAGTTTTAGCCAAGCAGAAGCCCGACGTCGTTAAAAAGCTTGAAGACAGCGAGCTCGACGCTATTAGAGAAGTGTGGCGGACCGTGGTTAACCAGCTCTATAAGGGTGAGCAGCCCTACAGGTTCGTCGTGGTTGAGCAGGCGAGGCTCCTAGCTAGGCATATTAGAGGAACGGATACGTACAAGCCATTTAAATCGAGGTGGTAGGGGCTGACGATGATAACCTTGGTGATATACGACATACCAGACGACAGGCTGAGGCTACGGGTTGCTAAATTCCTCAAGCTTAAAGGGCTGAAGCGAATACAGAAAAGCGCCTTCGCAGGCCCTCTAACCAGCAGCCAGCGGTCGGACGTGGTAGCAGGACTAGCCAAGCTAATAAAGGGTGAGGAAGCGAATATACAGATCTACCCGTTGACTCAGGCGAGCTTTAACCAGCGAGTGGTACTAGGCGTGGAGTTGACCTACGAGGAAGAGGAAGTGTTGGTTTAGAGCTTAACACCCTCCTCAATGGGGGCTGGCCCCAAGTCGTGGAGGCGGCCCCTTACCCCTAAGTCTGGTACTTCACCTTAACCCATCCGTAACCCGCCGTCCTATTACCGCCCACGTTGCTGTACTCAGCCAATCTTAGTAATTGGTTGGTCGCCGTTACCATCTCCTCATCGTAAAGGTCCTCCGCCAACGTATAGTACGCCGTCCCTGTGAAGCCTATCATGATAGCGCCCCTTACCTCATCCTTGTAGTAGTGGTGGGTATTCAAACCTCTCACCCTTGATACTAATATTGGGTACTGCTGGAGCCACTCTAGGTATTCCGGTTTAATCTTGCGCTTAAGGTAAGCGTTCCACAGGTTGTAGAGGTTAACGAACAGGTGGAAAGGGTCCGGGAGGGGTAAAACCCGTACGCTTCTGGTCTTCCTTAGGGCCCGTGGTATGTGGATCCTGAAGAAGGTGGGCGTCATAAACCTTATCGAGAACCCCCTACACGCCTTAACCTTGATGAGCTCCTCCTCCGCTACGTGCCTCACAGATAACTCGGTGATTGCGCACTGGCTCGACCCTAACGTTATTTCGCTTGGAGCTGCTTCTGCAAGCATCTGCTTAAAGACGTTCATTAACCCCTCCTCAAGTATATCGAATTCTAGGGTGAATGGTGTGTTCGCCGGTATCTTGACGTATAACGCTTGAGGCCCCTCGCTGGTTTCGATATACGGGGGTTTCGTGGAGAAGGGTGCCGGTACCTCCTTCCTCCCATGAATTACGCGTGCCACCTCCTCCCTATACGACCTCAGCATTGTGTAGAATACCGCTCTGCTAAACTGCCCGATGAACACCTTGGGCCTCACGGTTACGTCCTCGTAGCTCTTCAGCCGCATTATCACCTGGCTTATCATTGCTTCACCACGCGACATACGCTAAGTTATTGACTTCGTAAACCGCAGCCTTCCCCTCCCGGACCTCCACCACGAGGCCCCTCGTCTTTAACTCCTTAATGCGTCGATAGAGGCTTGAGCGTGGGATCTTCAACAGGTCCATTAGGTCCTTAGCGGTCATGGGCCCCCTTTCCATCAACACCTTCAGCACTTTATGCTCTTCACTGCCCAAGGGCTCCATGTAGAGCAGTGTAGCGGGCAGCGAAACCGTCCCCCTGAAGTTCTCCAGTTCGATTTCTACTTCTCCTCGTAGCTTCATTATCGAGGCAACGATGAGGAGCTCCACGATCAATGCCCTCATGCCCCCGCTCACGCTTATTACGTAGTTTAGCGCCGGGTTCCGGCGTATAACGTCCTTCAGCTTGCGCATCGCATCGTACGGTTCCGAGGGGTTTACGATAAAGGCCTCCAATTGAACCGAGGTCATAAAGCGCTCCACAAAGTCCTTAACAGCGTTTAAGGCCCTTTGAGCTCTCTCATCCACGGGCTCGGCCATTACCACTAATACCTTCCTTAGGTCCCTACCGTGCCTCATAAGAGCGCGTATGGCGAACTTCTCGTCGAAGCCCAGGGTCAGTATTAAGGCGTTATCCATTAAGCTCAATAGCCTTCCCCCCAAACGCTGCGGCGAAGCGTACACGCTTCCCCGCGTCACCTATGACGTCTTTAAGTAGGGGCTCGTTAAGGGTTTCTAAATCGGATAGCTTTAAGCCCTTGCAGGGTGGCCTCCTTTGAATCCTAGCCGAGGCTATGTCACCCGCTATTAGCGGCTGGAGAAGTATTAACGCGTCACGATATATCTCTAAGAACCCCCTTCTTAAATCAGGTTTAATCGAAGCCCTGCTTAGCTCGATGAACCGGTTAAGCACGTTCTTTACGCCTTCAAGCCCCTTTAAGTACTCGTGAAGACCCCCGCTTCGGAAGCGCTGCTGAAAGCCGAAGATGCGTGCGGCCATCTCGATGTAGCGGTCTATGTAAGCACCTCCGGCTTGAACCCTCCTCCTAAACTCCTCGAGGTAACCCTCCCTACGCAGCTCTGACGCCAGCACATTGGGGGGGCGCATTACGTGGTGGTGCAATAGTATCGATAGGGTTACCGTTGCCATGCACCTTTCGCATAGAATTCCATCGCATATGCGTAAGGCTATCGCCGCCGAGGCGATCTCGTGAAGGGGGGCTGTACACCTGGACCTTAAACTATCCTGGTAAATAGCTTTACCGGCGTCGTGAAAGGCTAGGACTACGTAGGGGGATTGGGCGCAGGAATCGCGGTGACCTCCCCGCTTCACCCTGGTAGAAACGTAGTTGTTGTAGTGGGAGAAGAAGTTGTCGTAGACTAGTTTTATCCCCCTTAAATGGTCGTCCATCCGTTCGTAGCATTCGCTAGGCTTATTGCACCCGGAGATCAGTTCAAGGCCATAGGATCCCCCTACCATAGACTCCCCCCTCGTAGAGCTCCTCGGGTATGGCGAGCGCTAAAGCCGAGCCGCTAACGAGCTCCATCCTAAGCCTACGTTCAAAGGTGGACGGTGTCACCTGGGAGGCCTTCAACTCCTCAACATCCAGTTTAAGCCCCCCTCCTTCTGTTTTCCCCTTGACCAGGTGAACCTGGAAGCCCTTCTCGAGCAATAGCCTCACGTAGCGCGCGGCTTCGGAGAGACCCATGGGGATTAACCTCTCGGCCACCGACTCCCTAAAGCTGGCGTAGTCTTCCTCGGGTACGCCAATGTATAGGGGTGCCAGGTTTTCATCCCTCACAAAGGAGCCTACCTTCTCCAAGTACTCGAGGACCTTCCTGGATTCTACGTCTAGTCTTTCAAGAGCGTCGAGCACGTCGAGGTCCAGGCTTCCGACTACCTGAAGGTTCCCCCAAACCGCGTCTATGAGTTGCATGTAGCCTACGCGCTCAACGTTGTAGGGGAGGCGCGGTAGGTGCCAGTGGACGTTACCTTTTACCGCGAACTTCAGTAAAGCGTTAAAAGTCTCCCTTGTTACGTCGGGGTCGTAGATAGAGCGGCCCGTTAGCGATTGATCGTCGTAGAAGATGAGCCAAGACCCCTCCTTAACGGAGCCCCGCGCAAGCCTCCCTAACCTTTGAATTAGGCTTGAGATGGGTGCGAGCTCCGTAAGCACCACGTCGAATGATACGTCAACGCCAGCTTCGAGCACCTGGGTTGAGACGGTGATGTTGGATCGTTTAAGGGCCTCGAGCTTTGCGGCCCTATCCTTGGGCGTGAACCTGGAGTGTAGAAGGATGGGCTTTCTCCCGAGGGCGTTGAAGAGGTCCAACGCTGACTTAACGGTGTTGGTGAAAATGCATAGTCTACCGGCGCCTGTGCACTCATCGATCCTATCAAGCAATCGTTGAGCCTCCTCGAGCCCTCGGCCAATCGGGTTGAACCTTTTCTCGACCTCAAACTTGCAAAATTCATCCTCTCCCTGTTTCCCTACGAACTCCGCGTAGTTGACAACTTCAAGCTCGCCTGCGATCGACTTTATGAGGTCGACGACCCTTGAAGGTAGCGTAGCGGTGGCTACAACTAGCGGCGTATTGGTTTGACTGAGGTGGTGAATAACGGTTCTAATGAATGACGCGCCCCTATCAACCCCGGTAGCGTCTTCCAGCATTAGATGCGCCTCATCCATGAAGTTAAGGGCCGAATATATACTAGCCCGGGGTAACTCGTAGTGCCCATGATAGCCCTCGTACCTCAGTAGGTTCACGTACTCCCCTACGGGCAATTTGAGGAGGCTGAAGGCGTAGGTGTCTACGGTCGTAGCGACGTAGGTCGCTTGGAGGTATGGCGAGCCGTGGAGCATGCCGTACTGCCTTGCAACGATGTTTAAATCGCGACTTACGCCTACGCGTTCAAGCCCTTTACCGAAACGCTCGTATACATCGTCTACGATGCTCCTAAGGGGGAGTACGTGGATTACCCGTAAGACGTGGGGGTAGTTTAACGCCACCGCTACCCCGGCTGAGTAGGCGAGGGCTGTCTTACCGATCCCCGGCGGGGCTATTACCATCAGCGGCCTCAACGCCTCAATGCACTTCTCCAAGCGTCTAACAGCGTAGCTTATGAAGGACCTACGCTCGGGGCTACCGAAAAAACCCGCTTCAACCAGCTGATCGTAAACGGTTGAGGGGATATACTTCGCCTGCACTACGCTACGTCACCTTAGCTCTTCCAGCGCCCTTATCATACCCCTAACGTACGAGGGGGGTACGGGATCTAGCTCCCTAGCTATATAGTACGTGGAGAAGTACGGGCTCTTCGCGCCGTGTACCGCCTCGTAGAGGTGGGCGACTAAACTTAAGTACTTAGGCTCCCTTCCACCAAGGGCCGGCTTCACCACTCTGTTCACCAAGTACTTTCTGCAGTCGCTTCCGCCTGACACCTTATCTAGCGTGAAGGCGTACCTCACCAGCGTCGAGGCGTCGACGGACTCCCTGAGCAAAGCGGTATAGGCCCTGATCGTCGTCGACATCTTGTGGAGTTTGATTCGCGGCATTGGTTCCTTCGCTAAAGCCTCGCTCTCCTCATCGCTTAAGAGGTAGTCCACAACCCCCTTCTCTAACGCTACGCTCAGGACCTCCGTACTCCTAGACCTGTTCACTAGTTCCGGGATCGTTAGTGCTACGTAGGTTAAGTACGGCAGCGTAGGGTCAGCTGGAGCCCTTAGGAGCGAGGCCGCTAGATTTACGGCCGTTGAAATCCTTACGGTGTTTAAATCGGCGAGGGCGCCCTCGTCCGGGGTTATGAAGAATAGGCCCTCGGGGGTCATGCCGGCGTATGAAAAGGCGAAGCCCACCCCGAAGACGAGGAGCCACGGCACCGTGGTGCGCACTTTAAAGTCCAACCTGTACGGTTTATGGAAGGAGGAGCCATACTCGTAGGTTTCCACCTTTAACGGTTGGATTAAAGCGTAACCCCTCATCCCGCCTTCTTCGGCGCCTAGCGTCATTGTTGACCTGGAGGAGGTTAACAGCGAAAGGTGTTTAGGGCCGGTTTTCGGGTCCATGAGCGAGGAGGCGTGCTTTTTGTTGAGCGTCATAGCGATGAATGCGTCGAGGTAGGACGAGGTTTTAGACACATCGGCTCCGAGTAGGGCTTTGAAAACGTTGTTATAGTCGTTAACGTGGAGTTGCGGGCACCTTAAGGTCTCCCTTTTTAACTCTAAGAGGCTACGGGTGGAGCCTAGAAGCGTACCGGTGACCATTTCCCATTCGCTTTCCCGCTCAAAAGATAGGTAAACGCTTTCGTGGTTGCATGTCGCTCGGCAGCCCCTCCCCAACCTACTAGCGGTTGCGACCAGCCCGATTACGAAGCTTAGGGTTAAATCGCGTATTAGCGTCCCGTCGGGAGGTAGCGCTACGACGACGTCATAACTCGATGACAACCAGCTCACCTTCGACGTTGTAAATGGCGGCCCTATCGCTCCTAATCCTAACGTCAATCGAAGTCCCCCTACCCTCCTTAGCGTCGTAGGGGTATAGGTGGAGCCTCGCGGGAGCCTTGGAGTAATCGCCTATTGTAGCCACCCTGTAGTCAACGATGCGCTGCGTGTAAAACGTTCCAGATACCTCTTCAGCTAGATCCTTCCATAGGGAGTAGGAAGTAGTTCCATGGGCCGTATTAAGCGGTTTGGTGCATCCGTGGCTTACCTCCCTAACCGATGCTATGCCCTCCTTGCTTCCAACCCTGGTTATCGAGGCCGCTGAGGCTACGAGGGCCTTCTCCCCGCCCAACGCTTCAACGCCCTTCTCGTTAAGCGAGTAAACCACCGTGAAGGATGGAGCCTCTAGAGAGCCCTTAACAACCTTACCCAGCGCCACGGCGTCTGGTTTAGCGCTCTTCTCGCGGTATCTATACCACCAAATCTTCGATAGGTCCGAGTAAAGCCATAGGGGCGACGTAACCTTAACGTTTACGGACGTTAGGTTTTCGCGTATCTTTTCAGCGTAGCTTACGGAGTCCAGCTCCTCGGGCCTACTGAATAGCCTGGCGTGGCCGTAGGCTAAGGCGCCTATGAATGTTGTCAGGGGTGGTATTAAGAAGCTGTCTTTAGACTTACTCCACTGGGCATAGCGTGATGCAAACCCCCAATGTAGATCCATGCAAACCTTAACGAAAAAGAGTGGTGATGGCTTTGGCATGCTTCGCCATCACCGCTAAAGCCCTTTAAGCACGGCGTCGGTGACCGCGGAGAACAACTCTTCGACGGTTCCCACCCTTACCACGTCTTCGCGCTGTGCCCCGCCGTAGGCGAAGGCCTCCTTTGAGAAGGATAGCCCCAACCTGTTCGTTAGGCTCCCTATACCCTTCAGCCTTTCAAGGGTATCGGCCATGTAGCCCCTGTAGTGGGGCGGCGAGACTGTAAAGGCTACGGGGCTTGATATCACAGCGACCATGGACTCCACGCTCCTCACGGGCAGGAATCTGCTTAGCTTAGCTCCGAAGCCCTCACCTACGAACAGCCCCGCGAGGGCGTAAAGCGTAGCCTTTAACCTCCTCCTACGCTCATCGTCGCTGACTACCTCGGAAACCTTAACGAGGGATGCCTTCCCTATACCGTCGACGTCAACGTTAATAGTTATGCCGTACACGGCTGAAGCCGTCTCAGTGTAGTATATCATCTGCGCGGGCCTTTGCCCCCCCGTTCCCATCTCGCTGGGCACGTGCCTAGCGTGGAATTGGGCTTCTACCGCGACGTGTTCCACCGCATCGTAAACCGGCAGCATGTAGCCGAACTGTACCCTTGACGTCCTCTTAACGGGTAAATCCTCCTCCGCGTATAGGAAACCTCCCACGTCGGCGACGATGGATTCTTGGATCGCCGTTTTTTCAAAGCGATGTTTAAGCTCCATTAAAGGCTCCTTACCTATCGAATCAACTATGCTGCTTAAACTCGGCGTTAAGTGCTGCCTATCCATGAATTTAACGAACTCGCACCGCTCATCCCAGGGCGTTAACGGACATGGGACCTTGTCCTTCGCGTAAATCTGCTTAACAGCCTCAACCAAGTTCCTCTGGAACGCGTTCGCTAAGCTTTCACCGCTAGCGGCGGGGACGTACACCAGCCTGTAGCCTGTGGCTTCGGGGACTATCATGGGCGCCCGCCTATGCTTGGTAACGTTACCTACTGTTTCAACGGCGTTCAAGGCCTCAACGTTGATTATCAACCTGGCTCCGATTGAGAGGAACACCTTCCATCACCCATAGGACAGGGCTAGCGCCGCAACAACCTTAAGCACGCTTAGGTCGCTTTCGCTTAACCTCAATACGGCCTCCACGTCTTTAAGCTTCGGCAGGTAAGCGTCTTCGCCACGATCGCGTAAGCTCCTTAAGTCCCTCAAGGCCTCCGTTACCACTTGACGGGCGGTTACCACGCTAAAGGCGTTGGCCAATCTATCGATGTAGCCGTAGGCCCTCCCCCGGGCGAAGTACGCCAAGGCTTTAGCTAGGTTTTCCAGGGCTTCCCGTTCCTCCTCTTTAAGTTCAGATAAGAGCTTCGACATTTTCACACCTACCTCTTTTAGGCTAGGCCCTGAATATAAGCTTTTTCGTCTCCTAGGTAACATTAAAAATCTCAAAAAAATGAGAAAGACGATTTCACACTACAAAGGATTTGAGAAGGGTTCGAAGAAAGGCGGGCTACGGGGTGGCTTACGAGAAGTAACGGAGCCTCGAAAACCATAAAGCATTAAGTAGGAAGAGGTTTAACGGTTAGTAGGGCGTAGAAGGGTGCGTCCGGAGGACGCTGAGTACGAGGATGAATACGTATCCGCGTTGGACGTTAAGAACTACGCTTTATGCCCGAGGATAACCTACTACATGCGGATCCTACACCTATACGAGGCGGATACGGAGGCAATGAAGTACGGCCGTGAGTACCACGACGAGGCTGTTACGGCCCAGCTCGTACCATTGCTTAAAGCGGTGAAGGTATTAAGGGGGTTAGAGCTATTAAGCGATAGGCTTCGAGTAACCGGTAAAGTAGACTACGTGTTCGTAACGAGGCAGGGCGAGTACGTACCGGTTGAGGTAAAATGGTCTGAGCCAGCACCTAAAGGGCAGGTGAGGCGCAACCATAAGCTTCAATTAGCCACCTACGCGCTCTTAATAGAAGAGGTCTTTAACACCACGGTTAAACGCGCAGCGGTATATTACGCTAGGGCGAGACAAACGCTCGTACTACACGTAACTCAGAGCCTAAAGCTCGAGGCTAAAAAGGCCATAAGGAAGATCTACGAGATGATCAGCAACGAGGAGGAACCAAAAGTTAAGGCAAGTGGAAGGATCTGTGAGAACTGCGGCTACCGTCGATACTGCTTAAAGCCTCAACAACGAGTAGTAAGGCAACCGCTACCCAAACCCGGATACTCGTTGACCGCGTAAGACACCTAGGCCCAGATGGCTTACGGCCACATTGAAAGCTTTTAAGGTTTACAGCCGTAGTCTGCTAAGGCGGGGCCACCAACATCACGAAGCTTGGGCGCCCTCGAGAACAGCCCATACCCCTTAGGTTTAGAATCGGGATTTACCTGGATCTTTCTCCAAAGATCGGTTACACTAGCTCGATGAACTCGTTATTGACCATAGCATCAGCGAAGCCACGCGAAGAACCTACCAACCGGAGCCACAGAGGCTGTTACCCACGTTGAACGGTGGAGGTGCCGTTGTACAACCTCAACCCGGATAAAAGGCGTCATTCAGGACCGGGCACATCACTCAAGATTCCCCGACCCGCTCCTGAATGGTGAAGCGAGGTAACCCTTATAAGTAGGCGGTTTCAAAAACATCGGGGTGAAGGCAACCCCTATATAAACTTTCAGAATCTCATGAAAGGAGAATTGAAAGAGTAACAGACTGCACCGGGTGAAAGCAGAAATACATAAATTGGTTCTCGAATCTCATGAAAGGAGAATTGAAAGCAGTAAAGGGGGAAATGTTACCTCCTTTATGGGTGTGATTTGGAATCTCATGAAAGGAGAATTGAAAGAAGGCAAACCCCGGACGCCCGCCCAAGCGTTGGTTCTATAGAGGAATCTCATGAAAGGAGAATTGAAAGCT
>Ga0105163_1001907_pt1 | contig 10392 bp, 10 predicted proteins | sample JNZ110809AmetaG_FD_81531 | JGI IMG/M metagenome (GOLD analysis project Ga0105163, IMG submission 81531) | Hot spring microbial communities from Jinze hot spring, China to study Microbial Dark Matter (Phase II) - JNZ 110809A | ecosystem: Environmental > Aquatic > Thermal springs > Hot (42-90C) >... | reverse complement strand
TACGTCTTGACCTTGATGGTGATAGACGCGGAAACCAGGCGCCTCGTACTTCTAGTTGTAAAAAAGCCGAGGACGATTTTAGCGGGCTCGACATCTTAAGCCGCATTAGCGCATCGTAAGGGTTTTCAGCAGTTTCTAAATAGATAGATTTTTATAGACGTTCATAGTATTTTATCATGGTGAGCATAGAGAAGCATTATACGATGAAAGAGGCCAGTAGGATCCTCGGCGTCAGCGTTAGACGTCTTCAGATTTGGGATAAGCAAGGTAAAATAAGGTGTATAAGGACTGTTGGTGGCAGGAGGAGAGTACCTGAGAGCGAGTTGAAAAGGCTTCTTGGAATAAAGGAAGCAGATGTAAGCAAGAAAGCCGTGGTATACGCTAGGGTCTCCTCTTATGATCAAAAACAAAAAGGAGATTTAGAGAGACAGAAGCAAGCCTTGTTAGATTACGCAAAGTCAAAGGGCTACGAAGTCGTTGCAATTTTGGAGGACGTAGCAAGCGGTCTTAATGAAGACAGGAAATCGTTAAGTAAACTCTTCGATATGGTTGAGAGGAAAGAGATTGGAGTTATTGTTATCGGGTTTAAGGATAGGCTAACGAGGTTCGGCTTCAGGTATTTAGAGCGCTACTTCGCCTCCCACAACGTTAGAATTGAAGTTGTCAACGGCGAAGAGCCGAAAGACTTCTATCAGGAGCTTGTTGAGGATTTGATAGCCATAGTCTCGAGCTTTGCTGGAAAGCTCTACGGCTTAAGGAGCCATAAATATGAGAAGGTGGTGGAAGGTGTTAAACAGCTTATTGCTGACCGAGACGTGCAGGTTTAAGCTTGAGCCAAGTGGAGAACAAACAAAAATCCTAGAAGAGCTATTTTCAGCTTACGCTGATATGGTTGAAGAATGCTTAAACAAAGCCATTGAGGCAAACATAACGTCACGAAAGAAGCTACATGAAGCAATCTATAGAAGGTTAAGGGAAAAGCATCCTGAATATCCTTCACATTACGCTTACACAGCCATAGCTCAAGCTCTAGCAACGTTTAAATCTTATAGGCGATTGTCAAGAAGGAGGAAGAACACTAAACCACCCAGTATAAACGGTTCAATCACGGTTCTCCTAGACGATGCTCACCTATTCTGGTTTAGTTGGGGAAACCTAAAGTTAGCTACGCATAAAGGACACATCATAATTCCATTCAAAATCCACGAACACGCCAAGAAGTTTTACGGTTGGAGAGTTAAGGGCTCTAGGCTGGTGAAACTTAACGGTGAATACTACCTTCACGTTTCCTTCAGAAAAGAAATCAGGGAAGAGGAACCTTTAGGCTTAATAGGCATAGATGTTAACGAAAAGAGCATAGACTTAGCAATAATTAAGCCCGATAAAGTTAGATTCATTAAGGTGGACATAAGCGAAGTGAAATACATAAGGGATAGATACTTCAGAAAGCGAAGGAATATCCAAGCCAAAACTTCAGGGGGAAAGAGGAAGAGGCTGCTATCGAAGTATTCTGGAAGGGAAAGGAGGAGAGTTAATGCGATACTTCATAAAGCTTCAAAGGTTATTGCTGGAATCGTTAGTGAGGAGCACGTTAAACCCGTAATGGAGAAGCTGAAAGACATTAGGGAAAGAATACGGTACGGTAGGAAGATGAATAGGAGGCTTCACGCCATGCCGTTCAGAAAAGTTCAGTCTTATATTTCCTATAAAGCCATGGAACGTTGCTTTAACCCTGAAATGGTTAACGCTAAGAACACTTCCAGAACGTGCCCGATATGTGGCGAACTAAGTAAGCCGAATGGGCACGCCTTCAAGTGTGGAAAGTGCGGATTCCAAGCTGATAGACATTTAGTCGCAGCTTGGAACGTAGCCATGAAACGTTCAATGTGGGGTGCTTTATCGTTGCCCCCGAAAGCCCTCAATGAACCTCTAGTCATAGAGGTGAGAGGGAAGGGATGAAAATCTATGAATCCCACAACGGTAATCGGGTTACGTTTAGGCACGACGCCATTTACTTAAGGCGAAGGAGTGGGTTAACCTAGTGCCAACGTAACGCTTAAATGAGGAAGTAATTCTACGAGGTTGTGCTTAGAAGAGGGTTAGGTTTTCTCACCTTATCGTGCTTATCGCTTTCAGCAATACTATTTTATAACCCTCAAATCTACAGGAGTAGCGCCCTCCTAAATTCGGCTTTGCTTCTAAGAAGCGGGGTTTTAAGAGGTAACCTGCTCCTCGCTGTTCGCCCGGTTTTACCGGCATTAGCCGCGATAATGCCCATCAAGCCTTCAGTACTACTTCCTTCGGTAAGCCTTGCCTCCTGGTGGCTATCGGCTTGGCTCTGCTACAAGCACGTCTCCACCTTTTACAGCGGGCCCAGCCCTATTTACGCCGTTTTCCTTACGCTCTTATCCTTCCCCGTAATCCTAGCCGGGGGAGCGCCCATGGCAGACGTTCCCGCGCTCGCAGCCGGGCTAGCGGTACTCCTCTTGGTCGTGCCGAGGGTCATGAGGGAGGGGGTAAAGGTTAAGGGGCTAATCCCTATCGGCCTAGCTAGCGGCGCCCTAGTCCTTGTAAGGGAGAACGTTGCCGCCTCGCTGCTGGCGGTCGCGCTCGTCCTCCTCCTTAAGTCGAAGTTTAAGGAGGCCGCGGCGTACCTACTCTGCGACTCCGTAGCACCAATCCTTTGGACCTCCTTCAGCACGACCCAGCTAGGACCCACTTACCTATCCAATATTCAAACGGGCGTTCAGATTTCCCTAGCCTACAGCGGACTTTACTACAATCCGCTCAGGGTCGTTAAGTACCTCTTGGTCGGCTTAGGCCCTCTAGCGTTGCCCTCCATATTCGCGTGGTTGATCACGGGCGGTAAGGCTGAAGAGTTTAAGCTGCTGCACGCCCTCGCCTTGCCCCATGTACTCTTAGCGGCCCTCTGGCCCGGTATGTACGAGCCTAGGCTGGCGGTCATCGCGATACCCGGCGTGGCGCCGATAGTAGGCGAGGGCTTCAGGCTCCTTCTATTCAAGCTTTCCCAGCTCCCGATCTACGGGAGGCTCGGGCTCAGCGCGTTAGAGCGGGGCCTCCTAGCCCTTTACTTCATTTACAACGTAGCCTTAGCACACTTAAACAACCCCTTAAGGCCCTTAGGTACCCTCGCCCTCGGAGCTTAACGGCGCTGCGTAGCCGATGGTTCTCCCGCCAACCCATGGGCTAAGGCAAGGCGGGCTTGATCTAAGCGAGCGCAGAGGAAGCTCGTGGCGCTGACCTAGACTTCGGCTCGGCTTTAAAGAAATGAGGTATGCCACGGGCTAGTCCGCGGGGCAAACGGCCCACGGTTCCTTGACCACCTCATTAAATACCTCAACGTACCTATCCACACTTTTTTCCCAAGTGAACCTTCGAGCGTACTCTACGCCCCTAGCGGCGAGCCTCTCGGCGAGCGCCTCATCGTACAGCACCCTCAGAACGGCCTCCGCCATGGCCTCGGGATAGCTTCAACGCCAACACCGTGAAGAAGTGGCTCTCGAAGGCCTAATAAGTTCCCGCTCACCATCAATAAGCTCACGAAACTCCGTGAAGAAGGCATGAAAGAAAAACTTACGCTCTTGTCTTGCTAGTGAATGATTGTTGCTATTAACCAGTTGCAAGCAGCTCTCGGTCTCTCCGCGTACGTTCTTACGCAGGCTGAGGCTCCATTAGCGTAAAAGGAGGGCCCTGCCCCTAGCTATCCCCCTCTTAGGCCTTAGGAAGGTTCTTAGATGCCAATTGCAGCTTTCACATCCGTTCACGTGTATTGGCCCTAGAGCGTATGAGCCCCTCGAATGGCTTACCTTGAAATACTCGTATCCAAGCTTATCTAGGACGTCGTAGCTCTTGAACTCATCGGTGTAGAGTGTTGCCTTCTCCATAGTTAACCTTGCTAAGCATGCTATTGATGGTGAGCTAGCGTCTTCAAGAGCCTTGAACAGTACCTTCCTAGAATCCCTCCTCCTAACGGTGAGGAAGGGTAGCTTACCCTTCGTCGACCTACTCCTCAGCCTCCCTCGACATCTAGGCTCGACCACGCCTTTCAAGCCCTGCGTCCGATAGCTTCGTAGGCTTCATCGAGACCATAAAGGACCGCCTCAAGGCCTTTGACGTCCACTTCCCATGCTGATGCCGAGAGAAGAGGCACATAAGGAACTTCCTCAACCTATACAAGGCCTACTATAACCACGTCAGGTACCACATAGCCCTAAGAGGTCCTCCAAAACCTCATCAAGGAGGCGATGCCCAATGCCCTTAACTAAACACGACCGAGTCCGTTTCCATAACGTTTTATTCGCTGCGTGAATTGACAACACCGACCATGCTGCTAAGTGAACTGTAGTGTCAACTTCTTGAACTGTTTTCTTTAGTAATTCACGGTTTAAAACGTCACCATAAATGAAAGTTGCATTCTTGTTAATATGGTCTAGGGGTTTTCTTCTTATCTCATGGACTTGCGGCTCAAGATCTTCAAGCATTGTTACATGATAGTTGTGCTTTAGGAGATTGTCGACCGTATGTAAGTCTATGAAGCCTGCTCCGCCGCTCACTAACACTTTTCTATACCTTTAGCCTTCAAACTTTTTGCTTCCTATATAGGAAGTTAGTCTAATAAAAGGTCTTAAGGGCAAAAAACGTGGGATTTTATAATATAGTACTCCTTCTCCGACACTTCTTTTTAACAAAAGGAGTTTCCCGTCTTTGATCTTAACCCTTTCTGCGTGATAAGGACTATGAAACTTTGGTTTCATAGGCATCTTCATCAGCATCTTCATCGACCTAGAAACTAACCCGGCTTCTACTACCATATCATCATTGGTAAGGTTTGCATAATAAATTCGGATCCCTATGCCCTTTCGAATGTAGGTTATTCTTTTTGTTGAAACGCTAGCATATACGAAATTTTTCACAGGCAAATTAAAGTCATATCCATCCTTTATGCAAATGACAGGCACCTCTTCCTTTTTTATTTTTATGAGCACCTCCTCTAATTTGTGGGTGCTTCTCCAATTTGATGGGTGCGTCCAAACATGAAGTATTGCGTGAGCATCTTTCCTCAGCACATCTACGAGCCTGTGGATGTAATTCATAGGTGTAAATTCATTTAGCTCAACAAAGAATGGTACACTTATTAGTGGTTTTGTATAATCTTTAAAATCAAAGCTCGTTCGAGTGAAATTAAAGCCGTATTTTTTCACAAGGGCTAAAGACTCAGTATTAAAAGCATTCCATGGAAAAATGAAGGTTTTAGGGTAAACATTAAAGTTTTTCATAGCAACTAAAGCCATCTTAATATCCTCTTCAATTACTTGCAAGGGCTCTTTTGCATAGTTAATGTGCGCAAAACTATGACAGGCAATTTCGTGCTTTATTGAGCTATCCTGTATTTTTTCAATTAAATCTGGTGCGTATAAAACTTTTTTCCAATTGGGTTTCGCGCAGTTATTATAGGGTAGATCGTGTTGACTGCATTCTGAAAGAAAAAGGTGGCCGACGATTGCCCATGTAACAGGAGCCTCATATTTTTCGAATAAGTCCAAAAATTTTATGATCATCTTACGTTCATGTAAAGCTACGGATAGTGTTTTACCTGGTCCAACACCAAGTTCTGTATCTAAGGATAGGGCAAATCTCATTGTTACCCTTCCGTTACAGATTTTTAGCTCGCAATAGATCTTGAGTACGTTATCGCTCTCTTCACCCCCCTCCTAACCAGCCTTATAAGATTTGCGTCATAAACTATTTTTCCTCCTCTTATAACGTGAGTACTATCCTTATCGCTGAAGTAAGCCGCCATACCTATAAGTCTCACGTTCTCTCGGTACTCTTCTCCCCTTTTTAATCCAGACCAATCCGAGGGCTCATTAGCGTGGACCGCGTGTGAGTAGTCGTGCACTTGGTGCAGGTTCAATAGCTTCTCACTCGCGTCGATAACCGGTGAATTGGCTCTGTACGCCATGTAAATTAGCCACCTGGCCCAGATGCCCCTACCGTATGCAAGCGGCGGAGGAGGAACGACGTTTAGTAACGACTTAGGGAAGATAAAGATGTCAACCGGGAACACGCTTTTTCGCGGATCCTGATTCCTCACAAAACTTTGGAGGAAGCTTAACGCACCGGGATTATTAAAATCAATAGGCGTTGAGATGCAAGCTTCATAGCGTCGTGAATAAATGAGAAATTTCTGATGCTTTGTGGCTTAATTCTTTAAGCTTCTTACATCTTGCTTTAATCTATGTATTGGTCTGTTGTTGATGAACGTTTGATTAGGCGTGGTGAGCTTCTTCTTAGCCTAGACTTTCTTGAAGTCTATGATGATGAGCTTACGGCTTTAAACCCAACTTTACCATTTTAAAGGCGCCATCAATAAACCTATTTAAAATAGGCGCTCTGAATAATCTTGCATATAAGATTTTACCCCTGCTTCATCTAGAAGCAGTCATGGAGTACCAGGTTTAAGCCCCTACTTTCGTGGACGAAACGAAGAAGCCTCTTAAACTTAGCTTTGTGACTTAATTGTGACCCCGCACTAATCTTACATTAAACACCTCATGTTAACTCGTGTGGAGTTAATGTAGGGCTAGGAATTAAGCCACAAAGCTTAAACTTATATTAACTCTCAGCAAACGGTTAACCTGTCAACTTAAGTGATGGAGTGCCGTGAGAATAGATGAAAGTGCTGATTAACTACAACTTTGACCCTAAAGACATTATGGACCTCAACTTCAAAGCCCTTTATGAGGAGAAGCGTCGTGATTCTTGCTTCGCTTTTGCTTTTGAGAAAGATGGGAAAATATACGCTCTTAGGGATCATTTCGGCACAGTTCCATTATTTTTTACCAGAAGAGAGGATAAAATAGTCTTTTCTACTACTTTAGACCCCTTAGTAGTCCCAGAATCGTCGGTGGACTTAAAGGGATATAAAGCGTACATAGCTTTTGGAACAACAAAAATTCTCCCCATATTCAAGGACATCGAGATAGTTCCTCCTGGAAGCGTTATAGAGGTAAATGAGGAAGACGCACAGATAAAGCTCCTCTTCAAATACAAGTTCAAAAGGCATAAGTTAAGCGGGTTTTGCGGGATGAATAAGTTAGTTGAGTTGCTCGACCATTTACTTCTTCAGGCTGTAAAAAGAACAATCAAGCATAATGAGGTAGGTTTGTATTTTAGCGGAATGGGTGTTGATTCCCTTCTTACCGCCATCTACCTAACTAAATGTGGAGTAAAAGTGAATACTTATACTTGTGCTCGTTGGGGTAAAAAAGGCTCAGAGTTAAAATATTCCCGAATAACTGCTGAAAAAATTGGCATTAAAAACCATTTTGTCGACGTCTTAGATTCGGAGAAAGTAGAGGAGTCCTTAGACAAGATCTTCGACCTTTATGGAGGTCCGCACGGAACGAGTGCGGCCATTGGAGTGACAAGTTTATGGCTTCATACGCCGCTGGTTAAAGAGAAACAGGTATACGGAGCTCAAGGAGCCGATACAATAAATTGCGCTGTAGCGGTTCAAAATAAGGCGTACGTATATTCTTTTATACCACGGTTTATCCGAAGGCTACTTAGCGATAAGTTAAGCGGTAGCTTGATTGACAACTATGTCAGGCTTGCAAGCCGAGGGTTATTAAGTGCAAGGGATATACCCTCCGAAATAATGGATAGCATACAAGCTATGCAAGGAAGGATTCCGAGGCTTTCTATTGCTGGGATGCTTATTTGTCATACGCCTGGTGATGGTGAGGCTTTAAGCGCACCGGCAATAAACTCAAACATCCTATACTCGAACATTTTTTACGACGTAGATGTAGCTGAATTCTTTCTTGGAATACCCTTTGCAAAGAGGCTTAATTTCACGTTTTCATTACAGCTCTTAGATAAAATCGTGCTTCGACGGTTAGCACAAAGAGAATCTGAACTCAAAGACATTCATTACATATTAAAAATGAAGAAGGGTTTTAATTTACCCCTACACGTTTATGGCTTAAGTGAACAATTAGAAAGAACCAAACCCTTAATCAATATACCGAGTGATACGGAATCAAAATTCGCAGCTTACGTCTTCTCCAAGTACTGTAAGCTTAAAAACCTTAAAACCGAAGAGTAAATAAGCTTCATGTCAACCTGCTCTACAGGCACGAGCTTTTTAAGTTAGCACAGTAACATCCACCCTCTTAGGAGGAAATTGCTCCATATAGATACTGAAAAGGGGATCCGGTATGGAGGAGGTCCCGCGAAATGATTTTAGACGTAGGATGTGGTGTAAGACCCGCAGGCGACGTTAATATAGACATTAAGAAGACCCTTATTAAAGGTTGGAAAGCTATCAAAAAATTCAATTCTACGATTGAACTTGTTTTAGCTGACGCGCATTATTTACCGTTTCGCGCAAAAGTTTTCAGCGGAGTTAACTCTTTTGGCGTCCTCCCTTACGTTAAGAGCGAGAAACTAGTTATAAAAGAAGTGAACAGAGTATTAAAGTGTGATGGACTTGTACTTATTACCCATAATATGTTTACCTTTTACCTAAAAGCCTTAAAGATGAACAGCTTTAAGCTTATAGCTCGGGCATTCAGGAATATGGCTTGGCGTATATTCTTTTACGCTTTTAAAAGTAATGTTTAAACTCGCATGGTTTATACCTTTCAGGCCTGTAAAGGTCTTAAGAAGCTTTTAGAGAAAGAGGGTTTCACCGTTTAGAGCTGTATCAAGAGCATGATGTACTTAAAGCGAAAGCAATGAAAACGAGTGTAATCAGTCATAGGGCAGGGTAAGGTCAGGTTGAGCCATATTCAAGTAAATTGAGCGATTTGAGAGGAAGGTTCTGGCGGCTCATTGGGATTCAGATAATCATGCGGATAACAATAATACTGACCATCCCATTGGAATAAGAAAGCGTGAAAGTTCTTCTCACGCAATGTAAATAGACTTAAAGTTGGGCTCTGCACATACCATATATCTTTAAGCGCGTCAAAATGAGGTCAGTAAATAAATACATGGTTGATGTTGGAGGAGAATAACCGGAAGAAGGGCGTTTATACCGCTAAGACCTCGGTTTACATAAGAATATAGAACCTGTTGTAAAACTCTTGACGAATGCTTAACCAGTCAACTTAGATGATGGAGTTTTGCAACGGCCTTTATAATAAAAACTTAAAGTCAAGCACAAGGTGATTAATAGCGATAAGCCTCGCTAACGAAAACGGTAGCGAAAGCAGGTTTGAGGTGCGAGTATTGTTGCTGCTTTACGTATGCACGGCGAGAATACCCGGGGAGAAGGCGCACTCCATACAAATTGTAAGAACTTGTAGGGCCTTCGCCGAGGCGGGGTGTCACACGTACTTAATTACCCCGCGCAAAGACCAACCAATAGAGAAACTCGGAAAGGTAAGGTTTGAAGACTTTTACGGCTTTAACCCCAACTTTACCATTTTAAAGGCGCCATCAATAAACCTATTTAAAATAGGCGCTCTGAATAAAATCGCATATAAGATTTTAAGCCTTTCAGCCTCACTATCCATCCTTCCCTTACTCGTTTCCTTCTCAATACTTAAAGGCGAGAAGGTACGGCTTTTATACATAAGGGAGCGATTAATATTCTTAGCCTTAACCTTACTTAAGCCTCTTCACGGCTTTAAGCTGATCTTCGAGCTTCATAGACCATTCGAAACCAAGGGCCCACTTAATAAAGCTCTAATAAAGCTCCTTCCCCAGGCTAAGCTAGTGGTCGTCATTTCCAACGTGCTTAAAGGGTTCCTATTGAGGCTCGGTGTACCGGGCTTTAAAGTTCACGTAGCTCACAGCGGTATTGAAGTCAAGGAACTCGAGGTCGACGAGAGTGAAGAAGAAGTTAGACTAAAGCTGAGGTTACCGTTAGATAGGAAAATAGCTCTATACGTTGGCCACCTCTATAAAGAGAAAAACGTTGAAGGGCTACTACAAGCATTAAGGCTTATCGCTTCAAGCGTCAATAACCTTTCACTCTTAATAGTTGGAGGGCATAAACAAGACGTCGAAAGATTGAAGTCGTATGCTAAGAGGCTTGGTGTTGCTGACTTAACAATATTTAAAGGCTTGGTGTCACCGCGAGACGTTAAGTATTATATCAAAGCGGCTAACGTAGTGCTCATACCACCCCTTCTAAGCTTTACACGACTTTCGCCAATAACTTTATTTGAATACATGGCCTCCCGTAGACCAATAATAGCCCCGAACATACCTTCGATAAGGGAGGTTCTGGAGAACGAGAAAGACGCATTACTATATGACGACGTACCCGGTTTAGCTAATGCCTTAATTAGGCTTTTAAGTAATGCTGAACTTGCCGAAAAATTAGCCATTAACGCTTACCATAAAGCAGTACATAAG
>Ga0105163_1001902_pt1 | contig 10412 bp, 4 predicted proteins | sample JNZ110809AmetaG_FD_81531 | JGI IMG/M metagenome (GOLD analysis project Ga0105163, IMG submission 81531) | Hot spring microbial communities from Jinze hot spring, China to study Microbial Dark Matter (Phase II) - JNZ 110809A | ecosystem: Environmental > Aquatic > Thermal springs > Hot (42-90C) >... | reverse complement strand
CCGAACACCAGTATTTTAAATGAACTCTTTTCGGGGTTTCGTTTTCAAACCTCTTTTTAAAACTTTTATCTACATCAGACGCACAGGAGATAAAAAACAAAGTCAAGATCAAAACGATAAAATTTTTCATTTCACCAGAATCACTTTTTTGAAAGCCGTTTTTCCAGATGAATTCAACGAAAAAACATAAAGTCCACTTGCGAGGTTATCAAAATTTAACCTAAAAAAATTTGATTCACATTTCAATGTCAAATCACGGACAATTTTCCCAGACAAATCAAAAATTTTTACTTCAACTATTTGCCCCATCAAATCTTTCCCAAGCACATTTTTCAATAATATATTCGCTTCAAAGTTAAATGGATTTGGGAAGACATCAAATTCAATTTGAGAATTCTCCATATTTGATTTCTCAATATCGCTTTCACCAGCGCTTGTTATCAATGCTCTTTCAATTTTAATTTCATCCCCATCCGGCGAGATAAAAATTTTTCTCTCCACAACTGGCTGAATTATAAAATAATCAATCCAAGCGAAAGAATTTTCACCAGCGCCTTTAAAGAAAACATCAATTGTATGCTCGCCGTTGTTGAGTGGAAAAACACCATTTATTCTGTCTATCCAGATATAATCACCGTATTCAGAGCCGGACATATCAAAGTAAAATTTATAAAGCGAATCAATCCATATCTCAACCGCAGAAAACCCGGGGATCGCTTGAAATTTACGGTATTGAAGATAAAGAGTGTAAAAATTTAAATCGTCATAGACATTGTCAATTTTAAATTTTATTCTCACTGCGTCGCCATTTTTGAGCTCAAGGAGATAATTCTTGCTTATGTTAGCAAAGTTAAATTCTGTTTTGTAAATTTTCGTCGGATTTCCTGAAAGTGTTTGGAAATTTTCCGCTTCAATGATTTTAAATGCGTTGTCTGATTTTGTTTTGTAGAAGATATATTTTGATGCAATTTCATCATATAAAACAGTTTGGAGACCGATAAGTCCTTCTGCGACTGATTCAGCGCCTGCGTTTAAATTAACAGTTGCATCTTTTTTAACAGCGTCGTAAAATCTTCCAGTTTTGTGATCGTATACGGGGAAATTTGCGATATTATTTCCGAGCCACCATGATGCGTAAAGACCGCCCATCATTTTATAAGTTGTATCACCCATTATATTTCCGAATTCAACGAATGCTTGCACAATTGGCGCAATTCCGTAATTTATCTGATCATTTCTTTCTGGATACGGCTTAACATCTGTTAAGTCAATTGAAAGAAGCATTTTTTTATAGAAACAGTCAATTTCCTTTTTTGCAGATTCAATCCATTCATTCCTGTTAAAAATTTTACCAGCAATTAAAAGCGCATAAGATTGACGACTTCCCCAAGAATGCCAGATGTAAAGATTTGGCGTAAAAGATGGATGCATTCCAAATGGAAATTCGTCTTCATCCCCAAATTGATAAGTTGAAATTGCCCTGCATAATTTTTCCACAACCCATTTGGCTCTTTCACTTTTTGAAATTTCATAATAAAGTGATGCGCCGATAACTGCTTCAGCGGATGCATCCGTTCCGTCTTCAAGTAGCCAATAACCTCGTGCGGGAACTTTCCACGCAATAAAATTTTCATAAATGTCGGATTTATTTATCGTTCTTATCGCCTTTGCAAGCGCTTTTTCAATTCTTGAAGCAAGCATGTCTTTAAATTCAAGTTCAATGTTAAGTTTTGAAAAAAGGTTATACGCAAATCCCATAGCCCATAAAGCTCTGCAAGCCCACCATTTAAAACTATCGTTGTTACTGGTCCGACCGAATTTATTTATTGAAAGGTCTTCATAGACAAAATTATAAAATCCGCCATCATCTGCCTGCATCTTCAAAATAAATTTTAGCAAAAGCTTCGCCTGATTTAAACTATGCTCATCTCTATTTTTCTCATAATGCATTAAATAAGCAATTGAAGCCCTTGCTGCATCATCAACGCAGGATATACCTTCACCCGGAGCGGAAACATAACGATAATCAGGATATTCCGAATAAATGTGAATTATTCCAACAGTATCACCTTCTATCACAACTTTTTCAACAAGGTAATTAATATGGTTCAAGTTAATTTGAAGATTTTGAGATAAAATTTTTTGAACAAGCAAAAATGTCAGTAAAAACCTTCTCATTTCTAAATTTCTTCGGTTTTAGTATTCAACTCCCAAAACCACTGTGTGAACTCCTTTTAACCTTCCGTAATCGTTATATGAATAATCAAATTTAACGATCATCTTGCTAAATGGAATTGGTGCTTTCACGCCAGCTCCAAGCGACAAACCACCTTCTGCGTCTTTTAAGAACAAGGATTGATAACCAGCTCTCAAAAATATCAAATCTTTAAAAGAGTATTCACCGCCGATGTTAAGATATTGATAATTATCGCTTGGATTTACAGCATCGGCTGTTATCAAAAGTTTGTTGGTTTCAGATTTAATTATGTAAGTTGATAAGCCAAATTGAAAATTAAGTGGCAATTGCCAGCTGTCGGTTTCAAGCATCGCCGGGATTCTGTCGTTGTTTCCGTATTTGTTTGGATCTGGGTCGTAGAAAACTCTCGCATCCCTTCCATACATTCTCATACTTGTCCCAAAGTTAGAAATTGTAGCCCCAATCATCATTCCACCGAGAAAATCGGTTTTAAACAATGTCCCAACATCAATTGCAATTCCCCACGCTGACATATGCCAGATTCTTTGCTGAATATATTTGAAGTTAAATCCAATTGAAAATCTATCTGTTAAGTTCCTTGCATAAGCCAAAGAGATTGCGAAATCGTTTGCGTTAAAATACTCTCCCGTTCCCTCGGGTCGTTCAACAGTTCTGACCTCCATATCCGGGACCGTAAGCGTCGTTAAACTTGCTCCAACTGTTCCAACTCCCCCAACTGGAATGATGACTCCAATAAAACCAAACTTCGTATCAGCAAGCCAGCTCGTATATTGAAAAATTGCTTCTATTTTATTCAATCTTGAAATTCCGCCCGGATTCCAGTAAAGAGCGCTTGCGTCATTTGCAACCGCTACAAAAGACGAACCCATTGCAGTTGCCTTCCCACCAACGGGGATCTCAAGAAATGGAGCTGCTGTTGTTGCAACTTTTGAAACATTTGAAACAAAACGCTGTGAAAAAGTTATCGTGGTTGAGAGAAGCAAAAGCAAAATTATTTTTCTCATAACTTTTTAAAACCTTTTTATTTTATCACCGCAAATCTTCCGATTTTTTCCCCGATTCCCGGGGCTTCAACATGGTAGATGTAAATTCCATAAGCAATGTCCATCCCATCTTTGGAAATCAAATCCCAAGATACAGCGCCGTAGTCATCTGTTCCGTTATAAACAATCGTATCAACAAGATATCCTCTTATCGTGTAAATTCTGATCGTGCAATTTTTGGGAAGATTGATAAACCAGATCTTTCTTTCACCTCTTCCAGCTCTGTATCTATTTGCTGGTTCCCACGAAGCAGTTGCGACATAAGGATTCGGAACGACAGCGATTTTTTCTAAATCGCTTTTGGCTTTTTCAATGTCAATTTTTTGACCTCTCACTTTGAATTCAAAATATTCTCCATCTCTAAATGGTTTCTTCGTTGCAATCAAAAAAACATCACCTGGTGAAGGTGGAATTTGAACTGGCTTCAATGTGTCTTCAAAAAATTGAATTCTCCAAGTTGCTTTCCAACTCCTTGGATTTGGAATTTGAGTCGCTGAATCACCACCAAGAACGATTATCAATCTGTCTCCCGGCGAAAGGGTTGAATCTTTATCGGAATCAAAGAATATGAAATTTGCTTTTTTATCCTCGGTTAAATTCCAAATTGTGAATTTAACAGGAATCCTCTGCTGTCCAAAAATTAACGCAAGCGATGTGTCAACAATTCTATCACTAAATCTTATCTCAAAATCCGCTGGATACTTTATATTTCTTGCGACAAAAGCTGGGTCAAGGTCAACTCTGACTATATAATTTGAGTTCCCCTTTATCCATCCCGTTTTATTGTTATCAAGCGAAACTGATGAATCGTTATAAAGATAAATAATCATACCGTCAAAAACAGGCGATTCTTGACCATAAACTTTCAACTCAATAGTATCCGCTATTGTTCTACCCGATGTTAAGTCATAAATTGAATACCTTGGAATTGCTGAATTGTAAAACTTTGAGGTATCTTTAAAAGTGATTCTGTAAATGTGACCATCCCTTATTGAATCTGGTTGAAGTATGTTAATTTGAATTTTGCCTGTTCCAGGTCCTGCGTGATTTATATCTCCATCAACGCCCGGCTCTATATAACCAGCAGATGGAGGATTCGGAGTGACGATGGCAGTGTTAATATCCGGTTTAACAGTCCCCGTGACATCTGCTTTTATAATTGCGGTGCATTCAGATGGAGCTATCCCATCAATATTTCCGAGCGCATCCCTTGTAACATAGCCACGATCATAAGATACAACCGCATAATAATAAGTTTGCCCATTTTGAACATCATAATCAACAAATGAATGCCTTAACCCTGTGTCATCGCCGAGATAAAATTTCAATCCATAAATATCAATTGGATGATAACCTTTGATACCATTGACAAGGTCAAATTGAGCAATTGGCTTTTTAAAAAGCTTATTTCCGTGAGCGTCGGTTATAACAAACGCTTCAAGAAAACTTGGATCTGTGCTCTTATAAATTTTGTATCCTTCAAAATCATATTCCTGCAAAAAGGGATCCCAAGATAATTCAGCCCTTGAATCCCAGTAAAGTGTAACTTTCTTATCACCTGGAATAGCAACAAGCCGAGGTTTTTCAGGTGGCTTTGCAAATCTATAATTCGCATTGTAAATCTGTTGAACGGTTTTCTTTCTCTTTATCAAATCATCTCTATCCTGACCAAAAAGTAAAGCCATTGAAAATCTTTCAACATGACCTGCGGGCATCGGAAAAATTCCAGAGGAGAAAAACATTCCAAGATTAACGGATTGCAAAAGTTGATCCCTTGCTGGCAACGGTGCGGTAAAAACTGACCAATTTTGTTCATCATCCCAGAGTTCATAAGTGTGCACCGGGAAAATTGAAAAACCAGTTAAACCAATTTGGTCTGATTCATCTTTATCAAGTATCCCAAAGTTAGGTTCTCCTTGATCTGGTCTCCCATTTCCTTCGCTTCCATCTGGATCTGGAGCGGTATAACCTTCATCAAGTGGACCTATTCCATCGCTTCCGAGATCATCGTTTAATGGTTCACCTTCGTCCCATTTTCCATTTCCATTTAAATCTGTAAAACCACGCCAATTCATATTTTCATCAGCCGTCCACCAATAGCCCTGTCTTACTGCTGGAATATCGTCAACACTTGAATAGTTGTAAAATTTCAAAAACTTGTTCAAATCATAATTTGCTTGAATATACGCTATGATATTTTCTCTGCCTTTAATCAATTGCCCCGCATTTGGGTCATTTCGCCTTTCATCAATTATACCATCATCATCGTTATCCTTTCCGTCATTTTGAATTCCTGGGCTTTCAAGAAATGCATAACCTGCAACTCCAACTGGACCCCATCTCCCGGGAGTTCCAATCCCATCTGAATCAAAAGCCCAGGCAATGTCAAGTTCTGTATCATAAAGACCGCTATCATCTCCTGAATCATCTGTTCCACCAACACCCCAATCAATGTATTGAGCGAAAAGACATTTTTGATAATCTGTTTTACCCTCGTTTAAAATTTCATAATGCCAGAATATCGCATCTTGAGCAAGAACATGTGACCATTGAAAACCACGCATAGCGACTTCCATTCCAATTCCACGCCTTGATGTATCAGTTGGGTCAGGGTAAAAATTCCATTCTTCATCCGGGTCATCATCAAAGACAAAATATGTCTCAAGATCTGCGTTTTTTACACCTTTGCCGAAATATCCATTCCAATAACCTGCCCAATCTGGAGGTCTATCTGGCCAAAAAGCAGGCCAAGTAGAAGGGTCATTGCTCATTGCTGGTTTTGACTGCGTTGGATTAGCATAACCAGGAAGCGGAGCCCATCCCCAGGGAGTTCCATCAGGTCCAATGTCAATAAATTCACGATACATCGTCTCCATCGGATGAATTATCTTTCCTCTTCTATCTCTTGTTTCAACTTGCACGATCATAGCAACACCATCAACATAAGAATGTCCACTTCCTTTAGGCCATTCCCCACTTGGCTGATCTGGCCAGTGTGCAACTTCACCATGATTGAAAAACATTGTCCTGACCATATTCCCGTCCATTATCCCCTGCTTCGTATATTTCCTGTGTCCAACATTTGGATCTGGAGTGACATGCTGTGCATAAATTGACGCACAAAGCAAAATCAAAATTAACAAAATTTTCTTCATAACTTGCTCAAAAATTTTTTGTTAAAAATCAAACGATATTCCAAATATGACCTGCCTTGGCTCGGAGTAAAAATCAGGTCGTTTGAAATATTCCTCAACAGTGTTTATTCCTCTTGGTCTTCCTGAGTAAATCGTCGCAAGTGTGTATCCAGCCCTTCCAGTATCGCCGAAAACTTCAAGCTCATTTTTTATGTCAAAAACATTGTAAACCTTAACAAAGAATTGCATATTGACTCCAAAAACTCTGATCATCTTGTAAAAGTAAGCATCAAAAGTATAAACAGGCGGTTTATTATCGCTATTTTCAACAGCGGTTCTCTGGTTTTGAAAAGCAGGTGTATAAGGCAAACCTGTGCCAAGCTTTCCAATTAAACTCACAACAAAATTATTTGGGTCACCAAGTGAAACTGTAAAATTAAGCGAGTGCCTTCTGTCCCAATCAAGCGGAACAAGTTGTTTATTTCCTTCTATTGGTGGGTCTGCTTGATTGTTAAGAAATTCAGCATCAGGGTCTGACGCATTGCCACGGGCAAGCTGAAGCGTATAATCAATCGTCGCACCAAAACCATCTCTGAACCTCTTCTCAAGCGAAATAGTAATGCCTCTAACATTTCCATAATCACGATTTATATATCTTGCAAATTTATCAACATTCAAATACTGATGAATCTGCGTTCCGAGCAAATTTCTTATATCTTTGTAATAACCTGTTATGTCAATTGCTATATCATCTGAAAGTTGCTGTTGCAAACCTATTTCATAACTTACCGTCCTTTCGGGTTGAAGGTCTGCATTTCCAATTTTACTTTTCAACCTTCCAACTTCAATTTCAAACTCTGGATTTGTGTAAAGAAATTCAAATGGTGGAATTTGGAAAAAATGTCCATAGGAAATATGAATAACTCCTCTATCTGTGATTGGATAAGCAAGCCCGATACGAGGACTAATTTGATATTTTGGTTTTGCACGCTTGAACAAACTATCAGGTAGCGGTCTTTCGGCAGGTAAATGATCTGGGTCAACCAAAACTTTGCCATCTGGCTCAAAATAATCAAATCTCACACCAACATTCGCAACAAGATATTCAAACTCCATCTTATCCTGTATATAAGCAGAAAATTCATAAGGTCTATGCAGATATTCATTGTTATTAAAAGCGGTTCTCGGCGGAAGCGTTGGAACAAACCTATCTTTAAATCTCTCATCCCTGACAATTTCATATTCCCTTAACCAAAGACGATGCAACCTCGTTTCAATTCCAGTTTTAATTTGATGTGTGTTTGTTATCTGATTTGTATAATCAATTTTGGCAATGTAAGTTCTCGTATTTCTGAAAAAGTGCCACATCTGGGCTCCACCCGTTAAAAAAGCATTGTTGCTCGCATCCTGCAAACGCTTCGGGTCAGGATACATGTTAATATCTTTCCAAACATATTGTTGATAATCGTTGTATAAAAGCGAACCCTTGATCGTGAAAAAAGCTTTAGGGCTTATAACATTGGTATATGACAATGTGAGAGTATAAGCATATTGATACCTTTTGTAATCACCATCAGGATTGTATTTGAAGCGATGATCATAAATTTTGTAAAATCGCCTTTGATATAAACTTTCAATGTTAAGTTTATTGCTTGGATTGATTTTAATTGAAAGTTTTCCCTGTAAAGTTAAACGCTGTTCTGGATTCATCGGAACAAATGCGCTGTCACCAGTTGCACCAATATACCATTTTGATGGATCATCTGAGCTGAAATTTGATGAATCGTGGGGATTAAAAATTCTTCTGCCGTAAATCCATCCGTCATTTTTGTAATATCTCCACGAGATGAAAAAACCAAGTTTATTTTTCAAAATTGGGAAAGGACCGCCGAGCGTTCCCTGAAGATTGTAAATGTCAAGTGGTTTCACTCTTTCAATGTTCATAAACAAATCACGATGTGATGACACATAATCCCCGATATAGGTTGAAAAACTACCCGAATATCTTTCTCCACCTTCCTTAGTTATAATGTTAACAACGCCAGACATCGCCTGCCCGTATTCAGCATTGAATGTCCCGGTTACAATTTCCATTTCTTGAATTGCGTGATTTTCAACTTGAAGAGCATATGTATTGCTGAAAACATCGTTAACAGGAATTCCATCAATCATATACGCAACCTCGCCCAATCTCCCACCTCTGAAATGACCTTCAACGACGCCAGCTTGAAGATTGATTATATCTGTGAAATTTTCAACTGGCAATTTTGCAATTATGTCAGCGCCGACTTTTGAAGTTGTTGATGTTAAATCTCTCTGAACAAGGGGTCTTTCAGCAACAACTACAACTTCTTCACCAAGTTCAATCGCAACCTCTTCAAGCTTAAAATCAACACGTGTCGTCTGATCAACGGAGACACGAACATTCGTAACTCTAACTGTTTTGAAACCAACTGCACTTGCTCTAACTGTGTAAACTCCCGGAGGAACATTCAAAATCACATAATTCCCTTGCATATCTGTTGCTGCACCAAGCGTTGTTCCCTCAACTATGACATTAACCGCAAAGAGTGGCTCCCCCGTTGATGCATTTGTTACCTTACCAGCTATTTTCCCCGTCGTCCCAGAAAAAAGAATTGAAACTGGCAAAATTAAAAGTAAAATCGCAAGGGTCAAATTTCTCAGCATCTCAACTCACCCTGATAAATTTTATTTAAAAAAGCGGGGACGCATCAAGCGCCCCCTAATTTCAAATTATTTAATCAAAATCATCTTCTTCGCTATCACATTATCTCCTGCAACAAGACGATAAATATAAACACCTGAAGATACCCTGACACCGTTATCATCCGTCCCATCCCAATGTATTCTGTATTTTCCAGCACTCAAATAAGAATCAACAAGCGTTTTAATCTTTTGACCTGCAAGATTGAATATCTCAATCTTTACATGGGAAGCTTCTGGTAGCGCATACTCAATTATAGTTGTTGGGTTAAACGGATTGGGATAATTTTGATAAAGTTCATATCGTGTCGGAATTAAACCTTTACCAGCGATCGGCTTATCATCCACGCTCACAACAACATCACTAATTGGGGCAAGGGCAAAGTCATCAAAATAGACTTTTCCATAGAACAGAGGCCAAAATCTTGCTCTCACACTTACACCGACAACATCATCATCTGGCACAGTTATAACAGTTGCAAACTGTGTCCAACCAAGCCTCGTCAAACCCTGATCCTTCATAAACTTCAAATCAAACTTGTAATCCTCAGCCCTCTTCTCATTCCAACCCGTGTTAGGTCCAACTAACTTCGTATGCCATGTCCAAGTAAAACCAATCGCATAACTTGGATTATCCAAAGAATCAGGTATCAAACTATCTATCTTCACCCAAGCACTCAAAACATACTTCTTACCCCTGCCCTTAACAGGCAAATCATATATGTCACTTATCCACACAACCTCATCACTATCCCAATCCCACTCAGCCAACTTCAACGACCTCACCCCACTATGACTTGCCTCTGAACTAACCGTAGCAGTTATATACTGATTCGTCCCTATCTCAAAATCCTTCCACCAATAAAACCATCCCTCATTAGCATTAAAACTATTGTTAAACAAACTACCTACCCAATCCCATCCTTCCGCTTTCCTACCATACAAAAATAAATCATCAAACCAAACCGTCCCAACTGCATCCTTACCACCAACCAACTTAACTATCACCTTGTATGCAGTGTCAGACAAAACCACCGCAACATCATTCTCTATCCTCGTCCAATCCACACTTGAACTCGTCTGTGGCACATATACCTTCACCGCCTGTCCACCTATCAAATTATTACCCCTGTCATAAAACTCAAAAGCAATGTAAAATCTACCATCATCACTCGTCGGATTAACATTTACTCCACTTGTCTTAACATATCCTCCCAAAACAAGCTCCTTCCCCGGAAACACAAACGGCGCCCAATATGTGCACATATTTGAACTCTCCCAATAAACCAACTG
>Ga0105163_1001900_pt1 | contig 10428 bp, 8 predicted proteins | sample JNZ110809AmetaG_FD_81531 | JGI IMG/M metagenome (GOLD analysis project Ga0105163, IMG submission 81531) | Hot spring microbial communities from Jinze hot spring, China to study Microbial Dark Matter (Phase II) - JNZ 110809A | ecosystem: Environmental > Aquatic > Thermal springs > Hot (42-90C) >... | reverse complement strand
GTCCCAGCCGGCAGCGAGCAGGTGCTCCTGGAGGTTCTGGGGAGCGGCCAGGTTGAAGGGTTAACCATAAAGTTTGCGAATATTCCATCAATCCTCTACGGGCAGCTACTGGTCTACATCGACGGGGCAACCTCTCCAGCGGTCATATCCGTTCCGGGCGCCGCGGCGCTCTTCTCCCACGGCTCGACCGTTGATGTCGGTAGGTTCGCGCTGCCCTTGACCATCACCGTCTTCGACGACGCCAACCTGGTTTACGGCTTCTCGGTTACGGTACCGATCAGGTTCAGCAGCAGCATCAGGATAGCGGTCTACAACGCCCACACCTCATCGATAACGGTCAACTACGCGGCCATCGTGTCCCTGGAGAGGCAGTAGCAGCGGAAGCCTAATTAGGCTGCGGGAGAATGGTAGAGGTGGTGGGAGCGGTAGGCGTTGACGCCTGGATCCCTGTCTTCGAGGAGAGGAGCTTCAAGCTGAGGAGGGTAGCGGAGCTTTTCCCCGACTACGTCGTGGAGCCGAGCTACATCGTCTTCCAGAGGGATGGGGTGGTCTACGCCAAGAACGGGTTGACCGGGGAGATCGAGTTCAGGGGGACTGACGCGTCTCAGGTGATCCAGAAGGCGATCGACGCCCTGGGGGAGGACGGTGGGATGGTGCACATCAAGGCCGGCACGTACAACCTGGCGAGCACGGTCGTCGTGAAACCGAACGTGTGGCTCACGGGGGAGGGGACAGCCACCACGCTCTACACCGAGAGCGACATCACGCTCATCCACGTCTCACCTGAAAAGGAGCATGTGGTCACCGGGGTGGAGGGCCTCCGCCTCTTACACAAGCCTTCGGATCCAACCCAGCCAGCCATGGTTGTGACCGGCTGGATGGACGTTGACTGGACTCTGGCTACGTCCGTAGTCTTGAGGGACATTGTTATTGTGCGTCCAGGGGACTTCGACCAGAAGGGGACTGGCCTCGAGCTGCGCTTGAGTAGGGAGGGGGAGTTGGTCACCAGGAGCCTCTTCGAGAACCTGAGGATACGCGGCTTCAAGACTGGGATAGCCTTCAGCTTCCAGGAAATGTATAGCTACATGTGGAGCAACGTGTTCAGCAGAATCTTCTTCGTCGACAACGAGTGCGACGTGAAGACGCTCGGGGAGATCAGTCAAGCGTGCGGCGTTGGCGGCAACTGGTTCCTGTTCAACCACTTCTGCGGCCAGAACCTGTACGAGTACTGCGCAGTAGACTTCACGGCGCCAGTGCCCGTGTGGAAGAACACCTTCTTCGGCTGCTACTTCGACACCACGTTCCCGCAGATCGTCAAACTGGGACCCAGGTGCGAGTACAACGTGTTCATCGCCCCCAGAGGCCAAAAGAGCTTTGTCCTCGGCGGTGTCGGCAACGCCGTCCTAGTCTCCTGCGCTTCTGAGGAGCTAGGGGATAGGTACGCGCCGGAGAACAGCACGACTCGGACTAGCTATACGTACGCAGGGGCAACCCTCTGGTCTAGTAGCACTTACGGCCCAGCGAGGATCATCGTTGAGGGGGAGTTCGAGCTGAGAAGCTCCTCGAGCGCTGCCACGGCCTACGCGCGCATCGCGATCTACGATGAGAGCACCTCTCCCTGGACTTTGCTCGCGTCAACCGAGGTCTCGACGAACTCGACAACCTACCAGCACTTCAGGAGGGTGCTCGCGGTTGACGTGGGCACCGTTTCCCCTTACATACCAATCGAGTTCCGCACCTCTGACTCAGCGTATCCCGCCTACATCAGGAACCAGGTGCTGAAGGCGAAGCTGCTTTAGCCCCTATGGGCGCGCGGGCCAGGTTGAAGACCTGCGTCGGCCTGGACTGGGGCAGCCTAGCCCACGTCGCCTTCGGTGTAGCCGCGGTTCTGCTCGGCTTCGAGTGGCTGGCCACGGTCATCTTCCTGGCGAAGCAGCTGGTCGACCTGTACGGCGGCGAGGAGGCGTGCGAGGCGTCGGGCGACATAGCGGAGTACGCTCTCGGGTTGACGGTTGGCTTCATCCTGAGGCTGCTGCCCGGGTAAGGCTTATATTCCAGCGCCGGTCTCGGTGCGCGTGAAACTGGAGAAGAGCGGTGGGCTTGCGGCCCTGGCCGTGGCGGTCATCGCCGCCGGGGTTAACATGCTGCAGAACCCCATGCTGGAGCAGAAGGTTCTCGGCATCATCGCGGTAGCGGTCGGCTTCATCATCTACGTCTACGCGGCCGGCGTCCAGCAGGAGGCGATCGTGGCGCGGCTGAGGGGTGGTGGCTGATGGATAGGGCGTGGGAGATCTGGAGGGAGATGAGGAGGGTGGCGCTGTCGAACAGCCTGGACGCCGAGAAGAGGAGGAGGCTGGCGGCCCTCTACAGGCAGTACAACGAGGCTCTGCCGCCCGAGCACAGGGGTACGGCGATGGTGATCCTGGGCGAGAAGCCGAGGGTGGTGAAGAGGGAGGAGATACCGAGGCTGATCATGGAGGACGACGACTTCTACAGGTTGATCTTAAAAATGCTCTCCCTGCCCTTCGAGGGGTGAGGGCTGTGAGGGTCATCGTCGTCAACCCGGTGGTGGGCCACTCCAGCGGGCCCGGGGAGGCGCTCTGGTACATCGAGCCGTACTACGCCCAGATCTGGGAGGCGGTCAGCGGGAGGGCTGACGCAGCCTCGTACCTGTACGGCAGCGGGGCGACCCAGCAGAACTGGGTTCTAGCGATCCGCAACGTCAGGCCGACGCACGTCTGCGCCGTCGGCCACGGCGACGAGGACACCTATACAGGCTACAGGCTGGAGAGGCTGATGTGGGTCGGCTGCCCCGACGAGAACGTCCCGGCCGGCGCCGAGTGCTTCATGCTGTCCTGCAGGACTGCCGCGAGGCTCGGCCCCTGGGCGGTCGAGAAGGGTGTGGCCGGCTACCTGGGCTGGAGGGAGGACTACGTGTTCTGGGTCAACATCGGCAGTAGGAAGGAGAGGGAGAGAAGCATGGACTGGTTCTTCCTGGCCCCGATCGAGGAGAACGCTACAGCCTGGATCCTAGGCCAGAAGACGCTGGAGCGGGTTGCGAGGGACTTGAAGGACTACTACTACGCTGAGTCGAGGAGCGGTAGGTGGCCCCCAGACGTGGCCTACACGTTCTACTGGGATGCCGAGTACCTCACCTACATACCGGGCAGGGCGGTCGAGAGGATACTGTACGTGATCACGCTCACCCTCCCAGACGGCAGCACCGTGAGGCTGGCCGAGGGAGAGGCGCCCTACCCGCAGCCCCAGTACACGGTGAACGTTGCCATGCCCGAGAGCGGTCCTGAGGGCGATGGTGCGCTCACGGTGGCAGCCACATACAAGGAGATGAAGGGTTCGAGCACGATCCCGGTGAAACTCGCTATGCCTCCAGCACCAACGCTGAAGGTAGAGATAGTCGAGCCCGCTCCAGGAAGCACACTCTACTACAACCGCACATACAACGTGGTCTTCAGGGTCTCGGTCGAGTAGCCGGCCCGTCGACCGCAGGTTTAAATTACTCCACCCTTTTTCTCTCCCGATGCCCAGGCTAGCCCTAATGGAGAGGGTGCGCTTCGATGTCACAGGCCCCTTCGCTACGAAGTGGTTCCAGGCACCGGAGAAGCGGTTGAAGCGCGGCGCGAGGATCACAGCCGTCATCTACAGGGTCGAGTGGGAGAAGGACAACTGGAGCGGCAGCGTCAAGCTGAAGCTGTCCACCTTCACCGACTGCGGCCAGAGGTGGAGCAGGGAGTGGACGGTGTTCGAGAGGGGCTTCGAGTGGGGCAGGTCGAGCGGGACGGAGGAGAAGAGCTTCACCGTCGACGTCGTCCTCAACGGCCCTGGCGACCCGACGCAGCCGGCCGTCGTGCTCGATACTGATACCGGCTTCACGGTCACCAGCACGACCGGGTGGATCGGGGGCTACCTGTCGCTCTATGTTGAGTACGAGGAGCCCCAGCCGACCCTAACCCTCTCCGTACCGGAGTGGATGAAGCCGTCCCGCGAGTACACGGTCAAGGTCTCCTACACGGATCCGGTGCCGTTCTGCGGCAGCGAGTGCGACGGCGTGTACATCAATGCGAACCTCAACCCCCTGCAGGAAACGTGGATCGACTTCTGCGCTAAGCCCTCTGGGAGCGCGGAGTGGAAGGTGCACCACGAGGGTGCCTACTTTGGAAAGATCCACAGCGAGGAGCACGGTAAACCCCTCAAGTTCACGGCGGATTTGCTCAGGCAGCCCATCCCGCGCGCAAAGGGAGGTTACCCTCTGGCCTACGTCGAGGCGTTCTCGAAGCTGGACGCCAGGCCCGATAAGATGGAGGTCGCCTTCTCGCTGCAGACGTACCCGACCCCTTCGACCTGTCCGCCGGGCTTCCCGTGGAGGCCCTTTGTGGCGAGGGAGTGGGAGCTGTGGGCCTACGCTGACGCCTACCTCTACCCGGACGTGTACGCAGGCGCGAGGTGGAGGGTCACGGTTGCCGGGCAGTCGGAGACGTACTCGCTCTCAGCCCTGCCGGAGGGCGCCCCAGCGAAGAAGCCGGGGGCCTCCACGTTCTGGGTGCTCTCCCGGAAGGTCGTCGGGGGCCACACTACGCAACCGATCAGGTTCGACGTGAAGCTGGAGCTGCTGGGTGACACGGGGGTTCTCGCCTCCTGGTCGCAGACCGTCAGCTTGCCGGCTTCAGGTGTCAAGATCAGGGTGAAGCTGCTGCAGGCTGGGCAGCCGGTGGCCGGTGGACACGTGGAGCTGAGGGCGACGGATGGGACGCCGATTGACGCCAAGTACACCGACAGCCAGGGTGTAGCCGAGTTCCTGGTGACCCGGTACGTGATCTGGGACGGACAGATGCAGTACCAGAGCTACAGGGTGCAGAGCGGGGCGGTGTACAAGGACGTGACGGCACCCGAGTCCGGCGACGTAGAGGTCACCCTCGAGCTTGCAGCGCCTCCACCGCCACCGCCTCCACCGCCGAAGCGCACGGTCGTGGTCGCATCCCACCCGGTCGGTGTCGCTACGACGGATCCCAAGCCCGGCACCTACCAGGTGGATCACGGTTCAACCTTCACCGTCAAGCTGGTCTCAGTAGCGTCTGGGTACAGCTTCAAGCACTGGACGGTTGACGGGCAGGTTCGGACGGGTACCTCTGTCACGGTGACGGTGGACAGGGACTACACGATCGTGGCCGTCTGCGAGCCCTACGCCCCGCCGAAGAGCAAGGTGACGGTCACAGCGCAGCCGCCGCTCACAACCGTGCCCGCACCCGGCACCTACGAGGTGGACACGGGCAGCTGGTTCAAGGTGGAGGCGAAGCCGGCCGACCAGTTCAGCCACTGGCTGATCGATAGTACCCGGTACACGACCAACCCGATCGAGGTGAAGATCGAGCGGGACACCACCATCACGGCAGTACCGAAGCTCCCGGTGAAGTGCAAGGTGACGGTCGTAGCGGGGGAGGGTGGTACGACCAGCCCGGCTCCCGGCACATACGAGGTCGAGAAGGGCTCCTCCTTCACCGTCACGGCTGTACCGCAGGCCGGCTACCGCTTCTCGAAGTGGGTTGTGGACGGTACCGAGTACGCGGCGGAGTCGATCACGATCAGGGTTGAAAGGGATCTGACGGTCACCGCTTTCTTCGAGAAGGTTGCTCCTCCACCGGCACCGCCCGCGAAGTACAAGGTGGTGGTCTCCTCCGTCCCAACCGGTGCCGCTACCACCGATCCCCCCGCGGGCACCTACGAGGTTGAGAGGGGTAGGAGCTTCACCGTCCGGTTGAAGGCTGTTGCCCCCGGTTACGCTTTCAAGCACTGGGTTGTGAACGGGGAGGTCAGAACCGGGGATTCGGTAACAGTCACCGTCGACACCGACTACACCATCACAGCGGTCTGCGAGGCGCTGCCACCGAAGTGCAGGGTGACCGTGGCCGCTATGGAGGGTGGCACGACGGATCCCAAGCCCGGCACCTACGAGGTGGACATGGGCTCCCTCTTCACCGTCAGGGCGATCCCGTCCAGCGGCTACCGCTTCGTGAAGTGGGTCGTAAACGGCACCGAGTACGGGACTGAGAGCATCACGTTCAAGGTTGAGAGGGATCTGACTGCGACAGCCTACTTCGAGAAGACCGCACCTCCGCCACCGCCGCCTCCACCTACTCCTGTTGTGTACAAGCTGACGGTGCAGGTGGTCGACAAGGTGAGGAGGACGCCGCTCGCCGGAGTCCTGGTGCGGGTGGACGGGTACGGGAGCTACACCGGCTCCGACGGTAGGGTCGTGTTCGAGCTTGCAGCCGGGACGTACACGGTCTCGGCGGAGGCGAGGGGCTACCTGTCCGCCAGCCGGACCGTCGAGCTGAAGGCTGACGCGAGCATCGTCCTGGAGCTTGAGCCGCGCAGCAACAGGGTTACAGTGTACGTCTACGACGCTGACACGAAGCAGCCGCTCGAGGGTGCCACCGTCGTGTTCGACGGGAGCAGCGCGGTGACGGGTGGGGATGGGAAAGCGGTGTTCACCCTGTACACCGGTAGCTACACCCTGTCCGTCTCGAGGGACGGTTACGAGGGTGTCACGAGGGGCGTGGAGGTCTACGAGGACGTGCAGTTCGACGTGTTACTGAGGGCTCTCGCGTACACCCTCACCGTCCAAGTGGTGGACGCTGAAAACGGTGCACCCATCCCGGGCGCCACCGTCACGGTCGATGGTAGAACCGGAGTGACGGATGCCGCGGGCAGGGTGAGCTTCAAGCTCCCGTCCGGCAGGTACGTGGTCTCAGCCTCGGCCACCGGCTACGCCCCGGCCAGCACGATCGTGGACGTCAAGGCGGACACCAGCGTCACGCTACCGCTCAGGAGCACCGCACCACCACCCCCAACACCACCTCCACCGACCGTGCCGCCGACGGTTGCGCCTCCACCGGCTGTGCCGCTGTGGGTTTACGCTGCTCTAGCGGTGGCGGCCGGCGTGGCGGTTGGTGCTGTCGCGGTCGCCGTCTCGAAGAGGGGTGAGCGCAGGTGAGCGTTAGGGAGGAGCGGGTCGTACTGCTGAGGAACGTTACGCTGGAGCTTACCGGGCCGATCTTCTGGCAGGATCGGAGGCTGGCGATGATACCCGAGGAGATCGTGCTGACCGGTGTCAGGAGGATCGTGAGGCTGGAGGCGAAGGGCCGCATCACCACGTCAAACTGGACTGGGGGCGACCTGGACGGCTGGCTGACCGTCCTCGACGGGGAGGGTAGGATGCTCCCGGGGGAACCGGTTGGAGGGTGGCGGATAGCGATAGACTGGGGCTTCTTCGATACGCGTACGAACGCGCCCTTCAGGAACACCGTCCAGGACGTGGACTACACCGTACCGGTGGACGAGAAGGGTAGGCCGATACCGATCAAGCTGGTTCCCCGCGTCTACGTGTTCGACCAGGAGAGCATCACGGGGCTCGAGCTGTCCGCCACGATCGGCTACGTCAAGGCGGAGGTCGAGGAGTTCGCGGTCGTGGTGGAGAGGGTTGAGCTGGAGTACACTCTGACGGTGCGCGTCTACGACGCCAGCACGAACCAGCCGATCGCCGGTGCCACCGTGACTGTGGGCGGAGCCTCGAAGCAGACGGATAGTACTGGGACGGTGGAGTTCCTGCTCCCCGGGGGCAGCTACGACCTGAGGGTTTCGAAGAGCGGTTACGGCGAGTACGCTGCCAAGGTCAACCTCACCTCGGACACCGCGCTAGACGTCGCGTTGCACCCTCAGCCGGACGTCCACGTGATCGAGCTTCTCTCCAACGAGGTGCTGGAGGGGAGCGTGTCCTACTACGGCGCCAAGTACGCTGCAAGCGACTGGTACATAGAGCGGTGCGACGAGCTTCTCTACATCGAGGTGACCGGCGAGATAGACTGCGACAACTGGACCGCGGGTGACGCTAAGGCGTACGTTGCGGTCGTCGACAGCCTAGACGCGCCGCTCCCCGGCGAACCCTCAGAGGGCTACAATTTCAGCTTCGACTGGGCCCGCGGCCTGGGGCGCTACAGGGGCCCGTTCAGGCAGACCAGGCTGAACCTGAACGTCAGCGTCGGCAGGCCGGTCTGGGTCAGGCAGGTTGCAGCGAGGTGGGCTGGAGGAGAGAGGGCTACAAAGGCCACTTTGAGCATACTCGGAGGGTACTGCCGCACCTCCATCGGCTCGCTCAGGCTGGTCTACCGCGGTGCAGCACCCCTAAGGCAGCCTCCGCGTCCGATAGAGCCGGTGCTTGCGAAGATCGTGGTGCGCTGCGTGAGGGACGGTAAACCGGTGGAGGGGGTTGAGATCCGCTGCTACAGCCAGTGGATGTCGTCGCTCATCGGTGCAGCGAGGACGGGGCCGGACGGCACCGTGGTGTTCCAGGCTGGGCCGGGCGGCTACATCATCCTCGCCCACCACCACGGGTTGAAGCTGACGGCTGAGCCCGCCTTCGTCGCGCTCGGCTTGAGCGACGTGGCGGTGGAGATGGAGATGGTGCGGAAGCCTGCCAGGATCACGGTCGAGGCCGAGGTGAAGACGCCGTTCACCGACCCGTCCGGCGTCGCCAGCCAGATCAAGGATGTGCTGGAGAAGAACGGGTTGAGGGTGGAGGAGGTCACGGTCTCCGGTAGCACCGTAAAGATCGTAGCGCTCGACGAGGAGGTGCCAGCCTGGGTCTACCTGGCCCTGATCCTGGCGATCCTGGTGACTTTCTACCTGGTCAGCCTCCGCGTCAAGGTGGAGGAGGTGGTGAAGGCGGTGCCGGAGGCTGTGAAGTGGTGGGCGGTGGGGATGCTCGCTGTGGCAGCCGCTTCAATGGTTGCCGCGCTGCTGGCGGCTAGGAGGGAGTAGCGTTTCAGCGTTGGCGACAGGTATAATACCCTGCACATGCTCAGCGTACCGTGCCGTTGACTGAGGAGGAGCTGAGGAAGCTGGTCAAGGAGAAGGGGGCGAGGATCTACAGGTACGGTAGCAGGTTCTTCGTCTACGTGCCGGGGGAGCAGAAGAGGCTGAGGATTCCGGTGGAGCTGAGCCACGTGGCTGAGGAGCTTTGGCTCCAGCAGGAGAGCGGGAGGGTGGTGCAGAGGGCTGTCCAGGCGAGCGACGTGGTGAAGGAGCTGAGCAGGCAGTACGCCCAGCTCGTCTCCCTCCTCGGGGGTAGGGTCAGCTGGTTCGCCGAAGCGTTAATGGACATCGGTTTCTCAGCGCTGCTGGCCAGCCTAGCCTTCGCCAAGGTGCCGCCGGACGAGTTCGCCAGGAAGGTTCAGGAGTTCAACGATGCTGGCGAGTTCAGCAGGTTCGTGCTCAAGTACCTGGAGGCGATGGTGCAGAGCAGCATGGAGGGGGCGAAGACGATCGCAGACATCTCCTCCAGGCTGGAGCAGGCTGAGAGGGAGCTGGGCCAGTGGCAGGCCTACGCGAAGCTGGCTGAGGGCGTCGCGCTCAGGCTGGCTGGGGAGAGGGATGAGGCTTTGAGGAGGCTGCAGCTCGCCGCAGCCCTAGCCTGCGACGACTGCAAGAGGAGGATGATGCTGGCCGAGGCCTTCGCTGGCAGGGGTGGTGGCTGATGGAGGAGGCGGTTTTGAGGAGGCTGGTGCAGGACAGGGAGGAGCTGCAGGCCCTGCTGAGGGAGCTGGAGGGCGCACCCCTCTACGAGCAGGCGGAGAGGCTGCTCACCCTAGTCGGCCTGGCGGGGAAGGTGCTCACAGACCTGCCGGAGCAGCAGAGGGGTACTTTCGCCCCGGTGGTGGCCCAGATCCTCTCCCCGCTCGCCGGCGAAGGGTTCAAGGGTAGGATCGAGAGGATCGCTGAGGCTGTCGCGATGATCAAGGCTGCGAACCAGATCGCCTCCAGCGACGGCAGCGAGAAGCTGATCGAGGAGGTGAGGAGGCTGAGGGAGGAGCTGCAGGCCCTCCAGCAGGAGAGGAGCAGGAGCGAGGTTGAGAAGCTGCTCCAGGCGCTCGACGGCCTCCAGTCGGGCCTCGCCGACCTGGTCGCAAGGGTGGAGAGCCTCGCGGCGCAGAGGCAGGAGGCGAGGGTGGAGGAGAGGAGGAGCGTGGCCAACAGCTTCGCAGAGAGGGTGGCCGAGCTGAAGAGGGAGGTTGAGGCGCTCCGGGAGGCGCTCCAGCTCCTGGGCTACAAGGTGGAGGCTGGGGAGAGGAGGATGACGCCGGAGGAGCTGGCGGAGGAGCTGAGGAAGTACGGGTTCAGGGTGGAGAGGGAGACTCTCACCCCGGACGAGGTGAAGAGGATGATCGAGGAGAGGGAGAGGGAGATCGCGGAGCGGTTGAAGAGGGAGCTGGAGGTGGATAAGGCTAGGATCCAGGAGGTTGGCGGCATCATACGGGACATCATCAGGGAGGTGGCCGGAGAGTTCGCGAAGGCGTTCGCCGAGGCGAAGAAGGAGGAGTTGAGGCTGAGGATCCTGGAGAGGGTGGGGCTGCATAC
>Ga0105163_1001899_pt1 | contig 10430 bp, 10 predicted proteins | sample JNZ110809AmetaG_FD_81531 | JGI IMG/M metagenome (GOLD analysis project Ga0105163, IMG submission 81531) | Hot spring microbial communities from Jinze hot spring, China to study Microbial Dark Matter (Phase II) - JNZ 110809A | ecosystem: Environmental > Aquatic > Thermal springs > Hot (42-90C) >... | reverse complement strand
CATCAACACCGCGTGCAACTAAGTCTTCGACCATTGCAACCTGAGGGGCTGCGTCTGCGGTTGCGGGGCCCATTAAATAAGCGTGCACACCCAGATCTTTTGCGGCGCGCAGTACCCCTTCCTCCATTCTATTAAACCACGGGATGCCTCCGATTTTTACCACTACGGCAATCTCGTATGTCTTAGCCAAAGCCGTAAGAGCCGTTAAGCCGATCAATAAACCTACCACTAAAACCTTGCGCATACTACACCACCTCCGAAATATTATAAGGGAAAGAGGGACCAGGGGAACCCCCGGAGGACGGGCTCGAGCCCGCCCACGCGCACGCCCACAAGGCTCACCCCTTCCGGGAAGCCTCCAAGCTTCTCCTCCACGACGGCGAGGGCTGTTTCGTAGATCACGTGCTCGTCGCAGGTGGGGACGGAGAGGGCCCTCCGAGCCCCGTGGTAGCAGAGCTCCTCGTCCCGATACAAGGCGAGCACGCCCCTCCCCACGAGCCCTTCTGGGGTCGGAAGAGGGTTCGAGTGCTCACCCCCGTGGCACAGAGGGTCAAGGCAGCCTTGCGAAAGCTCGGGGAACGTGCGCTGTCGGTAGGGAAGAACCCGAGGATGAAGGCTCTTCCTCGCAGACACGGAGAACCTTGCCCACCCTGACCCTGTCTCTCGAGCGAATTTCAAAGAGCCGAAAAATTCGAAAGCTTCTGTATTAGGCATGTTGAAAGCCGCTACCTGTGTTTTAGGAGAGCAAGGACCCTGGACATAAGGGGCCTTCTCTAGGCCCTGGAAAAAATCGAGAAAAACGAATAAAATAGATCTGGACGTTATTTTCTTCTTCAACCACTTCAGTTTTATTCCAGGACCTTAAACCAAGGGTATGATGCCCTTTCTTGGCCTTCCCCTCCTCTCGGAAGGAAGTTCCACGACCTTAATAAGGCCCTTCTTTTCGAGTTCCTCGACGATCCTTTGCCTTGTTCCGCCCTCAAGACCCAGGGACTCTGCAAGTTCAATGATAGCTATGGGCTCCTTTTTCTCGGCGTAAAGCTTCTTGGCCAAAAGCAGGAACTCCTCCTCTTTTTCACTCAAAGATTCGCATTCTTTTAAGGCCCTTCTCATGCGAGCGAGGAACTCCTCCCTCGCCCTCTCGAACCCTTCTTTAGCTGCGAGCTCCTCCTCGCTCAGCTCACCCACATGAGAGAAGGGAGGCCTCACGCACACTCTGATAGGCTCAAAGTTTGGGTTCTTGAGGAGGACCTCTCCATCCTTCAACCACTTCACGGTTTCCGCTGCATCCTGGGAGATGTAGGATGTGACGTACTCCAGTTCCGATTTATCCGTCGCTCGCATGAAGAACTTCGTATTGCACATCTCCCGCACGATCCTTGCATCGTCCTTGAAGTCAGAGATGGACTGGGTGATGAGGAGGAGATTCAGCCCGTATTTCCTCTTCTCCCTGCTTATCCTATCTATGAGCCTTCGCACCTCCTGAGCCTCCTCCTTCGCGCTTGGATCCACGTGCCCAGGCAGAAAAGCGTGGGCCTCCTCTATGACCACAAGCCTCTCAAGCCTTTCCGTCTCTTTGTCAGCCAAATGGTAGGAAGCCTCGAGAACAAGCTTTGCTACCTCACAGGCCTCCTTGTCAGAAAGGCCCTTGACCGAGATCACTAAGCATCCCTGCATCATGCTCTCCACATTCCTCGTGAAGTTCTCCATGAACTCCTTCACGTCCTGCACGATCAAAACCTTCGCGGGAAAGCCTGTAAAGAAAGGCTCCTTAAGCCCAAGGGCTTTGAACCTTGCGGAGCTCTCCTCGCTCTTCGCAGGCTTGATGAGGCCGGTCCATTGCCTTGTGCGGTCCAACACTACAACGTTTACCCCTTCGGCTATCGCGTTCTCCACAAGGACCCTGGCAAGGAAGGTCTTCCCGCTTCCTGTTGTTCCAGAGATATAACCATGATTTAGCTTCTCGAGAGGGAAAAAGACAGGGATATCAGTAACTTTATTGTTGAGAACTAAATTTCCAATCCAGCCACCAGTTTTAGGGAGCTCTGGGATTGCTTGGGCATCCTCGCCGATGGCTCTTACCCTTCTTAGAAATGCCTGGAACGTCCTACCCGGAGTCTTCTTCCCCCTTTCGAGAACCTCCCCATCGACTACAATGTCCTCTACTCCGGTGAGCACAAAGAAAGGCAAAATGTCTTTAAGGATCTTTTCATCAGCCTCAAGGTGTGCTGGCGAGAATATACCCACGAACTCGGCAACGTGTGTCACCCAGGGGGTTGTGACCTCTTCATAGTAGATATGCAGGTCCTTGAGGGTCTGAGTGAAGCTCCCGTATTTATGAGCCGTGTTTATGTCATCTATTGTATGTGAAACAAGTATTTCGAGTTCCTCCTTCTTTCCAGACCTCAATACCGTGGAGTAGGCGATAACAAAACATGTGGCCGCACCCTTCTCCATGTATTCCCGCACAAGAGCGTTGTGGCGCAGGAGAGATTTGTAATATTCTTTTTCATCCCTTTCCATACTGTCCTTTGCCCATTCGTATAGCTCTTCCAAACTCTTTTGTTTTTCTTTCAAAAACGCGCACTCTTGTCGCAACTTTATTACCCCGTCCGTAGTCAAAGAGGAACATGCGTTTAAGGCGATCTCCTTTTCCCGGAGTTCCTCCTTTACCCACTCGAGTTTCCGCTCCAACTGTTTTGCCTCTTTCTTATGACTTTCAAAAGATTCTTCAAAGTACTTCAATGCCCCATCTTCGGGAACCATGTTTGGGGTTACTCGCATGATCCCTGCCATATAAAGGTGGAATTCCGGAAAGGAGATGCGTAGCGTATCCATTAGCTGCCCCAAGTTCCTGTCCCATGTTTCTTTCCCTGCTTCAGAAATACCCTTTACATAATACTTTTTCATCCCCTTAACAAAATATTTCCCTCCTACCTTAGCAATAGCAACTTCGCATTTCATTTCAGGATGCCAATAGACCCTGGTCTTTACCCCCTCAAGCACCTCAACGATGGCAACAAACCCCTTTCTCTTCATTATGGTATCTTCATCCCCTTGGATTTCAGGAACCTCAGAAATCTCCGGGGCTTGCGTCTCCTTCGCGCCTTCCTTCGCATCCTTTTCCCCTATTCTTTCTATGGCCTCCTTTATAGCTTCTTGAACTTCCTCCTCTTCCTCGAGCTCTAAGGCCTCGATGAGGTCATCTAGAGCCCTTTCGTCGCCGAGCTCAGCAAGTCCTTTCGCTGCATACTTCCTTACAGCTGCGCTCTTATGAGTGAGGAGGCTGGTTATGGTTTCAAGAGCGCTTGGATCGCCGATCCGGCCAAGGGAGAGCGCCACAGCACTGAGAAGGCCTGGAATATAAAACCTCTCAGCCGGTGGATAGAGCGTAAGCCGTACCTCGTCTATGGCTTCCAAGAGGGCCTTTACCGCCCTGCGATCACGCAGATAACCGAGGGCTAAGGCACAAGAGATATGAACATCGATGGGGTTTGCTGGGTTGAGCAGGGTATCAATTAGTGGCACTACGGCCCTTTTGTCCCCAATCACACCTAAAGCATTTGCTGCAGCGCTCACTACTTCGGGATATTCGCTACGCAGGGCTTCTATAAGTCCTTCAACATTCCTTTCTTCCTCCATTTTTGCGATTCTTTCCTTCTCTCTTTCAAGCTTGGTTTTAAATAGCTTCATCTTGCACCTCCTTAAATATTATAAAGCCAACGTATTGAGTGCCTAAGGCCTATTAGGCCGTCGTAGACCTTGTTGTAGTGTCTCAGTTCCTGGCAGCTCAGGGGCGGGCAACCCTGCCCTTTTAATTCTCCCTTGGTTGGACCAGTGCAAAACTGGCCCGCGCTAGTGATCGCTGCTAATACCCTGGAGCTGGCTCAGCGGGAATGAGGGTCTGACCCTCATTAAGACTATAGAACCTTTCTCCGCAGGCTCGACAGCCCGACTGAGGGGTGTTGTTCCACGAGCAAGACCTCCTCCCCTGTGCGCGCAGCACTGCCGATAGAGATAGGCAACTTATAGTTCTTCATTTACTTTGATCAAAACAGCGGTTGGAGATGGAATAACTTGTTCCTCCATTTGACGCGGAAGCCTTTGTTGCTTTTCCCGAGAAAGATTCTTTTCTATTCTTTGGATGGCTTCCGCAAGGACTTTTTTCACTTCTGCATTTCTCTCGCGCTTTAGTGCAAGTGCAAGGCTTTCTAATGCTCTTTTGTCTTTCAAATATCCTAGCTCCTTAGCCGCATGCTTTCTTACTATGGCGAGTTTATGATTTAAAAGACGGCACAGAGTGATAGATGCTTGGGTGCCACATAAAAGGGCAAGGGAATTGACTACAGTTTCTACCAATCTTTGAATTTGAGGGTCCCTTTGAGGTGAACGCCCTGAGAGCTCCGTCCCATCCAAGGCTTTGAGCAAGGGCTCCACCGCTCGTTTATCTCCAAGATAGCCTAGAGCACGAGCACATTTTATACGTATCACTATTTCCTTTGAAGGGTCGAGGAGGGCATCGATTAGAGCAGGAACGGCCTTCTTATCCATCACCATCAACAACGCATCCGCGGCAGCGCAAGCAGCGGTCAGGGATCCGCTGTTTAGGGCTTTTATGAGGCCACGGATATTTCGTCTCGCTTTCATGCAGTATATTCGTGTTTCTTCATCTAAAAGCATCCCTAGCACCTTTGATTTAAGGCTCCTTATGACGGTAGATAAAATGTTGTCACACATGAGAGTTCTCCCGCTCGATAATCCTTTTCCACAGCCTAGCGAATAAAAAGCCAATGATAGCACCTATGATTATTGAAGGTATATCAACTCGATCTTTATTTTTTATCAACCATTTCCCAAAAAGGAAAAGAAGGAGCCAAGGTAGTATGTATTTAATAAAAATTAAGAACAAAATTGCGATTATAATTATCGCTACGATCATAGGTGAGAACAAAGGGGACAGCCTGCGCGTTTACGAACCAGCACGCGGAGATCGGGCATGGAATTGAGGTAAAGCTTGGCTAAGTTCCACGAGCGGGTTCGCAAAGGGTGCTCCATGACTAGCGAATCCACGGCAAAAAGCACAAAGCCTGTGAGGATATAAGCAATTTCGCCGGTGAAACCGCCACAGGCTCCACGCGTCCCTAGGCGCGCGTCCATTGTTGGAAACGCGCACAGAAGGCAAGCCTGATGTGGCTCTTGAACGAAAACATAGCCGTAATCACCGCTCTCGGAAGCCCCCGCAAAAACCACGGGTTTCAGGCAATAGAAGTGGTGTGCAACCTCAAGGCGCGCCAAATCGTTGTCTGGCACGGCTACGACGATGTCGCAAGACGGGAGCTTGTTGCCAATCACTGCCTCATTGAATCGCATATGGAGGGATTTGACGCGGACAGGAAAAGGAGAAAGTTGAGCGATGTGCTCAGCCAAAGCTTCAACCTTGGGCCTGTCGAGGTCATGGGAACTGTACTCCTGTAAGGGCAAGTTATGAGGTGCGACAAAATCAGGGTCGACCAGCACTTGATTATACCCATGTTTAGCGAGAGCCACAGCGATTTTTGAGCCAAGCGCTCCGCAACCCACTAAGAGGATGGTAGTCTTCAGGCGGCATTCAAAGTTGTCTTTCCCAAAGGATTGGATAAATTTATGTGCTATATCAGCACGATAACTTGTTTTCATAAAGCCCTCCTAGACGAAAGATATGCTTCTGCGCATCCACGACCTCAACGTTCTTGCCAAGCAGGATGACTTCGAAATCGATTTTGTGGGTGAAAAATCGAACGTAACCACTATTCGTGAAGATCCCGCCGATGACGCGATATCCTAAGCGTTCCGCGATTGCGTGGTAATGGTAATCGTCAAAGGATGGATGCGGAACGCCTAAGCCTGGGTGAGAATGGAAGACGCCGGTGACCTTGAGCCCAAAGGGCTCGAGAATCCGCACAACCCGCGCTAGCTCGCCGGAAGCCTGTTTGACGCGTGCAAAGGAGCTTTCGAGCTTCGGAAGGAAAACATCTGTTAACAAGCAAACCCTGTTGAGCACGGGGCCAGCGCAGAAAAGCATTTTTTCTTCCCGCTCATATCGAAGGAGTTGAGCGCACCTTGCAAGAAGATACGTGTTCATAACGAAGAGGTGTCGAGAGTCGTGGACGAAAGAATAATCTTTAAGAGCACGTGCAAGGTCATCGAGATCATAAAGGATCTCGAAGAGGAATGCCTTTTCCTCCTCGATGCGTTTTATAAGTTGTTGCCATGACCCCCAATGACTCCCAATAGCCTTGCGAAGGAGCGTTTCTGGATCCACAAATCGGCGGAAAATCATACCCGCCTCCTGTTGAGAAAGGCTTCGGCCAAACTTCTTTCGATCGAAAAAATGCCGGCAAGAATGCTGCGTGGTTGGTGTCCGGATTTCCAATGAATCGCGTACTCGTTATCGGCTGATTTGCGAAGACAAAGGTCAAATGGGGAACGCGAGGTCAGCCACCTTGGCGGCGAAAGGATATAAAAGTCGACCCAGACATGGCCGGGGATGGGAGATCGGACGATCACGATCTTGCCTGGGATTCTACCCCAAGGACCGCAGTAATAGCCGCAGATGACGACCTTGTTGCGGTCTGCTTCAACTTTGCGCCAGCCCCGTGCTACCATTGCGGGGTTCATGCGATCTCATCCTCCCGAAGCATGATAGCAGTAGGTGATGGCGGGGTCGGGCACATTGGCGCCCTTGCTTCGAAGGTCTCTACTCGGCGGTTCGAACGGAGGGCTCGATAACACCGGATAAATCTCGGCAAGGTGAAAGCGCCAACGCAAAAAATGACGAAAAGATCGAACCAAGGGCTGCCCAGGTAAGCGGCCGGTTCGATGCGCAAAATGTCTTCGTCGCAAAGGACGGCGAAGAGGTCGTCATTGGGAAGAAGAACGCGACCGGCCCCGTCTGATGCTACGTCCACATTTGGCGGAAGACGAAGCAGCTGGCGCAGCTGCGCCAATGTTAAGCCTGGTGCAATTGAGACTGGTTGCAAGGTTCCATCGGCCGTTAAAACCCACGCACGCTTTTTTGTCCGCATCATCGTGATCACCCCCTAACCGTCGACGGTCAAGGATAAGCCAGCACAGCGCATGGTGAAGGGGAGACGGAAATTTTGAAAAAGGAGGCTTCGTGTTCGCTAATTCGGCTGGCCTTGACTTTCCAAAAAGGCCTGTGTAACTACCTATAGAGGTGAGAGCTATGATCATCGGCAAAGATGTGCTCGATGGAGAAGAGGTGAAGGAAGAATTAGAGCGCTTTCGTGAGAAAAACAACGTGGTTGTATCTGCACCAGGAATATTTTTCATTGCTGGAGAACACGCCGTGCTATCAGGAGCCCCAGCCTTGTGTATTCCGATACCTTACCGAGTATATGTCGGCCTGGAAGCCGCGGATAATCCTTTTACTTCGACGGAGGAAACTTCTATTTCCTTTGGAATTAAAAAGACACTTAATTGGAAAAGCAGAAAATTTGAGCAAAGAGGGAGTTCCTTTATCGAACAGGAGGGTCGCACAGGCACAGAAGAAAAGGTTCGCGAATTATTGAAGCGCGTAGTAAAAGAGTACAATCTTAAAAGAAAGGCGTTTAAAATAAATGTACTTAGCACTTTCCCCCCGGGCCATGGAGCCAATTGGTCTGGAGCTTTTTCAGCAGCACTCGCTGTGGGTTTGTTGGTTTTTAACGAAGCGTTAGAACCTCACGAGCTGACAAGCTGGGCTAATACCCCTATACATTTATTGTTCCAAAACGAAGCGTTCAAGAAATGTAACCACATTGCTTGGCAAATCGAAAATATTTTCCATGGGGGTTGCGCTTCTGGTTATGGAACGGCGTTGGTATTGGCGTCAGCTCGGCATGGCACGCCTTTACTTTACTTGACACAGCCACGCAGTGACAAGGATGAAAAATTGCCCCCCATTACCGTGGAAGATCCGGAGCTCTTGCGTAATATTTGTTTTTTTGCCTATGAAATAGCCGATTTATTTGATGAGCAAAGGAGAGAAAAGCTTGCCATCTCTTCAAACGGCTTTCCACTACGCATTTTTCTCGTCGACACAGGCGAGCCAAAGCACACGGCAACGACTATCCAAAGCGTCATGACTTTCGAGAAGAAAGGATTGGAAGGACTTGAACCGTTGTTAGGGTTATTAGAGAAGATGCCGAAGGGGTTGTCGAAAGAGGTAGAGAATTATGTGTGTGACCTTTCGAGGGTGCACAAACCTTATGCTTTCCTCACCCAATTGTGTATCCGAGCTTTTTCCTCGTTTTATCAAATATGTTCCTACATTCGAGAAGGCGATCGAAACAAGGTTGAACAACATGTTTTATATTTTCTTGAAACTTTACGAAATCTCCAAGCCGCTCTTGAAGAGCGCGGTCTGGATACTTGGCAGATGCAAAGCCTGAAAGGAGCTGTCTATGGTAAGTTGTTGCAGAAAGCATGGAAAAGGGCGGCCATCAAGTGGACGGGGGCAGGTGGAGGAGGAACCGCTGTGGTCTTCCTGGCTAATCTAGACCACGAAGACGAAAGCAATATAGATGCATTTATGAATTTTTGTGACCGTAGCCAAAAGTTCACTCTCTATTGGGATTCTTTCAAAGATAAAATTGAAACTACAGGTGTAAAACTGGAACCTTCCGCATTCTGTCCGCACCGCGTTTCTTTGATTACTTACACTCTGAAGCCAGGGGAAGAGCGCCCAAAAGTAGCGAAAGTAGCGCACTACGAATTTACAGATGCCCAATTAGAAAAGGCGAAGTGCGAGGAAGGTTTATTTGTTGATTGTATTCGTAACTGGATATATTTAGACGGGAAAAAGTTAAATGTACCATCACATGAAGCGCTAGCGAAGTTTGTGGCCACAGCCCTAGAAATTATGTCCAAAACATCGATAAAGCAACGGTTCGATGACCTCATTCAACAAGCGCAAATTTGGGGCATTCAAAAAGCCAGCTTACACAAATATATTATGTCATTAAAGGTAAACGGTAAAGAAATGTTTTGTTTAGAGAAATGGAAACGAAGCGGTGATGTTGTGCGGCTTGAGCCTGTGATTAATACAATCCGTGTTCTTACGCGTTGTGAAGAGGGCCGTGAAAAGAGGTGAAAAATGGCATGGAATAAGTATAAAAGGATTTTAAAACACTTTGAAAGAAGAGTCGCAACTTACGGCACTAGTGTAGAGACTTATTACGACATGAACTTGATCGATTTGTGTTGGAGCGTACTCCCTAAGAAAAATTATGATTGCGTCCTAGACCTTGCAGCAGGACAAGGTGACTTTTTTGCGCTGTTGTTCTCAGGAGTCCCAAAGCCAGAGACGGTGTTTTTGGACATCTCGAAGTCTATGCTTGCGAAGGGAGTGGAAAGAGGGATCATTTCTCCTGCACGGGCTATCATTGCTAACCCCGATCATAACCTGCCTTTTTTAGACTGCGCTTTTGATCTTGTGCTATGTCGCTATGCCTGGCACGACTTCCGCCGCCAGAAAAGAGTGGCAAAAGAGATCAATAGGATTTTAAAAGTGGGAGGCGTTTTCCTTTTCGTGGACATGTCTCTCCCAGATAACGTGAATAAAACAATTCTTCGCGTTTACAGAAAGTTACATACATTGAAAACAACAACCCCTTCTTATATTTTAAATTTTGGGCAACTAAAGAACATAATGGAGCAAGCACAGCTCCATCTACTAGATTTTCGATGGTATACTTCATTCGTTAGTATTTCAGATTGGGTGAAAGAAAATCAGATTACGAGTGAACAAAGAGAGCGCATATTCGACTTCGTTCTTCACAATGAATGGGCACAATATTTTGTGCGCAATATTGAAAGAAAGGAAAAAGATATTGAATTTAAATTCCCAGTTTTAATTGCCTCTTTTGAAAAACCATAAATACTAATAATGTAGTTTTAATAAATGTGCTCCTTTAACCACTGTATTCGCTGTTTTAGAAAATCCTTGTAAAGATCCTCCAATCCTTCTTGAGGTATAAATTTTGGGTGGTAATACCAGGACACGATTAGAAATTCGGCTTTATCTTTATATTTTTCATAGAATGGGATCGCTATTTCTTTTGGCAAACGGAGAAGTACGCCAGGTCGCATAGGATCCAAGGTAAAGAAGTGAGGGTAAATAACAAAATCTCTTTTGTCTGACAATCCTGGTGGACGGTCACGGAGGGTATATTCTATGAACTCCTTCTCTGAAAACTCCAAATAGCCGAGAACACTTAAGTCCACATGACCCAAATTATCGATCTCCCGTCCTACAGCTGCAACATAAACTTCGCCAGGAGTAATTGCCCATTTCCGAGCTTTAAAGCGACGCATAATTTTTATATTTATCACCGAAAAGTATTTAAATTTAACGGTCTTGTTTTTATGCGTCCACAAGGTAGCATGGT
>Ga0105163_1001897_pt1 | contig 10430 bp, 11 predicted proteins | sample JNZ110809AmetaG_FD_81531 | JGI IMG/M metagenome (GOLD analysis project Ga0105163, IMG submission 81531) | Hot spring microbial communities from Jinze hot spring, China to study Microbial Dark Matter (Phase II) - JNZ 110809A | ecosystem: Environmental > Aquatic > Thermal springs > Hot (42-90C) >... | reverse complement strand
TGCTCGGACAGCCCTACTACATGACCGTACCTGAGGTGGTGGGCGTCAGGCTCGAGGGCGAGCTCAGGGAGGGCGTCACGGCCACCGACCTGGTGCTTCACGTGACGGAGCTCCTCCGGCGCAAGAACGTCGTGGGCAAGTTCGTCGAGTTCTTCGGACCCGGCCTTGCCAACCTCTCGGTTCCGGACAGGGCGACGATCGCCAACATGGCTCCCGAGTACGGCGCCACCGTCGGTTACTTCCCCATCGACCGTCACACCATCGAGTACCTGAGGATGACCGGCAGGAGCTCAGAGCGGATCGCGCTGGTCGAGGCCTACGCCAGGGCCCAGGGGCTCTTCCTCGAGGATTACGAGTGGAGGGGAAGGTACAGCGAGGTGGTGGTGCTGAGGCTCGAGGACGTCGAGACCAGCCTCGCGGGGCCCGCGAACCCGGAGGACAGGCTCGGCATCGCGGACCTGAAGAGGGTCGTGCAGGATTACATCAGAAAGGTGAGGTCATCGGCAGCGGTCGCGGCGACCGGCAACGTGTGGGAGGGTGAGGGAGGAGGGCAGGCGGCGGCGCAGCTCCAGAGAAGCTTGGAGGTGAGGGAGGCATCGGTGACAGTGAACGGAGAGTCGTACAGGCTCAGGGACGGCTCGATCGTGATAGCTGCGATCACCAGCTGCACGAACACCTCGAACCCCACGGTCATGGTCGGAGCAGGGCTGCTCGCCAAAAAGGCGGTCGAGAGGGGACTCAGGGTGCCGAGGTACGTCAAGACGAGCCTCGCTCCCGGATCGCAGATCGTCTACGAGTACCTCCTCCGCTCAGGGCTGTACAGGTACTTGGAGGAGCTCGGCTTCTCGCTCGTGGGTTTCGGGTGCACCACCTGCATCGGCAACAGCGGCCCGCTCCCGAAGGAGGTGGCCGAGGCGATCGAGCGGTACGACCTGATCACCTTCTCGGTGCTCAGCGGGAACAGGAACTTCGAGGGCAGGATCCACCCGCAGGTGAGGGGGAACTTCCTCGCCTCGCCGATGCTGGTGGTCGCCTACGCCATCGCTGGGAGGGCGGACATCAACCTGCTCGAGGAACCGCTCGGCCTCGGCAGGGACGGGAGACCGGTCTACCTGAGGGACATATGGCCGAAGCTGTCGGAGATCAGGGAGGTCATCGAGGGATCGCTGACGCCGGAGCTGTTCAAGGAGAAGTACGCGAAGGTCTTCGAGGGAGACGAGCGGTGGAGATCGCTCGAGGCCCCTTCAGGTGACGTCTTCGTCTGGGACCCCAGGTCGACCTACATCAAGGAGCCGCCGTTCTTCGAGGGCTTCTCGCTCGAGTTCAGGGAGCCGGAGGACATCATCGGCGCCAGGGTTCTGGTGCTCCTCGGCGACCGGATCACCACCGACCACATCTCGCCCGCAGGGGCCATTCTGCCCGGCAGCCCCGCCGGCAAGTACCTGATGGAGCAGGGCGTCGACCCCGCGGACTTCAACACCTACGGCGCGAGGCGCGGTAACCACGAGGTGATGATGAGGGGAACCTTCGCGAACGTCCGGCTGAAGAACCTGCTCGTTCCGGGGAAGGAGGGCTGGTGGACGAAGTACCTCCCGACGGGAGAGGTGATGCCGGTTTACGACGCCGCGATGCGGTACAAGGCCGAGGGGGTTCCCCTGATCGTCCTGGCGGGGAAGCAGTACGGAGCCGGGAGCTCGAGGGACTGGGCCGCGAAGGGCGTCTACCTCCTCGGGGTGAAGGCGGTCATAGCCGAGAGCTTCGAGAGGATCCACCGGAGCAACCTCGTCGGGATGGGAGTCCTTCCGCTCCAGTTCAAGCCTGGAGATAGCTGGAAGTCGCTCGGGCTGGACGGGACCGAGACCTTCGACGTCCTCGGAATCTCGGAGGGTCTGAGGCCGAGGAAGGAGCTGACCGTGAGGGCCACCAAGTCGGACGGGTCCGTGGTGGAGTTCAAGGTGATCGCACGGCTCGATACGCCGATCGAGGTCGAGTACTACAGGCACGGAGGAATAATGCAGTACGTGCTCCGTAGGCTCCTCGCGGGGAACCGGTGAAGGTCATCCGATCGCGAACCTGACCAGCACGCGCCCGGTGACCGTTACCTCACCGGGAACGATTGGCGTCTCAGGTCCGGAAGTCGTCCTCGTCGCAAGTGGGATCGGGTAGGGCACCTGATCGATGGTCAAGTCCACGCTCAGAACGCCCTTGATCCCGACGCCGAGCTCCTCCGCGGCCCTCTGAGCCTTCCGCTTGGCGTCGGCGATCGCCGACCGCATCAGGTCCTCCTCCATCTGCCTCCTCCTCTCCTCGGAGACCGTGAAGTAGACGCCTTGGACGTAGTTGGCGCCGGCCGCAACGGACCTGTCGATGACCTGGGATATCAGCTGGAACCTGTCGGACCTGAGCGTGACCTCGATTGTGTTGGTAGCGACGTAGCCCACCACCACGCACCTGCCGCTGACGCAGTCCTGCTCCGCATCGACGGATAGCCACCTCGTCTGCATGTCCCTCTCGGTCAGGCCGAGCCTTCTGAGCTCATCGACCACCCTCGACATCGCCTCCGCGTTCCTCCTGGACGCCTCCTCCGCCGTCTCACCCCTCGTCCTGACGCCTATGACGACCCTCGCCTCGTCGGGGACTACCTTGACCGAAGCGAACCCCGTCACCGAGATGTAGTTGGTCTCGGATCCGGTGCCCACGACCTGGAGGGGCCTCTGCTGGAGGTTCAGGAGCGTCGCGGCCATCACCAGCACCACCGCTGCGACCACCGCTACCAGCGCAACCCTATCGAGCGAACCGACCGAGCTCACGCCATCAGTTGCCTCCGGAGCATATATCGAGGTTTGCCACAGGCTCTGGCAAATTGAGAAATATCCACCTGCTTTCCTCCCGGGTCGGATGAGGGTCGAGAGGTGGATAGACGCCGTCCACGCGAAGCCCTACACCGCTGCGTGGATCATCCTCCTGCTCGCAGGCTTCGTGCTGATCGCGAGCTGGACCGTAGGGATCGCGACCTTCCGGGAGGCCTCGGAAGTGACCGTCCAGCGCGCTGCCCCCGGGGAGGTCTCACCGCAGTCGGAGACGCCTGGTGCCGCGGTACCTGTGGGTGCAACGCTCCAGCTGGCCCTCGGGGTGACGGCCCTCTCCGGAGGACTGGGGATGCTGGCGTTCAAGGGTTACGTCCGGAGGGTCTGGTCCAGGAACTACTTCGACTACGACGTATTCAGGCTCGTGGTGAGGATGCGGGGCGCAGCGACGAGGCAGAGGATACTGAGGCAGCTCCAGCAGCCGATGAACAGGCACCAGCTCGCCCGGGAGCTCGGGATGGACTGGAAGAGCGTGGACAGGCACGTGGAGCTGCTGATGAGGCACGGGTTGCTGGAACCAGTGGAGGGCTCGGGGGAGAGGGCGTACAGGCTCTCGGAGAGGGGGAGGAAGCTCCTCGAGCTGCTGGAGGAGGTGGAGGAGCTGGAGAGGGAGCGTCAACGGTTCGGTTGAGCGTTTTCCGTCACATCCGCTCCTTCAGCGACTTCATCCACCTGTACTTCCGCCACTTGGGGTCGGGGAAGCCGCAGTGGGCGCACCGCCTGGACCTGTAGTGGAAGGACCTCCGGCCGCACCGCCTGCACCTCCCGTGGGTCGGGGTCTTGAACTTCCCCATCGAGGGAGTTCCCTTCGTCACCTCTCATCACCCTCCCTGAGCCGGCTGGGCGAGAGCATCACTATGTTGTCCCCCCTCACCAGGACGGTTCCGAGCCGTACCGAGTTGCCGTCGTGGAGGACCTCCTCCGCGGGGTTCAGGACCACGTTCATGTGCCTGTCGAACCCCACCAACGTCCCCCTAACAAGCCTTCCGTTCCGTAGCCTCACCAGCACCTGGTTCCCCAGGCTCCTTTCCAGCAGCTTCAACGATACGTCCGCGGACAAGCTCGCTCGATCGCATCCGCTCATCGCTGAATAAAAGCATGATGAGAAGGTGGGTGAGACGTGGCGGTCACCTGACCGGGTGCTCGACGGCACCGATGTGGACTGAGCCGGGTTTGGGCTTGTACGCGGGAACGCCCAGCGCGACCACCATCATGCACTCCATCTCCGATGACGCTGGTGAGAAGAACTCCCGGACGTCGTCGTCGTAGAACGTGAGGCCCGTGGCTCCGATGCCGACCGAGTGCGCTGCGAGGTACGCGAGCCCCACCCTGATCCCGGCCTCGAACTGGGAGGCCCTGTAACCCCTGTTGCCGAGCGATGAGAGGACCGCGTCAAGCGGTGACATCAGGAAGAGCGTCGCCGATGCATCGCCTCCCAGCTCCTGCTCGAGGCAGAGGTACTCGGCCGTCCTCCTGAACCGGCCCTCCCTCAAGAGCACCAGCTCACCGGTCAACCGGTCGTAGAGGTACGATCCGGAGGGGACGCCCTCGACGCCGTTGACGATCGCGAAGACCGAGACCAGGGATCCCTGGTTTCCGAGGAAGTCGGTTTTGAGGGGAACGGACATCGACCTCAGCACGAAGCCGAGCTTCCACGCCTCGATCTCCACTCTGGAGAACCTCCGCGTGGACCCCCTCCGCAGGATCACGTCGCCCAGCGGCGGCAGCGCCAACCCATCAGGCGGCCCTGGCAGCCTCAGCCTCCTGCCCTCGTGGCGCGCACCGACGTCCGTCATCGAGGAAGCCCGCTTTCTCCACAGCGAGACCTCCTCCGCGCTCAGCAGCCTAGAGCTCGCGTAGGCCCTGGTCACCTCCTCGTACTCGACCTCCCTCCTCGAGAGCGGTAGGACCCTGTGCCTGACCTCTCCGACCTCAGGGCTGGGTCCGGCCCGGGAGGCGTGGCCACTCCAGAGGGGAACCACCGCGATGGCCGCCTCCCTCCTCCCGTCGATCCCGAGCAGCCCGTTGAGGAGGTCGTCGACGAAGCCCACCAGGACCTCCCAGCCGAGGCCGAGCGATCCGGCGGTCGAGATCAGGTTGGCGCAGAGGGTGCCGCCGTCCCAGAACCAGTGCCTGTAGGACCTGGCCCCGTACTTCCAGGCGTTCCGCCACGCGACGGACGTGAGCACAACCGCAGCATCGCAGCTCACCACCCCATCGTGACCCGTCAGGGCCGAGAGATGCGACCTGTAGTCTCCCCTCCTGATGACGCTGAGGACGAACTGACCGGGGTCGAAGTGGTAGACGCCGGGCTCGAGCCCGCTGACGTCGCCAGCAACCACGTAGAGCTCGGTCTGGTACAGGGCTCCGGTGGACGGATAGGCCCTGAAGTAGTAGCGGCCGCCGAAGGGGTAAAGGTAGATTCTCGTGATGCCTGCCGAATAGAACAGCAGCCCAGCCAGCTCCGAGAGGTTGAGCCTTTCCGTCCTCCGCTGCTGCGAGGTAATCGCCGAGATCAAATCCAGAGGGGGAGAACCGAAGCCTGCCGGCAGCCGGATTTTCTCCGCGTCGAGGTAGACCTTGAACGGATAGGGCCTGTTCTCCCAGTCGAGGCCCCTCCCGGGCATCCTAACCGAGACGAAGGTGTGCTTGGTCGCCTCGTGGTACCTCCTCGCCTCCTCGGGGTTCCAGTTCACCGAGCCCTCCACGACCATCCTCCGGCTCCGTCACGATTCGCGGGGAATTGAACGTTGGCGGTGGGAGCTTGAAGAGGTGGCTCGAGCGGACCACGTCGGGTTGAGGCGTAGGCTCGGCGGCGTGCTGGACGCCATTGGGAGGACGCCGATGCTGGACCTCTCGAAGATGGTGGGGAAGCGGGGGGTGCGGCTACTGGCGAAGGCGGAGTTCCTGAACCCCGGAGGGTCTGTGAAGGACCGTCCTGCGATGTACATCGTCCTGGACGCGATCAGACGCGGAGAGCTCGGCCAGGGTAGGAGGTTGCTCGACGCGACGTCCGGGAACATGGGCATAGGGTACGCGCTGGTCTGCGCCGCGCTCGGGATTCCGCTGACGCTGGTCGTCCCCGGGAACGTCAGCCCCGTCAAGCTGGACCTGTTGAGGTACCTCGGTGCAGAGCTGGTGGTGACCGATCCGCTCGAGGGGATCGACGGAGCGATCCTCAAGGCCCGAGAGATTTACGAGGCTAACCCCAAGGCGTACTTCTACGCGGACCAGTACTCGAACCCGGCGAATCCGCTGGCCCACTACGAGACCACGGGAAGGGAGATACTGGTTCAGACACGGGGGAGGGTGACGCACTTCGTCGCCGGAGTAGGGACCTCGGGCACGCTGATGGGCGTCGGGAGGAGGCTCAGGGAGAGCCTGCGGAACATCAAGATAGTGGAGGTCCAGCCGGAGGAGCACCTGCACGGGATCGAGGGGCTGAAGCGGATGGACGAGGCGATAAGGCCTGCCATCTACGACCAGGGCTTCGCCGACGAGCGGGTCTTCGTCAGCACGGAGGAGGCATACCGGATGGCCCGTGATCTGGCGAGGCTTATGGGCGTGCCTGCGGGCCCATCATCGGCCGCGAACGTGGCAGCGGCGCTCCGCGTGGCCTCCGAGCTGGAGCAGGGCGTGGTGGTGACGGTGTTGCCCGATTCGGCCCAGAGGTACCTCCACCTGCTGAAGAGCTGGGGCCTCACCTAGAGGACTCGACGATCTCGACCTCCACGCCCTTCAACGACCTCACGAGCTCGGAGACGTTGTTGATCCCTATCGTCACGGAGGAGATCCTGTCCACCTTCACCACCAGCCTCTCGGACCCGTCGGGGAGCCAGGTCCTGCTGATAGAGGTGATCCGGGCCGGCCTGACCAGCTGCTCGAGGAGCTGGTTCACGTCGCCCGCGTACTCGATCACGCTCACCGGACCCCCGAGCTTCCTGGTGAGGGCCCGCTCGAGCTGGGTTCTGGAAGAGGGAGTTAGGTGATGGCGAGAGCGAAGGAGAACGAAGAAAACGGAACCAGTGCGGATCGTTTTGACGTACTCGGCCTCTCTAAGCTGGGGGAACTGCGGCTCCAGGTCGATGAGCTCCCGCATCACGGACATGTCGGTCCAGTCGATGACGCCCGAGCGGAGGAGAGGCTCGCACCTCGGGCACAGCGTACCGGACCTCACGTCGAAGGTGCATACCGGGAACCGCATCGACCTGGCCCCCCAGCTTCATGCCTGGCACCGTCCCTCAGCTGTTTCAGGCGCCGACCTTGATCTCGATGGTGCTGACGTTGACGTCCCTGCCGTCCTGGCCCTTCAGCGTCTCCGTTCCCAGGTTTATCGCGTGCACCTTCAGGTCCTTCATGAACCGGTTCTTCAGGATCTGCACCACGTCGACCGCCCTGCTTATCGCCCTTCCCCTCGCCTTCAGCGTCACGCTCTGGCCCTGCTGTAGCGCTATCAGGCACGCCAACACATAGCTCATCGGAGGCTTCTTCCCAACCAGCACGGTCACCTCAGACGCGCTGCTCATGTTCTCACCTTTTTGCACCGGCACTAAGGACGGGCATGATAAAAACGTATCACGCAGGGAGTGCGGGATCCGGGCAGATCGAGGATTCCGCGTGGGCTCGGAATCGATTTATTCGGGTCGGCGGAAGACGAGGGCAGATGACGCAGATCAGGGTCTCAGACGAGACGTACGCCAGGCTAGTCAGGGTGAAGGCGAAGCTCGAGGAGGTGACGGGCAGGCCGGTCAGCTTCTGCGAGGCGCTGGTCTACCTCTGCGACCTCTTCCAGCAGAGCTGGAGCGACGACGTGATCCTTCCGACGACCGTCCCGAGGAGGAGAAGGTGAGTCACCAGTCGCCGTCTTTGCAGTACGGGTAGCACCAGAGGGCAACCGAGAGCGTGACGGCCTTGAACCAGGCCTGATACATCTTCTCGACGACGTCCTTCGGGTGTCCCTTCTTCTCGAGGAACGGCCTGATCGTGATGGTTATGGGGACTATGAAGGCCACTAGGTACCTCATCGGGATGTGCGGGACGCTGCTCACGTTATCGGTTTTGTTCTTCTTCGACCTGTGGTGCCTCAGGCCGATCTCGAGCTGGTAGTCCAGCCACTGCCTGTCGAAGTCCCTCTCGCAGAGGTCCCTGATCCACTGCCCGAACCTCCTCCTCACGGCCTCCAGGTACTCGGGGATGGGTTTGCCCGTTTTCTCGTCTCCGAAGTAGTAAACCAGGTGGGGATTCGATCCGACCCATCCGTACCAGAGGTCAAGGACGTCCTCGATCTGATCCCTCAGCACTTCTCCCGCGAGCCTGAGGTACTTCACGTCCTCATCAGACAACATAACGGTCCTCTTCAGTTGCTCGAACTCTCGGTCGCTCAAGGGAAACCTCGCGAGCTCCCTCGATCCGTACGCATAGCCCGGTATCTCGGGTTTGGTCACGAGTCGGGATGGGAGTTGAGGACCTTAAGCGTTGGTCGACGACGTCGACTCCGTCTTCACCGTCAACTGTACTCCTTCCTCAGGACCTCGGCTGCGAGGACCATCGATCTCAGCTTCCTGTACGCCACCGGAGCCATGTTCACCGGCGACTCGGCGAAGGTTCCGAAGCCGCAGTCGGGGTTCAGGTAGATCTTGTCGGGATCGAAGTACCTGAGGACCTCACGCGCCCTCGCCACGATGGAGTCGACGCTCTCGACCTCCTCGGTCCTCGGGTTAACGACGCCGAGTCCCAGCTCCCTTATGCCCGATGCCCCCTCGAAGACGCTGAGGCTTCCGGCCCTCTCGGTTGCGAACTCGAGCACGAACTGGTCCACCTTCATCTCCTGGAAGTAGGGGATGAGGGGCTTGTAGTCCCCCCTCAGCAGCGAACCCTCTGACCTCGTCCAGTTCCCTCTGCAGACGTGAACCCCGATCTTGACGCCCGTGATGCCCCTCACGGTCTTGTTGATCAGCTCCGTCGCGAACTCGAGCTCCTCCTTGGGATCAGTCTTCGCCATGATCGCGGCGCACATGAAGGTCTGCTGGCTGACGCCACCGTAGACGACCTCGGTCAGCGTCGGCTCGTCGAGCTGGACGAAGTGCGCTCCAGCCTCTGCCAGCGCTACGATCTCTTCCCTCAGCAGCCTGACGTACTCCATCGCGAGGTCCTCCCTGCTCCAGTACGCCTCCCTCGAAAGCGGCTCCACCCAGCTGGCCCTCGTCAGCATGTAAGGTCCCGGCAAGGGCACCTTGATCCTCCTCTTGGTGTGTTCCTTCAGGAACTGCAGCTCATCGAGCGCTATCGGCCTCCTTTTCCGGATCGGTCCCACGACGACCGGGCTCTTTATGGCGAACGCCGGGACGTCGAGCCTGCTCAGCATCTCCTCGAACCTCTGCCGGTCCTGAACGTAATCCATCAGCTCAGCAACCGACATCAGCCTGATCCCCTCGAGCTTGTCTGCGACGAAGGAGTAGAAGTTGTCCCTCCGCTGCTCTCCGTCGGTCACGACCTCGATCCCCGCGTCCTCCTGGTACTTCACCGCCAGCAATACCGCCTCGTCGGCGACCTCGCTGAACCGCTCGTAGCTTATCTCGCCCCTGTTCTTCCGGCGGAGCTCCTGTAGCAGCCATGAGGGCCTCGGCCAGCTGCCCACTACGGTCGTGGTGAAGGCCTCTTCAGCCACGTGGATGATGGGGTTGCGCCCAGCTAAAAATCGATTCCGGGACTTCAGATCCACCGCCAAACGGAGTAGATCAGGTGGAGGAGGGCCGCCTCGGTATGCATCCTGTTCTCGGCCTGATCGTACATCACCGATCTCGGGCCATCAGCAACGGACGCCTCCACCTCCTCCCCCCTCTTCACAGGCATGCAGTGCATGAACCTCGCATCGGGCGACGCCTTGGACATCAGCTCCTCGGTCACCCTGTACCTGGGGATGAAGGCCCTCAGCCTCTCCTGCGCCTCGGCCTCGAAGCCCATCGAGACGAAGACGTCGGTGTAGACGAAGTCAGCGCCCCTCACCGCCTCAACCGGGTCATCGGTGAACGTGAGCTTGGCACCGGTCTCAGCTGCTACCCTCTCGGCCTTCCGCCTCTCCTCCTCCGGCACCCAGTATCCCACGGGTGAGGCGATGGAGAAGTCCGCGCCGGCCAGAGCGCACGCCTGCATCAGCGAGGTGGCCACGTTGTTCCCGTCGCCGACGAAGGCCACCTTCACGCCCTCGAACCTCCCCTTCAGCTCGTAAACCGTGAGCATGTCTGCAAGAGCCTGACACGGATGGTGCCGGTCGGAGAGCGCGTTGACCACCGGGACGCGCGAGTTCTCGGCCAGCTCGACCAGATCCGTGTGCCTCCTCACCCTGCAGACGAGGCCGTGGACGTAGCGTGAGAGGACCCGGCCGACGTCGTACACGGGTTCGCCGCGGGCAAGCTGGAGCTCGCTCGAAGACAGGTAATCGAAGACGCCCCCGAGCCTCGAGATCGCTGATGTGAAGGATACCCTGGTCCTGGTGGAGGGCTTCTCGAAGAGGAGCGCGATGAACCTTCCCTTCAGGGAGTCCGACGGGTAGCCGAAGCGCTT
>Ga0105163_1001896_pt1 | contig 10433 bp, 9 predicted proteins | sample JNZ110809AmetaG_FD_81531 | JGI IMG/M metagenome (GOLD analysis project Ga0105163, IMG submission 81531) | Hot spring microbial communities from Jinze hot spring, China to study Microbial Dark Matter (Phase II) - JNZ 110809A | ecosystem: Environmental > Aquatic > Thermal springs > Hot (42-90C) >... | reverse complement strand
GGCTTGCGCCTTTCTCCCTCGCGACCCGGTGCAGCTCCTGCCACGACGCGATCATCACCGCTCTGTACACTGTCTCCCACAGCTTGGCGAGCTCGAGAGACTCAGGCCCGGAGGCGCACAGCTTCACCTTGAAGCCCGCCTCCGAAAGGTGCCGCGCAGCCTCCTCTAGGAACTCGGGTGGGAGCGCTGAAACCCACTTAGGCCAGAAGAGCAAGTGCCTCTTGAGGTTCGGGTGCTTCCCCCTGACGGGCGTGTATGCAGTAGGGATGCCGAGCCGCTCATAGAGAGCCCGGGTGGTGCCCGGGGCGATAGACGAGTGCACGATAAGCGCCCTGGGCTGGAGCTCGCCCGTGTAGCGAGCAACAATTTCCACGAACTTTGACGAGTAAGGTATCGCGACGTGAAGGTAGACAACCGGCCTGGGAATCTCCTCCAGCTTATTCAAAGTTCTTGAGGGATCGATATCGTAGCCGAAGACCTCAAACTTCCCCGACTCCTTTAGGATCTCGTAGACAGCTCTGCCGACCTCGCCCAGACCTACTACCAGGACACTGGCTTTCTGCACAGGCTCCCCGGTTGTAGAAGCTGTTTTATGTGTATTCCGGGCCCTGAAGGCGTGGGGCCAGCCCGGTTAAAGCATAGCAGCGAGAAGGAGATTGGTCCCCCGGCCGGGACTTGAACCCGGGGCCCTCCGGTTCACGCCCGGCTGCCGCGGCGTCATGCTGCGCGCTTCGCGCTGTTAGCCGCGGGTCCACGCGGACTACAGCCGGAAGCTCTACCGCTGAGCTACCGGGGGGCTGTAGTTATCCCGCCACGGGCTTTATGTTCTTTACGCTCTCATGCGCCTGACTTTCACGCCGAGCTTCTTCGCGAGCTCTAGAGCTTCGGGAGACAGGCTCGCATCCCCGTACAGCAGCAGGACCGGTTTAGCTTTGAGGAGCTCAGCTTTCCGCGCAACGAGCTCGACCAGCGAGGTTCCGGCGGGTGCTGATCCGCTGTAAACCTCTACGGCTAGCTTTTGCCCCCTGCCTACAGCGAGGACGTGTACCGGGCCGTGCCTAGTGGGGTGGTTGACTCTAACGTGCAGACCCGCTCCCGCGTACTTCGAAGCTGCTTTGCCGAGCAAACCGTACCGCTTCTGCAGGATAGCCTGAAGGTACCTCAGCCTCGCAGTGGTCATCGCGAGGGGTAAAGGCTACTTTTGAAAAATTTTACGCCGGGGTGGGCACAGCTACGCTTATAACTCCTGGTTGAGGCGCTCTTCGGGATGGCGGAGCTGGGGGTAACCGTCAGAAAGGCGGAGAACTTCTCGGAGTGGTACTCGCAGGTGCTGGTGAAAGCGGGGCTCGTGGACTTGCGCTACAACGTGCAGGGCTTCGTGGTGCACAGGCCGTGGCTAATGCGGATCATAAAGATGATTTACAGGTTCTTCGAGGAGGAGCTCGAGAAGACGGGGCACGAGCCCGTCCTTTTCCCGCTCGTTATCCCGGAGGAGAACTTCGAGAAGGAGAAGGAGCACGTCGAGGGGTTTAAGCCGGAGGTTTTCTGGGTGACGGAGGCTGGCGACGAGAAGCTGGAGCGCAGGCTAGCGCTGCGCCCGACCTCTGAGACAGCCTTCTACTACATGTACAGCTTCTGGATCCAGAGCTGGAGGGACTTGCCGCTGAAGCTCTACCAGAGCGTGAGCGTGTACAGGAACGAGAGCAACACCAGGCCCCTGATCCGCGGCAGAGAGTTCCTCTGGATAGAAGCTCACTGCGCCTTCTCGAGCCACGAGGAAGCGCTGAAGCAGGTGCAGGAGGACATGGAGAACTCGAGGAAGGTCATCTGGGAGAGGCTCGGCATCCCGTTCCTCTTCCTCCGGAGGCCTCCCTGGGACAAGTTCGCGGGCGCCGAGGACACGTACGCTGCCGACACGCTGATGCCCGACGGCAGGGTGCTGCAGATCTCCTCTACCCACGACCTGGGGCAAAGGTTCGCGAAAGCGTTCAACATAACCTTCCTCGACAGGGACGGGCAGAGGAAGTACGCGTGGCAGACTTGCTACGGCCCGGGGATCTGGCGCATCGCTGCCGCGCTCATCGCTATACACGGTGACGACAAAGGCCTGGTGCTCCCCTTCTCCGTCGCGCCCATCCAGGTGGTGGTGATCCCGATATACTACAAGGAAGTGGACAGGGACCGCGTCCTGGCGAAAGCCCACCAGGTGAAGGAAGCGCTCACCAGCGCGGGCTTCAGAGCCCACGTGGACGCGCGTGAAGGGTACACGCCGGGGTGGAAGTTCAACGACTGGGAGCTGAAAGGTGTCCCGCTGAGGGCGGAGGTGGGAGCACGGGAGGTTGAGAGAGGCGTGGTGACTCTCTGCAGGAGGGACACCGGCGAGAGGATTGTCGTGAAGGATGAGGAGCTTGTCGAGAAAGTCAGAGAGCTGGAGGCCGCTATTCTCGAGAACCTAAAGTCTCACGCGTTGAAGTTTTTCACGGAAAGCATAGTTGAGGCGAAGAGGAGGGAGGAGGTAGCTCGGCTGCTCGAGGAGGGGAAGATCGTGAAGATGCCGTTCTGCGGGAGGGAAGAGTGCGCTGCCGAGCTTAAAGAGGTGACGAACGGCGGCAAGATCCGGGGCACGGAGATAGGGTTCGTGGAAGGCGATTACGGCAACTGCGCCTGGTGCGGTGGTAAATCCAGGCTAATAGTGTACGTAGCGAAGAGCTACTAGCGGCCTCTCTCCGACCGCGCGCGGCGCGAGCCAGGTAAGCTTTTTAGCAGGGGACCAGCGATATATCTCTAGAGATGTTGAGTTATGATCCGGAGGTGTCTGGAGAAGAGAGGAATGCTCAAGCTGCTCATCCTTCAGTCGCTAGCCGAGAGACCGCTTCACGTCTACGGCATCATCAAATCTCTTGAGAGAGTCATAGGCGCTGCTCCCAGTGCTGGAGCAGTGTACCCGGCGCTCAAGTCCTTGGAGAGAGCCGGGCTGGTAGCTGCGGAAGAATCCGCTGAGAGCGGTAGGAGGGCTAGGCTCTACAAGGTGACACAGCTAGGGCTGAAGCACCTGCAGGAGAGGGAGAAGGAGCTGAAGGAGCTTAACCGCATGATTACGTGCTGGAACAGTTTCCGCCAGATGGGTGGTGAAAGGCTCTTCAGGCTCATAAGGGAGGTTATCGCAGTAGCGCCAAAACTCTCGGAAGATCAGAGAGAAAGACTCAGAGGAGCTATCCTGGACTTCGAGATCAGAGTGCTGAGCATCGTGAAAGAAGTGAAGGGGGCTGGAGGCCAGCTCGGCGGCGATGCCACTTAGCAGGGAAGTAAAGCTAACGCCATGCCCACTTCGCCGCTTTGACGAGCTCGCAGAGCTGAACGTACTCCTCGAACACTCTCCTGTACGTTGCTACCCCCTCTGCAGACGGCTCCAGTATTTCCCCACACCCCTCTACTTCAGAGCCGCGGATGTACGTGTAGAGCCCTTTCAGCGCGGATTCCTCACCTGGACTATAGCACACAGAAGCCTCGAAAACATCCGCGAGGATCTGCCTCCAGGAGCGCAGGGAAGCTGCCCCGCCGCCAACCCTGAGGAGCCGAGCCTTCTTCACGCCGCGCTCCAGCATAGCGCTGTAAATCCATCGCAGCGTGAAAGCTACGCCCTCCAGCATAGCTCTAGCGATATCCGCCCTAGTGATCGCGAGAGACAACCCGTAGATAAGGCCTCTAGCGGCTGAGCTCCGCACCGGGAACCTCTCGCCTCCGGCCAGGAAAGGCAGCACCACCAGCCCTCTAGCGCCAGGGGGAGAGGACGAAATCACCCTGTCGAGCAGGTCTCCGAGAGGCGCCGAAGCCAGCCTAGCGTACTCTACCTCCGCTTGGAGAAAGTTGCTGGCTAACCACTCGAGAACGATACCGCCGTTGTTGACAGCGCCGCCTATAAGCCACCTTCCCTTTCCAGCGTAGTAGACGAAAAACCTCATCCGCTCATCGTCGAATATTGTCTGCTCGCTGAGCGCTCTCACCGCGGCGCTCGTACCCAAGTTGACTGCAAGCTCACCTTCTCTCGTGGCACCCACCCCCAGCTGGTTCGCGGCAGCGTCCGAGACTCCCGGATAGACGGGCGTGCCGCTAGGCAAGCCGAGTTGCTCAGCAGCTTCTCGGGTTACCGGTAAAGGCTCCTCGCCCTCCACTAGCCGGGGAAGACTGCTCTCATCTAAGCCGGCTAGGGAGAGAGCAAGCCCGCTCCAGCGAAGCCTCTTAACGTCGAGGAGCTGAGACCCAGACGCTGTAGGTAGGTCTAGGACGTGCTCTCCAGTCAGCTTGAGCAGCACGTAATCCTTCGCTGAGAGGAGAAAACGATCCCCGCTCTCCACAGCACCGCGCGACTTAAGATAGAGAATCTTGGCTAAGGGGTACACGTGCAAGGGCGGGCACCCTGTCTCGAGGTATAGCTCGTAGCCGACCTTCTCGACCTCTCTCGCGAGAGGCGCTGCTCTTGTATCGAAGTACGTTAAGAGCTTTGTTTTCGGCCTACCGCTCCTGCTCAAGGTTCCGAGCGCGTGCATCTGAGAGGAGAAAGCGACAGCCCCCACTCTGCCGTGAACTTTCGAAGCCAGCTCCTTGATAACGGAGAAAACCGCCTGAGCTATTTCCTCTGGATCCTGTTCCGCAGTTCCGAGAGCAGAGTCTATCTCGAGGCTGATGCGCTTAGAGGCCGATGCTGGAGAGCCTTCAGGAGGAAAGATAGCGCCTTTCACGTTAGTTGTTCCTATGTCGACCGCAAGCAGAACATCATGCACTACGCTTTCACCGCACCTCTGACGAGCCCGACGACCACGTACCTCTGAACCACCATGTACAGTGCTGCGGGCAGAACTCCGGCGAAGATAGCTGTAGCCGCGAGCCCCCCAGGGTCGACTATCTCTCCTCCCCAGAGGAAGAATGTCGCAGCTATGGGCAGGGTGTAGTTCCTCGTGGAGCTTAGGAGGATGAGGGCGAAGAGGAGGTCGTTCCAGGAGAGCGTGAAGGAGAATATGAAGGCTGTAACAAAGCCTGGTACGGCGACGGGGATCGTGACTCTCCAGAGCGCTTGCAGCCTGGTGCAGCCGTCGACGAGAGCTGCCTCCTCGAGGCTGGGCGGGATTCCCATGAAGTAGCTTCTCATCATGAGCGTCGAGTAGGGTAGCGTGTACGCTAAGTGCGCTAAGGCAACGCCGAGCAGAGTGTTGTAAAGGCCAAGGTTCCTCATAATTATGAGGATGGGGACCATGAGGATGAACACCGGGAAGACGTAGGCGAAGAGCACCAGCCAGATGACCACTCTCTTTCCGCGGTAGTTGAACCTGGCTAGGTTGTACCCCGCGAGAGACCCGAGGATGACGCCGATGACCGAGGCTGTTGTCGAAACCACGAGGCTATTCCTGATGTACACGATCATCGGGTCTGGGAGAGCCGCGCGAAGCCCCATGCCGCGGAGGATAGCCTCGAGAGAGGGGTTGAAGAGGCTTAGGTAGTGGTCGAGAGTAATGCGGGAGGGGAGAGGCTTCCAAGCATCCTCGTGTGGGGAGATACTGGTCTTGAAAGCCCAGAACGAGGGGATGATTATCCAAAGTAGCAGAAGCGCCGAGCCCACAGCGATCAGCAACTTCTCTCTGATACTGCGGCGGTCCGCCAAGCTACTCACCCATCATCTTCAGTGTGAAGTAGATCAGAGTGAGGTATATTGGGAGCACTAGGATCGTGTAGGCTGCCGCTAGAGGCATGTTGATCTCCGTCTGGAACGCGATCCTGTAGGTTGCGATAGGGATGGTGAGCGTCGCGTCGACAGGCCCTCCTCCGGTTGTCATATAGATCTGCGTGAACTCGCCCATCGTCCACATCGTGGAGAGGAGAATGACCGTGAGGATCACGGGTTTCAGCATAGGTATAGTCACGTGCCTGAATTTCTGCAGCGGGGATGCCCCGTCGATCTCAGCCGCCTCGTACAGCTCAGTCGGTATCGCCTGCAGACCCGCAAGGTAGCCCATGAAGTAGAAAGGCCAGCCGTGCCAAACGTTAAGGAGGATCACCGAGAACATGGCGTTATCGTAGTTCATCCAGTGAATAGGGCGAAGCCCCAGAAGCATCAGTAGCTGGTTAAACGTTCCGCGGTAGTCGTAGTTAAACCAGAAGAGCACGGCGCAAACAAAGGAGGGGAAAGCCCACGGAAGTATCGAGAACCCCCTCAGAAACCCCCTACCCCAGAACTCCCTGTTGAGCAGTAGAGCTGCTCCGAGGCCTATCAGAGCTTTGGAGAAAACGGAGGCGAAGGTGTACACAGCTGTGTTCAGAACAGTCTTGTAGAACATAGGGGAGTTGATGAGCCTCTCGTAGTTTTTCAAGCCCGCCCAGACGGGCTCACCTCCGATAACTTTCTCGTGAAAGCTTAGCCAAACGTTGTACGCTATAGGCAGTATGAACACTATAACTATCAGGATTACTGTCGGCACTACGTAAAGCCACCTGCTCAAAGCTTCTCGGCGGAGACTCAACATGCACCACCTCTCAACAAACACGCTAAAAGAAAAAAGATGGCTTTCAGATCACCTTCTTTATCCGCCGTAAACCCTCCTAACCTCCTCTCGCAGCTTGGCTGCGTACTCGTCTATTACCTTGTCTGGGTCTTCTCCTTTGATCACTACTCGCTGTATCATCTCGTTCCAGATGAAGCCCTCCCTGAAGGTCTCGCTCGGGCTTGTCCTCTCGCCGAGCGGGAACGCCGCCGTCTCCATGAACTTGATCTTCTCGAGAGCTGCCGCTGGGTCTTCGCCGAAAGCAGGGTACTTGCCGGCCTTCCAATCTTTAGAGATCACCTGCATCTGGCTCTTGAAGATAGGTAGCGCGTAGAGCCCGGAGGCTTCGCAGAAGCCTTTCCTGTAGTCTTCCTTGTCAGCGAACAGGTAGTAAACAAGGTCCTTGGCGAGCTCAGGGTACTTAGTAGCCTTGAAGATAAACACGCTCTCGTCTCCGCAGTCCACCGATACAGGAGCCAGGAAAAGCTTCGTCTTCGCGGCAAGCGCGGGATTCTGCGTCATAAGGGCATACCAGATGCTCGCAGGGTTCATAGTCATCGCGATCTTACCCTGCAGGTAGGCGTTGTTGTTAGACGCGTCAACCCACTGGTCGCTGTCGGGCGGTGTGAGGCCTTCAAGCCAGATCCTCCTCTCGATCTCGAAGGCTTTCTTGAGCGCAGAGCGGTAAGGCTCCTTATCCATGATCACCCCGGCCACAGAGCGGCTGGAGAGCATACCGCCGCCGTAGCCACCCCAGAAGTGAAGGAACGTCCACCAAGTGTCGTAGCCGTTGAGCCCCAGCGGGAGACCGATGCCGTAAACTCCAGGCTCGATCTGGTTCAGCCTCTTAGCAGCTGTATAGAAGTCGTCGAGGCTTTTAAGCGGGAAGAGGTCCTGGGCGCCTGCTTTCTCGACTATATCCCAGCGGACGTGGAGCCACGTGGCTTCGAACATCGTGGGGATGCAGTAGTAGTGTTCGCCGAACTGGCATATCTTCAGCTTGATCTCATAGATATCGGATTTGTTCAGCTTCTCGATCACATCGTCGATGGGGACGAGGAGACCTTTCTCGGCAAAGATGGCAACGGGGTGGCCGTTGATGACTAGGTCAGGCGGGTTGCCGGCCTCAACCGCTGCAATGAGCTTCTTGCCGATGTCGGCGACTGCCAGCCACGTGATCTCGACATCAACGTTGTTCTTAGCCGCCCACTCCCGAACCTTCTTCTCAACCCAGTACATCTGGGGAGGCGTGAAGGTAGCCCTACCCCATATGACCAGCTTGGGTTTAGCTGCAGGAGTCGTAGGTGTAGTAGGCGTGGTTGGTGTTGTCGGCGGAGCAGCGGGAGGCTGGGTTAGGTACCAAGTCGCAAACCCCACAAGCGCTATGACAACAATGGCTATGACGATAGCCAGAGGGGTCGATATCTTCTTGCTCATCAAGGATAAGAACCTCCAGCTGTTAATAAAGCTGGTTCCTAACAAAGTTAGGTTGAGTTTTCAGCGCTTAAGAAAAGGCTCTAGCTCTTGAGCGATCTTCACAGCCGCCTCTCCGCTAATAGGAAGGAATGGTTTCCGCGGCAGGCCAGCCCTTACGCCTCTCACCTCGAGCAGCAGATATGTGAGAACAATGGGAGATCCGAGCTTGTGGAGCCTCCTCCTCACATTGTTCACGCGAAACTGGAGCGCTCTCGCTTTCTCTAGGTCTCCGCTTTCGAGGGCTTTGAAGAGCTCGTAAACGAGCTCGGGCAGGTAGTTGGACATCCCGGGTATGAAGGCCCTGGCCCCTAAGACAAAGGTGGGAAGCATGAGCGCCTCTGTGCCCACGACGATGTCGAAACCTTCACCAGCTGCGAGCTTAAAGTCGATATACGTGAGCACGTCAAAGCTGCTATCTTTAACACCAGCAACACCCGCCTGCTTCAGCTTTGCCGCTAACTCGGGCGTGATAGGGTATCCCACGCGCTGAGGATTGTTGTATGCGTAGACAGGAATGCTCACCGAGCCCGCTAGCTCCTCGAAGAACTTGACCACTGCCTCCTCAGAGTGCTTGTAGTAGTAGGGTGGCACGCTAGCCACCGCGTACGCCCCCACGTCTTGAGCGTGGCGGGCAAGCTCCACCGCTGTGTAGGTGTCCGGTGCACCCACGTGGACCAGCACTTTGTGGCCTTCCTTCGCGTACTCGATGACTTTTTCGGCTACTAGTTTCCTCTGGCTCGGCCTCATAAGCGGTCCCTGCCCGTAAGTACCGCAGATGTAGTAGCCGTGAACCCATGGGTTGAGGAACTCGACGACTCTTGCCAACGACTCTAAGTCGACTTGCCCGTCCGCGGTAAACGGGGTAATTAGAGGCGGGTAGATTCCGTAGAGGGGTTCTACCTTCACGTGCTTTTAGCCTGAAGACCTTTCTTAACTATATTTCACCGAAAAAGTTAGGTACCTCTTCAAGTGTTACGCAACGTTTATACTTGCGTAGCGGAGAACTAAGAGGAGTGATGCCCGCTAAGGTGTACAGGATCATCATGAAGCCTTCGACAAGCATCCTCGCCGAGGTCAGCAAGCTACCCGGCACCAGCATTCAGGTGCACAGCGTGATTCGAGCGAGAGACAAAGCGCACACGCTAGTCAAGATCGGTTTGCTCGACTCGCGCAAGATATTCCCGAAGATTGTGGAGACACTTTCTAGGAGGAGAGAGGTGCTCGACTACAGAATCCTCGAGAAGAAGAGCTCGTCGTGCACTATCCTCCTGACTAAGAGCATGTGTGACTTCTACGAGTACACCATCGCGTCGGAGAGACACACCTTCTTCCCCTACGTGATCTCCGGGGGCCTCAGGAGGTTTTACCTCATGACTTCCGAAAGCTACGAAGATCTCGAAAAAGCACTGTCGCGCTACGGTGTCATCATCAGCCTGGAGAAGGCAACCTTCCAGGAAGCCCTCAGGGAGACGTCTCAGCTTCTAAGCGTGGAGCTCGTGCGAGATTCTCTCACACCGCCGCAGAGAAAAGCTCTCAGCGAGGCTCTCAGAAGAGGTTTCTTTGAGTGGCCGAGGAGGGTCTCGCTCGAGGAGCTCTCCAGAGAGCTGGGAATCTCGAAAGTAACGCTGAGCGAGCACCTCCGCCGGGGCGAGCGCAAGCTTCTTGAAAGCATCCTAGGCAACGGGTCTCAGTGAACGCGGGATGCCCGTCCTGGCAGTGGACATCGGTACAAGCACGATTAAGGCTGCAGTAGTTGACTTCGACAGAGGCATACTTGCGTCCGCCTCTGAGGAAATCCCTCTAACTAGACCGGAGCCGGGAGCGGCGGAGCACGATCCACAGCTCCTCCTGAATAAGTTCAAGAGCGTAGTCTCCAAGGTGGCGGTAGAGGAAGTTGAAGCACTAGCTCTTTCAGGGTACCTCTTCGGCCTTGTGCCGCTGGGTAAAGGCGGGACGCCGCTTTCCGGCGTAATTACCTGGCTGGACAGGCGGCCGGCTGAAGCGGTCAGCCGCATACTCGAGAGGGTCAGCCCGCGCGAGCTTTACGAGAAGACGGGATGCCCCCCGCTCGGGATCTACCAGCTCGCTAAGATTGTCTGGTTGAGGGAGAGGAAGGAGAAGACGTACCGGGAAGCTGAAGCATTCCTAGACGCTAAGGGGTTTATCGTCTACAACCTGCTGGGCGAGAAGTTGATGGACCGCAGCTCAGCTTCAGGGTCGCAGCTCCTCAACATCCGGAAGCTAGAGTGGGAGTACGAGCTGCTTGAAGAGTTAGGAGTAGACGCCGAGAAGCTCCCGGAGCTAGAAGACAGTGTGAAGGTCGTCGGGGAGATCCCAGCTGACAGGGCAAGAGAGCTGGGGTTGCGATCCAGCACACCCCTCGTCCTCGGGGTGTTTGACGGCGCTGCGGTCTCCGTGGGGGAG
>Ga0105163_1001885_pt1 | contig 10463 bp, 9 predicted proteins | sample JNZ110809AmetaG_FD_81531 | JGI IMG/M metagenome (GOLD analysis project Ga0105163, IMG submission 81531) | Hot spring microbial communities from Jinze hot spring, China to study Microbial Dark Matter (Phase II) - JNZ 110809A | ecosystem: Environmental > Aquatic > Thermal springs > Hot (42-90C) >... | reverse complement strand
TAAAATCTTAAGGAGAAACTCTGTGAGGACTCCAAAACTAGGGGTATTGGAGCCCCGGGCGGGCATATAAACTTAACTTCGGTTCCCCAGTTTTGAGTAAAATTTCTGATCTATGATCTAAAGCGGTGTAGTTAGTTACTGGCATTAAGCATATATTCATGGGAAGGTGTCTTCACCTTCGTGTTTAGGCCACCTTTAGTTAAGGAAGCAATAGCAAGCGGTGTTGTTAACAAGCCTTAAGTTGCTAGTCCCATCATCGGATCTAGGATAAATTTATGTTCCTGTCTGACAACCTTAAGACAGAATCTACTTTTTTGTTGTTTAGGGTGCTTAAGAAGTTCTAGACTTTCAAGCTTTTTGGAGACAGGAAGTGCACCTTTGGGTAACAAAAGAGATGTTTGACCTACTCTTATAGATTAAGAGCCTAATCAGAATGGGGATTTACTATCTCTATAATTTAATTCTTTTTTAATTTTTTTCTGTAAGATCTGGACCGTCCCAAAGCCGTTAGCCCTGCTCGCTCCTACACCAAGCGTTCTTGCCACCATTAGTATCCTCGCCAATGTTTCCATCCTTTCTTGATCAGAACATAAGACGATGTACTTTGCCCTAAAGTGTAACGCGGGCTCCCTCCTTCCGTCGTATAGGACATGCATCACCTTTGCCAGCGACGAGTAGTGTTCTACGAAAGAAGTCTCTAACAATTTAACAGCTTTGTATACGAGGTCCTCTGTAACAGTATATGTTTGTTGCGAGATTAAATACGGAACCCATAAAAGTATAGCAGGAGTTATCGTAAATCTTCTTACCTGCTGGGTTGCCACGTATGGTGTTGGTAGAAGGGCTGGACTGATAGACTTAATAATTACATATTTACCTAAGGCCATGTTGGGGCTTTCTACTGCAACATCTTCAATCGTATACTCAATGACCGTGTTTTCAAACTTAAGCCTCGTTCTAATGCCCTGGACCTTATTAAACTTGCTAAATATACGTGAAACGTTATCGGAAGTCGAACCAACCTCAAACGTGTAATTACCGGAAAGTAAGAGCGGTCTCAGCTCGTAAACGATTTTTCCATTTATACGCTTAGCCTCAAAGAATGGCGTGGTTACAGAACCGTCTTTGATGAGTGGGCTTACCCTAATAATCTTAAAGAATCCTTTAACTGGTCTGAATACTGTTTGTAGCTCGGGGACCTCGGTTAGTAGGATCGCTTTTGTTACCTTACCTGTATAATTATAAATAAAGTCTGTTGATGAAGCGGTAACTTTTACCTTAAGAATCTCAAAACCAGAATCGCTCATACGTCCCCAACCTCTAGTAGCATAGCTAAAGCTTCACCTATAAATGCTAAACTATAGCTGTCCGTCCAAACCTTTCGACGAGTCCATGGTTAATCAATGAAGAAAGCGTCTTGTAAAAGTCCATTTTTGAGATCTTAATCGTCTTAGACAATTCGTTTATACCCACAATTTTCCATTCAGCAAGAAAAAGCAAAGTATTTTTGAAGCGGACCAGATCTACCATCGAGATAGACATATCCATACTACGGTATATTCATGCAGGATTTTGATTAAAAGTACGCTAGGCATCCCAGACCCGTAAACCATTTCCATATACGCCTCGCCTAGTCTTAGCTTGTCAAGTAAACGTATTAAGCCGGCGAATCCGCGCCCATCAGGCTTAATACGATGTTCATAAAATCCTGCGCTAATACCGTTACACATAACCCTTAAAATTTATTGTTATCTAAATAGACACCAGACGCCAATAACAGCAGATCATGACTGGTATGTATTAAAAACCCTTCGCGATTTCTGTTGTCACCCCCAAAAGAAATAACTGTTAATCATCTTGTCATGTTGATATTGACATTTTTCTTTTTAGTTTGGACAAAAGATTTTAATTTTTCTATTGTACTACATTAACTAACAATGGTTAGGAAAGAACTATATAAAGCCGCCTACCAGGTTTTTCATCCTTTTGTCGGCCTGGTCAGCTGGAAAAAGCGTGGCGTTGTGTCAGCCTTTCAGCACTCTTTGAACACTGCAGCAATTGCCGGCGGTATTACCGGCATATTGACTGATGACCAGGATATTGTGGATGTGGCTACGTATTGCGGGCTTTTGCATGATGTATACCAAAAAGCTGAAGCTACAGATAAGTCGTTAACAAAGGATAAATTCAAAGAAGTTATTTTCCACACATTAGAGAACATAGGTCTTGAAAAAAATCTAAAAAGTAAGGTACTCGATGGGTGTCAATATAATGTGGCTGAAAACCCTGGAATATGGTTGGACAAGTACAGCATAGCTGCAAAAAGTGTTTGGCTTGCAGACTTCATAACCAGCGCTGAAAGTGCTTTTGATATTATTGTAAAGATGCGTGATGAGATGATTAAAGAGAAAATTAAGGAAATTCGTGACCGCTTAAAGTTGTATGTTGTATCAATGTTTGTCCCACAAGTGATGCTTCGTTCACTAATTTACCAAATGATTATAGAACATGTCCAAAAACAGTTAAGGGAAACCGGTCTGGATAAAACTCATGCCCTCTTTATCTTAACCAGAAACGGCCTCCTCATGATTTTGAGAAATGAGTTGAACATAACATGGCCAATAGAGATCGATTACATGAAATTAAAGAAAAGAATTGGTGCAACCTCTGACGAAATCTCTGATGTTATCAGAAAGGGAAGCAAAACGGAGCCTAAAAAGTGGATCGACATTGGCAAGTTTACAGTAGACTCGAACAAGACTATAAAGTTAGACAGTTCCATTGAGTCTTCCTTATTTGGTGTAAAGTTGCTTAGCATTGATTATGAAAACGGAGAGAACAGCTGCATAATATGTGGGTCCCGTGTTGCTGATCCAATCCGTCCAACAATATACGGGCGACTAAAATATAACGAGGCATCCACAGAAAGATGGTCTCCCAGATACCCTGGATGCATAAACATGAACGTTCTTCTCCAAAATTGGGAAAGGAATAAGATCTTCATTTGTCCGCTTTGCGTCCTTGAAGCACTCACTCAACGGAAGGTAGTTATAGGATATGAGCAGAAGTTTAGGAGCGTTGATTATATAATTCAACTTTTTTTCGCTAAACCAACGCACTACGAAGTTGCGCACGATTTATCTGCTTTAGCCCACAGAATTATAGTAGCAATCGATGGAAAAGAAAAACCTATAGAAACAGAGGAGCTTATTCAAAGACCTTGGAGCATTGTGGAGAGAGTAGGAACGGACGAAAAAAGCATGATATTGCTTGACTTTACATGGGCATTACACCTTACACCTATAAGTGGTAGTAAAAAGGAACTTGAAGATTTTGCAGAAATCTTACCCGATCTATCTAAAGCCATAATTTCAACAGGAATCTATCCTGCTAAATTTTCACACATCCCAGATCCGACGGTTGAAAGAAGAGTTATAATGCCAGTCCATCCTTTATACAATTATGACGTAAACGATGATAGGTATGGCCGCCTCATCCCGCTAACGTTATTTATGATGACTTTGCTCCATAAGTTGGATGGTAGTATAATACGTAAAGAGAGGATCAGATCTACACTAAAATATCTGGACTATCCCTTCTGGATTGTTGAGGACCTTTTAATGAAGCATAGTGTTGGAAGGGAAGTATTGCATGCCTATGACATGTATATCAAAGACCCGTATAGATTCACATTCGAGTAAAAGATTAAAGGTGACCTTTTCATACATTTATCAATGTGATATAAGGAGTAAGTGTATGAAATATGGAAAGGGTTGTAGATGAGAAGGTAAAAAAAGTGTTAGAAGCTATTGATGTAGAGAATGTTGATAACCTAACACGATCTAAATGCATAAGAGCCTTGGGAAGACTCTTAGCAGTAAAGGTGCGCGGAGCAAAACCATCTACATATGAGGTTACGAAAGAAGTTAGAAGGGCCCTTAGATTGCTGTTAAGGAGCCCACTCGGAAAAAATGTCGAAAATGTTATTGAATCAGCAATATTTATGGATGCGCCGTTTGATAGTCCGACCTTAAACGCGACATATAGGTTATTACTAGAACGTTTGCTAACAGCAACTCTCGATGAAATTAAGGAGCTGACACCGATGTGGAGGATTAGGTTATTAAACCTAATGATAGAGAACATTTACAACGTAACAACGACTGAGGGCAGAAGTTATATAGGTAAAATCTTGGAGACTTTGAAGGAGAGTGATGTTGGTTGAAGAGTCTAATGAACAATGTAAAAAAATTCCTTGAAGCAAACTGCGAATTCCTTAGAGACCAAAATGAACCTAATAGAATCTTTACAAAGGGCTATAAAATAGAGGGAATTTATTTATTGATATCCAAAGGTATTCCGCTATTTAGGACCGAAGGTGTTGGGGATATAACGCTTTTTACCATAAAAGGTGATAGAGTAGAGTATTTGCTTCCTGCAATACTGCCAGAAAAAATACAAGCAAAAATAAGGAGACGGATGCTTGAAATCTTGAGAGGAAGTTTCACAGACGACCTAAAACGATTGATGAAAGAAAAGTACGAAAAGCTGCACTACAAGAAGATCGGAGATAATGGTTCATGGAACTGTTATATTGCTCCTCCGTTAAGTGAAGGCGGAACCGATATAGGCATGTGCGGTTTTTGTCCAGCATGTACAATACTTGGATCGATGATAACTGATAACGAACTCGAAGATGCAAAGACGTCTTATGGATTAAAAAGCAGGGTACATCATGACATAGCTTTCGCAACCACTGCATATGAAAAGGCTGTTAGTGAGATGACCCACAACAAGGTTGGTGACGGTGTAAGCTATACAGGCATGGCACTTTTTGAAGAACAACACGTCTTACCTGGAGTGTGCTTCATTGGTAAAGTCGTGCTTAATGATGTAACGATGATGGAAGCAAAGCTCGTGCTAAGCTCCCTAACGACGATAACTAGGATGGGTGCTGGAGAGACTAAGTTCGGTTCGGTCCAAACGATCTTGCTCGGCCTAAAGGCAGGGAAATATGAAACCATAAGTTCTTATGATGTTGTCAGAAAAGTACTTGATCAGAGCAAAGGAGAACTCATACCTCCAGAAGATGTTCTAACACATGTCTTGAGGTACATAAAGGAGAAAGGTTTCACACCGTTACTCGAAGATTCAAACATAAACATAGGTGATGCTGATTTAACAGTTGAGATGAGTAATGACGAAATAAAGACTCTTTGGGATAAGGACAACTATTTTTACGCTGAACAAGTAGTAAAATACATAGAAAGAACGAAGAAAGCCGGTGGTAAAGAAGGAAGTCGTGAAAGAAAGGCAAAAGAAGGCGAAGAAGAGTGAAGGAAGAAGCCTATGAAGTTGAGGACTTGAACTATTATATAGTCACCTTAGAACTTCATGGTATGTCATTATTTTCCAGTCAAAGCCATCCATATCCAACGGGTTTTGTTCAAACACAACTTCCAGTAATACATAACTATCCGTTGCTTTTAGCAGCAAAGGGTCAGGCATGTGAAGAATCGTACGTAGTGGGTTATAACATGTTAAAGAAGGCAGATAATCCAGCCAACACATTTGATGATGTTGGAATTTACGCATATCCAGCAATTGTCGAAAGAGCGTATTACAAGAAGATATTGATGAGCATGTCTGAAACCGAATATGTTGTTTATAAGCCAAGGACGAGAACCTGCGTGCCGTTGATGGTTCATCACAACATGCTTGCTCCTGGCTCTCTAGCAAAGACCGTTATAATATCCAGAGATGAAATTTCAAGAGAACTTTACCTTAGACTTGGTGTTAAAAGGTTTGGTATATGGAAGGCAACACTCAAGGAAGCAAGTGTAGAGATAAAAAATGGTGTTGTTGACATAGAGTTTCCATTCAACGTATCGGACGTCAAAAATGTGATTGAGTATGCGTTGATAATGAAGCATTATGCTGGTGATATAGCAATATCTGGGAGGGCGAGTAAAGCATTTGTGCTTAGGTCAGGAACAGATTCTCTTATAATTCCAATTCCCCTCTTTATTTCTTAGCATGATACAATATGGTCCTCGAGTGTATTGAGGTTACACTAAAATCAGTTTACATGGAGCAGGCAAATGAATTTCTTGGTAAGGCTAGACTTAGGAGTTTTCAAAAAGAGATTGCCGACATTCAGGATGGAGCAATCGTTCTTACTGCACCCACAGGTTCTGGTAAAACCGTCACCCTACTGACTGATGTTAGTAGGATGGTTTCAGTAGGTTTTTACCCAAACAATGAGCTTTTGCTCAGCCAAATAGCTGGCTTACACAATTTCATAACTAGCTATTTAGGAATGAAGTCTATCGAAAGTCCCCTCTTAGATTACGCTATAAAACCCGAGGAGATGATGAACACGAGTTATGCTCCGTATAACCTTTACAGCGGAGATTGTGTAGAGATTTTTGGGCGACGTGTAAAAAGGCTTTGGATTCTTGGCTTAAGCGGTAGAATAATCAAAAGATTTGGTGAGGGGGGCAAGCTCGATACTTTGAAGGAGACTGTTGAAAGACTTGTGAGACTTGAGGATGCTTATGGAGTCGTCGTGGCGACACCAGATACGTACTTTTTGCTGTCACTCTATGCCTACAGAGATTTTTGTGCCGTAAGCAGATTGATATCAACAATACTTAGCATGCCGCCCAATGTTGATGTCAAATATATAGACGATGTTCTTAGGATGGGTGGTTTAGCTCCTAGAGAGAAATTGACTGAGATAATTAGCGTCTTTATTCCGATAAAGAATGCAACAATTTTTATCGATGAGTATCACTTATATGACCTCTATGATATCTACTCATTCAAGGTCTTGTTATATCTCTTAAAAGAAGTACATGCATGGGATGGTAGACTTATATTCTCTTCAGCCACACCAAACATCAAATTAGCTAAGATTATTGCTGATGAAGCTGACTTGCAGCTTAAGGAGTTAAACGCGATAGAAAGGGTTAGAGAGAAAGGTGATATGGATGCCCTCGTAAGAGGAGAAATAGAGTTGACCTTTTTTGGTGTAGATACTGAGAGAAAGTCTAGAATAGGGAAAGCGTACGGAGCGAGTGAAAAAGCAATCGACCTTCTGAGGGAAAGAAAATTCGAAAAATTCATCGAGTCGTACAAAGGCGGTATTGGAAGAGGAATGATTATTCTTGAAAAGGTTTCTCACGCAGACGTGTTCGCAGAAGGACTGTACAGGATTTATGGTGTTAAACCAGTTTGTCTCTTCTCGACGGCACCGTCAACTTTCCCAACAATGGTTTCAGAGTCAGCTCGAGATGAAGGGGGGCTCCTCATAGTTGGGACGGGTGCGAGGATAGGACAAGGTGTCGAGTTTAGGAATATAACTTTTGGGATTGTAGCGCGAGCGATAGCGTATGACTATCTACAATCATTAAGCAGAATAGGTAGAAGATATCCTGGGAGGAGCACTATACTAACACCTGTTGATATAAGCCAAATGGACAAATTGAGGAAAGAGATTGATACAATGATGACTTACGGAGATTTGGTAAGATGGATTGAGGAGACTAAAGTTTTCTTACATAGTAAGGTAGAAGAACCGGGCGTGTACAAGAACTTCGTCAGTATACGTGAATGTCTCCTAAAGTTATTAGGCATAAGCCTCTTTTACAGACACACTGGAACATGGACCGATGAGATAAGGAAAGTATCAGATATTGCTCGTAACTTAGAGCTGTGTGTTCTATCACCACCTGATGAAATCTACGGGATAACGATGTTCAGATCTACAGGTCCGGAGGTAAAGTTCTACAGGGATAAGGACGATGGTGTTGAAAGGAGCGACAACCTCGGCACAATAATCAGAAACTATGTTGTGGATATAGATGCTAACGGTAAATTGGTACTCGTAAAAAGCGGACGGAGCGAACTATTAGTGAAGTGTGGCGAAAGGGGGCTTAACATGTTAAAGAGGATGGGACAAAATCGATTAAAACCTGTACTAGTCAGTTGGAGTTTTCTTCAGGATGTACTTAAATGTGAGATAGTTGATTCGCATAAGCTTGACACGGCAGGTTTTGAAGGTCAACTCTTCATGGTCGTCGATACGAATGATAGTGAGATAGCCGAGTTTCTTGCGGCGACCGGTCGTGGCTTAAGGGTTGATACGGGTATGGAAAAGAAAACGCTTGTGTTGATCTTTGTATAAGTGGTGACAAAATGTATGTCATCGTTGCCTTCGACATTTCGGAAGAAAGCAATAGAGAAGTTGTACGTAGATACCTCAGGTCTCTCGGTTTATCGATGGTTAACAGAAGCGTCTATGCAGGAGTTGGAGGACAAAGTATCGCAGAGAAAATTTCAGAGAAAGTTAGAGAGATCGTTGGAGAACGTGATCACGTTTTTATTATTCTTGTACAGGAATCAGAATATTTACGGGCGATTGTATGTACCAAGGAGTATTGTAGGAGGGTCGAGGACGAGAAGTTCGAGGTCATCTGAACCAAAGATATTCGCGACAATGTTGTCATGGATGGCCAAGTGTCCTATCGCAAGAAACATAGTGCTAACGAGTGGAGGAGGTATGTCTTACACAACTCCAATATTCGTGAGCAAGTTAGCTAATAAACATGATGACCTAAAAAACATCGCAGTGGATGCATTTGAAGAAGTCTTAAAAAGTTATCCGACCACAGACGTTATGTATATGGAGCTCGCACCAGAGGAGACCACGGTTATAATTAATGCCGATTCTACGAATAAGTATGTTGTTAGCGGTCGACCAGACGTTCTTATGTGGATTACTGGTGAGAGCCTAGAGCAACGCCATTTAGTGCTTGCATGTGAGCTAACCCTAATGTCGGCAATAAGACACTTGATCTATGGTGAGATGACCTTCTACATCACGTCTTTATACATTAATTATGGGTTTGAGGTAGCGGGCCTCCTCATCAATCCGAAATATATCTACTTAATTCTCCCAAAGATACCGACAGACCGTGCAAAGCTTAAGGAGTATTTTAAGAAAGAGGGGGTGCCGATACTTCTGCTAAAATTATTCAGACAGATTGATGAGGAGCGTGCAACGAAGTATGCTGAGGAATTAAGAAGCAAAAAACCATGGATCTGCACTCTGTGCGATCTTAGGAACTTATGCCCAATTAGTGGTGAGATATGAAGGTAATATTCGTCAAGAATGCAGAGAGAATATCAAGAAAGAGCAGGTCCGGAATACTTGTACATTTTGGCGAAAATAAGTATAAGGAGATCAACATTAGAGATATCGAGGCTCTGTTTATCCTAGGTTCGAAGGTTCTTATAGAGTCATGCGCAATCTCACTCCTTTCATCGTTTAACATCCCAGTAGCGATAATCTCTAAGCTTGGCGTTTCATTGCTGTCCACCCACATGTTAACATACTATAATGATGTTAGACGTGCGCAATATGCCATGAACGATGAAGAACGTCAAAAGATAATGCTCGAAATACTGCTTGCGAAATTTAGAGGCTTCTCCAACATCATTAAGTATTATGGTAAAGACGAACCTGACATACACTATACGGAAGATCTGGAAAAGGGCAATATTTCGCTACTGTTGTGGGAGGCGCTTAATAGCAAAGCCTATTGGGAGAAAGTGTTAGGGATTTTGCCGGGTGACATTCTTGATACTTTAAAGGCCAGATATGGTTTCGAGGGTAGGAAGCCTAGGGCTAAAGATCCGTTCAACAAGAGCATATCCTTACTATATGCTCTGCTTTATGCTATGTCGTTACGTGCGCTTGTAGCTAGCGGCTTAGACCCAACTGAGGGGCTGCATCATAAGACTAGATACTCAACACCTTTGGTCTTCGACTACGTTGAAATGTATAAGCCGATAGCGGTACATGCTGTCTTGAAAACGTTTAAAAGCAAAAGCGAGAAGATAAACATCAACAAGGATGGTAACCTGACGAAGGACTCGATAGAGATCTTAGCGAAAGAATTCTTCTTGATAATGCGGGCACGGATAAGGAATACACGAATGACACCTTATAGGGCCGTTTATATTAACACCTATAGGCTTGCGCGGAGGATAAGGGGTGATGAGAAGGTAAGGTACACCTTCACGTACAACCCAAAGAAGCTCATCCTACACGACTTTTAGTTTCTTGTTGCTTAGAGGACAAGAATTTTTAAACTTTTCGGAGAAAGAAGTTATAAAGAAAATCAGGGAGAAGCAAGAATTTCACCCAGGAAGCTTAAGTTATCAGAGAGAAGTTTTATATACGAAAATCTTCAAAAATAGAGCCGAAACTAAAAGAAAAATAGGCGAATAAAAGTATAACCAGTTGAGAGTGTCGCTCTAAATAACAAAGAACTAAAAGCCTTCTGCCAAAGCAGTAAACGTAGGATACACAAGCTCTAAATAACAAAGAACTAAAAGCAGAAAGACATACATGCCATTGACGGAGTTGTCTCTAAATAACAAAGAACTAAAAGATT
>Ga0105163_1001884_pt1 | contig 10464 bp, 11 predicted proteins | sample JNZ110809AmetaG_FD_81531 | JGI IMG/M metagenome (GOLD analysis project Ga0105163, IMG submission 81531) | Hot spring microbial communities from Jinze hot spring, China to study Microbial Dark Matter (Phase II) - JNZ 110809A | ecosystem: Environmental > Aquatic > Thermal springs > Hot (42-90C) >... | reverse complement strand
TCTGAACTTCATCATGGAGGTGGCCGAGAAGGGCTATGTGCTGGATGTGAAAATGCCCAATTTCGGGATCAAGGGTGGAAAGCTCTACTATCTGGATGAGATGGGACTGGGAAATGGGGTGTTCCCCCCCGATCTCCTTGAGCACCTGCTTTCTTTTTTCAGGTTTCCTAGGACTACTCGAGCATGATGGCCGCCGCTTCCTCTATCCTGGAAACCTCCAACACCTGAAGATCCCATCCACGCTCCCGCAGATAGGTGTCCAGATTCACGAGCTTTGGGCGGTAAGTGACCCAGCGCCATCCGGGGAAGAGCTCATAGGTCACTTTTTCGTAGATGGTCACCTTGTTCTGACCCTTGGGCACGAGGAAGTGCGTGGCACCCTCCTTGGCCGCTGCCAATGCCTTGTGGGGAATTCCTCCCACCTGTCCTATCCTTCCGTCTTCTTCAACGGTCCCCGTGATTACGTAGCCCTCCTTTATCCTGCGGTTCTCCAGGAGGGACAGGAGGGCTATGGTGGTGGCTGCTCCAGCGCTTGGGCCGTCGATGGCTTCCACCCTCACCTCCTTTCCCGGCCCCGCCACCAGGAAGTAAATGTCGAATCCCTTCAGTCCCACCCCATCCTCGTCGAGGGGATAACCGGCCATGTTTCCCGCCACCCTTACGGCCTTTCTGTCGGAATCCTGGAAGTCGAAGCCCACCAGCATGGGGTCCACGCTCACATACACATACCCTTCCCCCGACTTGATCTTGACGGCTAAGGTGCACACCACTCCAGTGGGATTTTCCCCGGAGCTTACGGCCACGATGGGGATGGTGCAACCGGCATTTTCTAGCCATCCTTGCAGGTTCACCGTACCGCCATGCTGGACGGGGTGTGGAAGGTGGAGGAGGAGATGGTAGCCCAGGAGACCGCAGAGTAGACCCAGCAGGAAGGAGGCTGCGAGCCTTGGAAGGGGGTTGGGTTTGCGCGGCATCCTCTCTTTCAACTCCGAAAGCAGGTTTTATAGGTGGGAGGTATTTATCCAGAATCGGGTTAGACGTCTTTCAGGTAATGGCTTTTTTATCCTTTGAGTCGGGGATCACCAATGGGCCAAAAAGGCTTGTAGGTCTATCATCTTCCTCAATGTTGGAGAAATCCTACCTTTACAATCGAGGAAACCGTCAGAGATGTGATGGTAGAGTTGTATCTTTTTTAAGATGAACAAACTGAAGGCGAGGAGATATAAATTTTGAAACAAACAAATATCCCGCGAGTGAGTACATACATCCCGCCACCGCATCGGCCAGATAGTGCTCTCCGAGGTATAAGGTTGAAAATACTACTAAAATGAAAAAAAGAGCCCATCCGAATCTCCATTTTCTCCCTTTGTAGAAACGTAGAAACAGTAGTACGGTAAGAGTGTCGGCCACGTGAAGACTGGGGAATGCACCATAAGGAAAGGGGTTAAAGGTTTCGGTGAATGGTAGCAGGGTGAGCCTTGGGCTGCGAACTTCCTCGTATGCGATTCTCGGGGGCGCTACAGGATATACTGCCCAGGTGAGCAGAGCTAGCGAGTGAACGACCGTTAGGACTGCCAAATACTGTGCAAACCGATCCACATTACCTTTCCATAACATGTATCCTGCGGCGAATAACAAAACTAGGCTGTAACCAAAGGCGTAAATTAGCACTGTGAGCAGGTCCACAACAGGGTTCGAAAAAATGTTGTTGAATGAATAACACCTCCGTTGCTTTGAATTCAGTTACCGACGAAGGTTCTGGGAGGAGCCGGGACGAAAGTTCGAATATAACCACAAAGAGAGCCAGTAGTAACCCCAACTTGATTTCATCTCTCATGCCCTAGCCTCCAAGTATACGTGATGTTGGCGAGATAGTTCCAAGCCGTCACGACACCTATGGCTATGGTGGCTGAAAGCAAATAGTGTAACCCGCCTACTTCAGTTAAAAAAGCGAGGATGGCTAGGTTGATGACCAGGCTACGAGCGAGATCAGATTGAATTTCAACATCCTTGTGAAGAAGGATTGCCTAGATCTTTTTCCCCCATAGTTGCCAAAGGTCCAGAATTCGTTTAGGAGGAAGTTGGAGATGATTGAGACCTCCACGCTGATGGCGGACGAGTAAAGATAAAAAAGACCAAAAATTTCGGTTAGACACTAAAGTAGGCCGAGATTAACACCAACGCCACTCAAGCCTACTAGACAGAACTTGGCGAATATCTTCGAGAGGAATTAACGGACAATTTTTTCATCCAATTTTTTTGTTTGCCTTCTTTTATTTTATGCCTAATCCATTTTTGGCGATGCCAGAACTAAAAAAAGTAAAAAGTTGAAGGAATAAAGTGATTGGGGATTTGGTGAAAAAATGAAAGCAAGCGTGATTCTTCCCACTTATAATGAAAGAGAGAATCTTCCCCTTCTTCTCGCAAGAATAGAGGAAGTGTTCAGAAAAAGTAAAATCCTTGGGGAAGTAATAGTCGTGGACGATAACTCTCCGGACGGTACGGGCAAGTTGGCGGAAGAACTAAAGAAGAAATACCCCTTTTTGAAGGTTATCCACAGAAGGGAAAAGAGGGGCTTGGGTTCTGCCTACCTCGAAGGATACAGAGCCTCAAAGGGGGAAATCATCATCACGATGGACGCCGACCTTTCTCACGATCCGTCCTATCTACCTGAGCTCATCAAGGCTGTCAAAAAGCATGATCTCGTGATAGGTTCCCGCTATGTTGCCGGTGGGAAGGTCCTCGGCTGGTCTCCCTATCGAATTGCGGTTAGCAGGTTTGCGAACCTTCTCGGCAGATTGACGATCAGAGGGAGTATCAGGGATTTCACCTCCGGATACCGGGTTTATAGGAAAAAAGCTTTCAGGGAAATTGTTAAGGGAGGAACAAAAGCCGGTGGTTACGCTTTTCAACTTGAGGCCCTCTGTCGTGCTGCTAGGATGGGCCTGAAATTTGGGGAGGTGCCAATAACCTTCGTGAATCGTAAGCATGGAAAGTCCAAGCTAAAACTTAAGGAAATCTTGGAATTTGTAAAAATTTCTCTAAGTTTTTTCCTCCAACAAAATAGGGGGCGAGCGAGTGTTAAAGCAAAGGGATGAAAAGATCATTTTTCTCTTTTTTTTTCGTAATAGGGTGTGCCGTGTCCTTGTCGACAAATTTGAATCATTTAGACTCTAATTTCCACTTGGATTATGTTAGGGAGATTCAGGAAACCCAGAGTGTACCCAAATATCATCCCCATCTTTTTAATACCGAAGGCATCAAGGTACCTTTCCCTTATCCAATCGGTTACCATTTGCTGATGGCAGTTTTTCCCCATTGGGTTCCTCTTTACAAAATCCTACAAGTCGTGTTTGCCACTCTCTGCCTACTTTTAACCCTCAAAATCGCGGACCTTTTGGAGATAAAAAGAACTCCCCTCATCCTCTTTCCCTTAATCCTCGCCTATTCTTTTTCTTGGGTTTCTTTGACCCCCCATCCTGATATGTTGGCCATGCTTTTCATGCTTATCAGCCTTTACTTCCTGCTAAGATACCTGCGGGAGGGCAAGAGTGTGGATGGATTGATGGCTGTTTTGTCGGGTTTCTATGGTGCCATGATAAGAGAATTTGCCTTAGTAACAATTTTCTTTGCCATCTTTTACTTTTGGTGTAGGTATAGGGAAAAACGTCGGCTTATATTCTTTCTGTCTTTCACAATTTTACTTACGGGGCTGGGATATTACTGGGTCAACTGCTCTCTCAGGGATCGGAGTATCTTCTATCCTTTCTTAGGGAGGGTAGATCCTCGAGCCTCGGAATGGTACATGAGTCACGTGTCCCTCTGGAGCGTTATGAAACACGAGCCCCTCCAAGCTTTGGGAGATCTCTTGAAGGTGTTTTTCCCCTTTTTCCTCATGTTTTTCTTCGCCAAACCTAAAGAGAAATTTCTGGCCTCAGTTTTCGGCGTACAGATCTTTCTTACCCTCCTCTTTCTACCCAGTACGGCGGGACTCGATAGGTACGTGATGTTCACGTTGCCGTTTCTGGCTTTGGCCTATGCCAATTTCTGGGAAAAATTTCCCAGGAGAGCTTTAGTTTTTATGTTCGTGGGAATGGCAATCCTTTACCCAGTTCAAGGATACATGCTAGAAAAGAAGCTTTCTTCGGACTTCGAAGAGATAACGGAAGGCTTGGGTCCTGGGGATTCCGTTCTCTTTAGGGAATACGGGCAGCTGGCTTATAGAACTCGATGCAAGGCTAACTGGACATCGCTTTTTTGGTCAGGTGACTTGTTTGATTCCTTTGAGAACGTGAACAAAGTCGAGCACATGATTAAAACTCACGGGATAACCCATGTGCTGGTAGACAAGGAAATAATTCTGGAGACTCGTGGCCCCATGGTGGGCAACAACGCCATGAAGTATCCCAAGGAATGGGTGGAAAAAGTTGAGAATATAGGCACCAAGGTCCGCGAGACAAGGCGTTATGTGTTGTATAGAATAGGTTAACTGTAGACTTTACATGGTCATGTATGCCCTATCTTCCTTCGAGACGAAGTCCGTGAAGAGCTCGTGCAGATTCCTTCCAGCATGGCCAGACCCCGGGAGGGGCAGAAGTTTAGGCCTCTGGATGAACGAGTTCCTGTCCCATGTTCTGCTTACCAACTATGCACGTCAAGGTTCCTACAGTTCGAATATTTGGCTTTAGTATCACAACCCTTGGTAGCACAAAAGTTTCAAAAAGAGCGGGCCGGACGGGATTCGAACCCGTGTTACAGGCTCCGGAGGCCTGTGTCTTATCCTGGCTGGACCACCGGCCCAGAGAAAATAGGGAGAAAATAAAGGAAAGGTTTGCGTAGGGCTTTGCCCATCAGAACCAAACTGCTCTGGGAATCTCACAGGAGATGCCAAGGGATTTACGGACGGGCCCGGCGGGATTCGAACCCGCGACCTACAGGTTTCTTCTCGGGGATCCGAAGCCTGCCGCGCTTTCCTGGCTGCGCCACGGGCCCTTTTTAACTTCTCCCCGCAGACCTTTTTTATCCTCCGGACTACTTTTTTTGAGGGCTTTGAAGGCTCTTATGGTAGTCTGTGATGGGTTGGCGGACCGTCCCATCAGGGGATGGGGATTAACCCCTTTGGAGAAAGCCAGGACTCCAAACATGGATGAACTGGCGAGAAGGGGCATATGTGGTATGATGGATCCCATTGCCCCGGGTATTACCCCCGGAAGCGACACGGCCCACCTCTCCCTCTTGGGCTATGATCCCTTCAAGACCTATCTGGGAAGGGGACCCTTCGAGGCCGCCGGTGCAGGAATTTCGCTGAAGAGGGGGGATGTGGCCTTTAGGGTGAACTTCGCCACCGTGGACAAAAACCTTCTACTGAAGGACAGGAGGGCGGGCCGTCTTCGTGACGGCGGAGAGCTGGAGAAGTTGCTCAGGGAGATCAAGGTGGATGGGGTGGAAATCATCTTCAAGAGTACCTCCTCCCACAGGGCCGTCTTGGTCTTGAGGGGAAAGGGCCTTTCCCATGAGGTCTCCAGCAACGACCCCCACCTCACGGGGGTCAAGGTGAAGGCCATCGAACCCTTGAGTGGGAGGGCGAAGAAGACGGCGAGGGTACTCAACGAGTTCATAAAGAAGGCCCACGAGCTCCTGGATAAGGCCCCCCTGAACCTGGAGAGGGAGGAAAGGGGCCTTCCCCCCGCCAACTATCTTCTCATAAGGGGGGGAGGAACCTTTTCCGCACTTGAACCCCTGGAAAAGAAATTCTCTTTGAAGGGAGGATGCGTGGCCGCCGCCGCCCTCGTGAGGGGGGTCTGCAGGCTGTTGGGCATGCAGACGGTGGAAATCCCCACCTCCACCACGGGAATCGATACCGACCTAGAGGCCGAAGAAAAGAAGGTGGAAGAAATGCTGGAAAAAAACGATTTCGTGCTCTACTCCGTAAAGGGATTCGACGAGGTAAGCCACGACGGTCAGGTGGAGAAGAAGGTGGAGTTCACGGAGCGCTTCGATGAGCACCTTTCCCGCTTGAAGGAACTGGCGGATTTCCTCATCCTCACGGCCGATCACACCACCCCCGTTGAAGTTAGGGAACACACGGCCGATCCCGTGCCCCTCGTGATAGTGGGTCCCGGAGTGCGGACGGATGAGGTGGAGAGGTTCGGGGAAAGGGCCTGTGCGAGGGGGGGATTGGGCAGGATAAGGGGAGTAGAGCTTTTGCCCATCCTAGTGAACCTAATGGGAAAATCCAAGAAGTTTGGGGCTTGAGGATATGTACCTGATTCTGGGAGTGGGCGATGTGGGGTTGGAGGTGGCGGAACGTCTGAGGAGGCAGGGGAGGGAAGTGGGTTTCGCGGTCACCGATTCCAGGCAGGCCAGTCTCCTTTCGGGTAGGGCCTTCAAGGTGGAGAAATGGGATCCGGCGGGTGAACTTCCACAGGTCTTCAGGGAAGCCGAGGCACTGGTGGTAGCCCCCCAGGATCTTTTCTCGGCGGAGGAAATGCTGAAGGTGATAGGAGAGAGGAAGAAGGATCTTCCCCCCGTGTTGGCGCTCGTCCCGGACGAACTCTTCGAGCTGGATTTCAAGGAGAAGGGGGCGGACATGGTCCTTCCCCTCTCCCAGCTCCTGGCGGATAGATTGCTCGGTGCCCTGGAGGACTTGGAGTGTATGAGGAAGGAAAGGGAACTCAGGAGGCTCCTCCTCTCCAGGAAGGGGAGGATGTTGGTGGTTATGCAGGTCAATCCAGATCCCGATGCCCTGGCCAGCGCGGCTGCCCTCAAGAAGTACGCCAGGGCCTTTGGGATGGAGGCCGATCTCTCCTGCGCCGGAGAGGTGGGTGGATACTACCAAAACAGGGTGATGAGGAATCTGCTGGAGCTGGAGCTCCTGAACCTCAGGGCAGTGGATTTCGAAAAATATTCCATCATAGCCTTGGTGGATGTTTCCACCCACTCCGGATCGGCCCTTCCCAAGGAGATCTTCCCCACCGTTGTGATAGACCACCATTCGGTCCCGGCCAGCGAGGTGCAGGGAAAGTTCAAGGACATAAGGATTACGGGGGCCACCTCCACCCTGCTGGCCAAGTACCTGTGGTGCGGGGGGGTGGAGGTGGACCCTACCTTGGCGGCGGCACTCGCGATGGGAATAGTCACGGATACCCTGTACTTCACGAGGGGGGTGACCCGCCTGGACCTTGAGGTCTTCCAGCAGCTCCTGCAGAAGGCGGACTTGGACCTCCTCAGGAGTCTCCATTCCCCCTTCCTTTCCAAGAGTGCCTTCGATTCCCTGGCCTCCGCTCTGAAGAGGGCCAAAATCGTGGAAAACTGCTTCCTCGTGAACCTGGGAGAGATAGAGGATTCGGAGGCAGTTCCACAGATCGCGGATTTCCTGCTCCAGAGGGAGGGAATTTCACACTCCCTAGTCTACGGCCTGCACGAGGGGATGGTGAGGATCTCCGCCAGGACCAGGGACAAGAGTGTTCATCTGGGGCAGATCTTCAGGGAACTCTTTCCCGGATTCGCGGGTGGGCATGCCAGCATGGCGGCGGGTTCCATCCCCGTGGGACAGCTCGTGAAGGTCAGCCCTCATGAAAGGACCTTCCGCAGACAGCTCGACAGGGCCGTGGCAGAACCCTTCCTCAAGCGCTTGGGCATAGGCCCCAGAAGGAGAAAGGGGAAGTGAGTGGGGGATATCTCCGGAGAATCCTGGAAGGGAAGTTGGATGGGGAGGAACTCGAGAGGCTCCCCAGGGGTTTCCAGAGGATAGGGCACGTGGCCATTCTCTCCCTTCCCCCCGAGCTCTGGGAGAGGAGGAGGGAGATAGGAGAGGCCCTGCTGGGAAAGAACGGGATAAGGACGGTCGCCGTCAAGGTCGGTGGAATGGAGGGAAGGGAGAGGAGACCGAGGCTGGAGGTGGTCGCTGGGGATCGGGAAACGGTTACCCTTCACAGGGAGCATGGCTGTTCCTTCAAACTGGATCCCCTGAAGGTGATGTTCTCCCCCGGAAACCTGTACGAGAGGGGGAGGATTCCGAAATTGGTACAACCTGGGGAGGTAGTCGTGGACCTCTTCGCCGGGGTGGGACAGTTCTCCTTACCCATCGCCAAGCTGGCCAGACCCTCCAGGGTTTATGCGGTGGAGCTCAATCCCGTGGCCTATGGCTACCTCTGTGAGAACATCAGGTTGAACGGATTGGGGGGAGTGGTGGTGCCCATCCTTGGAGACTGCGAACGGGTGGCTCCTAGGGGGGTGGCGGATAGGGTGATCCTGGGCATTCTCCACGTGACCCATCGGTATCTCCCCCTAGCGGGCCAGGTCCTGAAACCATCCGGAGGTACCATACACTACCACGAGAGCGTTCCCGTTTCCCTCCATCGGGTCCGTCCGGTGCGGAGGGTGAGGGAGGCCTTTCCGGACAGGGAGGTGGAGATCTTGGGGGTGAGGAAGGTCAAGGGTTATGCTCCCGGAGTGGTGCATGTGGTGGTGGATGCGAGGATAGGGCCCAGGAGCAACTTTTAAAGGCTGGAGCGGAGGAGAGGGAGGATGCTGAAGGTGTGCAGTTCCTGCCTTCGGCCCATCGTGGCTGAAGTGGCGGTGCACTTCCTCTGTCCCCAGTGTGGGGAGGAGGAGATTTGGAGGTGCAGGAAGTGCAGGAAGCTGAGCAACCCCTACAGATGTTCGAAATGCGGTTTCGTCGGTCCCTGAGGTGAGGGAATGGGGAAAGTGGCCGTGACCGTGAGGGTAATGCCTGAGGGAACGGAAGTGAACCTGGAGGAGTTGGAGAGGAGGATAAGGGAGCTGGCGGAAGTAGTCTCCCTCTCCAGGGAACCCATAGCCTTCGGGTTGGAGGCCCTCCTCCTCGTGGCCGTCGTTCCCGATGCGGCCGGAGGCACCGAGCCCCTGGAGAGGGCCCTCCAGTCCCTTCCAGGCGTGGGGAGCGTGCAGGTGGTAGGAATAACCTTGGTCTGAGGTGGGAGGCTGAAGCTCGATCCTAAGGTGACCTCTCTTTATCCCGGCTTCTTCTGCGGTTACGCCCTCGTAACGGGTTTGACCGTAGAGACCTCCGTGGAGGCCCTCGAGGGAAAGATCAGGGAATTGGTGGAGAACTACAGGGGAAGGGAGGGGGCGCTGGAGGGTCTTCTACCTTACACGGAATTCCTCAAACGTATGGGGGTGGAGGAGACCTCCTTCCCCCTCAGGCTCTGGATGGAGAGGATACTGAAGGGAGAGTTTCCGGGAAGGAACAACAACGTGCTCGATTCCTGCGTCCTGGCTTCCCTAGAACACCTAGTCCCCCTCAGCCCGTTTGATCTCCTGAAGTTGAAGGGGGAGGTGGAGGTGACCCTTTCGGCCGGGGATAGGCCCCTCATCCTTCAGGACGGTTCGAAGGTGGTTCCCCCCGCGGGAGAGGTGATCCTCAGGGATCAGGAGAGGATCCTCTCCTCCTACAGCAGGGGAGAAGGAACGGTGGCCAGGGTGGGTTTCGAGACCTCGGGCGTGATCTTTGTAGCCTGGAATGCCCCCGGGATCCCACGCCAGAAGGTGGAGGAGGTCCTGAAAGCGGTCGCCACCTACGCCCGCAGGTACTGTGGGGGCCACGTGGAAAAAACGGAAGTTCTGGGATAGAGGAAAACGGGTAAATCCGGCTGGAGGAGGATCACGCTGGAGCTTTCAGGTTGGAAGAGGATGTTCGCCCCAAGCATGAGGACTCCCGCTTTTCTGGCCTTCACCATCAGGTGATAGAGGGCGGGATCCGCCCTCCCGTTGGGAAGGATTCCCCTAATCCCCTCCAGGCTCGTCATGAAGAAGAGGGCAACCTTTCTTCCCTCCCCGGAAAGCCTGATCAGTTCCTCAAGCTGTTTTCTCCCCCTCTGGGTGGGACAGTCCGGATAGGAAGCGAACTCTCCCAAGCGCAGGACGGCGCTCTTGAGCTCCACCACCAACTCTTTCCCGTTCCTGACCAGCTCGTAGTCCAACAGGGCTCCGTCCGTCCTGAGATTCCTCCTCCTCACCCGATATCCCTTGAGGGAGGGGAGCGAGTCCCGCTTCAGGGCCTCCTCGAAGGCCCTGGCCTGGAGGGCCGTGTCCACCACACTCCCGTGGGTTCCCTCCTCCATCGCGAAGAGCCTGTAGGGAAGCCTGCCCGAGCCCGGCAGGCAGTATCCCTTCCTCCCTCGGATTAAAAACTCCTCCAACCTTCCCGTGTTGTTGAGGTAGGCCCTGCTCTTCCTCCTCCCCACGAAGACTTCTACCGTGAAGCGGTTGACCCTCCTCCACACCCGGCACTCCAGAACCCCCCTCAGTCTCAGGAGTTCCATTATTTCTTCAGCCTGAGGATGGCTTCCGCCAGGTTTCCCCCCGTCCTCTTCAGTTCCTCCCTGACCTCCTGCTCGCTTGCTCCGGTCTGTTCCATGACCAGCCTCACATCCTCCTCCGGAAAGACCATTTCCCTCCTTTCCTCCCCCGAGACCTGATAGG
>Ga0105163_1001883_pt1 | contig 10464 bp, 12 predicted proteins | sample JNZ110809AmetaG_FD_81531 | JGI IMG/M metagenome (GOLD analysis project Ga0105163, IMG submission 81531) | Hot spring microbial communities from Jinze hot spring, China to study Microbial Dark Matter (Phase II) - JNZ 110809A | ecosystem: Environmental > Aquatic > Thermal springs > Hot (42-90C) >... | reverse complement strand
GATATGTAGATATGAATAGAAACGCTTGTAAGTATCAGGTGCTTAGTGGTATGTGAAAGTAGCTCGATGAAGGGTCGAGAGCCTCGTGAAGTCTCTCCCGAGACACTCAAGATGTGGGGTGCTAGGGGTCGCCCTGAACGCCCCTAAGCCTGATGAAAACCCGAGTGGAATGCGGGGAAAGGAGATGAGGCAATGACGTTAACCTACGTAAACTCATATAGGAGCTGAATTCCTTAATTTCAATGACTACCTGAATTAATTGGGATAGTAGCTCAGTAAGGGTGTGAATATGTCGTTGAAACAAGGATGCATTTACGTTGAGTTTAGTGGTACTCAATCGATTACGGAATTGTGCGAAGAAGTCTATAGAGTGTTTCTAAAATTAATTAATAAAGGTTTAAGGAGGATTAGGCTTTACGTTAGAGCTAGTAAGGCATCGGATTGGGTCGGGACCTCCAGTTGTATTCTCACACGAAACCTAGTGGCTACTGTTGAGATATATGCTGTCGAAGAGCTCAGTAAGAACAGCATGTTAAGCGATTGCCTAGAGATAGTCGAGGTCCCAGTCGCTCCACCGACATCACTCATCAGAGAGCGTCGTCAGGTCATCCCGTAATAACACGCTATTTTGAGGTTTATATCTTTGAGTGCGTGCGAAGTCTGCTGGACTTCTGAAGCCATATATAAGTGCGGGTTGTGCCATAGGCGTGTGTGTAGAGCTCACTACGTAATTGATAGAGGAATTTGCGCGATATGCTTCGAGAATCTATGTACAGTATGTAATCAACGGCTAGCCGTTGACAGCTGCCTCATCTGTGGGAAACTAGTTTGTAGACAGTGCTCTAAGGAGCTTCAGCCAGGGCTTAGAGTGTGCTCGAAATGTTATGCGCACATACACGACTACATAAGGCGAGACGCAAGGTTAAGCTATATTAAGAGATACTTAAAGAGTGGGAAGCTCTCTAGCGCCTGATCTAAGCACATAAATAGGTAGAAAAAGCTCTTATTGGGAGCCCGAATTGCGCTCAGTACCTCTACTTGAACTACATAAGAACCTAGGTGGAAACCTAGGGGAGTTCGGTGGCTGGCTCACGTCACTCGACTTCGGGGACCCCGTTCAAGAGCACGCATCTGTGAGGACTTCGGCGGCCTTTTTCGACGTTAGCCACATGGGCCGCCTCGTTCTTAGGGGTAGCCGAGTAGCTGAGTTCCTTCAAAAGGTCGTCAGTAAAGATATAACTAAAGTGAGTAAGGGAACTATGAGTGGTCCCGCGCTATTGTTAAATGAGAGAGGCGGAATCATCGATGACGTAATGCTCTATCACGTAAGTGACGACACGTGGTTTGCCGTCGTCAATGCTCCAAACATAGAGAAGGACCTTCGCTGGCTTACTATGTGGAGGGATAAATTAGGGTACGGAGACGTTGAGATAGAAGATGTTACAGAAAAGAGCGTTCTCATAGCCATTCAGGGTCCTAAGTCGCTCGAGGTTATGAGCTCTCTGGGTTTAGAGGGCTTAGGCAAGCTTAAGATACTTCAGTTTCTCATTAACGTAAGTCTATTGGGTCAGGAAGCAGTTCTTATAAGTAGGTCTGGCTGGACAGGTGAGGAAGTCAGGTCCTACGGGTTCGAGGTATGGTGTTCTTTAGAGTTAGGTGAGAAGATCGTGAAGAAGTTAACTGAGGCTGGAGTAAGACCTGCGGGACTAATAGCTAGAGATATACTGAGGCTGGAGGCTGGGTATCTACTGTCTGGAGTGGATTTCGACGAAAGCATTACACCAGTTGAAGCTAGATACTGGATGGCTTACGACACAGAAAAAGTAGGTTACGTGGGATCGGAAGCGGTGAGAGAGCGATATCTCGGGGGTGTAGATAAGGTGAGGGTGGGTTTGCGGTTTAAGAAGGGTGAGAGGTTCGTTCCGAGACGCGGTGACTCGGTCTTAGTTGGAGATAAAGAGGTAGGTTACATAACCAGTGGAGCCTACTCGACCTACTTGAGTAGAGCTATAGCTATAGCCTACGTTTCCACTAGGTATGCATACATAGGTGGAACAGTACATGTTAGAAGCCGCGGGAGGGTCTTCGAAGCTAAAATAGTTGAGCCACCATTCATATAGTGGTGAAATGCTTGAAGACCGTTAAAACGAAAATAGGAGAGTACCTAGTTAGAGAAGACCTTTCGTATACAGATACGGACGAGTGGATTCAGGTGACTGGTGATGTTGCCGTAATCGGTATAACTGATTACGCTCAAAAGAAGCTCAGGCACATAGTTAACGTAGAACTTCCGGAGCTCGGTAGAGAGCTAAGGAAAGGTGAGGTAGTAGCTACCCTTGAATCGGTTAAAGCTATAGCAGACGTTTACTCCCCATTCGACGGGGTCGTTGTAGAAGTTAACGAGGAGCTTAAGTCGTACCCAGACGCGATAAACAGAGACCCCTACGGTAGGGGGTGGATCGTTAAGTTAAGGATAACTGGGGCTTTACCTAAGTTGATGAACTCCGGAGAATACCTTGAGTACATAAAGAAAAGAGAAGGAGTAGGCTAGAATTCATGACTTTAACTAAGCTCTCTCTGCCTCCGAGAGTAAAGATCATGGAGGCGATGGGTGCCCTAGCCGATGGTAGAATCGAGAGAATAGGAGGTAGCTCATTCAAAGTTGTTTCATCCGATAGGACACGTGTTTACCAAGTCTATGTAGAGGTAGTCGAACAGGGTAGGTTCCGTGTCTGTAGCACCGATAACGGCACGGTTTACAGAGGATATTCCGGGTACCCTATACTGTCGGTATTGATGGTTCTCGGGTACTTACATAGAGATGTAGAGGTTGAGAGAGCTCTCGCCGGTATCCCTTGGAGAAAGCTTAACGAGTCGCTAAAGAGGTACGCACTCGTGGAGTCTGAAGTATTGAAGCTGGCTACCTCTAGAGGAGTAAGCTCGAGTAGAGTTAAGGCATCTATTGCGAAAGTCGTCGAGGACCTCAAGAACTTAACACTGTTATTCGATCCATCCGCCTGCGGTGGTGTGGACTATGAGAAGGAGGGTACTGATTAAGAGTGGCTTAAGCCACTTACTCGACCTCTACACACAGTTCAAGCTCGAGATACTGAATTACAACGAGAAAATAAAGAACACAGGGTACTACGTGAAGCCTATACACGTTACCTACAAAAACAGTAATGGAGTCAAGATAAAGTACGTTTATTTCGGGAGATACTGGTATAGAATAAGTAAGAGAAAAAAAGGAGTAGCGTGGGTATATGTAGGGAAAGAAAAACCTGACCCATCTTTACCAGACCCGCCACTTAATCCTTTCGAGGGAGTCTCAGCAATAGTGCTCAACGACGAAGATATTGAGGTAGAGTTAGAGACTCTTCAGCTCTTAGCAAGAATAGAGCAATCGATAAGCCAACCAGGGGTGTTCACTAAGCTTTTAGTAGAAAAACTCAGTAAAGTTAAGAGTCAATAACCGTATACTGCCTGCGTCCTCTATACTACTACTTTATTACTTTTTAGTAGTACATAGTAAAATTCGTATATGAACTTATCTCCCACAGTTAGTTACGGATAGAGATTAGAGTAGCTCCACTGGTTTAGTTCACGGGATATATTGTCGCAAGAATCTAGAGGGATATAGGATAATCCACGGCTCTCTATTCTTAAAACCAGCTTCTTTACGGTTCGAGATACGTCGTCTCTTTGCTTCACATCACCCAGAGAAAACCAGCTGACATCCGATGCGTCACCACTAGCTCTAGGAATTCCACGGACGGAGTGAGAATCGAAGAGTATATCCACTATGAGGTAGTGATATTTGACCCTTCCACTAGCGTCTAGTACAACGTTGTTTAGTACCCAAAGCACCCCCAGAGGTTCTGCTTCAAGACCTGTTTCTTCTTTTAGTTCTCTTTTTGCTGCTTCAGCAAGACCCTCACCAGGCTCTATGACTCCTCCAGGTAGAGACCATTTCCCCACGGCCGGGGGATATTTCCTCCTTATTAAGAGCACTTTATCGTTCTGCACTAAAACTGCTGCTACAGCTGCTATTGCGTACTGAGGATATTCACGCATACGCTTTCGTACCAAGGTAAGTAGCTGGATGAACTTAAATGGCTCAGCATGCCGGAGAGGTACGAAGGCTGCGCCGCTCCAATCCGTTTCGGGTTTTGTATAGGTTTAAAGTGCTTGATGGATACCACGGAAACGTAAGTGACTTTGCGTAATCCAGCACGTGGAGACCACCCGATGAGAGCGATAGCCCGTATGCGATGTGATCCCTTCACGAGATACGCGAGATGTGAAATGCCTGGGTAGCCCCGAACGCCCCCAAGGGTAAAGCAAACCCAAGACCGATGCGGGGAAAGGAGATGAGGCAATGACGTTAACCTACGTAAACTCATATCAGAGCCGAACCCCTACTAAAAATAATTTTCACTTTAGTAATGATAGGTCTTCGCGCTTAGAGCTCCATACCGCTAATAGCTACGCTGCGATTCACTTAGAACAGCTATGCCCGAGCTGTTCTTAACTCTAATGGCTAAGGTTTCCCAAGCCCTATACGCGTAGAATCCGTCCTCAGGTCCTATAAACTCTATCTCAGCTTCAGCGCCAACAACCAAGTCTAGCACTGATGGATTAGATGCTACCACTATAGCCACGCTATCAGGCAGTTCAGGTACCACAACAACTTCTTTCACTATGGCTTTGACTCTAGTAAGCTCCATAACCCCTGTTTTCTCGTGTACTGCGACTAACTTAGCGTACCTAGATGGACTAACAAATAGGACGAACGGCGGAACGACCCCTGCTTTCAGTAACTCAGCAACAGCTCTTGTTACATCGCTAACTGGGTTACCGGGAGTCCCCCAATCGCTTAGCTCGATCTTGACTCCACTCGAGCTCACTAGGGACTTGGTTATGTACTCGTTCTCTTTTCTAGCGATTTCGTGAGCAGCTACTTGTACTGGTCCGAGGTAAACAGGTGTCTTAAGTCTCCTGGACGCCTCTACATCGAGTAGTGCTATCTTAAACTTTGTACTTACTTCTTCCAGCTTTACGAGTGTGGTTGTTCCAGTACCTAAGGGTATGGCCGGAACGCCTTTTCCTACGCTTACTACTGGGAGATGCCTTCTGTAGACTCTCGCCACATCCAAAACTTCTCGAAAGGCCTTCTTTAGGGTGGTCCACTCCTCCTCGCTCAGTACTTCAGCACTAATGTTTTGCGCGTCACCCTTATCCGGGTCGCCTTCAGCTTTAAGTCCTGTAAGCTCTTCTACTTCTCTAGCTCCAGCCACTATTTCCTTGACCTGCTCTTCGTCGAGTGTCTTTAGGAGCTCTAAGAACTCCCCAAAGTGAGTCTTCTCTTCTTTAGCTATATCTTCGAACACCTTTCTATACCTCTCATCTTCTACTCTCTCAGCTATCTGTAGGTATAGGTTTATAGCATCTAGTTCAGCTACCATCGAGAGCCTTAATGCTTCAGCTAACTCCTTTTTCGTCAGCTTTCTTTCTTTAAGAACTTCTACCGGGTGCTTGCTTAACACTGTTAACACCATCTAGATTCTCGCATAACCGTAATAAAACTACTTTTTTCTAACGGTATGTAGTTATAGTGGGGTCTTGCGTGTTACTAGACCCATTTGATGAATTTGAGAACATCAACGACCCAAAGGTATTAAACTGGGCACTATCTGAAAGCAATAAGTGTATAAACAGTCTACGGCAGCTGAGTAGCTACGTCTATAGAAAGGCCCTTGCTTATTACACTTTACCAGTGGTTTATAACGTCAAAAAGAACCCCGCTGGAGTTTTCTACATGAAGAGGAACGCTACCTACTCGATAAATCTAGAAAAAAGCGGTGAGGTCTTTAAGCTGGTAGACAGTCGAGACCTAGGAGAGAGCGCAGTAATCCACAACTACTACATTGACAGTGTTGGGAGGCTTTTCGCCTACTTCTATACCGAAAGGGGAGCAGATGTTGGAGAGCTCGTTGTCGTAGACCTCAGGGATCTATCGGTCGTGGAGAAAATTAGGGGTAGCGTATCTGATGTAGTGTTTATTGGAGATGGGAGGTTTTACTACACTGTGCTGCATAGAGAAGGAAAGTGTCCAGACGGAGCCGAGTCCCCATGTGAGAGAGTATTTCTAAGAGAGAGCGGTAGAGAAGAGCTGGTCTTCGGGAGCGGTCTACCACGTAACTACTTCATATCTCTAACTCGTTCTGCTGACGGACGGAAAGCGCTGGTAAGCGTTAGCTATGGTTGGGTGAGGAACTCTCTTTATGCTGGCCCGATAGAGGATCCAAGTAGGTGGGTTAAGGTACTAGAGGGAGACTTCAGGTCGTTTTTTATAGACTCTATAGGTAGCGAGTACTTCGTCGCAGCCTACGACCTTAAGGGTTTCGGCAGGATCTTGCGTATTGATGAAGGTAGCAAAGTGACTGAACTAGTTCCCGAACAGAGCACCACACTGCAGGACGCTATACTTGCGGGAAAATATATAGTCGCATCGTACCTTAGAGATGCTTCCTCAAGAGTTAGGGTATACGATTTGTCAGGACAGCTGATTGACGAACTCTCCTTTGAGGAGCCGGCAAGTATTGTGAGGATGTATTCCTACGGTAGCGGAGGCTTTCTAGAGGTAAGGTACTTTACGAAGCCTTACCAGATCCTCGAGGTCGTAGAGTACGAGAATAGGCCGGTGTTCAATAAGTTTTCTGAGCACAAAAAACTAGTAGACGCTCAAGTCGTTGAAGGTTTTGCCGAGTCTCATGACGGTGTTAAGGTACACTACTTCTGGATTAGAAGCCCTAGAGGTAGTAGAAGCGCAGTAATCTACGGATACGGTGGTTTCGGTATAGCCCTCACACCTACGTTTAACTCTTGGATCCCGCTACTCTTAGAGCTTGGAGTTGACGTAGTCGTCGCTAACCTCAGAGGTGGCTCAGAATACGGTGAGGAGTGGCACAAAGCGGGTATGCGCGATAAAAAGACTAACGTCTTCTACGACTATATAGCTGTAGCCGAGAAGTTCAAGTCTATGGGTTATGCTATCGCCGGCTTTGGTAGAAGCAATGGCGGTCTACTAATAGGTGCTGTAATCACTATGAGGCCCGACCTGCTGAATGCTGCGGCTATAGGATACCCTGTACTGGATATGCTCAAGTTCCACAAGTTGTACATAGGTGCTGCGTGGACTACGGAGTACGGAGACCCGGACAACCCCGTCGATCGGGAGTACTTAGAGAGATACTCCCCGTATCACAACGTGAAGGAGGGAGTGAGGTACCCACCAACGATAGTGTTCACAGGCATCTACGATGACCGAGTCCACCCAGCGCACGCACTAAAGTTTTACGCAAAGCTATTGAGCTACGGAAACGAAGTATGCCTCAGGCTAGAGACGTCTTCGGGTCACGCAGGCTCCTCTCCGGAAGTACTCGCTAAGGAAATGTCAGACGTAGTTGCCTTCCTATTAAAGCACCTCGGTGTTATTGAAGCTCACAAATCACATGAGTTTGATGGTTAACCTAGCTGCTGTAACTCAAAACATTTAATTTCATTCTAGCCGTCTACTTTGGGTCCGAGTTGAGGTTTAGATTAATAGTTGATGAAGGTAGCGGATGCTATAATATGGCCATGGATGAAGCCCTCCTCTTTACTGTAGCTATGGGTGGTGTCCCCACTCTACGGCTCTACGTATTCAATAAACCTACAGTCACTCTAGGGTACTTTCAGAAGGTCGAGGAGGTCGTTGACCTTGAGTTTGCTCGCAAGGAGGGGATAGACGTTGTTAGACGGGTTACTGGAGGTGGGGCAGTCTACCACGACCCAGAGGGTGAGGTCACTTACTCAATAGTTGTACCTGAGCAGAACGTCCCGGGGGATGTAGCTGAGTCCTTTAAGTACCTAACTTCAGGTGTTATCGAAGCTGCTAGAGCTTTAGGAGCACCGGCTGAGTTCGTACCACTAAACGACGGTGTGGTAGCGGGCAAGAAGTTCTCTGGTCAAGCCCAGATTAGGAGGTTCGGTGTAGTACTACAACATGGTACGTTTATGTATGCTACGAATTTAAACGTTCTTTCCGAGGTCATCAAGGTTCAGGGAGTCAAGCTCTCGTCCAGGGGGCCCGTTAGAGCTAGAGTAACGACTCTATCAGAATACCTGGGAAGGAGAATTGAGAGAGAGGAGGCCGTTAAAGCCTTAATCGAGGGGTTTAGGAGAGGTCTTGGAGCAGACCTCCAGGAAGGTACTTACACCGAAATCGAGCTGAGGTTAGCGTCTGAGTTGGAGTGGAAGTATAGGTCGCGTGATTGGGTGTTTATGAGGTGAGTACGGTGTTTGTTAGAAAGGAGGTTAAAGAAGAGGGTGGTAAGGTTTTTACAGTTGAACTAAGTGTTGATCTCAAGTGCAGAGTGCTCGAGCTGAAGATTTCAGGAGACTTTTTTGCGTATCCCCCTGAATACGTAGATCACTTAGAGCGTGAAGCTACCGGTAGACACGTATTAGAGCTAGTTAACCTAGTTCCTCGGCTACTGAGCAGGTTAGTCATAGCCGGTGTCAGTAGGGAAGCAGTAGAGTCGCTGTTTAAGAGCGTAGTAGATGAGGTGATTGTCAGATGTCAAGAAGACTCAGGCTTGCCGTTTTCGACTTAGATGGAGTTCTGGTTATAGAGAGGTCTTCGTGGGGGTACCTACACAAGGTCTTCGGTACGTACGAGTTAGTCGATAAAGCGGGCTATGCTAAGGACTTCGAGCGTGGTTTAATAACTTACTCGGATTGGATGAGGCTAGACCTTGAGAACATAATAAGAGCTCGCGGCACAGTCCTCTGCCGTCAAATTATAGAAGCTTTTGAGGAAGTCGAGATCGCTGAAGGCGCTCGTGAGGTCGTAACCTACCTAAAGAGTAGGGGTGTAGCAACAGCTATAGTAAGTGCCGGAATCGAGTTCCTTGCTACTAGAATAGCTAGCTACCTAGGTATAGACGAAGTTTACGCAAACAAACTACTCTGTGATGAAGAAGGCAAGCTCTTACCCCGAGGTGTAGAAGTAGTTAACCCCCTCAAGAAGGGTGAAGTAATCGAAGAGATAGCTAGAAAGCACCGTGTTGATCTACTTGAGACGATGTACGTAGGAGATAGTGAATGGGACTGCAGTGCTTTTGAGGTTGTCGGGTACCCAGTAGCCTTAAGTAGCACTCCAATCAAGTGCGGTAAGTTGTTGAACAGCACCCACCTAGTTTATGTATCAAACATGAAGGAACTAGAGTCTCTCATTAAGAACATCTTACCATAACATCTACTCGGTGTAGTACTTGCGGTATCTAGGGAGGTTGAGTAACGCTCTAACGACTTTCCCACTAATGAACTTCGTTATAACTCCCCTAGCTCTAAGGGTTTGATCTACCTCGTATTCAGTAACTTCACTAAGCCCCCTAGTTTTAGATGCCACTATGAAGTTGCATGAGTAGCCGAACGACGGTATCCAAACAGAAAACGACGCAACTTTCTTGAAGACTTTCGCTAAACTTCGGTGTAGCTCGTTGAACTCCTCTGGATAGAAGAAGGAAGTTCCCGCCTGAGTTGAGAGAACTCCATCATCGGCTAGAACCTCATGTAACCTCTCGATGAACTCCTCCCCGTACAGGGCACGGGCTATCTCGGGTCCATAAGGGTCTGTCAAATCCATAATTACCACATCGAACTTCTCCTTTAATTTCTCCACGAAAGTCCTCCCATCCTCAATGACTACGGTGGCCCTAGGGTCGTCGAAAGCTCCCGAGTGCCAGCTCACTAAGTAATCTCGCGACACCTTAACTACCTCCTCATCTATATCCACCATTACCGCTCTCTCAACGGTACTATGCTTCAGTACCTCGCGGAGAGTGGCTCCCTCGCCGCCCCCTAATATTAAAACCTTTCGAGGGTTGGGGTGGAGGACCATCGCTGGATGTACGAGTGACTCGTGATAGTAGAACTCGTCTACTTCAGCACTCTGCACTAAACCATCCAGCACGAGAACCCTCCCGAACTCCTCTGTATCGACTACGTCGATCTGCTGGTACCTAGACTTCTTGCTTACCAAAACACCTTTAACTCTTATCAACATATACGTCGACCTACCAATGGCTTGAAGTACGTAAACACCGAGCACCATGACGTTCCCTAAGACCTTCACTATGCTAAAAAATAAGCTAAAGCAAGAGGTTTAATTCCCGTGCTGATTTGTATGGATTACCATCGTTTTCCCGTCTTTTCCTCCGCATCTCGTATGAGATTTGCCTAGCTCTAAGGCGTTTAAGGGAGCCTCGTGAAACTGTTTCGTTTTTCATATCTGTTTGTATTGGTTGGTATTGATGGGAAACTTTATAAACACCTTGATATATGTAGAGGTACTTCGGTGAGGGATCGAGAGCTGCTGTAATGCTCTAGTTGACGGCTCTCCCCGAGCTACATAGGATG
>Ga0105163_1001881_pt1 | contig 10469 bp, 12 predicted proteins | sample JNZ110809AmetaG_FD_81531 | JGI IMG/M metagenome (GOLD analysis project Ga0105163, IMG submission 81531) | Hot spring microbial communities from Jinze hot spring, China to study Microbial Dark Matter (Phase II) - JNZ 110809A | ecosystem: Environmental > Aquatic > Thermal springs > Hot (42-90C) >... | reverse complement strand
TCCTGGAAAGATGTATCAGATGAGCTCGGCGGCTTGCCATCAGTCAAATATCATTGTGGCGTGCTCGCAGTTGGAGCGCTTAGAAGAGCTATAAGAGCCTACTACGCAGATAAGCCTAAACCAAACTGGCTTCCAAAAGAACCCACGCGTGAGGAGAGACAGGCGCTAGAGGAAGAGAAGCTCATGGAAGTTTTAGCTAAGAGGGCGCAGAAATTCTCAGCTAACGAGTAGCATGATGAGGGTTTCCATAAGCTTAGGTCAGAAATGCCCCGTTTGAGGCTGAGGTTTAGGCGTAAGGAGTCTAATCATTACCCACATGCTCATCCTTGCACGCTATTTGGCAACAATAACAACCGTTACACTTGGCCAGATCGACAACAAACACTTTCACGGCTTAACCCTCACATACCGCTCGTAACATAAACCAGCAGCCTCATGATAAGGCTTTTGGAGGGCTTCGGGGTACTTGGCCCTAAGCTCTTTTAGGTCGACTTTTTTAATGTTAACTAGGTAACTGTCCCGTCCTCCGTGACCCTTCGAGGATCAGCCCAAGCTGAGCCCTTTCCTCCTAAACAGTAGTCCAACAGCGATCAATAACGGTTAATGCACCACATTTTTCTTCCAGTTCCCTTCCCACCTCTATGATAGGAGGAATATTCCCAGCATGTCCAGAAATCCATATGAACTTGAGGGCGCCATGCTTAACAAAACTTTCAGCTATGTCCCTATAGTATTCTCAAAGCACGTTGAAGCGTACGACCAGCGGATCACCCAAGGCTCCAGGCATCCAACGGGTATGATGAATATACCTCCAGAGTCTTCGCGCGTGGCAGTAGTGTGACTAGGATGGTTAAGCCCACTGATGTTTGCTGCTCCTGCAAACGAAAACTTCAAAACACGTGGACCTGAAAGGCTGAAAAAGCTTTACGCCCATAAGGCTTCAGCTGAAAGAATTATTTCAAGACTTAAACAGCACCTAAGCCTAGAAAACCACAAAGTTAGAGGCCTAAGAAACATTCTAACACACGCTTTACTATGCATAATAGCCATACTACTCACGGCCTTAACAGCCATAAAATATGGAAAACCAAACAAAACAAGAGCGATAACAAGCCTCAATAAAATAAAAGAAAATAACAATTTAGCAACAAACTAGCGCGATTAAACGCGGCTAATTAGCTTTACTTTTTTTAAGTCAACATACTTGCTGGGTTCTATTGGCGGCTTGTAGTCTGGCGGCCACTCGTTAACTCCGTACTCGACAATTGTTGGACGCGTATAAACAATTATTTGTTTTATAGGCCTTCGCACATTTCTGGCGACTATCGGACAATGAACCGTGCCTGCAGGCACAAATATTACTGATGGTTTATTAATTATGTATTTTTCTGCTCTATCTCCTATACCTAGCCAAAACTCAATTTCACCACCCAAATCCATTACGTCATTGGGATTTGTTCCCAAGAACAAGAAGATCTCGTCTGTCGTGTGATACATTGGTCTATGGTGGAAAATAACTCTGCCATCCTCGGTCTCATAGACGGGAGATGGGCTGGTGTCTAGGAGCCATTTCAAGCGTTCTCTTTCTGGCGTAACATCAAAACCCTTGTCTGGATAATAGTCGGTTCCATCTCTTACCCACGTAAATACCTCAATATGATGCGTCATCACCGGGTGATTTATTGCATCAACAATCTGAGGACCTAAACGCGGGTTTTCCGGAAACATCCATTCAATAGGCCGAACTGGAGGCAACTCCCTAATTAATTTCTCATATTTTCTAGGCATAATCCTTTCACCCTTACATTTATAAATTTATTTAACCTGATTTAAAATTGTCTACAAGTCTCTGCGCCCTATAGAAAGCCTGGTTACATGTATTCAAAGTTTTTATCATTCAAAACCACACAACTTTGACACATCGTGTCTTAACGTTACGGTGTCATCTTATAATATACATTTTAAGAGAAAAGGGTAATAATTGCGTATAAACTTCTTCAGGTTTTCATTAGTTCTTGCCATAAGAATTTCAATTTTGGTTTCTTCTCACGTATGATATACTGACGCATCTTATTTACAAATTCCTCCAAGGTTGATGATGAAAAAGATCGGTCATGACATCTTCATCACCAACGATTTCAATTTCACCTCGCCTTTGCCTTCGAATACCTTAACTTCTCCTTCCTCTGATACATGGACATTGAAGGACATGGCTCCCGCCATTATCAGGATTTTGATACAAGAATCTGTATAAGCAGTTATGTCTCCAGATATCCTACTAAAAAATTTATCTAATTTCTCTCTGTTTAACCCCTCCTTCAAGGGGCGGTTAAACTCCAAAGTTTTTTGTTAAGCCGTTAACCTCAAGCAGCAATGGATTTTTCCATCCTTGAAATTTTCCCTGAAATATATTTCCATTCCTCCCGGGAAGATTATAATTACAAGAATTAACACAACTCCAAACGTCAGAAGGTCTAGCCCGGCGCTAAATCCGAATGTTACTCTTAAAAACTCACGTAGTGGATACCGTATCAGCGACCCGATGAGAGGGCCCATAATTGTGCCTGCGCCACCTAACATCGTTACTATTATTATGTCGAGGCCTGTAGCGGTTGCCAGCACTCCTCCCGGCTGATGGCTGGGGTCAATATAAGAAATGTACTGTGCGTACAAAGCACCCACCACTCCTGCGAAAAAACTACTCATCATCATTGCAAAAATTTTCAGCTTAAATGAATTTACACCAATGCTTATTGCAGCGTCTTCATCTTCGCGAATAATCAAAAGTTTAAAACCTATTCTTAATTTCACCATTAAGTGCGTTGCTCCAAAACATATGAGCAACAAAAACAACGATATGTAGTAGAAAACTAGTTTATCTCTAAAATCTATTACAAAATTGCCCAGTTGAATTGATGGAGCAACTGGAATTAATACGCCCAATCCTCCATGTGTAAACTCGGTATTAGCCACAATCAAACGGACAATTTCACTAACTGCCAATGTTGCAAAGGCGAAATAGACGCCGCGAAGTCTAAAACATATAGCTCCAAGAGGTAAACTAACAATTATGGAAATTATGCCTCCTAAGATCAGCGCAGGCCAAGGATTCGCTTTAAAAAACTCAGTGTAGTAAACCAGCAAACCTAAAGTGTAAGCTCCGAGGCCAAAAAAGCGTTATGCCCAAGAGAAGGTTGTCCTGCAAATTCTGATAAGATATTCCAACTTTTTTGTGCGAGCGTTGCATACATCAAAATTATAGTCAAAATACTTTATATTAACAGAAATATTCTATATATGGATCGCACCAGTGGCTCCAATATTGGGCGTAATTCTTTGCTGGTACTGGGTTAGATGAGTATTCCTTTGCTGGGGATGGGTTCTCTCCGGTGGGTAGACTAAATAATTCATTAACGTAGCCTATTGCTCCCTCAGATACCATGTGATCTAGGTTACTGATTAGTACGCCATAGATCTCTTTCTCCATATTCAGCTCCCTCATAATCTCTATTAGGTATGGCGTATCTCTAGGCCATACTACAGCTCCATGATACTCCATATCTCCTAAATATGGTCTCCTCTCAACATCCCTAACAAGCACCCCAAAGATCTCATATCCATCGCCCAGCTCCACGAGCTTCCTTCTAACAAGTAACCGTTCTATGTCGTTCCACATGGCTGTAAGATCTTTTTTATTATAGAATGTCCCCATTTGAGATAGGATGGACACGAGACAAAGGGAGCTACTAGTATAATCCTTTAAGCCGCTTATAGGATCGACCGTTATGGGTGGTAAATGATTGCCCCGCAGAAACCACCTCTTATACCCGCAGAGTAGCTCTGATCTAAACTCATAGAATTCACTGGGAGGCTTCTCACCTGACTCAGTAAGCAACCTTATCAATCTATTTAGACATTCTATGAAAAGCGAGTTTACTTCAACGAGGGCAAAATTATCTGTAGGGGAGACCCTACCAATCCAGTCCAGGGGGAGTCTAGTCGGCCACACCACACCGTCAATAGGGTATAGAACATCAAGCCAAGAAGAATTCGCCCTGCAGACTATTAATCCATCATGTAGAAAGCATCCCGAGAAGCTGCTGGGGGACTCCAGCATCTTATAGGCTTTGAGCATGATCTTCATAGACTCCCTTAGCAAAATACTCTCTTTTGTCTTCTCATACAACATCGTTACAACATTAATTAGTTGTGGGAAAGCGTCGCTCACGTAATCGCCCCTATCAACAAACACCTTTAATCCATTGCACCTATATGTAACCAGTATCAGGAACCTCACTAAATCAACAAGCCATCCGGAGAGGCCAAAAATTTCCGTATATGTCAGCATGTTCCATCTTAAGCCTTCAAGTAGGTCTCTAGCCCAGACCCTCTTAAACCACATGGACCCAGCCTCAGGTGCAATTATAGAGTCTAATGGTACGCCAAAGCTAATCAGCCTATCCATCCTAAGCATGATGGCACCCATGATCTGAGGCGATAGACCCGGAGAGCATTTCCTCAGAATCGAGTGGAATTTTCTGAGGCAATCTTTAACAATATATTTAACGTCCATAACTCTTATTTTTGGCAGGGGGACGCTGATCTCAAGGATTCCCTTCTCGGAGATTAAGGCTATTGGCGCCTGAACCCTTCTTGCATGCCTAATAAAGAAGACCTTTTCATTCTCAATTCTCCTCCAGCCCTCACCGAGCTTATATGTCCACTCCAGAAGCAGATCCAGTTTTTTAACGCTATCAAAGCCCCTTATCTCAAGCTTTAGTGGGGCTGCACTCGACCTCACAATTAAAGCGCCATTCCCCTCATAAATTATATAACTTGGCTCCACATAAGATTCCGCATTCCTTACATCGAGTATCGGGATAAATATTGAGGGTCTTTGCGCATGGGCTGAGATAACCGCCTCACCATTCTTAGCATCCACCGAGATCGTTACCACATAGTTCTCACCGTTCTCATCAACATAGACGTAGTCTGCCGAGGCCCTTCGAGAAAGAACTGATACTGGCTTTAAATTCTCCGCATTTAGAGCACGGTAATAAAATGCATCCAGAATCTTATATAACACATTATCTATAGGCCCGACTAGGAGACCCTGCCAGGAGAAATCTCTGTTGCCGCCATGCATTATGCCTAGGCTAGTTGGTATCGATGCGTCGAAGCTTGATGTAGAGTACTCGATTACGCTATCTCTTATTAGAACTTGCTTGTTACGGGCATAATCCCAATCCGAATCCTCAGCGACATCAAATTCACAGCAAACGCTGTAATCGCCTGCAACCTCAATTTTAGTCATATTTTCACGCACTAATCGTCAACAACCATAAATTCTTATCTAAAACCCTTAAAAACTAAAATTTTTAGGGAACAGAAAAAATGTTAGTTTTTACATCGCCATTATTTATGCATACTTCTTACACTTATAACAGTACCATCTCTGGTATTGCGGTATCCATGTAAGCGGTCCTCCGCAGGTTGGGCAAATGTTTGCTTGGGCTTGCTGAGGCTGCTGGGCCGCAGGAGCCTGCGCTGGGCGTTGCTTTAAGACGACAAAATCGCCTACAGCCTGGACGTCTTCCCATGGAATCTCTTTTGTTGAGCCATCCTTCCCCTCTATATATAGCGATATGCCCAACCTCCCAACTGTGAAGCTTATGTCCCTAACAGTTCCTATTAAATATCCATCACCATCTATAACTTGCATCCCAACCAAGCGCTCTCTTGTCACGCCTCTCTCTCTTGCCTGAGACATAACCTTAACTCCAAACTGCTTCTAAAATTAAGTTATGCCGAATATCAATTTAAGCCTTTTTAAACGCATAGAAAGCTTAATAAGGATCAAGAATTATAAAGACAAAGTATGTCAAAATCAGTAGAATCGATTAGTGAAAGCTTTGATATTTCGACAAAAAATCCAATATTATTGGTCCCATATATCGCCCCAATCATAATCCAGATAATCTTTAATGTGTTAGCGCACTTATTTCCCATAAGATATTATTATGGACCCTCCCTCGTAGCCGAAGTACCGAATACGGGCCTAATTATACTTGGCTCATTCATCGCCGGGATCGTCGGCTTCATAGCCGCCTGCACGCTTGTGGACATGACTAATGATGTCATTAACGGTCGGCCCGTAAACCTAAGTAAAAGTTTAAGTTATGTAAGGGGTAGAATTAGCATATTAATCGTCCTAGCTATAATCGCGGCTATATTCAGCATCACCATAATTTTGCTCCCAATAGCAATGTTTCTTGTGGTCGTGGCAATAATCGAGGGAAAAAATGTCGCCGAAAGCATTAAAAAGACCTTTAGTTTTGTATCAAGAAACCTCGGTGAAGTAGTGGTCTTCATAATCATCGTGATTATTGTGGGGATAATCTTTTCATATGGTTTTTCATTGATTCCGGTAGTTGGACTATACATTGGAAACATTATAGGCTGGATCATAAACGCGATCTTTACCATTTCAGCAGTACACCTTTATATCTCGCTGGAGCAGTTGCCTCCCCCACCACCTCCACCACCCCCGCCATAAACTACATTTTACCGTAAACCAAAACATTTCTTTTTCAAGCTAATCTTTTGATAAAAATAGTCACTCCTCAACGACTTTTACAACAAATTTCCTAATTGAGAAGAATGTATTCTTTGATAATATACTTAAAACCTCTTTTAAGTAGGTCTCTACGCTTTGCGGCCTTTCAGTCTCGACCTCAATAATTATTTTCTTCAATCTATTCTCCTCCCATCACCCACATTTTTTATAAGTAGGAACTTGCATTTGATTTTCTCGGCAGCCTTTTTATCATTTTCCTTATCACCGACGAAAAGAACTTCCCTTGGATCCGCATCAAACATTTTAATAATCGCTTTTATCTGCTCATACCTATCTAGGGAGAACTCTCTAGTGACAACAAAATCGAATGAGAAACCAGTCTTCTTCATGATTTCCTTAACAGCTAATTCGCCCTGCAATGTCACAAGACACCTAACTTTATCTCGGAAATCGCTATAAATTTTCATTCCTTCCTTTATTTCCTTCATGTTTTGAACGGCGTCGAGTTCATATTTATCTAAGAGTCTAAAGATCTTCGTTCGGTTCTTTTCGCTGATTTTAAAAAGAATATTTAGGATAGAGCTGGTTTTCTTTATCTTTAACATGCTAGATATTTCAGCTCTAAGCTTCTCATAATCGATTGGAAGGTGAACTAGTGTGCCATCAAGGTCAAATATTACAACCTTTATATACTTAAGGTTCTCTCCACTCATACATCCCCCCCAGGACTTCGCCATTTTTCATTAGGCATGCGGGTGCATCAATATGCCTAACCCAATATAGTCCCTCGGGTAGAACATTAAACTTAGGGAGTTTAGGAGTACTCTCATTGTAGGCTAATTTCAGGTAAATATATGGGAAATTGGCGCGGTAATCACCGTAGAGTATTTTGCTAGCATAGGAGAAGAAAAAGGATGTTGTAAACATTCTGCCAACATTAATTTCCGTCACGTAGGGAACTCCTTCAGAGTTCTCTTTCAAGTCTACGCAGGCGATCCCGCTGAAGTTTGGGTCTATTGCAAGAACAGCCTCAACGGCATTTTTGTTAACCCTTTCATTATGAATTGTCCTTTGAACAGCTGGTGTTCCCGTCACACCTGAAGGAGATATCTCTGGATAAATGTATTCAAGGCGCTCCCTAGCCATCGAAACTACAAGCTCCCCCTCCCTCCAAATACTGTGAAAAGCTATATTTCTGCCACCTAAATATTCCTGCGCGATGAACTCCCAATTTAAGCCTCTGGCTTTCCAATATCTGATCCATGAAATTGCAGTCTCAATATTATGAGCTGGAGTACTTCCCCTCCCTCCAGCCCCATATCTAGCTCTAATCCATATTGGACTGCCAAACTCCTTAAAAGCCCTCGTAACGTCTTCTTCAGATCTAATTAAAATGGCTCTCGCGGTAGGAACGCCTCTCTCAAGCCATACTCTTGTTGCCTCAAATTTATCCTGACATATTCTAACAGTCTCTTTTGATGGCAAGAATGTTAAAGCTCTGAGATCCTCCCTGTTTTCGGATAATACTCTCACTTCGATATCTGGTTGTGCATGAACAAAATCTATATTTTCCTTCCGAATAATCTCATTTAAGGTTTCAATATATCCTTTCTCGGTAGCCCGAGGAACAATGTATTTTGAAGCGACAGGAGCTAAATGTATTCTATATTTATTTGCGTCAACCCCAACAACATAAATTCTTTCTGGAGCAATTCTGAGAGACAATATAAAATTTATTGCTGCTGGACCACCTGCACCCGTAACTAATACTCTTTTCATTCAATATGCCTCCTCTACCTCATAGGCTTGATATGCTATTCTTTAGAATTGAATTTAACATCACTAATTTCGTTTCTCTAATCAATCCATTCTGATTCTCCATCAAATGTGAAAACGCCGACCCGCAGTTATTAAAGTCCCTTCCTTCAACATTTTTCATCCCCCTTCATACGTTCTCTCGAAATTTCTTCAATAACTCTTTCGATAACGTCAACTGGATTCTCGAGCTTAAGAAGCTGTTCTTTAACATTAAACTTTTTCCCAAGCAATGATTTTGCATAACCCATTACTTCATTCAGCTTTACTATAAATATTGGAAAACCTTTTTCATGAAGGTACTCATTAACCTCAGAATGACCGAATATTGGAATCACAATGCTTGGCACGCCTTGTAAAGCGGCTTCCCTCGCAAGGGTTCCACCAACACTAACCACTAAATCGGCTTCGGCAACTAAGTTTGCAGAATCAACAAAATCCTCTGGAACTATAAAACCCTTTATTGGTTTTCTCTTGTATCTAGAGAGAAAAACGACTTTACCATATTTTAAAAGTTTTTTCGCAATTTTTAATGTTATGTCCTCCTTTCCTTCAGCATAAGTAGCTTTTACCTCCATTTGTCTCACTATAATCAATGGATGCCCATAATCGAATTTTTGCTGGGGTTGCAAATCCCTAATCCATGCTACTTCATCAACACCATTGAACCTTATTATTCTCTTTATGGGATAAGTTCTCAAATGTTCGCCGGACATAGCGTTTGAAACAACTAAAACGTCAACAAGAGGTAATGTGAGCCGGTTCACTTCGTTCGCATGTGTAGTATCATGCGTACAGATAATAGGAATTTTAAGACCAAAGGCAACACGACACTGTTCAACCGAGCAATGGGATACCGCTATATCCGGCCAATCCCCCCTAAATAATCTGTATAACCCTATTTGTCTCTTTAAACTCTCATACAATCTTGTGAACCGAGCTCTTGGGTTGTATTTTCCTACAACCTTAAAATCTATACCCAAGTGCTTCGCCAGCGGTATCGTATCCGGGTGCTCCCTTGTTGTTAAGATTACTTCATATCTTTTTTCCTCAAGTCGCTTTTTTATTGCCGCCCCATATCTGACATGCTTCCCAGTACACGCATCATACCATATTTTCATGAACCTTCACCACTTAGATTAATGAAATAAACACGGCGAGAAATGTAAAGATTACAATAATAAGCGCTATCATCATAACAAGCTTCCGCTCAGTTGTTGGACGGTAATGGGCAATTAGAGTTACAAGACTTCTCCTATGACTCGCCTTTAATATTGGTCCGTTTATGATAAGGCTTGGCCTCCTTTTAAGGAATAAGACGTTAATTAGGATTAGCGACGAATTAAGTACATATGGAAGTATTGATATCGCTAATGTTTGCTCTATATTGGTTATTATTGCGTATGCCGCCAGGGTTATCCCAAAGGCGAATGAGCCCGTGTTGCCTACGAAGATCTTCCCCCTAAAATTGTAGTATGATAAGAGCCAAGAAACGGCGATTGGAGCATAGAGTAGAATCCTCTCCTCCCTGCCGTGAATTATTGATGTTATGAGTAGACCTGTTAGGATTATTGATGGGCAGATGGTTTCTAGACCATTGAGACCACCAAGCTGATTAACTACATTGGTTGTCACAGTCACTATTATAGGGACTATGATAAAGTGGTAGGCTAATCCAAAGTCTATTTTGCCCCAGAAATAAGTGCTCATGACGGTCTCCCCCTCACGGATTACAATTAGTGGTATGACTGCTATGAGCGGTAATAATGCCTTATACCTCCATCTAATGTCAATCCAGTCATCTAATAAACCCATAAAGCCCCCGAAGAGTATGCAGGAGGCTAGGGTTAGCGCGGACGGTTTATTCCAACCTTCTGCGATCCACGTTTGAAGGCCGTGAATAATAAATAAATAAATCGCTGATATTAAAATATATATCACGCCTAAACCGTTCGGAATAAGCGGTCTACCGGGCTTATGCTCATCGGGAGCCTTAGGGAACTTATTTAACATAGCTGGCCACTTCACTTACATTTAAGCATAGATGTTATGCTTAAGCGGCACAATTATCTTTAAT
>Ga0105163_1001879_pt1 | contig 10476 bp, 7 predicted proteins | sample JNZ110809AmetaG_FD_81531 | JGI IMG/M metagenome (GOLD analysis project Ga0105163, IMG submission 81531) | Hot spring microbial communities from Jinze hot spring, China to study Microbial Dark Matter (Phase II) - JNZ 110809A | ecosystem: Environmental > Aquatic > Thermal springs > Hot (42-90C) >... | reverse complement strand
GCAACGGGATCACGAACCCGAACGCGATCTATCCAGGCCAGCGGCTGATCATCCCAAGCCCGTGAGTATAAGGGGTGACCAGATACCATGGGCACCCTCCTGGGTGGATGTGTCAGGAGGGCCTCTGCCAGGGCGGGTTCCAGGCCCCCTTCTCCCTCTGAGGCCTTTTGAGTCCCTGGAAAAGGGGAAAAGACGGGCAGCGCCCCACTCCCTCCATCTTCGAACAGATTCAGCAGCGCTGCCCATGGCCTGAATTTTCCTCTCTCCCTGATCGAACAGGAGGACCGAGGCTTCCATGCTGGATCCCATCGAAGCGGAGATCCCTCTCGAGAGCCGGCGGGTCTACGAAGGCCGGATTCTGAGCCTGCGGGTGGATACGGTTCGCCTGCCCTCGGGCGGGACCGCGTTGCGGGAGATCGTGGAGCATCGCGGGGCGGTCGCCATCGTTCCGATCCTGGATGAGGAGCGAGTGGTGCTGGTGCGCCAGTTCCGCTATGCGGTCGGCCAGGTCTCCCTGGAAATCCCGGCCGGCACCCTGGAGCCCGGGGAAGACCCCCTCGCCTGCGCCCGCCGGGAGCTGGAGGAGGAAACAGGCTATCAGGCCGCCCGCTGGGAACAGCTGGGAAGGATCTGGCCGACCCCGGGTTACAGCACGGAGGAGATCATCCTCTTCATCGCCCGGGATCTGAGGCCGGGCCCCGCGCGGCCGGAGTTCGATGAAGCGCTCAGCATGACGATCATGTCCTGGTCGGAGATCTGGGAGGCGATCGAGGAAGGACGCCTGCGCGATGCAAAGAGTATCGTCGCCCTGACCTGGGCCGCACGCCGCCTGGGAGGAGGGTAAATGGCTGGCGAAGCGACCTCCATCCGCTCTGCTCGCTGGACGCTTCCGGTTTATATCCCGGCCTTCCTGCTTTTCATAGCCGGGCTGGGGCTCCTGACGGCCGGCGCCCTGGAGTGGATCTACGCAGACCGGATCTGGCCGGGGGTTTTCATCGATGGTGTGGACGTGGGGGGGTTGACGGAGGCAGAAGCCCGCGCCCGGTGGGAGGCCAAGCTGCCAGATCCCCAACGCCCGCTTTTCACCCTCCGGGGACCAGGGTTCCAGCAGGCGGTTTCCCTGGCCGACCTGGGCGCCCGCGTGGATGTGTCGGGCACGCTCCAGGAGGCCATGCAGGCCGGCCGGGGGAAGGGGCTGGCCAGCGGGCTCGATCGCCTTCAGATCTGGTGGTTCGGTCGGGCTGTGGCTCCGCGGGTGGAAGTCGACGCCGCGCGCCTGGAGGCATACCTGGCCACGCTGGCGGCGGCCATCGATCGCGCCCCCCGGGACGCCTCCCTGGAGATCCGGGGCGATCGGGTGATGGTCCACCCCGCAGAGGCCGGGGCCCGCCTGGACCGGGCAGGGCTTCGGGTGCGCCTGCTGGAGGCGCTCTCCACCCTGCAGCCCCAGACGATCGATCTCCCTGTGGAGACTGTGCCGCCTGCCTTGACCAATGTGGAGCCAGCGCGAACGCAACTGAGCCAGTGGCTCCAGGGGCCAATCCGTCTCATCGTGCCCACGGGAACCCTGACCGTTCCCCTCTCCCTTCCTGAAGTCGGTCCCTGGGAGCTCTCCCCCACGGATCTGGCCCGTATGATCACAGTGGTCCGGGTGGATTCCCCAGCACCGCATCTGGAGGCCCGGCTGGAGGAAGACCGCCTGCTGGAATGGCTGACCCCGATCACGGAGACGCTGCAAGCGGATCCAGTGGATGCCCGCTTCGTCTTCGATGAAGCGCGGCGACGACTGGTTCCCATAGCACCCTCTCGATGGGGTTATCGTGTGGAGATCACCGCCACGGTGACCCGCATCCGGGAAAGCCTTTCCATGCCCACCCGGGAGGTCCCCATTGCCCTGAAGCTGATCCCGCCCCGCTATCCGGAAACGATGACGGCGGAGGCCCTGGGGATCACCGGGCTGATCGCTCAGGCCACCACGAACTTCAAGGGCTCCCCTCCCCCACGGGTGCGGAACATCGCCCTGGGGGCCTCCCGAATGCACGGCGTGGTGGTGCCACCCGGGGAAGTGTTTTCCTTCAACGCCCATCTGGGCGATGTCAGTGTGGACACCGGGTTCGAGGAAGCGCTGATTATTTTCAATGGGCGGACCATCCGGGGCGTGGGCGGGGGGCTCTGCCAGGTCTCCACCACGCTGTTCCGGGCCGCCTTCTTTGGCGGCTTCCCAATCGAGGAACGCTGGCCCCACGCGTATCGGGTGGGATGGTATGAGCGAACCTTCGGGCCAGGGCTGGACGCTGCCATTTTCTCCCCTTATGCGGATTTCAAGTTCCGGAACGATCGGGAGACCCCTATTCTCATCGTCGCGGAAGTCGATCCGGAGGCAGGGACGCTGACATTCAAGATCTATGGTTCCGACGACGGGCGGAAGGTAACGGTGGAAGGTCCCTTTGTTTCCAATATCGTCCCCCATGGCCCTCCGGTCTACGAAGAAGACCCCACACTGCCGAAGGGGAAAGTGGTTCAGGTGGATTGGGCGGTGGATGGGGCTGATGTGCTGGTGAAGCGGAAGGTTGAGAAGGATGGGCAGATTCTCTACGAGGATCGGGTGTTCACCCGCTATCAGCCCTGGCGGGCCGTCTTCAAGGTTGGCACAGAAGAGCCGTAGCGCTCTGTTGTAAGCCCGGGCGGCCGATCCGGTAGATCCAGAGGGTTGCTCCTCCCCTGACGCTTATCTTTTAGAGGCCGGGCCGGGGCCGAAGAACCCAACCCCGAAGAAGCAGACCGGGCGCGAAGGGCTTTGACGCTGAGAAAGGTGCCTTCAGTGGCCTTCACCTTCGTGGTTCCCCTAAGGGCGAACGATCAGCTCGCTGATCAACACGCTGTTGTTGACGGCGCTGGAATACCCGGGGCTCAGGACAACGACCCGGGCGGCCGGGTTCCCTTCGGGGTAAAGGCCGGTTCGGAGCTGATAGGTCCCGGGCGGTGCGCCGCCCGGGATCAGCAGCACCAGCGGATCGCGCACGATCTGCCCGGGCTGCCAGGCCGGGATCGGCGGGTTGGGTTGCGCATCCCGCTGGGCGATCAGCTGGCCGTTCGGAGCGATTAAGTGAACGAAGATCACCAGCGGTTGATCCACCCGCTGTAAAGAGCGCCACTCCAGTGTGGCCACAATGGTTTCCCCAGGCCGGAAAGTGCGCTGGGGCAGATCCACCGCATCCAGCATGACCCAGTTGGCGAAGTTTGCCCCGATCCCGATCCGCGTCCCCGCGCTTACGGTCAGGGTAAGGGGCTGGCCCACTCCCAAGAGGGCCCCGGGAGGTGGGTTCTGCTCCAGGATCCGTCCCGTGGGTTCCGGGCTCCACACCCGCTCTACCCGCACGTCCCACCCGTAAGATCGCAGGCCGTTCAGGATATTTTCGTCCAGGGTATATCCCAGGACGCTGACAACCGGGAAGGCCGGCGCGCCGCGGTTGACCGTGACCTGAACGGTTTCGCCCGGATGGAGTGTCGCCCCGGGGGGCGGCTCCTGAGCGATCACCACGCCCGCGGGCTGCTGGGGATCTTCCACCTCCCGGGCAACCGAAAGCCCCAATCCCAGCCCCATCGCCCGCGCCTGCGCCTCAACGATCGGCAACCCCCGAAGATCCGGAACCTGGATTGCCGGGGCAATGGTCGGCGGCGGAGCAGGGGTCGGAAGGCCAGTTGGGCCGCCCAGCCACGCCCGGTAAACCAGCAACCACAGGGGGATCAGACCCGCGATGGCCAGCACAGCCAGGGCTCCCAGGAGCCACACCAGCCAGTCCCGCTCTTCCGGGATCGCCGGAGCGGCCCGGGACGGCGAGGGCGTTGGAGCAGAAACGGGGGTGGGTGAAGGGGTCGGCCCGGTGGGTTCCTCCGGAAGGCTCGGAAAGGCAGGCATCGGGTAACGCTGGAGCAGCACACGGCCCAGCTGATCCGCGTTTCGGTAGCGACGGGCCGGCTCCTTCTCCAAACAGGTGAGGAGGATCTCCACAAGATCATCCGGCAGCCCGGGCTGGAAAGTTTTCGGGGAAGGGGGGGCCTGGGTGAGATGGGCCTGCAGCAATTCCGCAGGGGTGGCGGCCTCAAAAGGAAGACGACCGGTGAGCATCTCATACAGGATGAGGCCCATGCTGTAAACATCGGAGGCTGGCGTGGGAGGCTGGCCCGCCGCCTGCTCCGGCGAGAGATATTGAGGGGTCGCCCAGGTCGACCGATCCGGGTCGCGGGACCATATGGTGGCGGCGATCCCGAAGTCCACCACCTTCACCTCGCCCGTCCGGGACACCAGGATGTTCTGGGGCTTGAGGTTCCCATGCACGATGTTGTTCCGGTGGGCATAGCCCACCCCGGCGCAGATCTGCAGAAAGAGCTCCAGCGCCCGATCCACCGCCAGCGGCGCCCCATGGCGGATAAGGGCCTTCAGATCCCATCCGTCCACATATTCCATCACAAAGTAAGGCTGGTCGTTCTCCCAGCCGAAATCATACACAGCCACCAGGTTGGGGTGGGACAGGCTGGTCAACAGGCGGGCCTCCGCTTCTAACCGCTGACGCAGCGTGGGGTTCTGCAGACGATCGCTGCGGAGGACTTTGAGCGCCACGGTGCGCTGGAGGACGGTATCGAACGCCCGGTAGACCACCGCGAATCCGCTGCGCCCCAGCGTGCCCAGGATGCGATATCGCCCCGCAAACAGCGTTTCAGCCATCGCTTCCTCTGCGTCGTAAGATCTTATGGGGGGTCATTCCTTCGGAGCGTCGTCATGAGCGCATTCCGCCGGATGAGGAAACCTGAAACCTTCCTCCTTCCACGCTGTGAAGTCAAGCCCACAGGAGGAAAGCACCGAATGGTTCCCGCGGCTTTCATTATAGCGAAAACGCCAAATTTGACCCTTTGACGGCCATGACCACCCTGAAATCTCTGGATTCAGGAACCGGCCCGCTTGCCCAGAGCCTCGTCTGGCCTATCCTTCGCGCCTCGCCTCCTGAAGCAGCGCGTAGAGCCCTTCCAGCCCTAACAGGTAGCTCCGCCACCCAAAGCCCAGCACCACCCCGCGGCAAACGGGGGCGATCACCGAGACGCGCCGCCATTCCTCCCGGGCCTGGGTGTTGGAGATGTGAACCTCCACCGCTGGCAGGTTTACAGCGACGATCGCATCGCGCAGGGCATAGCCATAAATGTGCAGAGCGCCGGGATTGATGAGGATCCCATCTGCCCACCCCCGGGCCTCATGGATGGCGTCGATCAGCGCCCCCTCATGGTTCGACTGAACGATGCGCAGCGTGACGCCGTGGGCCGCCGCCCATTCCTCCAGTCGGGCGTTGATCTCCGTGAGGGTCATCGTCCCGTAGATGTGAGGCTCCCGGGTTCCGAGCAGGTTCAGATTGGGGCCATGCAACACCAGGATGTTCATTGGAAACCTCCTGAGCGATTGTTCCACAGGGATCGTGGAGGCTGCTGCCTTCACCATCCCTGAAAGTTCCCGCTGGATCACTTTGAAGTTTTCGACTTGCCGCTGAATCGGTTGAAAGATAACTCTATCCCACCATCGTAACCCTTTGAGCCATAGTGAGAAAGGAGAAAAAGGCCTTTTGCGGCCGGGCCGCTGGAAGTTGCGAAACTCCCCGGTTCTGCGTATCGTTATTTTCCGCCAGGATCGTGATGGCGGGAAACCGGATCCAGTGGTCCAGGAGGTGAGGAGATGGGCAGGGAGCCTTTTGCAGTGATCCTGGCCGGGGGGAGCGGCACCCGCCTGTGGCCCCTCAGCCGCCAGAGCCGTCCGAAGCAGATGCTCCGGTTGCTGGGGGAACGGACGATGTTCCAGCTGACCGTTGATCGGTTGCTTCCGATGTTCAGGCCGGAGCACATCCTCATTGTCACGGGCCAGGAGTATGTGGAAGAACTGATCCAGCAAGCCCCGGAGATCCCCCGGGGGAACTTCCTGGCGGAACCGGTGGGTCGGAACACTGCGCCGGCCATCGGCCTCGCCGCCTTACACCTTCGCCGGCGGGCGCCGCAGGCCCTCATGGCGGTCCTGCCCGCGGATCATTACATCCGGGATGAGGCCCGCTTCCGGGCCGTGCTTCGGGCGGCCTTCCAGGTGGCGGAGAGAGGGTTCCTGGTCACCCTGGGCATTCGCCCCACTTATCCGGCCACCGGATTCGGTTACATCGAGCGGGGAGAGCCGCTGGGCCGCTTCGGAGGCTTCATGGCCTACCGCGTCCTGGCCTTCCGGGAGAAACCCGATCTGGCGACGGCAGAGCGCTTTGTGGCCGGCGGTCACCATTCATGGAATAGCGGGATGTTCATCTGGCGGGTTGATCGGATCCTGGAGGAGATCCAGCGGAACATGCCGGAGCTCGCTGCCGGACTTCAATCCCTGGAATCGGTCCTCGGAACCCCGGAGGAGGCCGTGGCCATGCGTCGGATCTGGCCGGAGATGCCCAACATGAGCATCGACTATGGGGTGATGGAAAAGGCCCAGGAGGTAGCGGTCATCCCCGCTGAATTCGGCTGGAATGATATCGGTAGCTGGGCCGCCTTGCTGGATATCCTGGCCACCGACGACCAGAGCAATGTGGTCCTGGGGGCCGAGCACCTGGGCCTGGACACCGCGGGCTCTCTGATCTTCGGGAACGGACGGCTGGTGGCCACCCTGGGCGTGAAGGATCTCATCATCGTGGACACCGATGACGTCCTCCTGGTCTGCCCCCGGGAGCGGGCCCAGGATGTCCGCCTGCTGGTGGAGACATTAAAGCGAGAGGGGCGATATGAATACCTGTAAGGGCTGTCCACGAATCGGAGCGCGAATACACGAACAGGGCTTTATTTTTGAAGACCGCTCTGGAATCCGGAGGTAAGAAAATGAGTGAGAAGGGAACGCGGCTGGTCATCGTGGAGTCCCCGGCCAAAGCCCGCACGGTGGGCCGGATCCTGGGCCGGGGTTTCACGGTGAAAGCATCGATTGGCCACGTGCGGGATCTGCTGAAATCGCAGCTGGCTGTGGATATCGAGAACGGCTTCAAGCCGACCTACCGGGTGCCGAAGGAGAAGCAGGCGGTGGTCCGGGAGCTGCGGGAGGCGGTGAAGGAGGCCACGGAGGTCTACCTGGCGACGGACCCCGATCGGGAGGGGGAGGCCATCGCCTGGCATCTGACGGAAGTAGCGAACATCCCCGCCTCGAAGCTGCGACGGGTGGTTTTCCACGAGATCACGGAGCCGGCGATCAAGGAGGCTTTCGCCCACCCCCGCGGCATCGACATGCAGCTGGTGAACGCCCAGCAGGCCCGCCGTATCCTGGACCGGTTGGTGGGCTACAAGCTGAGCCCCCTGCTCTGGGAGAAAATCCGCGGGCGCCTTTCCGCCGGCCGGGTGCAGTCCGTGGCCCTGCGCCTCATCGTCGAGCGGGAGCGGGAGATCCAGGCCTTCGTCCCGGAGGAATACTGGACCATCGCGGTGGAGCTGAGCAAGCTCGATGAGGAGCGGACCTTCCGCGCCCGCCTGGTCCGCTACCTGGGGGCGGAACCCGAGCTCAAGAACGAGGAGCAGGTGCGCCCGCTGGTGACGGAGCTGGAGGACGCCCTTTACGTGGTGGTCAGCGTCAAGAAGGGCGAGCGACGACGGCGGCCGGCCGCTCCCTTCACCACCAGCACCATGCAACAGGAAGCCTCCCGCCGGCTGGGCTTCACCGCCCGGCGCACCATGGCGATCGCCCAGCAGCTCTACGAAGGTTTGCCGCTGGGCGAGGAAGGCTCCGTCGGCCTCATCACCTATATGCGCACGGACTCCACCAACATCTCCCCGCTGGCCCAGGAGGAGGCCCGTCGCTTCATCGCCCAGACCTACGGAGAGCAGCTGCTTCCCCCCGAACCTCCGGTCTACAAGACCCGGGCCCGGATCGCCCAGGAGGCCCACGAGGCCATCCGGCCCACTTCGGTCTTCCGAACACCGGAATCGGTAAAGCCTTATCTGGACCGCGATCAGTATCGCCTGTATGAGCTGATCTGGAAGCGCTTCGTGGCCAGCCAGATGGCCCCGGCCATTCTGGATACGATGACCGTGGAGATCGTGGCCGTGCCCCGGACGCTGGTTATGGATGGGGAGATCCCCCTGGAGGCCCTGGAGAACCCCCGCTATCTCTTCCGGGCCACCGGCTCCGCCATCCGCTTCCCCGGCTTCCTGGTGGTCTATGAGGAGACGCGCGAGGAGGACGTGAAGCTGGAGGAAGAGGAGGAGGGTGGAGGATTGCTGCCGCCGCTGGAGCCCAACGAGCGACTGCGGCTCTGGCAGGTGCTCCCGGAGCAGCATTTCACCCAGCCACCGCCGCGCTATACGGAGGCTTCCCTGATCAAGGCCCTGGAGGAATATGGTATCGGCCGTCCCAGCACCTATGCCCCCATCATCTCCACCCTTTTCCAGCGAGGCTATGTCGAACGTGTGGACAAACGCCTGGTGCCCACCCCGCTGGGGATCACGGTCACGGATCTCCTGGTCCAGCATTTCCCGGACATCATGGATGTGAACTTTACGGCCCGGATGGAGGAGGATCTGGATCGCATTGCTGCCGGCGAGGCGGATTGGGTAGAGGTGCTGCGCCAGTTCTATGGGCCTTTTGAGCAACGGCTTCAAATGGCGCTGGCGGGGATTCAGAAGATCTCCCTGGACCACGAAGTGCTGGACGAGCAGTGTCCGGAATGCGGAGCGCCGTTGCAGATCCGCTATGGTCGCTTCGGGAAGTTCGTGGGCTGCACGCGCTTCCCGGAGTGCCGCTACACCCGCCCCTTCTATAACAAGCTGGGGGTCCCGTGCCCGCAATGTGGAGGGGAGCTTCTGGAAAAGAAGAGCAAGCGGGGCCGCACCTTCTACGGGTGCAGCAACTGGCCCACATGCAACTTCACCACCTGGAAGCGCCCGCTGACCGTTCGCTGCCCGCACTGCGGCGGGATACTGGTGCAGGATGACCGGGAGAACGCGCGGTGCCTCAAGTGTGAGGCGATCGTCCCGCTGGAGGAGCTGGAACTGGAGGAGGCAGGCGGATAGGGATATGCCCATGCCCGAGCCTTCGGCACGGACAATCAATGGGGCATTGGGGGCCTGATAGGCGCGCCGAAGGCGTGCCCATCAGGCCCCCAAATTCAGGATTCTCTCATCCTACGTCGCGAAACGGCGTGGGGTGGGGTCAGCGCAGAATCCAACCGGGCACCGCCAGGATCGCAACCGGGCGGGAGAAACTCCCGATCGCAGAGGCTGAAGCGCCCGGCTATGGAAGCGGCAATTCGATAGGGGGGTAGCGGATCGAGAGCCCCATCCGCTCCAGACACTCCGCCAGGGCCTCCGTCCAGGGCCGCATGGGATCGCGGCCCTGCAGCTCCAGCACATAGTTCCGCAGAGGGGTCCGGTCCGGCCGCGGGGCGCGCCGGCCGGATACCGCAGAAAGCCTCACCGCCTCCTCCGGGTTCCTCCCCAGCATCGCCAGGATCGTCCGCGCCATCTCGTAGCGCGAGGCGGCGCCGTGGTTCGCGATGTGGTAAATCCCATAGGCGGGGATCTCCAGCAAGCGGAGCATCGCTCGGGCCAGATCCAGCACAGAGGTCGGGGAGCTGGTCTGGGCGATCCCCCCTACCGGCTCTCCCCGCAGAATCCGCTCGACGGTCTGGCTCACAAAATGTCGCCCCCACGGCGCGAACAGCCAGGCGGTCCGCACGATGAAATGCCGCGGGCACAGGCTCCGCACGGCTTCTTCCGCCAGCCATTTGCTCCGACCGTAGATGTTCATCGGGTTGGGCAGGTCGAACTCGGTGTAGGGCGAGCCTTTGGCGCCGTCAAACACATAATCCGTGCTGATGAAGATCATGGTGGCACCGATCTCATGGGCCGCCGCGGCCAGGCAGGCCGTGCCAACGGTGTTCACCCGGAACGCGAGATCCGGATCCGCCTCGCAGCGATCCACGTCCGCGATGGCGGCCGCGTGGAGGATCACCTCCGGACGGATCTGTCGGACCACCTCAAAGATCTGGGGCGGCCGGGCGAGATCCAGCTCCGCGCGGGGTGGCGCGATCACCTCATGCTGCGAGCTCCAGATTTCCAGAACCGCTCGCCCCAGCATCCCGGTCCCACCCGTGAGAAGCACCCGCATAACGCTTCCTCCCTGAGGACACGTGAGCGCCCGTCCTTTTTGTGAGCGCCGATAACGGGCACTCCGCTTCGCTCCGTGCCCTACTACGAACAGGGGTCTTTCCCTGTTCGTAGTAGGGCACGTCAGTGCCCGTTCTTTTTTTGTGAACGCTTATGACGGGCACTTCGCTTCGCTTCGTGCCCTACTACGAACAAGGGCTTTTCCCGTTCGTAGTAGGGCACGAAGCGAAGCGAAGTGCCCGTCATAAGCGTTCACAAAAAAAGAACGGGCACTGACGTGCCCTACTACGAACAGGGAAAGACCCCTGTTCGTAGTAGGGCACG
>Ga0105163_1001878_pt1 | contig 10477 bp, 8 predicted proteins | sample JNZ110809AmetaG_FD_81531 | JGI IMG/M metagenome (GOLD analysis project Ga0105163, IMG submission 81531) | Hot spring microbial communities from Jinze hot spring, China to study Microbial Dark Matter (Phase II) - JNZ 110809A | ecosystem: Environmental > Aquatic > Thermal springs > Hot (42-90C) >... | reverse complement strand
GGGTGGTCCCCCCTGCTTCCCCCAGGGTTCCACGTGTCCCGGGGGACTCAGGCTCAGCAGCCCGGAAGTCCTTCCCCTTTCGCGTACGGGGCTTTCACCCTCTATGGCGCGCCGTTCCAGGACGCTTCCGCTAAGGGAAGGATTTTTCACTTCCTGGAGCCCCCGCAGTGGCTCCCGCTGCTGGCCTGCAACCCCTGCGGTGCAACGGCTGCGGCCTTTAGCACACCGCAGGTTTGGGCTCTTCCCCTTTCGCTCGCCACTACTCGGGGAATCTCGGTTGATTTCTCTTCCTCGGCCTACTAAGATGTTTCAGTTCGGCCGGTGCCCCTCGCTGGCCTATGGATTCAGCCAGCGATGCCTGGGCATTCCCCCAGGCGGGTTTCCCCATTCGGGAATCCCCGGATCACAGCCTGCTGGCGGCTCCCCGGGGCTTATCGCAGCCAGCCACGCCCTTCTTCGGCCCTTGGCGCCTAGGCATCCACCGTGTGCCCTTAGTAGCTTGGCTCTCGGGATACCCGGCTCCTACTTTACCCATCCTATTCAGCTTTTAAGGTGCCGAAGGGCATAAAAGAGCCTGGCCTTAACGCCAGGCTGCCCTTAACCCCTAAATAGTGGCAGGAAGGTCAAGGACGGGGTTGACCTAGGAGCTTTTAAGCTCCTTAGAAAGGAGGTGATCCAGCCGCACGTTCCCGTACGGCTACCTTGTTACGACTTCGTCCCAGTCGCCGGCCCCACCCTCGACGGCTCCCTCCCCCTTCCGGGGGTTAGGCCACCGGCTTCAGGTGTTGCCGACTCCCATGACGTGACGGGCGGTGTGTGCAAGGCCCGGGAACGTATTCACCGCAGTATGGCTGACCTGCGGTTACTAGCGACTCCGGCTTCATGCAGGCGGGTTGCAGCCTGCAATCCGAACTGAGACCGGGTTTGATGGGATTAGCTCCGCCTCGCGGCTTCGCAACCCATTGTCCCGGCCATTGTAGCGTGTGTGTAGCCCCGGGCATAAAGGCCATGCTGACTTGACGTCGTCCCCACCTTCCTCCGGCGTTAAGCCGGCAGTCCCCCTAGACACATGTAACTAGGGGCGAGGGTTGCGCTCGTTGCGGGACTTAACCCAACACCTCACGGCACGAGCTGACGACAGCCATGCAGCACCTGTGCGGGCTCCCAAATGGGTCCCTCCCCTTTCGGTTCGGTACCACCCGCATGTCAAGCCCGGGTAAGGTTCTTCGGTTAGCATCGAATTAAACCACACGCTCCGCCGCTTGTGCGGGCCCCCGCCAATTCCTTTGAGTTTTAGCCTTGCGGCCGTAGTCCCCAGGCGGGGTGCTTAACGGGTTACCTTCGGCACGGACGGGGTCAACGCCGCCCACACCTAGCACCCACCGTTTACAGCCAGGACTACCGGGGTATCTAATCCCGTTCGCTCCCCTGGCTTTCGCACCTCAGCGTCAGGGACGGGCCAGGAGGCCGGCTTCCCCACTGGCGTTCCTCCCGATATCTACGCATTTCACCGCTACACCGGGAATTCCACCTCCCTCTCCCGCCCTCAAGCCCAGCAGTATCGGACGGCCCCTCCCGGTTGAGCCGGGAGATTTCACGCCCGACTTACTGAGCCGCCTACGTGCGCTTTACGCCCAGTGAATCCGGGTAACGCTCGGGCCCTACGTTTTACCGCGGCTGCTGGCACGTAGTTAGCCGGCCCTTATTCCGGGGGTACTGTCCTCCCTCTTCCCCCCGAAAAGGGGTTTACACCCCGCAGGGCTTCTTCCCCCACGCGGCGTCGCTGGGTCAGGCTTTCGCCCATTGCCCAAGATTCCCCACTGCTGCCTCCCGTAGGAGTCGGGGCCGTGTCTCAGTCCCCGTGTGGCCGGACACCCTCTCAGGCCGGCTACCCGTCATAGGCTTGGTAGGCCATTACCCCACCAACTACCTGATGGGCCGCGGGCCCCTCCCGAAGCGGCATGGCGCCTTTCGGCTACCATACCCTTTACTCCGTGGTCCTCTAACCCCACGGAGCACATGGGGTATTAGCCCCAGTTTCCCAGGGTTATCCCCCTCTTCGGGGCAGGTCACCCACGTGTTACTCACCCGTTTGCCGCTAGGAAGCCGTACCCTAAAAGGGCCTTAGGCTTCCCCGCTCGACTTGCATGTGTTAGGCACGCCGCCAGCGTTAACCCTGAGCCAGGATCAAACTCTCCATCAGGAGAATTTTCCCAGCTTCTTAAGGCCGCAATTACCCGCCTCGCCTTCCTACCACTATTCAGCTGTTAAGGTGCCTTTAACCATTTATTATTATATCACAACCTTGCCTTGTTGTCAAGCCCGGCTCTTCCTTTCCTCCGGGCTTCCTTCGCCCTCAGCGCTTCACCGCTATATATTATAGCAAGCTTTTTCTCCTTGTCAAGCCCGCGCAGGCCCCAGTTCGGCCTTAACCGCAGATTTTTGATTTGCAAATAGAGCCCACTCGTGCTATCATATAACACAAAAGGTCACAGAGCCCCGAGGGAAAATATGGCTTTAAAGGGAAAACTGGAGGATTTTGATATAACTAAACTTTTCAACCTGGTGCATCTGGCTCGCAAAACCGGCGCCCTCACCCTGGAGCAGGATGGCAAAAGGGTAACCCTTTACTTTAAAGGGGGCAAACTTATCTATGCCGTTAAAGACGCAGAAGAAAAAAGCATCTTGAACCTCTTGTACCGCGCAGGTAAACTCTCCCGGGAGCAGGTTCGGGAAATAGAGGCCCGATCCCACTTGAAATCGGATAAAGAAAAGGCCCTATTAGCCATAAGCTCCGGCTACATCTCCAAAGAGGATGTAGTGGAGTGCCTCCAGAGGCATTTCCTGGAAATTGTATATGAACTTTTCACCTGGCAGACCGGGCGATTCTCCTTTGAGCCCGATGTTCTCCCTGATGGAGATCGCCTTACTGTTTCCATAGATCTGGCTAACCTGATTCTGGAGGGTACAAGGCGCCAAAAAGAATGGGAAATCCTCCAGGAAGAGATACCCGATCTGGATATGGCCCTCAAGTTTGCCGAAAATCCCAAAACTGCTATCCGCAACATAAGCCTGACGGTGGATGAGTGGCGTGTCATCTCCTACATTAACCCTCAAAATACCATCCGCCAGATAGCCCGATACAATTCCATGAGCGATTATCAGATAAGGAAAATTGTTTACGGCCTCCTTTCCGCAGGCCTTGTGGAACTGGTCCCCCCTGTTGGTGGTCCCAAGACCCCGCCTCCAGGTTTACCGCCGGCTATCCAGGAGGGTCCCAAGGTTAGCAAAGGCCTTGTTCAGCGAATTATTGATCGCATAAAACGCCTGTAAGGAGCTGAGAATGCAGGCGGTCAAAATAGTGGTGACTGGCCCTTTTAACTCAGGAAAAACTCAGTTTATCCGTTCTATAAGCGAAATAGAAGTTGTCTCCACCGAAAGGAAAATAACTGATGAGCTGCGGGCCGTAAAGGAATATACAACCGTAGCCATGGACTTCGGACGAATTACAATTGATGATAACCTTGTGCTTTACCTGTTCGGGACCCCGGGACAGAGGCGCTTTGACTTTATGTGGGATATCCTTTCGGAGGGGATGTTAGGATTTGTGGTGATGGTGGACAGCACAAGCCCCCAGACCTTTCGCGAGGCCCGATACATCCTGGATGTCTTCCGGCGTTACGCCAAGATCCCGTATGTGGTGGCAGCTAACAAGCAGGATCTCCCGGATGCCTGGCCCCCTGAAGACATCCGGATAGCCTTGCGGCTTAACAGCAATGTTAAAGTTATTCCCTGTGTAGCCACCAATAAGGAAAGCGTTAAAAATGTCCTTTTAGAGCTACTCTACCTTGTCCTGGAAATGCTGGAGGGATAGCTTGCCCTCAATTATGACGGAGCAGGGAGTGGTCCATTATGAGGTTTTAGGGCGGGGAGAGCCCGTAATCCTCCTCCATGGCTGGCTTGGCTCCTGGGGCTACTGGCTTGAAGCCATGAGGGAACTTTCTTCAAGCTACAGGGTCTATGCCTTGGACTTCTGGGGCTTTGGAGAATCCGACCGGAGGAGAGAAAGCTTCAAGATTGAAGATTTCATCTGGCTGGTCATAGACTTCATGAACAAACTTGGAATTCAAGAAGCTTCCCTAGTAGGGCACTCAATGGGGGGCACAGTGGCCCTGAGTGTGGCCCTCCGCAAGCCGGAGAAAATCAAAAGAGTTGGAGTGGTGGGATCGCCCGTTGAAGGGAAGTCTCTGAGCTTTCTCCTCAAAATGGCGGCTGTCCCTCAGCTTGCTTTCATGGCCTGGAACAACCCATGGTTTTTCCGAAGCCTTCTCAGGGCAATAGCTCCCAGAACTACTCGCCCATGGCAGGAATGGTATAAAATGCTCCTTAAAGACCTCTCCCGAATCACCCTTGCCTCCTTTTTCCAGAGCATAAATTCCCTTTACCACACTGACCTTAAACCCTTCATCACCCAAATAAAGTCCGAGGTCTTTGGGGTATACGGTTTGAGGGATAACATAGTGAATCCGGGACAGGCAAAGCTGGTGGAGAAGATACCAGGAGCAAGAGTTTATGTGTCCCCCAATTGGGGGCATTTTCCCATGCTTGATGAACCATCGGCCTTCAACCGCCTTTTGCTCACAAACCTGAGAGGAGGTAAAAATGGAAGAAATTAAAGGGAGAGCCCCTCAGTACTATTATCCTAACAAAATGGCAAGAGCTTACCTTATGGGCCTGGAAGAAGCCCTCGGAAGAGCAGGGGTTAACGCCGTCCTGACTGAAGCGGGCTTGTCTTACCTTGTGGACAAGCTCCCGCCCAACAATTTAAATAAAGAATTCAGCTTTGAAGCCTTTGCTGCCATCCAGGAAGCCCTTGAGAAACTTTATGGGGTAAGAAGTGGCCGCTTACTGGCTCTCAGGGCCGGCGGTGCTACCTTCAAATATGGCCTCAAGGAATTTGGAGCTGTGCTGGGAATGGCCGATTTAGCCTTAAGGGTGCTCCCATTAAACGTTAAGATGAGAGTAGGCCTTAGCGCTTTCGCTGAAACCTTCAACCGCTTCAGCGACCAAATAGTTCGGCTCGAGGAAGACGAGCACCATTTTATCTGGATAAACGAACGGTGCGCCGTCTGCTGGGGACGCCATACCGATTCCCCCTGCTGCCATGCAGCCGTCGGAATCCTGGAAGAAGGCCTGCGCTGGGGGAGCGGAGGGAAGGACTTTGAGGTGGTAGAGATAAGCTGCATAGCCGTCGGAGACGATGCCTGTCGGTTCAGGATTTCCAAGACACCAAAGGAATAAATGCGAAAGGTTATAATAAGGGAGCCGAGGAAGATTTTCCCATTCAACGAGCCCGCCAGAGACCTGAGGGTAATGAACAAACCGCTCTGGCTATATCAGCACGACGTTCTTGCCCCCTACTGCGATGAGGAAATTGAAGTAAACTCTTTCTTTGAAATCCCCCCGGACAAGCGCGAGACCCTGGTTTATAGAGAGAACCTCTTCTTTGACCGCCACTTCTTTGAAGCTTTCATAACCGAAGCCAGGAAAAGGAACAAACCATGCCGGGTAGCCTTCTCCCCAAATGATAAAGCCATAACCAATTATGCCCTCCTTCTCCAGAAAGGGATACACCGCCAGGGCGACCTTTACGTGGCTGATATGTGGTACTTCCCACGCGGTGTTAAAACGGAGGAGGTGGAACCTCTGGTGATAGACACAGAAGCCAGGGAAATTGGCTTTTACCATGTCCCAACCTATATGGCTCCTCCACCCGGTGACCTGGTTTATTACATCCCCCTTAAAGCTTTTCTCTCAATAGAGCACTGGATTCACATTTACTTTGCCAATGTGGCTTTCGGGATCTTCGCCGAAGGAGCCAGGATGGAGAAAGAGGCCGATAAGCTCTCGGTGAAGTTAAAAATCCTGTTCCGTTCCATTCTGGAAAGAAAGCATTTCCTTTCCTGCTCAGAACTGGTTAAAGTGGGCAAGAACACTCAAATTGACCCCACTGCCATAATCCAGGGGCCTACTTATATAGGTGAGAACTGCACCATAGGGGCTGGCGTGGTAATCTCCAATTGCCTTATAGGCAATAACGTTAACATAATGCAAGGTTGTCAGCTTCTCTTGAGTGTGGTTAGCGATGGCTGTTACCTTCCCTTCAGGGCTTCTCTTTTTATGAGCGTCCTTATGGAAAACTCCATGGTGGCTCAGAATGCTGTTCTTCAGCTTTGCGTGGTGGGCAGGGATTCCTTCGTGGGGGCAGGCACCATATTTACTGATTTTAACCTTATCCCTAAGCCAGTCCACGTATGGGGCGAAAATGGACTTGAGTCTACCGGCCTTCCCGTCCTGGGATGCTGCATCGGCCACAACTGCCGGATAGGGTCAGGCCTGGTGTTTTATCCGGGAAGAGTCGTAGAATCAGATGTAATCCTGGTGCGCTCCGAGAACAGGTCTGTTATTACCCGAAATGTGTATTACGAGGACAGCGATCATCATAAATTCAAAGGCGGCCACAAGCACAAGCGCCTTTATCCAAGGTAAAAGACCATGCCAGGAGCTAAGTTTGCTTTCATAATTCATCCCATAGATCCGAGGGGGGATGTGAAGAAAAAATTCCCCCTTCTGGGGACATATCTTCCCTTGCCTTTGATTCACTTCCTTTCGGGCTATTTCCCACCTATGGTCATTTCCAGAGTGCGAGGGATACGGTCAGAAGCCACGGGAGAGGAAGTGGAGGGATGGTTCCTGGCTTGCCCCCTTACGGCAAAAAGGATGTTAGAAGTCCCCGTTGACTTTGCTTACCGCAAGATAATCGCTACGGGGCGTTTGGCTGAAAGGCTCGGCGCTCAAATTGTTGGACTTGGAGCTTTCACTTCAGTAGTGGGCGATGCTGGAGTAACGGTGGCGCGGGCGCTTTCAATCCCCGTAACCACAGGCAATTCCTATACAATAGCCGCTTCCGCTAAACTGGTGGAAGAAGCCGCCAGGGAACGGGGATTAAAACTTGAACGAGCAACGGTTGCAGTCCTGGGGGCGACAGGTTCAATAGGAAAGGCCCTGGCCAGGCTATTTGCCCCTGTAGTCAAAAGGATTATACTAATTGGCAGAAGAATAGAAGCACTGGAGCAAGTTAAAGGCATGCTCCCGGGCACCACTGATTGCGTAACCGCAACAGATCTGAGCTATATGCGGGAAGCTGAAATAGCGATAACAGCAGCCGGCTCGGCTAACCCCCTGATTCAGCCTGAACACCTCAAGGAAGGGGCAATAGTATGCGACATCGCTATCCCTTCTAACCTTTCCCCTGAAGTAAGAGCCAGGAAAGACCTTTTTATCCTTAAAGGAGGGACGGTTAAAGCCCCTGGTAACCCGCAGTTGGGGGTTGATATTGGCTTGCCACCAGGTTATATCTACGCCTGTATAGCCGAAACCGTCGCCCTGGCCATGGAAGGGAGGCTTGAAAACTACACCCTGGGGCGGGAGATAAGTCTGGAAAAGGTAGAAGAGATTGAAAAAATTGCTCGTAAGCACGGCTTTATCCCAACAATTGTAAAATAAGGAGCGGGAATTATGGAAAAAGCGAAACTCCTGATTGTGGAAGATGATCGGGATCTGGCCGAAATGCTTAAGATAAACTTCACCGAGCAAGGGTTTGATGTGGAAGTTGCTCATAAAGGAAAAGAGGGGATAGAACTTACCCGTAAGAAGAACCCCAACCTCATCATCTTGGACATAAACTTGCCTGATATAGACGGATATGAAGTCTGCAAACAATTAAGGAGCAACCTTCGCACAAGCCACATCCCCATCATTTTCCTGACAGTTCGGGATGAAAGATCCGATAAGCTGGCCGGCCTTGAGCTTGGAGCCGACGACTATATAGTTAAACCCTTCGATCTGGACGAGCTACGTCTCAAGGTCAGGAACGCTATTCAAAGGGCTGTGCGGGAAAACCTGAGCCACCCTGTTACCGGCCTCCCCAGCAGTCGCCTGGTGGAAGAGCAACTCAGGAATTTAATCCCCAGGAAAAACTGGGCTTTTCTCTTCTTCGGCATCCGATATTTTAAGGAGTTCACTGAGGTCTATGGATTTGTCGCCGGGAACGACGTCCTGCGCTTTGTGGGAGGAATGCTGGGGGAGATTGTGGATAAAAACGGCAACCCCGATGACTTCATAGGCCATGTGGGAGATGATGACTTTTTGGTGATAACCCGCAAAGAGAGCGCGGGGACAATCATGGAAGAAGCGGAGAAAAGGTTTAAAGAACATGCCCTTTCGTTTTACTCCTTCATTGATCGCGAGCGAGGTTATATGCTTTTGGGGGAAAGGAAAGTGCCTTTCATGGACCTCATCTGCGGGGTTGTAACCTCCGACGATGGACCCTTTGCAGATATAAGGGAGATAACAGAAATGGCTGCTGAGGCCAGGCGCAAAGCCGAGGCAAGGGAGGAGCAGAAATGAAAATAAGCACAGCTAAAATTGTAGCGGCAATGGTGGACCCGAAGCTGATCCCGGATTTAAACCTCGGTGAAAAATTGGTTATGAATTTGTTAATGACCATTGGTCCCGTGAAAAGAGCAGTAACGGAGCGATGGCTTTTCGGCAGGAAAGTGGCGGTAGAATTTTACAAGGAAGGAATAAGGGATTTCCTGGTGCTGGGAGCAGGCTTACCTACTGCCGGCCATGTCCACCAGCTTTTCCCGGATGCGCGAGTCTTCTACGTGGATAAGGACGAGAGGGTGGTGAAACTTGCCCAGGAAAAGCTTGCGGGAAATGAGAAGGTGCGATACATAAAAGGCGATCTCAATAAGTTCCAGGAAGAAGTGCTTCCTGAGGCGAAGAAATTCTTCGGTGAATCCCCCAGGCTTGGAGTTGTAATGGTGGGTATAATCTATTTTCTGCCCGATGAGAGGGTTCGGGAAATCTTCAAATCCCTTTACGGATGGGTTGCTCCCGGTTCTCGCCTTGTGGTAACCAATACTGATGCCGATGCTATAAGAGCTACTAAAGGCACTTACCTCCGTTATCTTCTGTTTAAAGGTTTATACAGGCTTGTGGGCAACAGGAATTATCCAAGGACCGACGCAGGCCTGCGGGCTATGCTTCTGCCCTGGCAGGTCGTTGAACGCATACCCATCTTCGCTCCCGTCCCTGGCAACCCTGACCCAAGGTTTGCCGTTTCCACAGGGTATATTGTCATAAAAGCGGAACCCGGAGGATAAAGTATGGTATGGGTGGTTATAGGTCTTGCGATTCTGGCTTTTGTGACCGGTTTTCTGGTGAGCAGAAGCTTTCAAAGGGCTAAGGAGGAACGTTTACCCGTAGAAAGCATTGCTCTGGAAAGCGTGGAAGAAGGAGCCATAGTGGTAAGACCGACGGGCGAGGTGCTTTACGCCAACCGCAAGGCCAGAGAAATCTTTGGCTTTTACCCCGGCCAGAACCTTATAGAATTTTCCAATGCTTTCACCCCCAGGGAGACTTTCCTGGGTTTGATCAGCTCTGAAGGGATCGGAGAGATAGCCTTTAGAGGCCGAATTTATGAGTTGACTTCTTACAAAAGCTTTGTAAATGAAGGAATTTACCTCACCCTTATCTTCCACGATGTGACCGAAAACAGGGTTATAGAAGAGCTGGACCGGGAACTCACTTCTACCCTGGACTATCAGAGGGTGGTTAATCTTATTCTGGATCGGGCAATGGAGCTTACCGGTGCCGACGCAGGGGTAATTATGCGCCTTGCCCCCGATGGTAAGAACCTTTATGTTTTGGCTTATCGTGGTTATCCTTATGAGACTATGGGAATATATTCCGAGATTCCCTGGCCGGTGGAGCGGGGAATTATAGGTAAGACTGCAAGGACAGGGGAATCACTCCTGGTATATGATGTCACTGAAGAACCTGCCTATGTGGAAGCCTTCCCCTCTATCCGTTCGGAGCTGGCTGTCCCTCTGAAAGTTAGGGAGAAAGTGGTGGGTGTTCTCAACCTGGAAAGCACTCGCCTGGCTGCCTTTACTCCTGAGCACCGCCGCTTGCTGGAAAAAATGGCGGAGCACGCAGCTATAGCTTTAGAGAACGCCCGCCTTTACGAGGAGGAGAGGCGCCGCGCTATTGAAACCCAAACCCTTCTTAACCATGCTCGGGCTCTCACTACTTCCATGGACATGGTAACTATAGCCAAAGCAGCCTTAGAGCATGCTCTGCCCGCTCTTAATGCTGATGCAGGGGCTATATTGCTTCTGGAACAAATTGGTACCGTAAGATTGCTGGCTGAGAAAAATATTCCAAACCTCTTTACTGAAGAAATCCTACCTCAAATTTACGAATTTACCAGGAGAAGGCTCTCTTCCCCTGAGGGCTATAGATTGCTCACTTTAGGGGAACCGATCCTGATTGAGGACCTTGAAAAGCTCAAAGAAACTAAAGAATTTAAACCCATTGCTCACCATTTCCCATGGATAAGGGGTATAGC
>Ga0105163_1001874_pt1 | contig 10484 bp, 6 predicted proteins | sample JNZ110809AmetaG_FD_81531 | JGI IMG/M metagenome (GOLD analysis project Ga0105163, IMG submission 81531) | Hot spring microbial communities from Jinze hot spring, China to study Microbial Dark Matter (Phase II) - JNZ 110809A | ecosystem: Environmental > Aquatic > Thermal springs > Hot (42-90C) >... | reverse complement strand
CCCCAGGGTATGGCGGTTATGCTTCCAGTTCCACGTATAAGAGCTTCAGCAGCCTCTCTAGGAGGAGATACAAACTCAGGAACATAAGCCATAACAGCTGGGTTGGTACCAACCCTAGCAATAATAGGCTCGAAGTTCTCTCTCCACGGCGAAGTATGGGTTGAGAACGCAGCTGATGCTAAAGCTACAGTATATAAGACTACAAAGTTCTTTATCGTCATGCGTCTTCTTATAAACGATATTTGTATGAAAATACCGGTGATAAGTATTACTACAAAAGGCGTACCTAGGAGATCAACTCCAGCAGCCGCGATTAAATCGCCAACTTGCATGTTACAGGCGAATTGAGCAGGTAAGAAGTACACAAATATATTCCCAAGAACCGTTAGGATTGCTGTTACGGCAATAATGAACATTAATAATTGTGGAGTTGTTTTCAATTCCTCAATATATTCACTCTCCATTTTTCTCAGCATTAAATTTTCCATCTGAATACTTATAAATTTTTAACTACAAAATACGCTGAAAACTTTATTGATAGCCCTTGCCACATTTATGCAATCTTCTTCAGTCTACCATTCACTAATGTATACAAAAAGTGCACGATCGATCAAATCTAGTGTTTTGGGACACATATCTGGTGAATACTCTGGAAGCTTACCCTTATAATATGGGCAAGTAAATGGGCATCCTTCTGGGGTAACTGTCTTCTTTTCGAGAATATGGTCCCAGTAAGCGTAAATATGCCAGTCGCGTGCCATCCTCGTACCTCGAGCACCCGCAGGGACTCCTTCAGCTTGAAGTGCTTCTGCAAGTTTTCCAGCGAGTTCTGGACTTTCTGCGAAGAAGATTAGACAGTAACCTACATCTCCATATATATTATTACTCCGCCTAGGCATCACTTTTCTGAACTTCTTAACTCCACTGAGTACTCTACGCATATTCGTGTTGTATCTCTTAACACGCTCTTCCATCTTTCTAAGTTGTATGAGAATAACAGACCCTTCTAATTCAGACATTCTATAATTTTGTCCACAGAAAAGTTCACCTGGAAAACGTTCTTTAGCATATCTATCTGGTCTCCAGCACGCAGCGGTATCATGGTAGCTAACAGCTCTCAAGTAAATCTTCTCGTCATTTGTAAGAACTAAACCCCCTTCACCAGCACCAACTATCTTATAACTGCTCAAACTGAAACATCCTACATGTCTAATTGTACCCAAGTATCTCCCTTTATATTTACCGCCACAAGCTTGAGCATTATCCTCAATAACCATAAGGTTATACTTCTTTGCAATTTTCATTATAGCGTCCATGTTTGAACAATTTCCAGCCATGTGAACAGGAACTATAGCTTTAGTCCGCGGAGTAATTTTTCTTTCAATATCTTCTGGATCTATTGTAAGTGAGTCATCCACTTCCGCTATTACTGGAATTGCTCTACAACCTACAACTGCTACAGCAGTTGCAATAAAGGTATATCCTGGAACTATAACTTCATCACCAGGTCCTATTCCACAACCAACATAAGCGCAATATAAAGCAGAAGTACCGGAATTTACCGCTAATGCATATTCAACTCCAAATAATTTCTTTGCATACTCTTCAAGTTGTTTTACTTTCGATGGTCTTGGATTATAATAGCGAGCGAGATGCGGTGAAGGAACCTCCTCTTTTTCAATAATCTCTTTAATCTTCGCTATAGTTGAAGCACTATATCCCCATGTATCAGCTAACTCAAGAAATTCTTCAACACCAATTTTGGGCCTCTCTTTTCCTTGAAACCCTTTTATAAACTTCTCTCCGCCAAAAAGTGCCAAATCCTTTTCTAAAATCGGCTCTCCTTTATCTGACATTCGTATCATCCTCAAGGTTATGTTACATGCATAATTGTTTGTAAGTCTTAACCTCAAAGATATTAAGGAAATTCAACCATTATTGTTAAAAGATGATGTAGGTCTTAAATGAGTTTAAGACAGAAGTGTTTACTTTTTATTGAAATTCTTAATAGTTTATCCCCAACGAAAATTTAAAAATAGCTTCACACAAGTTTCATAGGAGATGTCTACCTGTTTTACAAGCTCTGGGAAGACGTTTTTCTTGGGGGTAGATTACTATCCAGAAGAATGGCCTCAAAGTATGTGGGATCAAGATGTTAATTTAATGAGTGAAGCTGGGTTTAACATTGCCCGTTTAACTGATTATGCATGGCCTATGTTGGAACCATCACCTGGAAGATTTGTTTTTGACTGGCTTGACGAAGTTATTGAAAAGCTTGGTGCTAAAGGGATTAAAGTAGTCTTAGGTACGCCTAGATATCCTCCAGTTTGGTTTCCAAAAATGTATCCAGACGCATTTCCCATTGATGACCAAGGCCGTAGGATTCGCTTCGGTAGAAATGGTGCATGGATGTCCTACTGTCCACATAATCCTAACTTTCTTAGATGCGTTGAAAGAATAGTTAGAGCTATGGCTGAACGTTACAAAGACAATTCTAATGTTTATGGTTGGCAAATAGATAATGAGACACAGTGGTCGGATCCATACCCCAACATGGTATGCTATTGCGAATATACAAAGGAAAAATTCAGGGAGTGGCTTAAAGCAAAGTACGGCTCTATTGAAGAATTTAATGAGAAAATTGGAACGAAGTTCTTTCCAATTCAGATATACAGTGATTGGGGGGAAGTTGATCCACCCTGGCCGCCTTTAAAGGAGAAGAATAGGGGTTTAGCTTTAGACTGGTTTAGATTTAGATCAGATTCGTTGATAGAGTTCATCAAGTTTGAAATTTCCATAATACGTAGCATAGCACCTCATAAAAAAATTACAACGAATCGTATAGGCCACCAGATAGACAATTACAAGTTATCAAAGTACCTTGACTTCATATCCTATGATTCTTATCCAAAGTATAAAAGAGAACCTGATCCAGCAATAGCGTCAATGTATTATGACTGGTTTAGATCTATGAAAGATGCTGGTTTCTGGGTAATGGAGCTTCAATCAGGTACATTCTTTCTTGGTAAGACGCCTAGACCAGGAGAGATTAGGAAATGGACATATCAGGCTATTGGCCATGGAGCTGATGGAGTCCTATACTTCCGTTGGAGGACTACACCCTACGGAGTTGAACAGTTTGTTTATGGAATACCTGGACCTGATAATAGGCTTGACCGTAGATACTACGAGGCAAAAAGAGTCGGCGAGGAAATACGTAGACTTGAAGGATATCTCTGCGAAACTACGTGTAAATCTGACGTTGCCATATTATGCTCATACGACAATATATGGGCGACGGACATGGAAAAAGACGATTATGGTAGAAACTCTCTCGATGATATGCTTTCCGTTTATAAAGGCCTATGGTTAAACCATATACCAGTAGACATAGTTGAGCCATACCATGATTTAACTAAATATAAAGTCCTCTTCACACCATTCACCTACATTATGAGCGAACAGAATGCGTTAAGACTTAAAGAATACGTAAACAATGGAGGAATCCTTATTTCAGATGCAAGATTAGCGGTTAAAAACGAGTATAATGGAATTTTTTCAGAGCCCCTACCAGGCTTGCTGACGGAACTTTTTGGGATAACTGTCGACGATTTTGATCTCGTTGAAAGTAGTGAAAATAGGAAAATATCATGTATGAGGGAAGCCCCCATCCTAAAATGCAGGGAAGTTTCACCTTCTGCTTTTGTTGAAGCTTTAGGAATCCTTAGTGCAGATGTTATTGCGGTTCATAAAGGTGCATGGTTAGATGGAAAGCCAGCTATTACCATGAATGAATATGGAAAGGGAAAGGCAATATATGTTGGAACATTCTTTTCAACAGAGCTTATTGATATGATGGCTAAAGATTTTATAAACAATGGCTTAATTCAACCTATAGCTACTCTAAACGACACACAGGTAGAAATAATAAGTAGATGCGGCAGAGATTTTAGCTTACTCTTTATAATAAATCACTCTGATAGCTATAAGAAGGTTGAAATATACCTTAAAAAAACATGCAATGTTGAAGAAATATTTAATCGTCAAAGCTTTAAAACAAATATTTTAAAGTTTGAATTAAAACCGGATGATGTAAAAGTTTTAATCACCAAATAATCTCTAATGGAAGATGCAACTTTACTTGAGAGCCACTATTAAAGCTGTAGAATCTCTGTCAGTTTAAGTTCCCTTATTTTTTCAGATGTCGGTATTCCGTTTTCATCCCAACCTCTGGCCTCATAGTATTCATTCAACATGGGTTCTAAATGGACAACTTCACCTTTAGCAGGACCCTCTGGAAGGGGTGTTTTTAAGAACCTACCTGGAAGCGTATCGTCTTTTCTCCCGAATCCCTCTCTAACATTGAATAGTCTTGCTAATGTGATTACACGTTCTCCTACTATTTTAAGTTCCGATTCATCCTTGTAGTCGAAGCCAGTACACGAAGTAATCATCTGATGTACTTCCTTTAGTCTTAAACCGAAGAGTGTGAAAAAGCAGAGTATTGCCGAGTCTATAACAGACTTTTCATCTTGTCTATCGATTGCGTGTAAAACCTTTACTCTATCATAGGAAAGTGGGTCAATCCCACCTAAGTGACCGCACAACTCGGTTCCAGCAGTATAAGCCCTTAAGTGGCAGGCTCCGCGCTCCGATATGGCATAACAGAGACCCATACCCTGAGCCGCACGAGGCTCATAGCCGGGCATCTCCAATCCCTTAACCTCCATTGCATAACTTTCACTATTTGGATACCTTTTGCTTATCTCCCTAACTCCGAGCTGTAGGAATCTACCAACCCCCTCACCTTTAGCTATTTTCTCAACGAGCCCCACCATTGCTTCAGCATCGCCCCAGTTTGCCTTAATGCCATCAAGCTCCTGCTTAGATATCTCTCTTTTCTCATATAGCTCCATAACAAAGGCAACTATACAACCAGTACTTATTGTATCAATGCCATACATATCGCAGAGATAGTTTGCATAACATATAGCCTGTTTATCGCTTACCCCGCAATTTGAGCCGAGGCTGAATATCGTTTCATAATCGGGTCCATCTACTCCAATGCCTTTAAAAGTCCCGCTCTCCACCAAAGCAAACTTACTACACCTAATCGGGCAGTTTAAGCTACACGCATGATCACTCCTCCATAAAGTTTCACGAAAACTCTCGCCAGATATTTCTTCAGCTCTATCAAATCTCCCAGTTTGAAAGTTCCTCGTGGGAAGGGCCCCCATCTCATTTATCGTCAACAAAATGTTTGCTGTCCCATACGTTGGCATGGATCTAGCAGTTGTCTCACTCATCCTTAACGTCCGGTAAGCAATCCAAGCCATCTTCTCAAAACGTTCACTATTGTAAACTTCTATAGGCTCTCTTCCTTTTACTGCGATTGCCTTCAATTTTTTAGACCCCATTACGGCACCAGCTCCACCTCTTCCAGCACACCGCATATTTGAGAAAATCCCTGCTATTGGGGAAAGTCTCTCTCCAGCGGGACCAATACATACGACTTTAAAATCTTCTCCAAGCATTCTTTTCACGCTACTCTCAGTTTCAGCCGTAGTGAGCCCCCATAAATTCTCTGCAGGTTTTACATCCACCTCCCCATTATCTATGACTACCATCACGGGATGCTCTGCCCTTCCCCTAATAACGAGGCAATCATATCCTGTAAATTTCAGCTCCGACGCGAAAAAACCACCACAATAAGAATCGAGGAGAGTTTTTGTAGCAGGGCTTTTAGTTACGACGCACAATTTGCTACTAGTAGGTGCTATTGTTCCGGTTAAAGGACCCGTAGCGAAGATCAACGGATTATTTGGCGATAATGGATCCATGCCTTTCTCAGTCAATTCATACAATAACCAAAGTCCTAATCCCTTTCCTCCTAAGAGTAGATGTGCAACTTTCTCATCTAAAGGTTGGACTTTATAGGAGTTTTCCGTTAAATCAACATGTAATATTTTCCCCATATACCCACGGTTTTTCAATTTCATGTTATAGATCCTCCATAATCAACGCCTGGGATGGGCACCATTCAACACAGTGAGGAATGCCCTTGCACATGTCGCAAATAAGCGGAATATTCAATTTTTCATCAAACTTTATTACGCTAATCGGACAGGCCTTTAAACATTCTCTGCAACCAATACATATATCCTTGTGAAATTGTATGTATCCTAATGTTGGCTCTATCTCTAAAGCACCAGTTTGACAAGCTCTTACACAGAGTCCACACAAAGTGCATACTACTGGTCTATATCCTTCAGTTAATTGTTCTATGCGTAGCCGTGCCTTCCACGGAGAGAACACACCTTCATGGCTAAAACTACATATAGATTCGCACAATCTACAACCGCTACACTTTTCATGAACTGCTTTCACCCGTCCGGGTTTTTTGTAGATGCCTAATACCTCTTTTAGGCTCTTCCCTTCATGTACTAGGGCATACAGCATATCTAGGTATCGTGCAGGATCGTCTGATTGAAAGACTTGACGTCCAAAGACTACACCTGAGCCTCCCGCATCTAAGAGTTCAACTACAATCTCTAATGAGTCACGGATCGTCGCTGCTTTTGGACCACCAGCACATAAGACGGGGATTCCCTTTGCGGCATGTATCATTCTCTTAAATGTATCCATATCTTGAGTGTATGGAATCTCTAAGAAATCCGCACCAGCCTCTACAGCCATACGTACACCCATTTCAAGTAAATTTACAAAATTTGCACCCGTAACCCTCTCACCCATTGGCATCACTGTTGCAAGACATGGTAACCCGAATTTTTCACATTCCTTCACAAACCAGTTAAGCCGTTCATAATGACGTATCTGCTCGTCTTCATCACCATAACCCGTGAAGAAGTAGAAAACAGCTCCAGTAGCACCTAGACTGATCAGGTCTTTCGGATGAGCTACAATTACTTGTTGAACCTTTCTTGTAGGAAGAGCATAAATCCTTTCTCTGAAGCAGTTTGCCCAATCCCCCCTAACCACTAATGCTGGTGAATCACGGCTACCAAACATATAACTTAATCTCTTCGCCTGTCCTGGGCTCAGCATCACCGCGTCCAGTCTACCTTTAAAAGCCTGCTTTAAAGTATTCTCAACGTTCTCTAATCCTTTAATCGGTCCTACGAGAAAATTATGATCTGCGGCGAACATAACGCATCTACCATCATTTGGATCAAGTATATTACTTAAGCGGATGCTCTTCCCCACGTTCAACCTACACTCCTCCTGTGAATAGATTCATACAGTTTTTTAATTGATTGAATGTCAAGTCTTCGAAATGTTTCCTCTCCTATTATAAGCCCTGAGGCACCAGAATTTAACGCCGACTTAAGATCCTCCACAGCGCTTCCAAATGGAGTTACAATGTCAAGCATTAAAACCGGCGTACCTACACCATCGATGATTTTTTGAAGTATTTCTTGTTCTTTGATATAAGGTATTGCTATTACATCCGCTCCCGCTTCAGTAGATACTCTAGCCGCTAATTCAACACATTTAGAAAAGTTTTCCCTTGTCACTCTCTCCCCGAATGGAATGCATTCGATAATTAGTGGAAGCCCAACTTTCTCAGTTTCTCTAGCGAGGAGAGAAATAAATCTCACGTTTCTAGCTTCATCCTCATCTTTCTCATGACCGACGAAAAATGAACTTATTGCCGCAGTCGCTCCAATTGATACAGCGTTTTCAATAAGTGGAGAAAGTATAGTGTTTGCTTTATCGGGTTGAAGGGGAACCATTGGCAATTTAACCCGTAGAATTAACGCTGGAGCATGTCTTCCAAGGAAATAACGGAAGAGCTTACTTACATAGTCATAATTTAAAACTATTCCATCACAGCTTTCCTTAAATGATTGAATTATCTTTTCTATGGTATTAAATTCCTCCTCCGTTCCCATGCTACACTCTGCTTTGATTATCAGCATTCTTTTACTCAACGGATTGACGAGACGATTAATACGAATTATTTTTCCAGCTATACTCATGGTTACTGCTGAACTTTTAATTTTCATAGTTATTTAAACCTTTTTCGATGGAAAATATGAGGCTATAAAATAAAGATAGGGTGTTTAAAACGGTATGAACCATCTTATAAGCCCTATGATTATCCCTACAATTATTACTACAACGAAGCCTGCTACTACACCAGAAGCAAAAGGTACACCGTATTCTTCGTAGGCTTTGCTTCCACCAATCCTAAGCGTCAACCACTTAGCAGCCCAAGCAACTAGAAAGTTGGTCCAAGCACCAGTGAAGGCCATGTTCGCAGAACCGCTTATTAGAAATCCCACCGGGTGCAGAGGCCACCAGACAAACCTAGTTCTTAACGATGATAGAAGTACAAATATTATGAAGCCTACCATGATCGGGCCTATGAGCTCATTAGACGGAGGGAAGGTATTGTAGGGTCCCTCAGCCCATTCATCACATTCATAACCACTAAGACAGTGGGGATACCTAGCTCCAAAAAGGTGGGCCCACAGTACTTTAGATGGCAGAGTTACAGCATAAGCTATTATAAGAGAAATGAACAACATCTTGTAGATATTTTTCGGGCTGACACGTGATAGATCCGCCATTCTAAAGCTCTGCATAGTAACCTCTGCCCACGTAGTGAAGCCATTAGAGGGCTCATCTACTCCCCAATGCAGTATCAGGAGAGCATTACACCAGCCAGTCGTATACGTGCCCGGATGTTGAGACCATATGAGGTGGACTGGCCAACCAGGCCATTTAACTCTTAACATGGCATAGTCAAATCCCGTAAGCCCTCTGCTATATGCGTCAGCTAATGGATATATAAAGCCTCCGAATATGAAAACTATAGCACCCAGTATGAAGTCTACCTGAAGAGAAGCTAAGAATGCTATGAATGCTACACATCCTATTAGTAGAAGTAGTAGTGCCATCTTATAACTAACAGGCTCTTTGAGCTCTGCCTCCTTAATAGTAGATGGGGGCTTTCCGAGAGCGGCTCTGAAGACATCTTTAAGATATCCTCTACCATACCATAGCATCATTACGATAAGAGCAACCATACCACCAGTCATAGACATCCAAGAGAAATAGAGCGGAGCATGCCAATTAGGTGAGACACCATACTGCCATCCTAACGATCTACATCCACCACTGATCCCTAGAGCACCCGTATAATAACCCCCCACAATGTAGGCGATCTGAGCCATCACCATGAAGATTATCCAAAGAAGCCATGATGTAAATAGAATATCTAGGGGAGCTAGGTATGCAACCGCATAATTTACGGGTTGTACATTCATTCTCATTAATGCCACTATAGTGGAACCGATTGGCCTGAGGACATCTGGACAGTACGTATCTACACAGCCGGGAGCACTAGGGCTTAACATACGCCATCCTATGATGTCAGGCCACCATGGCAAAAGCATTGTAAACATTATCTGTAAAAATAGTATGATTCCTATAACCATCCCTAGGAGGAATGGTTTTCTTCTGTATTTAACCTCTTCAAACCCATGTATATCTCTAACGCTCTCCCAAATCGCTATGGCAAATGGATACGGGACTTTCTCTACCTCTATCCATCTGCGACGCAATATGCACATTTGACTAGATGCTACTATGAAAACTATGAGATGAAATATGAATATGAAGAGTATTGGTGGAATCCACGCATTCCAATCTACTGGCCCTCCAGCACCCCAAGTCGGTGCTACAGCACTCTCAGGAGGAACCCACCACGATTTGCTCATGACGTCTCGAATAGCTGGTTCGGATCTCCAAACTTTACTCGCAAACCCCACAGGACTACGAGCAGCATTAGCCGTCGTTGCAATTGCTGGGGAGGAGACGAGGCCCAGTATATATAGGTAAACTAGAGAAGATGTGCTTATCCTCACTTTACCCGTGAATTTTATAAAGTATGCGAACATGGGAAGAATTAGAGCGAGCGTAGGTACAGTAAAAGGTATTGATGATATACCCATTGTATAAAGACAACCAAAGGCCCCACCTTGAATGTTAAGAACGACTTGTGCAACATTCGCTAGAATGTTTACAACAATTGCTAATATAACCCATAGAGGCCAGTTAACTTTTTCTTCTACAACCTCCCTTGACATTCCCCTAACACCTAAAATTTCGTCTTCGCCGAAGGTGTATATATGTTTTGACCAATCTGTGAGCTCATTCTCAATTCAAAACTGAAGGGGCTAGGTTAATGCTTAAAATTTAATTAGTTAAGCATACGTATACGGTGTTGTGATTGAGATATGTTCTGGTCTGCTCCTAAGGAGGATGGTTATGTGAATGTTGCGAAGTATGGTGAGTCTTGGGTTAAACCTAGAGAGCTTGGTGTTTTATGGAGCGACCCTAGGGACGTTTATGCTGTAGTTGTACGTTTTAAATCTCCACCTAGTGATTTAAAAGGGGAAGATGTTAGACTTCAGTATTGGCAGTGTCATTGGCCTAGGTTTAGGGAGGCTGTTGGT
>Ga0105163_1001872_pt1 | contig 10492 bp, 9 predicted proteins | sample JNZ110809AmetaG_FD_81531 | JGI IMG/M metagenome (GOLD analysis project Ga0105163, IMG submission 81531) | Hot spring microbial communities from Jinze hot spring, China to study Microbial Dark Matter (Phase II) - JNZ 110809A | ecosystem: Environmental > Aquatic > Thermal springs > Hot (42-90C) >... | reverse complement strand
GCATTGATCTCAAAGGGGTTCAAGCGTCAAGATTGAGAATTAAAAATAACGGCGTTGAAATTCCAGTTTATGTTTATGCAGGTGGCGATGGTGTGTTCAACGAAGGCGATTACATTGAATTTTACGCAGAGAAAAGAAAAAATAAATTTGCAGGTGGAAAAGTTGATTTATATAATGACTTATTTACCGATGTGAATGTTTATTTTCTTGAAGTTGGGGATGGCGCTGGATTGCGTCTTGCGGAGGAGACGGGAGCAAGATTTTTTGAAAATTACATTGACCTGCGTGGCGCTTCATTTTATTCCGAAATCCATTTTGAAAATGATTTAACTTTTGAAAGATTAAAAGATGTTGACTTGAATTTGACCTATGATGTGCGGGATCACTGGTTCTGGGCAGAGTTAAGTTCTAATCAGCAAACCGATTTTGATGTTTATATCCCCGCTCCCGATCAATTAAGTTTGGACAATGTTAAATTGAAAATTGCACTTCACGGGATAACATCAACTCCATCTTTAAACCCCGAGCATATAGCAAATGTTTTTGTAAATAATCAAAGAATTTTAACGACACAATGGAACGGTCAAAATATAAACATTGCTTCAACTGATGATTCAGGTTATCCAGTTCTAAATAGCACTTTAAAAGATGGACTTAACAAAGTAAGCGTCTTCAACGCAAGCGAAGGGAAAGTTGCAAATACAATTTTCGCTGTTAATTGGTTTGAGATAACATACAGGCGACTTTATCAAGCAGATAAAGATCAGATAAAATTTAAAATTCCACCAGAATACACAAGCGGTTATTTCAGGTTTGAACTTTTTGGCTTCAAAAATCCAAATATAAGCATTTACAGAATCGGCACATCAAAAATTTCAAATGTTGAAGTTGTCAAATCAAAAGATGAAAAGATAGGTGAAAATTATCACGCAATTTTTTATGCAAATGTTTTATCGCCAGATGTTGAATTCATCGCAGTAAGTGAAAACGCAAAGTTAAAGCCCGACAGCATTGCGAAAGATTTGAAAACAAATTTGAAAAATCCATCAAATTCATTTGATTATCTCATAATCACACATCCATTGCTTTACGATAAACAAAAAGACGCAAACGATCAGAATCATCCATTGAATCAGTTAAAAAATTTTTACGAGTCAAAAGGTTTGAGTGTTAAGATCATAAGCGTTGACGATATTTATGATGAATTTAATTTCGGTGTGAAAAGCCCTTATGCGGTAAAAGAGTTTTTGAGATACGCATATTTCAACTGGACAAAGTCCCCAACCTATGTTCTTTTGGCTGGTGGCGCTGTCTATGACGGTCGTCGCTATCCAAATCTTGATTTAATCCCAACGATGTTTTATCAATCTTACTGGTATGGTGCGACTTCTGCTGATGCATGGTTTACATTCATTGATGGAGAAGATTATCTTGGCGATGTCCTTCTTGGAAGATTGCCCGTAAGAGATAGGGAAGAGTTGAAAAATGTGGTTGATAAAATAATTTCGTTCTGGAATCAAAAACCACAAAATTGGAATAGAAATGTTTTGATGATCGCTGGCGAAGGAAAAGATTTTGAGACGCAAACTGATTATCTTGTTTCAAATGTTTTGCCGAAATATCTTAACATAAATCGTCTTTATGTCATCGCAGGTTCAATTTTTTCAGGTGGAACATCAAAACTTATAAACTTTGTAAATGATGGACAAGTTTTAATTAATTTCGTCGGGCATGGCGGTGGAGCAATCTGGGCTGACAATGGCTTGCTTAAAAATGAAGACATACCAAAATTTTCAAACAAGGATAAGTATCCGTTCATTACAAGTATGACTTGCTTTTCTGGCGCTTTTGATTATCCGCAGAAAACAGCGCTTGGTGTTAATCTATTGATTGAAAAAGATAAAGGTGCAATTGGAGTTTTGGCTTCAAGCGGGCTTGGATGGATTTTAAATGATTACTTTATGGTTTTGAGTATTTTTCCCTATATGTTTGATCCGACGAAAACAATAGGAGAAATAATCACGCTTGGCAAAGCAAGATATTACTCAAACTATTTCTTCTGGCCACAGGCGAAGACAATGGTCTTTCAATACAATTACATCGGCGATCCCGCCGTTAAACTCCCATTTCCAGATGGAAAAACCATAGTTCAAAGCGAAAGAAAATTAATTTCATCATCGGATACATTAAAAATTCAAATTCAATCAAGCATTCAATCTGCAAATGCAATCGTTTCAATTACCGACAGCGCACATGTTTTAAAGCAGGAATTCACACTTAACATTCAATCAGGAAGAGCAAGTTTTTCAATTAGACCATCCGTTTCATCTGGATTTGTTAAAATCTTTATCAATGATGGTCAAAAAACAGAAGCAGGTTATAGCGTTTTTAAAACAGCGGGTTCTTATATTGGAGATTATTTTGTCCAACCAGAAAATCCAAAATTTGGTGATAGTTTGACATTTTATGGTAGAGTTGAAATTGCAAATGCTATCAGACCTGATTCAGCAGTTTTCGTCATTTCAAGATATAAAAGCAAGTTTGGGAAATTTGATCTTTTGCTCGGTCGTGATACTTTGCAATGCTTTTCAGTTTCGTCAAATGTTTTTGCTTCGTCAAGGAAAATCCCTGCGGTCGCTGGTGTAAGATATGTAATTCAAATGCTTGCTTATTTCAGTGGGAAAGTTTATCTGGGCGATTTTAAAGAATTAATCATTGGTGGATTGCCTGATCCTTCACTTATTCCGCCAGAGTTAAACAAATTGCAAAGTTCAATCTATCTCAAAAATCAAGATTTAAAATTCGTTGCTGATTCCGTCGTAAAGGTGTCTATCCGTGCTTACAATTTAAGTGATGTTGATGCGAACAATTTTATTTTGAAAATTTACGATAATTTAAGAAGCGATGATAATTTAATCGGCGAGTCAAGGTTTTCTGTAAGTGCCAATTCCGTCTCAAATGTTGAAGTTCCGCTTCAAAAGAACCTAAACATCGGCTTGCATAGAATTTACGCAGTTATAGAAAGCGACGCATCATCTGGGGATGATTTTGACTATTCAAACAATCTTGTTTACAATGAACTTGTCTATAATTTTGTTAAGTTCAATTCTGACTCCGTCTTGATAAATGAAAATATATCGTTGAAGCGTGTTAATCCATTAACTTCAATAATTGGCTTTGAATATCCTGCTTCTTTGCAATTGTCTCTGTCTCAAAATAGTTTAAGCCCATTAAAAGTAGTGGGCGATTCAAAATTTTTCGTCGCAAAATATGACGCTTTTGGAAATGCAGGTGAAGTTGAAATTTATGTCAAAGTTGATCTTTCGGAGCAAAGTTTGAATAAGGACAGAGTAAAACTTTACATCTATGATGATAAGTTGAGAACTTTTAGAGTTAAAAATGGCTCTGTAAATGGCGAATGGTTTTATGGGAAACTTGATGAATCTGGGATTTATATCATTGGCTATTCAAATGATAGTAGAAGTCCAAGAATTGAGGTCGCTGTTGAAGGTCAAAGTTTCAGAGACGGAGCATCCGTTCCATCAAATCCAACTTTCAGCGTTTTGATTGAGGATGATGAGGGCGTTGATGTTTCCAGCAATTCGCTAAAATTTAAAATTGATGGGAAAGATGTTGCTTATTCGGAGATCGTTGTGCCAGATACAATTTCTAATCCAAGAAGTTTATTTGTTAAGTTAACGCCAAAATTATCTGATGGCGAACACTGGGCAAGTTTTACCGCAAGAGATGTGAATGGAAACTGGTCTAATGAGGTCGGGGTTTCGTTCAGAGTTCAATCAAACTTTGAGGTTAAAATATACGGTAATTTCCCGAATCCATTTTCGGATAAGACATTTTTTGCGTATGAAATTCTTGGTTCGCCAGTTGAAGAAGTTGAGTTCAGAATTTATACTGTTTCGGGTAGATTAATTCAAAACTTTAAATTTCCATCTTCTGAAGCGAGAGAAATTTATGGTTTTCAATTTGGCGGGACGGGTGTTCCAACTGCAATTGGTTATCACGAAATCTGGTGGGACGGAACTGATAGAGACGGAAATGAGGTTGCAAATGGCGTTTATTTTTATAAATTTTCCGTGAAAAGAGAAGGAAAGACACAAAATTACACTGGAAAAATTGCAAGGATAAGATAAAAATGGATTTGAGATGAAAAAGATAATTTTTACACTGTTAATTTTTTCGCTTGCTTACTCTGATAATTCAAAATATGCTGGTGAATTTTTGAGAATTCCTGTCGGTGCGAGATCGCTCGGAATGGGCGGGGCATTTATTGCTATTGCAAACGATGGCTCATCTTTTTATTACAATCCCGCAGGAGTTGCTATCTCTGGAAGTGGAATTCTCTCGTTTATGTATTCATCTCAATTTGGTGGGATCACAAATCCACTTGCGTCTTTTTTCCATCTCGGATATATACAGAATTTTCAAGGTGTTGGGCTTGCTTTAAACTGGGTAAGGTTAAGCGTTGATAACATCCCAATCACGCCAGATTATACAGAAATTGAAACTCCAATTGATAGAGAAAACCTTGTTAAGAACTATTCAGTTGAAAATTTCTTTAGCGATGTTGAAGATGCGTTTTATTTTTCTTTTTCAAAAGAATTTAAGTTTGATATAAATTTCGGTTGGTCAAGGTATAAAGTCCCCGTTTCTTTTCCCGTCGGGTTGAATTTTAAGTTGATAAATCAAAAAATTGGCACTGAAAAAGCAACTGGTTTTGGTTTTGATGCTGGATTCATGTTCAGATTCAGTATGGACGATTTTCTTCAAAGAGAAGATATGGGCGATGTTTCAATTTCGCTTGCATTGAAAGACATAGGCAAAACGAGAATTTCGTGGAGCACAAGAAGAGAACATTTGATTGAACCAACACTTATGTTTGGACTTGCTTATTCGTTGCCTGTTAATTTTCTTGCTGGGAAGATAACTTTTGCATATGGAAGTCAAAATTCTTATCTTACAGATAGAATGTATGGGATTGAATACGGATATAAAAATTTGATCTTTGTTCGTTTCGGGAAAAATGCGGAAAATTTAACAATTGGTGCAGGGTTAAATGTTGATTTCGTGATAGTTGATTATGCGTTTTTATCACATCAACTTGGCTCTGTTCATAGAGTAAGCGCTTCTTTGTTAATTGACAAAATTTTGAAGAGGATATGAAAAAATTTTTCTACATAGTTTTACTTTTGCTTTTCTCTTGCAGTCCAAATCGTGAAAGTTTGCCAGCGCCTGAAAAAGTGAAAATTTATCCAGTTCCTGATCCGTTGTCAGAAGTTGATCTCGGAAGTGGAGCAGTTCCAGAGGTTGATGGAATTAAAATCGTCTGGGGAAAAGTTCAAAATGCAAATGGTTATAAAATTTATCGTGGTGAAATGAAGACGGATAAAGTTGAATTTCAATTTTATTACGATGTTTCGGCTAAAGCAGGAATTGCGGATACATTTTTCATTGATAGGGCTGTTGAATTTAGAAAAAGATATTTCTATTTTGTCAGAGCGTACAATCGTGATAATGTTGAAGGTGCGCCATCGGATACGATTTCATTTGAGCTTTATTTGAAACCAAGATTGATTTCCCCGGGAAATAATTCACAGGTAAGAGCAGATACACTTATTTTCAGATGGGATGATCCAAATGGTGGTGGAGATTTTGTTATAAGAGTTAAAAATTCTCAAACAGATAGTTTGATATGGATTTACAGTTATAGAAGTTTTGGGGAATTTTCTGTTAATTTTAATGTTGATTCAAAAGCGAGAGAAAATCTTGTTTCTGGCGGTCAATATAAATGGAGAGTTGATAGGGTTCAATTCGGTCAAAATGCTGGTTCAAAATCAAACTGGGGAGTGTTTTATGTTAAATAAAATAACGGAGGTGAGCTAAAATTATGTTGAGAAAATTAATTTTAATTTTGCTTTTGTTTGTTTCGTCCGCATTTGCTCAACTTTTTGAAGGCGGAACGAGAATTATAACAGGTGGGGGCTCAAGCGCATATTATTTCGTTGGAAAAACAGGTGAGCTTACAATAACTGTTAACCTTTGGGGATTTGTCAGAAATCCCGGAAGATATGAAGTCCCAAGTTCAACCGATCTTGTTCAATTAATTTCCTATGGCGGAGGTCCATTAAAAGAAGCAAAGTTAAAAGATGTTAAAATCATTCGCAATGTAAGAGAAGATTCAACGATAGTTGAGAAGGTGATAAAGGTAAATGTTGAAAAGATAATTGAAGATGGTGAACCAAGTCCAATTCTTCTCCCGGGTGATACAGTTGTCGTCCCAGGTGGTTCAATTGATGTGATAAAAGATATACTTGCAATTTTAAGAGATATAGGTCTTGCAGCTGGTGGAATTGCAGCGATAATAAATGTTTTAAGAAGATAAAAATTCAAAGTAAGATGAAAAAAATTGAAGCGATAATAAGACCGTTTAAACTTGATGAAGTTCGTGAGGCATTAACTGAAATTGGCGTTCGCGGGATGACCATAACTGAGGTTAAAGGTTACGGCAGACAAAAGGGACATACCGAGCTTTATCGTGGGGCGGAGTATAAAGTTGATTTCCTGCCGAAAATAAAAATAGAGATAGTTGCCCCTGATAATATGGTTGATAAAATTGTGAATGCGATAATTAAATCCGCAAAGACGGGACAGGTTGGCGATGGAAAAATTTTTATTTATCCAATTGAAGAAGTTATAAGGGTCAGAACCGAAGAAACAGGTGAAGATGCAATTTAAAAGTTGAAACTTTGATTGTAAATTTTTAGATTAGATATGTCTAATGTTGAAAAAGTAAAGGTCATTTTACAATGGGAAAGGTTATAGCGATCGCGAATCAAAAAGGAGGCGTAGGAAAGACGACGACTGCTGTTAATGTTTCAGCATATCTTGCTGCTTTTGAGAAGTTAACACTTTTAATTGACATTGACCCTCAATCAAACGCAACAAGCTCACTTGGGGTTGAACCAGATTATGATAAAACAATTTATGAAGTTTTGCTCGGCAAAATAAGAATTGAAGATGCGATCGTAACTTTTTCCGATCCACAGTTGAAATTTCTTGAACTTGTCCCTTCAAAAATTGAACTTGTCGGAAGTGAATATGAATTGATTGAGTTTCACGGTAGAGAGAAAATTCTTTTAAGGGCGATTGAAAGGGTGCGAAATAAGTATGATTACATCCTTATTGATTGTCCACCTTCGCTTGGGCTTTTAACTTTAAATGCTCTAACTGCAGCTGATTCTGTGTTAATTCCTGTTCAATGCGAGTATCTTCCGCTTGAGGGGCTCGGACAACTTTTAAACACGATAAAAATAGTCAAAGAAAGGTTAAATCCAAAACTTGATATTGAGGGTGTTTTATTGACAATGTATGACGCTAGATTGAGATTGTCAAATGAGGTTGCGGATGAGATAAAAAGATATTTTGAGGATAGAGTTTTTGAGGCAAAAATTCCGAGAAATATAAAATTAAGCGAAGCTCCAAGCCACGGAAAACCTATCCTGCTCTATGACGCAAAATCATCTGGCGCGGTTGCTTATGCGATGGTTGCTGAGGAGATAATAAAGAGAAATGAAAGGCAAAATAAATTAGAAGAGGTTAAAAAACAAGAAACAATGAGGCAAACATGAGCAAGCAGAGATTGGGCAGAGGGCTTGATGCGCTTATACCAAAATCTGCAACGAAGGAGATAAGCATTGACTCAAAAGATTTGAGATTTGATGATGGTCAATCCGTGGGTGTGATTGCAAAAATTGAAATATCAAAAATAAAACCAAATCCATATCAACCGCGTGAAAATTTTGATAGAGCATCGCTTGAAGAGTTAAAGCAATCAATAATTGAAAAAGGCGTAATTCAACCAATAACCGTCAGAAGATTGCCAGGCGGAATGTATGAACTTATAACTGGAGAAAGAAGAGTAAGAGCTTCTTCCGAAGCAGGGCTTACTCATATCCCAGCATATATCATTGAAGTTGAGTCAGAGAAAGAACTTCTTGAACTTGCACTGATTGAAAATATCCAGCGTGAGAAATTAAATCCAATTGAAATTGCAAAGGCGTATCAAAGATTGATTGAAGAACTTGGCTATACGCAGGAGGAAATTGCGAAAAAGATAGGCAAAGATAGGACAACGGTTGCTAATTTTATAAGATTGCTGAAACTCCCGGAGCAAATTCAAGAGAGTTTAAAGCGTGGAGAAATTACAATGGGACATGCTCGTGCATTAATTAACATTCCAAGCAGAAAACTTCAAATTGAAATTTGGAATAAGATTGTTAAACAAGGTTGGTCTGTAAGGAAGGTTGAAAAGGCGGTGCGAGATCTGTTAAGAAGTAAAGATGGGGAGGAAAAGCCAAAGAAAAAAACTCATTCATCGCCCGGGGTTAGAGACATTGAATCAAAATTAAAAAGAATTTTCGGGACGCAGGTAAGAATTCGTCAAACGGGAAATAGCAAAGGTGAGATAGTTATTGAGTTTTATTCAAATGATGATTTTGAAAGGTTAATTGAACTTTTTGAAATAATTGAAAAACACGCAAGGTGAAGTTTTATGAGATTTTTAATTCCAATTTTGATTTCAATAACCGCACTATTTTTCACAATAACATCGGGAGGAAAAATGGAAAGGAAAGTTGTTTACACTGAAAAGGCTCCAAAACCAGTTGGACCTTATAGTCAAGCGATCATTGCTGGCGATTTTATCTTTACCGCTGGTCAAATTCCAATTGATCCAAAAACCAATCAAGTCGTTCAAGGTGATATAAAAGAGCAAACAAAGCAGGTTCTTGAAAATTTAAAAGCAGTTCTTGAATCTGCCGGAGCAACTTTTGATGATGTTGTTAAGGTGACCGTTTATATGAGAGATTTAAACGAGTTTTCAGCAATGAACGAAGTTTATTCAGAGTATTTTAAAAATTCACCACCTGCGCGAACAACTGTTGAGGTTTCACGACTTCCGAGAGATGTTAAGATAGAAATTGATTTAATTGCTGTGAAGAAAGAGAAAAAATGAAGGCAAAAATTTTAATTCTCATTTTTGTCATAAAATTAACAGCTTTTTCTCAAGCTGATACATTAAAAAGTGTAAAGAGCCAAAAGTCAAAATCACCGACAAAAGCAATGGTTTTAAGCGCACTCCTTCCGGGGCTTGGACAATTTTATAATGAGTCATATTGGAAAATTCCAGTTATTTACGGGCTCGCTGGTTATTTTATCTATGAGTTTAAACAAAATGACAAAAATTACAGATATTATCGCGACCTTTTCGTTCAAAGCCTTCAAATTTCAGGTGGCGATTACAGGTATAAAAGATTAAGGGATTTTTACAGGGATCAGCGTGATTTGTTCGGGATTTATCTTTTTGTTCTTTATCTTGCCAATATAGCCGACGCTTATGTTGATGCACATTTGTATAATTTTGATGTTGGAGAAAATCTTTCGGTTAAACTTCTACCAATGGGAATAAAATTTGAGATTAGGTTTTGAGATGAAAAAATTTTTTGTGATTAACTTTTTTCTCTTAACACTTTTTGCACAGGCGCAAGTGCAAAAGATACTTGTTTTAAGGTTTGGGGAACTTAATAGACCTCGTGGGATTTCAATAAGTCCAGCTGGCGAGATTTATGTTGCAGATACGGGTAATAATTCAGTGAAAAAATTTACAGTTGATGGGAAGTTAATTTTTGATGTAACGGGTTATGGCTGGGGTGAACTTGAATTTGACCAGCCATATGATGTAGACGCTGAAAGTGGAATCGCAATTTATGTTGCGGATTATAACAATCACAGAATACAACGATTTGATAAAAATTTAAATTTTGTTGCTTCGCTTGGGAATGAAATTGCGGGTGAAAAGATTTTCGGTTTCCCAAGAAGTGTCGCTGTTTCAAAATTTGGCGAGTTGTTTATTTTAGATGGCGAGAATTTTAGATGTGTAAAAATTAACAAATTTAATCGCGTTGAAAAAGTTTTTGGTGGTATTGAAGCTGGAAGCGGTAGATTGATAAATCCAGCTCAAATTTCAATATCCCCGCAAAATCAAATCGTTGTTCTTGACGAAGGAAGAATTTTAATTTTTGATTACTACGGAAATTTCTTAAAAAAATTTGATCTCCCTGGCTCAAAAGAAGCAACTGGTTTATACGCCGATTCCCTGATCTTTGTCGCAAGTGGAAATAATGTCCTTGCTTTTAATTATGACGGTCTGTTAATTTATTCGCTCTCTTTTGAAGAAACCATTTTTGACATCGCATATAAAAATTCTTATCTATACTGCCTTACCACGAATCAGGTTATGGTTTATAAACTGAATTTCGCAGAAAATGAAAAAAATTGACCTTGTCATAATTCCATACAATGATTTTTTAAAAGCCGAAAAATTTGGTTTTAGAAGCAGAGATCAACACTTGATGCGTCACATTATGAGGGATGATAGAATCGAAAAAATTGTCATCGTTGAAAGACCAAGGTCTAT
>Ga0105163_1001867_pt1 | contig 10529 bp, 14 predicted proteins | sample JNZ110809AmetaG_FD_81531 | JGI IMG/M metagenome (GOLD analysis project Ga0105163, IMG submission 81531) | Hot spring microbial communities from Jinze hot spring, China to study Microbial Dark Matter (Phase II) - JNZ 110809A | ecosystem: Environmental > Aquatic > Thermal springs > Hot (42-90C) >... | reverse complement strand
GGAGAACATAGGGAAGCATACCAGCACTACTCTTGATAGACATGAAGGATTCCGAAAATTTCCAAGCTCCATTAAAGACCTTGTGGAGGAGAAGAAATAGTTTACCTTGTCTTGAAGAATCTTTTATTTATTTTTCGATGTTATCCAATTTTTAACCACTACAACTTTAGCCGAATGACATAATGGGCAAAGTGGTTTGGAACACTGCCATTGAGATATCATTAACATCTGCATTTCTGCTTTTCCAATTTCATTATCTGTTTTTACATTTCATATCTCTTCCACTTTTTCTTCTGAGATTTTCCCCTGAATTCATTATTTTCCCCTATGTTTTCCAGTTCTTCTTCTTGTTCTGGTGTATTTTCCCCTTATTTCCCTAAGTTGTCTACTTTTCCACTTGTCTTTTTCTTCTATAATTTTTCATGTCTAAGACATTTTCGAGTTTTTCTTCGTAGTTGTCTTTTTTCCTAAATTCTCCATTTTCTACTCTGATCTTTTTCAGATCCAAATGGTTTTGAATACTACACTTACGCTTCAGAAACGATTTCTAACAAATTTGCTGGAGATTGTGACGATTACGCAATTGTGATGTCAGCTCTTCTTGCAGTCGATTTCTATCCACGAACCATAATCGGTTGTAACTCAGATTCATGTCATGCCTATCCTGAGGTTTATATCGGAACAGGTACTAAAGCTAAGAATTTGCTACAAGATCTTGCCAAAAGGCTTAGGACAACGATTAACTATCATATAGACACTGATGATAGATACTGGCTTAGTTTAGATTGGACTTCCTTCAAATCAAGTAGGGGGAAAACCATTGGTAGAACCTTTGATTTCGATTTATCCTGATGGTTCTTATAAAGTTTATAAGAGTTGACAGAATTTAATTATCCTTTTTAGTCAATTTAAAAAGACAAAATTGCCAAGTAGCAAAGTTAAATTCACTTCTTGAACCTTAAATGCAAAAAGACTCCAAGGTTCCTTAGGATTGCAAGATTAAGGGTCTCAGAGAAAAAGAAGGATCTTAGAAAAAACAAACAAAAATGAAAATAAGGAATGAGATCCACAAAATCTGTTCGTATGTGGATGTTTTCAGTTCTATTTCCTTGAAAAAGAGATTTCATTGCTTTTTTCAGTAATCTCAATCATATAATTGATTACTTCATCATAAGTTTTTAGATTGAAACGGTTTTTTAACGAATCGAGTTTTTGCAGAGTTGAACTTTTAACCGAAACTTTCCACCAACCTTTTAGCATATATTCATGTGCTCGTGGAATATTATAAAAGATTGGGTTTTACAACTTGGAAAGTTCCCTAAAAGTATCGTCATATTCTTTAACTACCTCTTTGAAGATTGCCTCATATTCAGGTCTAAGCTTTGGTTTTCTTTCACTTCTTCGATTTACTTTTCTTTTCATACTTTTTACTATGTTTTTTCAGCCATATAATTATTTCGTCAATAGACTTGCCCTTATCCGCAAGTTCGATTAGGAATCTTATAGCCTCTTCTCTTGATACTTCGAGTCGATAGTTCTTAGTCCTCAAAAGTGTAATTACGATATTAAAACCAGTCCTTTTGTTTCCATCGACGAATGGATGTCCTGAAACTATATCTCTTAGCAATATAGCACATTTCCAGAAAATTGATTTTCGAGGATGATCGTTTACCCATGAAACAGCAAAATCGAGTACACCATAATTCAAAATGCCTTTTTCTCCACCGTATTTCTTGATTAATTTGTCGTGAATGGCTATTACTTCCTCAACCGTTATAATTTTCTTTGCTTCTCTTTTAGCCATAGCTTCGTCCTCTTAAGATTTCGAATGGCTTAATTATCTCAAATTCATTAGTAATGTGATCTTATTCGTATTTTATGCTTTTTAACTTGGATTCAATTCCTTGAAATTCGAATCATTTGCGAAATTTTAAACCAGTCATGGTATCAGGATTTTAAAAAATTAAGTAGATTAAGTCAAAATAACAATTATCCAAGATTCTTTTGGGATTATTTTAAACCATTACAGATGTTCTGTCCTATCTCTTTATAAACAAAGAAAACAACAAAAAATCATGGAACGTTCAAAAACGTCTGTGGACGTCCACAAGAAAAAGGAAGAAAGGAGCAAGGAAAAGGCTCAGACAAGGGATTGGAAAAATATAAACAGAACGAAAAAAAGAATGACGATTTGGTTCAGCGATGAAGTCCACGATTGGCTCAAGAAAAACGTCTCCAATATCTCGTTTCTCATCGATCAGCTCGTAAAAAGCTTCAGAGACCAAGTTGAGCCTGCTTTCATTCTCGTTTCTCGAATAGAACCAGAAACAAAAATGCGCCGACCGGGATTTGAACCCGGGGCAGGGGCTCGGCAAGCCCCTGTGTTAGACCAGGCTACACCATCGGCGCTTTTGGTGCTTAGGATCTTTTGTTTAATATGTGTTTAATAAGGCTTTCGCTAATTCTCGATGATATCTTTTTCTCCTTTGGGACCCATTCGCTTTTAGCTTCGTTGAGACCACGTAATCTGAATCTTAGTCTACTGCTCAAGCCAACTTCTTTTTCTCAAGCACAACGATCCTCTCGATCGCAGTTTCCGGATAATTTCCCGTTTCGTCTTTTTCGAGAGACTTCACCATGTCCCAAATCGTTAGCAACGCTACAGAAACACCGTTAAGCGCTTCCATCTCAACTCCAGTTTTCGCAATTGCTTTAACTGTACAAACAACACGAATCCCATTCTCCAAAACTTTGAAATCGAAATCTATAGAAGTTATTGGGATCTGATGGCACATCGGAATAACTTCTGGCGTCTTTTTTACCGCCATAACCCCAGCGACGTTCGCAACCGCTATAACGTTTCCCTTTGCAACCTCATTTTTTAAAATTGCCTCAATAGTTCTCTTTTTCAGTCTTATGAAACCTTCTGCAACTGCAATTCTGAGAACTTCGCCTTTTTCTGATACATCGACCATTTTCGCCTTCTCCCCCTTTACATGCGTAAACTCCATGAACAGCAGAAGCTAAAAAAGTTAAAAAAAGTTATGTGGGCCTGAAATTTTACAAAAAGTTCGTTCTGAACCCATAGCTGCATTCGCACAACATGAAGCGGTATTTGCTCAACCCATCTCTCAAAAAACGCGAGAGTTCAAGCAGAGTTTGAAGGGAGATGATAAAATAAAAATACCGACAGCAAAGTTGACACATGGAAGCTTTGATAGTTGTGGATATGCAAAAAGACTTCTGCTACCGCAACGGCGCACTATACATTGAAAATGCTGAAGGGATATTCGAAGCAACAAAGAGAGTCATTGATAAGGCAAGGAAAAAAGGAATGAAGATCATTTTTACCCAAGACTGGCATAGAAGCGACGACGAGGAGTTCAAAATCTGGCCCAAACATTGCATCATGAACACATGGGGTGCCGAGATCGTTGACGAACTAAAGCCTAGAGAAGAAGACTACATTGTGAAGAAAAGAAGGTATTCCGCCTTCTTCGCCACAGATCTCGATCTCACGTTGAGGGAACTAAAAGTTGAGAAGGTTTTCATCTGCGGTGTCGCAACAAACATCTGCGTCCTCCACACCGCTGGAGATGCTGCGATTCGTGGCTATAAAGTTGCGATAATCGAGGACTGCACAAAAGCTCTCAGCGATTACGAGCAGAAGTACGCTATTAAGCACATGAAAAGCGTTTTCAACGCCGAGATCTTAAGCTCGAAGGACTTCTGAGTTTACAGCACAGATCGAAAAACGTTTATTCAAAGCACTTGGAGTTGTTAAGATGAGAAGAGTCGTTGCGACAGGGACTTTCGACATCATCCACCCGGGACATATAACTTTTCTCAAGGAAGCGAAAAAGCTGGGGGATGAGCTCGTAGTTATAGTTGCAAGAGAAAAGAACGTCAAGCACAAACCAAAGCCTGTTGTTCCAGAAGAACAAAGGAGAAGAGTTGTTGAAGCGATCAAGTTCGTGGACAAAGCAATTCTTGGCGACGAAAACGACATTTTCAAGCCAATAATGGAGCTGAAGCCAGATGTCATCGTTCTCGGTTACGATCAGCACTTCAGCGAGGAGTGGCTAAGAGAAGAACTTAAAAAACGCAACCTCAACTGCGAGGTTGTGAGGATAAACGTAAAGGAAGACTGCGGGCTTTGCAGCTCGCATAAGATTGTCGAGAAAATACTGGAGAAGTATGGGGTGAAATGATGCTTTTGATGATTCCTGGTCCCGTGCAAGTGCACGAAAGAATAATAAGGGCTATGTGCAGGCAGATGATTGGGCATCGATCTGCAGAGTTTGGGGAAATATTGCGATTTTGTGCTGATGTGATGAGAGAAGTTTTCGGAACAAAAGGCGATGTTTTCTTCATCTCAGGCTCCGGAACCGCTGGAGTCGAAGCTTCGATCGCATCTTTCAGCAAGTCTGCAAGATTTGTAACACTCGAAAATGGAAAATTCGGGGAGAGAGTCGGAGAAATTGCCGAACGCTACGCAGAAGTAGAGAGGTTGAGCTTCGAATGGGGCAAACCATTTGACCTTGAAAAGTTGAAAGAGGCGCTTGAAAAAGGTGCAAACGCGGTTGCATTTGTTCACAACGAGACCTCGACAGGAATGCTGAACCCAGCAGAAGAAATTGCGAAGATTGCAAAAAAGCACGGAGCTTTGACGATAATGGATGCAATAACTTCGGCTGGCGGAGATTACGTGAAGATGGATGAATGGGGAATTGATGTTGCAATTGTAGGCAGTCAAAAATGCCTTGGCGCTCCGCCGGGACTTGCAGTCGTTGCAGTCAGCGAGAAAGCATGGGATTTTTACAACCCTAAGTGCCCCTACTACTTAGATCTGAAAGCATACAAGAAGAAGTTTGCAGAACTTCAAACTCCCTACACTCCCGCAATTCCGCTCTTTTTCGCCCTCGAAGAGGCGCTGAAAATTATAAGAGAAGAGGGGCTTGAAAGAAGAATTGCGAGACACAGAAAACTGAGCAGAGCTGTGAGAGAATGGGCTTTAAATGCTGGGCTTAAGCTCTTTCCAGAACCAGACGGAAAGGCTGAGTACTCGAACACCGTTACAGCAATAAGGATCCCGAACGGGATAACCGAAAAGGAGCTGAGAGACGCGCTGAGGAAAGAATACGGAATCCTCGTAAGCGGGGGGCAAGATAGGGTTAAGGGAAAGATATTTAGAATTGGAACGATGGGCAACATAGGGAAACTTGAGGTCATTGCTACGCTCTCAGCAATTGAAGACGTTTTGATTCGAAAAGAGCTAATAAATTCAGCGATTGAAAAGGCTATGCGAGTTCTGGGGGATTGATTTGAAAGTTGGAATCGCAGACACAACTTTTTCTCGAATCGACATGGGGAAAATTGCGATAGATGAACTTAGAAAGATCTCAAGCTTGAAATACGAGCGTTACACAGTTCCAGGAATAAAGGATTTGCCAATCGCAGCGAAGAAGTTGCTTGAAAATGGTTGCGACATCGTAATAACCCTTGGTTGGGTTGGAAAAACGCAAAAAGATCTTGTAAGCTATCTTGCGATGAGCGTTGGGCTAATAACAGTTCAAATCCTGACTGGAAAGCACGTGATCGATGTAACGGTCCACGAAGACGAGGCTGAAAATGAGAGAGATCTCCTTGCGATTGCAGAGAACAGAGTCCGTGAGCATGTGAGGAACGCGGTAGACCTCCTCATGAATCCAAAGAGACTGCAGAAGCTCGCCGGCACAGGGCAAAGACAAGGTTATCCGGACGTGGGACCAATCCTCAGATGAGAATACTTCTCGTAACCGGAAAACTTGCAGAGAAAATCGTCAGAGAGAACGCAGTCAATGCAGAAGTTCACGTCTGCAACATCGACGTTGCAGCTTTCATCACCCCAAAGCACATTGAAAACTTGGACTTAAAAGGCTACGACCTCGTTTTAGTTCCCGGACTTACAAAGGACTGCAACTGGGAAGAGTTTGAAAGAAAAAAGGGCGTCAAGGTTCGCCTTGGTCCATTGCACGCCTCGGACATAAGAAGAGTTCTCAATTTTGCTGACAAAATTGATTTTTCGCACAAAATTCCGGCTTGTAGGCTTATCGAATCTATTAAGGCTGAAGAGGTTGTAAGGGAAGTCGAAAAACTCGAAAAGAGTGCGAAGTTCAAAATTCGTGATGTTGCGATTGGCGGAAAGAGCAGAATGAAAGTCGTTGCAGAGATAGTTAGACCAAATCCAAAGGATCTGCGAGAGAAAATAGCGTATTTTGCTGAGAATGCAGACATAATCGACATAGGAGTTCCGCTGGAATTCGATACAAACGAGCTGAGTAAAGTATTGAAGATAGCGGTCGACGAATCGAAGAAACCAATAAGCGTCGACACGTTCAGCAAAAAGGCGATAGAGATCGCATTAAAACATGGTGTCGACATGGTGATGAGTGTCTCGAGCTCAAACGCAGAAGTGCTGAATTTGATCGAAGATCAGGCGATCGTTGTTGCAGAGAGAAGTCTAGAAGCGCTTTTCAAAGTTCTTGAGCTTGCAAGAAAGAGAACCGAGAAAGTGATCGCCGATCCGATCTTAGACCCGCCTTTGAGTGTCGCAAATTCCATAAAGAGATACATAGAGTTCAGAAAAATCGATCCGGAAACTCCGCTTTTGTTCGGTGCTGGAAACGTGACCGAACTCAGCGATGCGGACAGCATTGGTATCAACGCTCTCCTCGCATTTATCGCAGAGGAGATCGGTTGCAATCTCCTTTTCACAACTGAAGCAAGTCCAAAGACTACAGGTAGCGTTAGAGAGCTTAGAATTGCTTCCTATCTTTCGAAGATGGCAAAACTTCGCAACTCTCCACCAAAGGATGCGGGAATCAGCCTTTTAGCGTTAAAGGAGAAGATCAGATACGAGACCACGAAAGAAGCTGAGAGTTTTTTGATTGCAAAGGAGAGCAAAGAGTTCCACAGAGATCCGAAGGGAGACTTCATAATCTTTATTGCAGACGGAAAAATATTCTGCAAACATGAAAAAGCTACGATTGCAGGTAAGAGGGCGAAGGAGATAATCGACACGATCCTCGAGCTTGGACTCGTTTCAAGGCTTGACCACGCAGCTTATCTTGGGAGAGAGCTCATGAAAGCTGAAATCGCTTTAAGGCTTGGGAAAAACTACGTGCAAGACCAAGACCTAAACTTCGGATTTTTGGCTTAAGCTGATCAAAAAGGTAAAAGCTTAAATAACGTGACTATTCACGAAATTCGTGACTAATGGAATATACATGAGCAGAAAGGAGATTCAAGAGATCCAGAGACGAAGACTAAGGTTTACACTCAAATACGTTGCACAGAACTGCGAGTTCTACAAAAAGAGGTTCGAAAACATAGACCTCGACAGGATAACTCCTGAAAGATTGCACAAGCTTCCCTTTACGACGAAGCAAGACCTTCGCAACGCCTATCCACTGAAGATGAGTTGTGTTCCGAAGGACAAAATAGTCCGCATCCAGATGAGCGGTGGGACCACTGGACAACCTGTGATTGTTCCTTACACGAGAAAAGATGTTTACCAATGGAGAGAAATGGTTCTAAGAGCTTTCCACATCGCCGAAATAACTTCTAGAGACGTGATTCAGATAACTCCTGCTTTCGGATTGTGGAACGGTGGCTTTGGATTCCATTTCGCAGCAGATGCCATAAATGCCTTCGTAATTCCCATTGGCTCAGGAAACACTCGGAATCAGATCCGCTTCATGGTTGATTTTGGCACTACAGTGCTTTGCGCAACCGCAAGCTATCCGCTCAGAATTGCAGAAGTCGCTGAAGAGCTCGGCTACAAGCCATCAGATTTACCGGTCGAGAAAATGCTACTCGGCGCAGAGCCGTGGAGTGATGAGATGAGAAAGAGAATCGAAGAGATCTTTGATGCGAAAACTTTCGACATTCCCGGACTCACGGAAATGGGTGGTGTTGGTAGTGTTGGATTTGAATGCCCAATGCGGAGGGGGCTCCACATGTGGGAAGACAACTACGTGATCGAAGTTGTCGATCCAAAAACTGGAGAAGTTCTTGATGAAGGGGAAGAAGGCGAAATAGTTTACACAGCGATAAACAGGGAGGCAATGCCTTTGATAAGGTATAGAAGTGGTGAAGTATCCGAGATTGTCGCAAAGGAGCGTTGCGAGTGCGGAATCGAGCACATAACTTTGAAGCGAATTCGTGGAAGAACGGACGATATGATAATTCATAGCGGAGCCAAGTTTTACCCAAGCGACGTCGAAAAAATCCTTGCGAGCTATGGGATAACGCAGTATAAGATCGAGGTCGGAAGCGGTATCCGAGTACTCTACGAAGGTGATGCAACGATTTTGCAAAAAATAGCAAAAGACATTCGAGAGTTCATCGGCATAAATGCAGAACTCGTTGCCTTGGCTAAAGGAGAACTTGAACGATTTGAAGGAAAAGCTAAAAGATTGGTGAGAGTATGATCGTCGAAACTGTTTATGGAATTTCGGTCGCCCTGATTTTCGTTGGATTTGTTTTGGCTTATAGAAAAGCAAGGAGATTGCTATGATTCTCGAGATTTTCGTAGGTTACCTCGTTTTGATGGTTCTAATAGGCCTATATGAGTATCGAAGAACTCGTAACATACCCGAGTTTTACATCGCAGGCAAAAAACTTGGAGCATTCGCTGTCAGTTTCTCCTTCTTCGCAACTTATTTTAGCACCGCAGCTTTTCTCGGCGGTGGTGGAACTGGATTTCTTTTGGGATTCCAGTGGAGTGCATTTCTGATCTTTTTCCACATTCTCTTCGCAATCCTTGCTTGGCTAATCATAGCTACACCGATGAAGAAACTCGCAGACGAACACGGAGTTCTGACCATTCCAGAGCTCTTTGGCAAAAAGTTTGGGAAAGAAACGCAGATGATCTGCGCACTCGTCATAATCTTTTTCTTCGAGTTCTACATGGTCTCGATTTACAAAGGGGCTGGTATTCTGCTTCAAACGATGCTTTCCCTTAGTTATATCGAAGCTCTTTTCTTAGTTGCGATCATAGTTACGATTTACACAGCAATTGGTGGCTTCAGAGCTGTTGTAACTACAGACATAATTCAAGGACTCATAATGCTTTTTGGAGCTATTTTACTCTTCTCCACTCTTCTATACTCTCTCGGAGGATTCGAAGCGATAAACAAGCTCTCGCAAGTAAAACCCGAGGTCTTTGAGTTTGGAAAAATGGGGCCCCCGCCTGTGATGAGCGCAGGGATGATAGTTCCCTTCGTGCTCAGCCTGACTTTCGCGATTAGCATCGCACAGCTTTCTGCACCACAGCTCGTGATCAGATTCATTGCTGCGAAAGATCAGAGAGTGATTGCATATGGGATGCTACTAACTCCGATAATCGTTGGAATTTTTGCTATCTGCGTTTTCAGCCTTGGTCCCCTAGGTTGGCTTGTGATCCCAAAGGAGATGATTCCGGAGTTTCTGAAAGACGTTGACAAAGTTGTTCCATACATGGCGATGAAAACTCTACCCATCGGTGTCAACGCTCTGCTTCTAACCGCGATCATAGCAGCTGCGATGTCCACGATAAACTCTCTTGTACACGTTTCCGCAACAGCACTGGTTCGTGACCTATTGCAAAATGCAAGAGAGATCCAAGAGTCCAAAGCTCTCGTTTTGACGAGATTCGCAGTTGTCGTTTTAGCATTGATACCAATAGCGTTCGCAATTAATCCACCAGGAATAATAGTTGAGATCGTCGGCATAAGTTTCTCTGCGATAACTTCTGCCTTCCTAATTCCACTGCTCGCCATGCTATACGCAGAGAAAGTTCGCAAAGTCGCTATAGCTGCTTCAATGCTCGTTGCGATCGCAGTTTGCGTGATCTGGCAACTCTACTTCTACAAGACTTTCTACACGTATCCCGTTGTTCCTGGGTTAGTGGCGTCAGCGATAACCTTTGCAATCTTCAACCTTAAAAAGCAACCTTAACTCTGTTTTTTTATCCCTCAGAAGTTCCACAAATTCTCTATCGATATCTTTCGCAGATTTGTTTGCATGAATCAGCAGAGTTCTTCCGCAAACAAAACCGCTTTTTCTTATCACAATATCTTTGCTGTGGGTGAAGCTCATCGTTGAAGAGCCGAAGCCATACAACGCAACCTTTAATCCATGATCGGGCAAGGTTATTTCTACTTCTGCCTTAGCTCCGTTTTTAAGTGCAATCTTCGCCTCTTCGGGAATTTCGGAAACGCTTTTATTTGCGTTTACCCCTATGATGCAATCTGCTCTCTTCGAGATCTCGTTGTCCTTCGTAACTTCAAGCGTAGTGCGATGTTTTGCGGAGATGTTTGGATGCCCAAAAGCGGAGATTTCAAAAATAATCATCAAAATAATAAAATAAAATTTTACTTCCTGTAAAGCGTAATCTCGATCGCAGAAACGTTTGCAGTTCCCTGCTCTCCTGTAACTTGCTCGGTTGAGATCTTTATGTCCTTAACGTCCACATCCGGCAAGAAGCGCTTTCTGACGATCTCTGC
>Ga0105163_1001862_pt1 | contig 10565 bp, 8 predicted proteins | sample JNZ110809AmetaG_FD_81531 | JGI IMG/M metagenome (GOLD analysis project Ga0105163, IMG submission 81531) | Hot spring microbial communities from Jinze hot spring, China to study Microbial Dark Matter (Phase II) - JNZ 110809A | ecosystem: Environmental > Aquatic > Thermal springs > Hot (42-90C) >... | reverse complement strand
CCAGAACACTCTAAACTGAGAAAGGAATTTTTAAAGCGATATTCCGATAGCGTTAATCTTGCAAAGGTAAGTTAAAAACCTAAAAATAAAAAATAAACAAAAAATGAGAGCCAAAATGAATGATGAAATCAAAGAAATCCTGACAAAGTATAAAACAATTGCAGTGGTGGGTATTTCAGATAAATCTGATAGAGATAGCTATATCGTTGGGGAGTATCTTTTGAGAAACGGTTATAAGATCATCCCTGTTAATCCAAACATAGATTCAGTTTTTGGTTTAAAAGCTTATCCAGACCTTTTAAGTGTGCCGGATGATGTTGATATTGTTGATATATTTAGAAGACCTGAATTTGTTGATGAGATAGTTGAGCAGGCAATCCAAAAGGGGGCAAAAGTTGTGTGGATGCAGCTTGGGGTTATAAATGAAAGAGCAGCAAAAAGGGCTCAAGATGCAGGTTTAAAAGTTATAATGAACAAGTGTATAAAGGTGGAGCATATGTATAGGTTTGGAAATTTTTAATAAACAGGTATTTTGATTATTTGTCCGGGTTTTAGACTTTTACCCTCAAGTTTGTTGAGTTCAACGATGTCTTCAATGCTTACATTGTATTTTTGGGCGATTTTTTCAATTGTTTCCCCAGCTCTGACACGGTGATTGATCGTTTTTTCTGGAACGATAATTATCTCTCCGTTTTGAAATATAACTCTTGAACCTTTGTACTTATACTCTGCAAGGTTCAATTCCTGAGGTTGAGCTTCAGCTGGTAAAGCGATTTGAAATTCACCATTTGGAAGCGATGATTTCAGAATCCACGGATTAAGATATTTTAAGGTCTTATAATTTGTTCCCTGCATTCTTGCCCAAAGAGCGAGATTTTGGATTGGACCTTTAACGGTAACATATTTGATATTTGGTGCCTTAAAAAGTTTTGTGGTATCAAGAATAAATCCGTATTTGCGAGCGTTTGAAATTAACTCTTTTATTGCAGCAACTCTAAATACAAATCTTGCCGTTTCCCTGTTGAGGTGAAGGTCAAAATAATTATCAACCCATTGAAATTGCATTGCATCTATTATTCGGGCATCTCCAGCGTTGTATGCAGCAAGGACAAGTGACCAGTTGTTAAATTTTTTATACAAATCCTGAAGGTATGAAAGAGCAGCTTCCGTTGCTTTTTGGATGTGAAGGCGCTCATCTATATAATCGTCAACCCTCAGACCGTATTTTCTCGCTGTTTCGGGCATAAGTTGCCAAATTCCAGCTGCTCCTTTACTTGAATATACGTTTTCAATAAGACGGCTTTCAGCAATTGCAAGATACTTCAAATCAGCAGGCAGTCCCCTTTCACTTATCTTGCTCTCAATGTAAGGCATATATTTCCCACATCTTTTGAGGTCAAGTATAAGTTGATTTTCATTAAATTCAATGTAAAATTCACGCTCAAATCTTTCTCTGACATCGGGAATCTCAAGTGGTATTCTTTCACCGCAGAGGAAAACGATATCAGGCGGATGAACAATTGAGAAATAGTTTATTGAAACATTTTCAGTCGGTTCTGGTCTATTTATCTCATTAAAGTTTTTTGTCGCTATAAATACAGCGAATATAAATGCACCAACAGAAAAAATGTGTAGAACTTTATTCATGGTGTTTTAAAAGAGTTAGTTTTAGAGAGTTTATCCGAGTTCGTGTTACGCTCAAAATCGTTATCTTAAAATTATTGATTATAAACTCTTCACCTTTTGATGGAATTCTACCGATATTATTTATCACAAAACCCGAGATCGTTTCATAATCTCCTTTAGGAATGTTGAGTTTATATTCCTCATTTAAATGATCAATTTCCGTAAGCCCATTCAGAATAAAAGTGTTGGCATCTATCTTTTGTATAAATTTTTTCCCGATATCAAATTCATCTTCAATTTCTCCAACCAGTTCCTCAATTACATCCTCAAGGGTTATCAACCCCGAAACGCCACCAAATTCATCAACCACGATTGCCATAGATATATTTTTTTCTTTGAAATCTCTTAAAAGTTCAATACAACGTTTTTTCTCTGGGACAAAATAAGGTTCTTTTAAAATCTCTTCAATACTTTTTGGGTTTTTAAATAAGTCTTTCACATAGATTATCCCGATTATATTGTCAATTGTTCTATCATAAACTGGCAGTCGTGAGTGTCCAGATTTTGAGAATGTTTCAATTATCTCTTTCATTTTCATGTTTTTTTCAACGCCTACTATTTCTGTTCTCGGTCTCATTACGGATTCAACCGCCAAGCTTTCAAGTTTGAAAACTTTTGAGAACGGTATATCAATTTTTAGGCTTTCTCTTGTTTCACTTTCTTTTAGAAGAATTTCAAAATCCTTTTTGCTGAAGAATTGTTCAATTGTTTCTGTTTTGATCTTCAAGGCTTTTGAAATTTTCTCCGACGCAACTTTTAGAAGCTTCACTACCGGTAAAAATATAAAGTAAATCAGTTTAAGAGGAAGTGATGCAAATAACACAAATCCATCTGCAGACTCCCTTCCAATTGTTTTTGGGATCAATTCTCCAAAAGTAAGGATTAAAAGTGTAAGAAAAATCAAAATTGAAAAGTCATTAAGATTTGTTATCGTTTTAAGAATGTAGGTCAAAATTGAACTAAGAGCTATGTTAGCAAAATTGTTTCCGATTAGAATGGTTATGAGAAATCTTTCGGGATTTTTGGCGAAATCATTTGCGATTTTAGCAGTTAAAGATGAGCGTGATTTTATTTCAAGTTTTATTTTGTTTGCAGTTATGAAAGCAATCTCGCTTGCAGAGAAAAAAGCTGATAAAATAAGTAAAATGGAGGCGAGGATAATTTCGGTTTGCATAGTTGGGAAGTTTTATTTTAAATAAAAAGGCACAGAGTTATAAAAACCCTGTGCCTTGAAAAATAAAAGAGAGATATTCAAAAGATTTTGACTTATTTCTTCAATTTAAATCTTATCGGAATCATCACACGAACTTTGACAGGTTTTCCACGCTGTTTCCCGGGTTTAAACTTAGCTTTCATGACCGCAGCAACAGCAGCTTCATCACATCCAGCGCCAATCCCCTTGACAACATCAGCCCTTACGACATTTCCATTTTCATCCACGAATGCCATAACATAAACCGTTCCTTCAACCCCAGCTCTTATAGCTATCTCAGGATATACAACATTTCTCTGGATTGATTCAAGTCCGCCAATTATCTCTGGCATCTCCTCAACTACCATAAAGAACTGCTCCTCAAACGGTATCTCTTCTTCTTTCTTGCTCAGCTCTTCTTTCGGTGGGGGTGGAGCAACCTCTTTTGTGATATCAAGCTCAGAACTTATATCAATGTTGATATCGCTCAAAGCTTCATCGCTTGGAGCTTCAATTGGGATTGGTGGTCTTGGTGGTGGCGGAGGTCTATTTTCCTGTCTGGTTTGTGGAATTTCCTCCGGTTTGATTATTTCCTGCTCCACAGTTAAAATTTTCTTCCCACGACCAACATCTTTCGGGAAAAATCTAAAAGCGACAATTGACACAACAAGCGCAATCACAAGTCCGAGTTCAATCCACTTCCGCCACCTTAATCTCAAATCAGCTTCGGGTTTTTTGATAACTGGCATTTTTAATTAACCTCCAAGATAATTTTTTATATCGCTGTTTTTAAGTTAAAAAATTTGAAATAAAATTTCAAGTTTGTTCAATGATAAAGTTGAACGCATTCTCTATAAAATTATAACACAAAATTTGCAAATTTGTTTCTCTTGACAAAAAATTAAAAACTTCTAACTTGACTTATTTTGTCAGGGATGTTTAAATTTATGAGCGAGTTTAAAACAAAATAGGAGTACATCTATGAACTATCCTTTCTGGGATGTTCCGCTAATCGGAGGTGGAATCTTAATTGGTGTTGTTGCAATTCTTCATGTCTTTGTTTCACATTTCGCAGTTGGTGGTGGGATCTATCTTGCTTTAACAGAAAGAAAAGCAATCAAAGAAAATGACCAAAAACTTATTGCTTATCTGAAAAAGCACTCAAAATTTTTCCTGCTTCTCACAGTGGTGCTTGGAGCTTTATCAGGGGTTGGAATCTGGTTCACAATTGGTCTTGTCCATCCATCTGCTACATCAACTTTAATTCACAGCTTTGTATTCGGGTGGGCAATTGAGTGGGTGTTTTTCATTGTTGAAATTTCCGCGATTTTAATTTACTATGCTACATGGGACAAACTTGACCCGAAAACACACAACATAATTGGCTGGATTTACTTTGCGGGTGCATACTTGAGCCTTGTAATTATTAACGGTATTTTGACATTTATGCTTACATCTGGAGGTTGGGTTGATATTCCGTTTACGGAACCTTCCAAAAAGTTCTGGGTCGGATTTTTCAATCCTTCATATTTCCCATCGCTTTTCATAAGAACGGGTGTTGCGCTTGCACTTGCGGGGTTATATTCTTTGATAACCGCAACTCGTTTAGAAGATGAAGAGTTGAGAATTAAAGTCGTTCAATATTCAGGCAAATGGCTCGTTCCTGCATTTATTCTTATTCCCGTGGCGGGGATTTGGTATATTTCAATTATTCCACCGCTCGCTCGTGAAATTTCAATGGGCGGTGCGCCAGCTGTTACTATTTTTGCCGGGTTAAGTGTTGTTTTTTCATTTATCATCGCTTTATTCTCATGGCTTGGTCCAATTAAAACCCCAAAACAAACATCGTTCGCATTTGCACTGGGCTTGCTTGTTATGGGATTTTTGGTTACTGCTGTGACCGAATGGGTGAGAGAAGCGGTCAGAAAACCGTATATAATTTACAACTACATGTATTCAAATTCCATCCTAAAAGCTCACGGTGATAAAATAAACGAGATGGGAATTTTAAACTTCGCCAAATGGATTACCATTAAGGAAATAAATGAAGAAAATATGCTCAAAGCGGGTGAAGAAATTTTCAGGGTTCAATGCCAGAGTTGCCATACAGTTGATGGTTATAATGGGATAAAGAAACTTGTCAATGGATGGAGCGAAAATTATATTGATTTTCAACTTCAACATCTTGAAATGCTTAAAGGTTTTATGCCACCATTTTACGGAACCGAACAGGAAAGGAAAGCACTTGCAAAATGGCTTTATAATTTAAATGAAGAAAAAACAAAATACGGGTTTAAAAAATGACACAGCAAATCATAATACCAGAACCTGACCCGATACCGTTGCCAGCACCATATTGGCTTTTAAAATTCTTGCTTATTCTTACATTCATACTTCATATAATCGCAATGAACTTTGCACTTGGTGGTGGTATAATCGCCGGAATAACTGATTTAATCGGGAGAAAAAAGAATAGTCAATTCCATCTCAATCTCGCCCGTTCTTTTTCAAAAATGCTTCCTATTACAACTGCTTTTACTATAACGCTTGGAATTGCACCGCTGTTGTTTATCCAAGTTCTTTATGGGCAGTACTTTTATACAGCATCTATTACTCTTGCATGGCCTTGGTTAAGTGTAATTTTGCTTCTGCTTATCGGATATTATGGGTATTACATTTATCAATTTAATTTTGAAAAACTTCAGGGGGTAAGAGCGTGGATAGTTCTTGGAAGCGCTGTTTTGTTCGCTTTGATTGGGCTTATCTATACAAACATCCTTGTTTTAATGTTAACCCCAGAAAAATGGGCACAAAAGTATTTCGCCAATCCTCATGGAACTAATTTTAATTTTGATGATCCGACCGTGATCCCAAGATATTTGCACTTTCTCGTTGCTTCGGTTTCAGTGGCTGGTTTGCTTGTGTTAATTTATGGACTTATTAAATTGAAAAGTGATGTAGACTTTGGAAGATGGGCTATTAAATATGGTGGGCTTTGGTTTGTAATTGGCACGGTCGTTCAATATGCAGTTGGAATATGGTTTTTGCTTGCTCTTAAGAAAGATTTGATGATGGTTTTTATGGGCGGTGATGGATTAGCAACGGCTATTTTTGGAATTTCTGTTCTGCTTTCGCTTGTTAGTTTAATTCTTATTTTACTTTCCTTCAACGCTCAAAACCCAAAACCACTTTCAATTTCTGGTTTAGCCTTGCTCTTTTTGACAATAGTGGGTATGTCAGTAATGCGTGATATTTTGAGGGATGCTTATTTAAAAGATTATTTCAAACCTGAGCAATTTGAAGTTCAACCTCAGATTTCAGTGCTTATCGTTTTTGGGATCGTCTTTATTGCTGGTTTGATCACGGTTGGATATATGCTGAACAAGGTTCTGAAGGCGAAGCCAGTCTCGGCTTAAAAAATTTGCCCCGAGGTTTAACCTCGGGGCTTTTTATTTTTAAAATGTTTTGTCAAACCCTAATACCCATCTCAACTTTAACTTTTTCTCTCCATTTATGGGATGGCTTACATAAACTGGGAAATCAACTCTTATCATATTCAGTCCGATTTCTGAAAATAAATTCGTCATTGATGAAAATTGTTCAAAGATTGTGCTTCTTACACCAAACCCAAGATCATACTTTATACCTTTTAAACTTGCCCTTTGATTTTGATCCCATATTTTTCCAGCATCAAAGAAAAGCGTCGTCTTGAATAAGTTTCCAATGATAGGCAAATTCCCCAAAAGTGGCAAAAGCGATGGTAGGTTAAGTTCAAAATTAACGGAATAAATTCTATCACCTGAAACATTTTGATCAATATATCCTCGCAGTCCAGCACCTCCAAACGGTTCAATATGTTTTCTTAAATCAGCAGGAAAGATTTTACTTCTATAAAGTGGTCTGTAAAATTGATCAATGGGTGATGAAGTTGCTATAAAAAACTTGGCTTGCTGTGGTATCGTTCCATTGCCATATCCGCCGAATAACCTCACAGAAAAACTGTATCCAAAAGGCAAGCGGAATGTTTGAATAATTTCTGAATAAACCTTTGAATAATTGAATTCGCTTAACACTGTTGATGATTCAAAGAAAAGTGAAAAATTCACACGCCATTTTTCGCCATAATTAAAGTAAGTATACCCAGCAATAATTCTTGTCAATCTTTTCTCATCCCATTTGTAAATCTGGTCTAAATACTTTCCGTCTGTTGATTTCAAGAGTTGAACTTTTAAATTTAAATCGTGGAAAGGTGGGATTGTCAAAGTTTTTCTAAATCGTTTTCTAAATCCAAAGCCTCCACCATATCTTCCTTCAATTTTGAAAATTTCAATTTCTGTGAATGTATTTTTGCTTATTTCAAAGGGGATTCTTCTGCTGTCGCTAAAATAGAAATCAATCTCGTTTGACCTCGTCCCGTAAAGAGCCCAGAATTTATGTGAAATGACATCATCAAGATATGATCCGTTAAGTTTTAAACCAAATTTAAAACCATCGGGGATGTTATACCAGATGGAGGGTCTCAATTTCAGCGAATATGCATCAATTGGAGCGATAAATTGAGATAGCGGGATGGTATTGTCAATTGAAATTTTAACTTTTGGGAACGGGTATGTATTGTTCAGGCGATTTATATCAGCAATTCTTAAGTCAGGGTTAATCTCGGCTGAAGTTGGTTTTGATGGAAGTTCAATATCAATTTCATTTTCCCATTCATCATTTAGCCAGATATCAACAGGGAGATTTACGCTCGTAATTTCTCCATTTTCCATTTTTATTGCTATGTCAAGGGGCATAACTGCTCTGCCTTTCCGAATAATTTTTATCGTTGTTTTGTAAATTTCTTTCCCATCTTTTTGAATCTTTTTTGACCTGATTGATTTGATCCCATAATCGCAGGTATAAGTTCTATGAAACCATTGGTCAAAAAACCATCTTAAGTCTTTTCCGCTTATTTCCATTGCGAGATTGTAGAAATCTTCAGGGTAGGGGTGTTTAAATTTCCATCGCTCATAATATTCTTTCATCAATTTTGAAAAAGTTGAATCGCCAAGCACATATTGAAGCATAAACATAACAGTTGCTGTCTTCGGATAGAATGCTGTAGTAGCTGGATAGTTTTCAAGCCAGTGATCCGCATGTGTGGCTATTGGCTCTTCATACCCCGTTATAGCAAGCATAAGATACTGACGTTGATTGTTTTCTCGTTCATCGGTTGAAAGCCCAGATGAACGAATATACCATTTCGTTGGATCAAGGAGATTATTTTTTCTTCCGTAGTATGCTTCAAACGCAAGGGTAGTTATAAATGTATTAAATCCTTCGTCCATAAATGCAAATTCAGTTTCATTGTTGCTTATCATCATCGGATACCACTGGTGACCGAGCTCATGAACTATAACTCCGAAAAGACCTCTGTATGGCGAATTTGTGATGTTATATCCGATGAAAACAATCCCCGGGTATTCCATTCCACCTCCAACGGCATAGCTTGACATGACAAAGGCATTTGGATATAGATATAAACCGAAATTTTCACTGAAAAATTTTATTGCATGTAAGCCAAATACAGCGGATGAATCTTTCCAATGCTTCGCATTATCTTTGAAATAAAGGGAATGAATCATCACTCCACCGTAGGGATGTTCTTCATTTTTCCAGAAGACGGCGTCCCAAATATATCTTTCGTAAGCGCTGAAAGCGAAATCACGCACATTTTTGGCGACAAATTTCCAAGTTATATAGTTTGTTTTGTCTTCATCTGTGATTTCTCTGTTTGAGAAATCAGCAATGCGATAAACTTTTTCAGGATTATTTCTTGCTTTCTCAAGGTTTTGGATCACAGAGTCAGGCAAAACTTCATCTGGATTTAAAAGCTCGCCGCTGTATGCAACGATGAAACTTTTTGGAATTTCAAGTTCAACTTCAAAATCTCCAAAGTCGTTGTGGAATTCACCAGTTCCAATATATTGATCCGTGTGCCACCCATATTTATCGTAAACTGCAATTTGTGGATACCATTGTGCGATGTCAAAACATCGGTTGCTAACACCTGTTCTCATCCCAGGTCCTGGGGGGACTTCTTCTTCCCATTCAATTTTAAAAGTAATTTTTTCACCTGATTTCAACCGTTGAGGCAGAGATGCTTCAAGGATTGTATCATCAATTTTGTATTCAATTGGGATTTCTTTAGAGTTTGAAATGATAGAGAAATTTTTAATCTCAACCCCCTTATATTTTCTGGCAAGTCGTGCGTACATTTTCCTTCTTTCTGCATATTTCCAGCCGTGGCTGTTCTGTTTGAAGATATTCCAGTATAGCCTGAAATAAACCCTGTCAATCTCGTTTGGGGAATTGTTTGTGTAGGTTAAAATCTCTGAACCAGTGATAAGATTTTTATCGGGATCAAGTCGGGCTTTGATTTTATAGTTGACATGCTGTTGCCAGTAGTTCTCAGGTTTTGATATAAGGCAGGAGGTCGTGAAAGTTAAAATCAGAAAAATTGAAATTGTTAACCTTTTCATTTTGATCTCCAAAATTTTGTTTTTGTTGATAAGACGGATTTTAAATTTGCGTGTTTCATTTTTAACTTGCTCAAAATATAATTTAGCTAAAGTTAAAAACAAAAATTGCGGTGAATAAACCTATCAGAACTTGACTTGAAGTGTTAAAATTATTAACTTAACTTCAAAAACTGTGGAGGGTAAAAATATGCCGGTTTATTTTCTTTTTGGTAAATATACGCAGGAGGGGATTAAAGGAATGTCTCCCGAAAGAACAGTTGAAGCGAACAAGTTAATTGAAAAATTTGGTGGAAAGGTAAAAGAAATTTACGCTCTGCTTGGCGAAATTGATCTTGTTATAATTGCTGAGTTTCCTGGTAATGCTGAAGTGATGAAAGCATCAATTGCTCTGACGAAACTCACAAATATATCGTTTAAAACCGCTCCAGCTGTTACAGTTGAAGAATTTGACAAAATGATCACTGAAATATAAAGATCAAGGTATCATAATTATTTATGCGATATTTTTTACAAATGAGCCTTCAAACAGTTATAGAAGGATAGAGATTGTCCTATTGGGCGATGATAGAAATTGACTCACCCCCTGACCCCCTCTCTAAAAATTTAGAGAGGGGAATTAAAAGGGGTGAGTTAAAAAATTTCCTCAACCTTTCCCCCTCTCTAAAAACTTAGAGAGGGAGAACTTAAACGGGAGTGAGTCAAAATTAATTCATCCCCTCTCTAAAAATTTAGAGAGGGGGAATTGAAAGAGGGTGAGTTAAAAAAGGATCGTCCTTAAGGGATCCTTCTAAGCCCCAAAGGGTTATCCTAAGGAGTACACAGGATCTTAGGAAGTCCATAGGACCTTTGGGGTTTAGCCTATCGTTAAGAAATTTTTTTAACAATTATAATAAGGGTAGAAAATAAATTAGACAAGGAGGCTGAGCTAAAATGAGGGGAATGATAGTAATACTTGCAATTATGATCTTTTTATCACTTTTTCAATTACTCCAATCGCAAGAGATAAGCTCATGTGATAGTTCGTTCGCTTGTGTAGATACAACCATGTTATCAAGCGGGGATATATCAAGTCCTGTTGAGGTTGATACAAGTGATAAGATAACAATGGGGAAAATTTTGCTTGGTGCAAGTGCGCTGATAGGGCTCCCATTAACGACAGGGTTTGT
>Ga0105163_1001856_pt1 | contig 10584 bp, 7 predicted proteins | sample JNZ110809AmetaG_FD_81531 | JGI IMG/M metagenome (GOLD analysis project Ga0105163, IMG submission 81531) | Hot spring microbial communities from Jinze hot spring, China to study Microbial Dark Matter (Phase II) - JNZ 110809A | ecosystem: Environmental > Aquatic > Thermal springs > Hot (42-90C) >... | reverse complement strand
GGTGGGAAGAGGGGTGTGGAGCTCCTGCGCAGGATCAAGGGGGAGTGTAAGAGCGTGGTACTGGGCCGCCCCCTTCCAGGGGAAGATTTCCGCGAACTCCTTTCGAAAGCGGACGGGATGGGTCTTCCCTCCCTCCTCCACCACTCCCTTTCCGAACTCAGAAACTTCGCGAAGGAAACCAGGGGGAAGGGAAAGATCTTCGCCTCCCATGTGGCCGAATTGCCCCAAAGGGCTGAGGAAGAAATTGAGAGGGCGCTGAAATTGGGGCTTTCCCTGGCCGTCCACCTCACCCATGCCTCACAGGAGGATCTCTCCTCCTTCAGGAAGAGGAGGATACCCGTGGTTTTCTGTCCCAGGTCCAACTCCCTCCTCTCCTCAGGAAGCCCCCCCATAGCCGCAGCCTTGGAGGAGGGAGTAAGCTTCATGCTCGGAACGGACAATGTTTGCGTTTGTCCACCCAACCTCTGGGAAGAACTCAAGTTCGCCTGGGCCTGCGTGAGGAGGGAAAATCCCAGGGCTGGAGGAGAGGAGGCGAGGATCCTCCTCAAAGCCGTCACCCTCGAACCCTCTAGGCTCTTCCACCTTCCCTGGGGACCCCTGGAGGAAGGGAGGGAAGCAACCTTTCTCCTCCTCTCCGCCACAGGGGAGCTGAGAAACCTCAAGGATCCCTATGCCGGCCTAGTCAACAGAACCCAGCCTGAAAACCTCATAGCCGTGTGGTATAGGGGAAAGGATATTTTAAGGAAAAGGAGGTAATTTTCTGAAGCGGGGGGAGATACCTGAAGGTAAAGGAAGTGATGACCGGAGATGTGAAGTACGCCGAGATTCCTGGAACGAGAGCGGAGGCCATCGAGCTCCTCAAGAAATTGGAGGTAAGTGCGATCCCAGTGGTGAACAGCAACACCAGGCAACTGGTGGGGATGGTAACCCTGAGGAAGCTTTTGGAACACCCGGAGGAGGACCAGCTCGCCATGCTGGTAGATAGGGATGTGCCGAGGGTTAGTCCTGAGGACGATTTGAGCGTGGCCGCTAGGCATATCCTCACCACGGGTAACAGGAGGCTGCCCGTGGTGGAGAACGGGGAGTTGGTGGGTGTGATAACCGTTAGGGATATCGTGTACCGTGCTCTGGCCAACATGAATTTGGAGAGACCGGCTTCGGATTTCATGCAACCGAGCGTGGCGGCCGTCTGGGAGGGTACTCCCCTGAGGGCGGCCGTGGAAATCATGAGCTTGGCGAGGGTCAGGGCCCTTCCAGTTATAAACGAGATGGGGGACCTGGTGGGGATCATCGACGATTCGGACATCATAAAGTTGGCGGAAGTGGAGACCACTTCCAAGATCAGCCAGCTGGCGGGTAAAAGCGAGGGGGATAGCTGGAGCTGGGATAGCGAAGCCAGGATCTACATTACCAAAACCGAGTTGAAGCTTCCCCCCATCCCGGTGAAGGAGGTAATGGTCAGGGATCTCATTTACATCACCAAGAAAACCTCCGTGAGCAAATGCGCCCAGCTCATGAAAGAACACAGGATTGAGCAGACCCCAGTTCTTTCCGCCGACAACAAGTTTTTGGGACTGGTGAGGGACATCGACCTGCTGGGTGCTCTCCTCTGACACGGGGTGAAGCCCTTGTCGTCAGGGGAAGAGCTGATGGAGCTTGCCAAGCGCAGGGGTTTTCTTTGGCCCTCCTTTGAGCTTTACGGGGGTATAAGCGGCTTTTATGATTTCGGCCCTTTGGGAACCATCCTGAAAAACAAAATCTTGGAAAAATGGAGGGAGCACTTCGTGAAGAAGGAGGGTGCCCTGGAGATCGACTCTCCCACCCTCACCCCCGAAGAGGTTTTCAGGGCCAGTGGACACGTAGAACATTTCGTTGACCTCATGAGTGAATGTAGGAAATGCGGTCAACCCTTCAAGGTTTCGGAATTGGTGAAGGAGAAAACCGGACTGGATGTGGAAGGGAAACCTGCTGGGGAGGTGGAGAGACTGTTGAGGGAGAAGGGAATTACCTGCCCCGAATGCGGTGGAGAGTTGGGGAGGGTTTTTGAATTCAACACCATGTTCAAGACCACCATAGGACCCGGAGGGAAAAAGGTGGGCTATCTGAGACCGGAAACCGCTCAGGGAATCTTCGTGGATTTCAGGAGGCTGTGGAGGCACGGTAGGGAAAGACTCCCCCTCCCCGTGGCGCAGATAGGGAAGGGATACAGGAACGAAATCTCCCCCAGACAGGGTGTAATAAGGCTAAGGGAATTCACGATGGCGGAACTGGAAGTCTTCTTCGATCCGAAGAATCCCTCCCATCCCTCCTTCGAAAGGGTTGCGGGGGAGAAGCTGAGGCTCTGGAGGGCAGAAGACCAGCTAAAGGGTGAGGAAAAAACGGTGGAAGTGAGTGCGAGGGAAGCCGTGCAGAAGGGGATGATCTGCAATGAACTCATGGCCTACTATCTCGTCCTCACCAAAAAGTTTCTCTTGGACCTGGGACTTCCCGAGGAGCGCCTGAGGTTCAGGGAACAGACTCCCGGTCAAAGGGCCCACTACTCCAAGGAAACCTGGGACGCGGAAGTGAAAACGGAAAGGTTCGGATGGGTGGAGGTGGCGGGGATAGCCTACAGGACGAATTACGATCTCTCCAGGCATGCCGAAGCCAGCGGGGAGGATCTCTCCGTGGTCCTCCAACCCGATCGGAGGAAGGAAATTTGCCATGTGGTGGAACCATCCTTCGGCATCGACCGGATTTTCTACTGCGTGCTAGAAACGGCCCATCTGCAGGGGAAAAAGGGACTCAAGTTCAAGAGGGAACTTTCCCCCATAGAAGTGGGCGTTTTTCCCCTCCTCAGGAGGGATGGTCTGCCCGAAAAGGCCAAAGAAATAGCCGAGCTGCTGAAGGAGAAGGGCTTCTGGGTGGAATACGATGAAGCGGGATCCATAGGGAGGAGATACGCCAGGGCGGATGAAGTGGGAACCCCCTACTGCGTCACCATCGACCACCTCACCCTCTCCGATAACACGGTTACCATAAGGGAGAGGGAAACCGCCAAGCAGATCAGGGTCCACCTCGATAAACTTCCTTCCGTTCTATCCTCCCTCATAAGGGGGGAACTGGAGTTCGAAAAAGCGGGTATTCCGTTAGAGAAAGAAGAGGAGGGGAAGGAGGAAGAAGAGGGAAAAGAGGGTTAGGAACATCACCGCCGCTCCATACAGATCCCTTTCACTCTTGTAGGTATGTGCCAGGAGCAGGTTGAAGGCCGCCGGGGGCATGATGGAGAGGAGGAGGGAAGGTTTGGGGGAGAGGTCATGGGTGAAACTGAGGTCCATCATCATCATGGCAAAGATGGTGATGGCCGGTGAAAAGAGGAATCTAGCAACCCCTATCAACAACAGCTCCTCCTTATACTTCGTGGGACTAACCAATTCCAGACAGTACCCCGCGAAAAGCAACATGAGAAGGAAGAAGGGTCCTGCCAAGTAATCGTCGAAGAAACCCCAAACTTCCTCCGGAAGGGTGGCACCCGCTCCCACGAAGACCATGGCGAAGAGAAGGGCCAGCAGGGGAGGAAAGCCTATGAAGTAATTCAGGGGGTGCTTTCCCCCATTCGAAAGGGAAGAGAGCATGTAAACTCCCATCACCAAGTTGAGAACCGCCACCGCCACCGCATAGAAACTGGCGGGCAGGAGGTATTCGGTCCCCAAAAGGGCATAGACCAAAGGAAGGCCCAGATGTCCCACGTTCATGAAAGATGAGTTCAGGACCACCCCCACTGTCCTTTCCCTCCCAAACCCAGCAAGGAAACTTATTCCGGTGGAGAAAAGGAAGCACCCCCCTACCGCCAAGAGGGCCATCGCCATCGCCGCCAGTCCCCCCATGAGTTCGGAAAGGGAGTACCTGGCCACGGAAACCAAAACCGTGAGGGGGAGGATTACGCACATGATCATGTTTTCCAACTGGTTGAAGAGAGGAATCGTGAAGGGTCTCAACCTTTTCACCCTTTTGAGAAAGGACCCCGTCAGCAGGGGGAAGAGCACGTACAGAACGGTTCTTATGTAGCCCGACACAACTCCATTTCTTTTGGTTTCATAAAAAGTTCGGATAAAACGACAAGAGTCGAACTTCCCAAACCTTATTTCCTTCGAGGGGGAAAAAAGAAAGATGGCCAACCGAAGACCCTCCATGGACGAATATTTCTTGGAGCTGGCGAGGGTAGTGGGTCTCAGATCCACCTGTCTGAGGAGGAAATTCGGGGCCGTGATAGTGAAGGATGGGGTGGTGCTGAGCTCCGGTTACAACGGTGCTGCCAGAAAGGTTAGGGACTGTCTGGAAGTGGGTCTCTGTCTCAAGGATGTGGTGGGGGCTCCCCACGGTGAAGGATACGATGTCTGCCCCGCCGTGCATGCCGAAGCCAACGCCATCGTCAACGCCGCCAGATCCGGAGTGAGCATCCTGGGAGGAACCATGTATCTCTATGGGCAGGATGCCCAAGGAAAGGTGGTCGAGGGAAAACCCTGTACCTTCTGCAGGAGGCTTCTGATAAACTCCGGCATAGAAAAAATCGTGTTCAAAAAGGAAGACGGTACGTTGGGGTGCTACGATGTCAAGGAATGGGTAAGGGACGAATCCTTAGACCATCAGAGAAAGATCCAGCAGTACACCGGAAAGGGATGACTTAAACGCACTTACTTTCTTCCGGATACTTGGAATAGACGTATTCCAGCAATTCCTTGAGTCCCATCTCGTTGAACTTTTTCAGCTCCTCCATCTTTTTCCTGATTTCCTCCGGAAGACCGTTGAAGAGTTCGCTGGCCATCTTCTCTCCTTCAGGGGTCAGCGAACAAAATACGGGTTCCAGCAATTCCCTCTCAACCCTTACCAGACCAGCCCTTTCCAACTCCAGCACATCGTCCGGTATCTCCTCCGAATAAGGGCCCCTGAGGTAGGGGAGGAAGCGATAGGGGAGGGAATCCACCCCAAGTTCCCTTTTCAGGAGGAAGAGGAGCTTCTGAAGCCTTACGCTTCCTTCGACCGCTCCCCCCAACGAGTGGAGGAGGGCCAGGATCCATTTTCCCCTCTCCATCACCTCCCCCCTCTCCCTCTTTCCGGGCTTGGAAACCGCCGAAACTTCCAGCTTGAGGATGGCCGCCACCCTCCTTCCCTCGGGCGTGAGCTCCAGTATCCTGCGGAAGGGCCACTCCTTCATCTCCCTCTCCCTCACCAAACCCTCCCTTATGAGCTCCTTCAGGCGCATCTCTATCGTTAGAGCGCTGCCCTTAACCTCTGCCTGCAGTTCCCTGACGTGCTTGGGCCCTTTGAGCAGACTGAGGAGGATTTCCGGGGCCTTGCTTCTCCTCAATCTGTACATCCAAAAGTGTTACATTCGATGTAACGTTTATACCTTTTCCAAGACTACTTTCGACCCTGCCATATTCTACGGGTCAAGCATAACCTTTTTAAAAAGTGTTACGTGTTTTAAAAACGATAACGCGAGGTTCGGTGGGGGTTTTGATGGAAGAAGCCATGAAAATCCCCCCCGGGGAACTTCCCTGGGGAGGTCTTCAAAGGCTCTCCCTATTGGACTATCCTGGGAGGGTAGCCTCCATTCTCTTCGTGAAGGGGTGCAATTTTCGATGCCCCTTCTGTTACAATCCACAGCTGGTGAGGGGGGAGGGAAGGGAAATACCCACCCAAGAGATCCTGGACTACCTGAAGAGGAGGAAGGGATGGATAGATGGAGTGGTCATCACCGGAGGAGAACCCACCCTCTACCCTGGACTGGTGGAATTCCTGAGGGAACTGAAGGATGAAGGGCTCGAGGTGAAGCTCGACACCAACGGCTCCAGGCCCGATCTTCTCCGGGAGCTTCTGGAGGAAGGTTTGGTGGACTATGTGGCCATGGACATAAAGGCTCCCCTCAGGGAAGAGAGCTACAGCAGGGTGGCTGGCGTTCCCCTTCACCCAAGGGAAATCAGGGAAAGCCTTGACCTCCTCCTCTCCTCACGGATAGATTACGAGCTCAGGACTACCGTGGTTCCCACCCTGCTCGGGGAAGGGGAAATACTGGAAATAGCGGGGGAAATAAAGGGTGCCAAGAGGTATTGCCTCCAGCAGTTCAGGCGCACTCCCTTCCATCTGGATGAGCGTTTTTCCCGAGTTCCCCCTTACCCGAGGGAATTCTTGGAAAGGATAAGGGAAAAGATCTCCGGGTACTTCGGTGAGTGCCTGGTGAGAGGATGAGCCCGATCAGAACGGTGAAGAAGAGGGATGGATCGGTACAGGACTTCGATCCGAAGAGGATAGGGGAGGCGATAAGGAAGGCGGCGGAAGCGCAGGGATGGCTGGAGTTCGAGGGGGAGGCGAGGAGGCTTCAGGAAATCGTGGTCAGGAGGCTGGAGGAGAAGGGGTACGGGGAGGAGAGGATCCCCTCGGTGGAGGAGATCCAGGACGAGGTGGAGGGGGTGCTGAGGGAGGAGGGATACGGGACGCTGGCGGAGAGGTACCACGAGTACAGGAGGAGGCACGACGAGCTCAGGAAGAGCAGGAGCACCCTTTTCGACGTGGGGAAGATGGTGGAGGAGTTCATAGGGGAGAGGGACTGGAGGGTGAGGGAGAACGCCAACCTAAGGCCTTCCATTTCCTCGATGATGTTCAACTCCGCCGGCGCAATCAACGCCAGGTACCTCCTGGACAAGGTCTATCCTCCTGAGGTATCCGATGCCCACATCGACGGAGATCTCCATCTCCACGATCTGTATCAGGGAGTGTGCGGGTACTGTTTCTCCGAGGACACGAGGGTGCTGACGAGGGAGGGATTCAAGTACTTCTGGGAGGTCACGCCCGAGGACGAAATAGCGACGCTCAACCTCCGCACCGGCGAGCTGGAGTACCAGAAACCCCTGGCGAAGCAGGAATTCTATTTCGACGGTTACCTCTACCACTGGCAGAACAAAGCCGTGGACCTTCTGGTGACCCCCGAACACAGGATGCTCGTCAGGATGGCGCTCGTCAAGAAACGCGCAAAGCCCGACGGGGAGAGGCTCAGGAAGTACAGGAAGGTTTTCATGCTGAGGGATGGGGGTCTGAGTCTGAGGGAGGTCTCCGGCAGGGTTGGGATTCCGCTCGGAACCATCCAGGAATGGATCTATCACGGGAGGAAGCCGGTTTACCGGGAACACAAGCTCAAGGTGGAACCGCAGGTCCTCATCAACGGTTGGAGGATCCTGACCGCCAAACAACTCAGCGACCACTACTCCCTGTACGAGTTCAGGAAAGGAGGGGTGAGGTGGAGGGGCAAGCAAAGGGACTCTTTCGACTTTCCGTCGGTGAAGGCTTGGTGCGGGGAATGCGGGAGGAGGGTATCCCCGGATACCCTGAACTGTCCGAGGTGCGGCTCCTCCTCCTTCACCAGGAAAGAGGAGGTGAAACGCGTTCCGGCGGAGGTCTTCGTCAGGTTCATGGGGTGGTACCTTGCGGAAGGCAATGTTTGTATATCGAAAAGAGGGTATAGGATAGCCATTTCACAACTCAACAGGAGGAAGCAGAAGAGGATAGCATCCATAATGCGCGAGATGGGACTGAACCCATGCATTACCAGGTTCCATGTGTCCTCCCATGCAAGCTGGCTCTACGAGTACCTGAAGAGGCTGGGCGGGTCAAAGGAGAAGTTCATTCCGCAGGAGATCAAGGAACTTCCCCCGAACCTGCTGAGACCCTTCCTCTCCGAACTCTTCGCCGGGAACGGCGTGAAGAGAAAAGGTAAGCTGATACGATATTACACGGCGTCCAGGAAACTGGCGGAGGATGTGGTGGAGTGCCTGATAAAGGTGGGGAAATGCGGGACGATAAGGGAAGAGAAGGGCCGCTATGAAGTGACGGTGATCCACAGACAACTCACTCCAGAATTTGAAGGCAAGCCCAAGCTGGTCCGCTACCGGGGGAAGGTCTACGACCTAACCGTTCCCAACGGGACCCTCCTGGTGGAGAGGAAAGGGAAGGTGGTGTGGTCGGGGAACTGCGCGGGCCATTCGATGGAGGATATCCTGACGAAGGGGCTGGTGAGCGTGGGGAACAATCCCCATTCCCATCCCCCGAAGCACCTGGACGTGGCCCTGATGCAGGTCGTGAACTACATAGGGGTGATGACGCAGGAGTGGGCGGGGGCGCAGGCCTTCTCCTGGATAGACGTTTACCTTGCCCCCTTCATCAGGGAGGATGGTCTGAGCGACAGGCAGCTCAAACAGCTCCTCCAGATGTTCGTGTATAACCTGAACGTGACCTCCAGGTGGGGAGGGCAGTGCGTCTCCGAGGACACGGAGGTGTTGACCGAGGAGGGATGGAAGAGGTACGACGAGCTGAGCATGGAAGACAGAATAGCAACTCTTAATCCGGAAAAAAGAAGGATAGAATTCCTCAAGCCAGAAGGCATCCACGTCTACGATTACGAGGGGGAGCTGATCCTCCTCAAAAACAGGGTTACCGAGCAGCTCGTCACACCCAATCACAGAATACTCAGGAAAAAGTTCAATTCTGAGACCCTCGAATTCACCGAAGCGGAGAAACTCTTAGCCTTTGATTCTTCCCCCATCCTGCCCATAGCAGGGGAAAATGAGGGAAAGAAAGAGGTGGACGAAAATCTGCTCAGACTTTGTGCCTGGGTCATTGCGGAGGGGACTTTCTCGGATGGTAGGGGGAGGATAGCCATCTATCAGTCAGAGAAACATGTCGAAAACTGCGAAAGGATAAGGGAGTGTCTTAGAGCCCTGGGGCTCGAGTGGAATGAACAAAAAAGAAAAACCGGATGGTCGAAAGCTCCTTGCATAAGATTTAGGCTGAAGGACAGGAGCTCTCGGTGGCTCAAACGGTTCCTACCCAGAAAGGAAATTCCTAGATGGATGTTCGACCTCCCGGCAAAGCAGATACGCCTCTTCCTCGAAGAGTACGCGAGGGCGGATGGTCACGTAGACAAGAACGGCAGGATCAGACTTTGTACCAACGACGAAAAGTTGCTTGACGGCTTACAAGCCCTGGCTGTTCTGGCGGGTTTTGGCTGTACAGCGAAGCGCAACACCGGAGGAACAGCATGGAACGTGAACCTGGTGAGAAATTCCTTCACTCGCATAACCAAGATAGAGAAGGTGAAGTACAGGGGAAAGGTCTGGTGCCCCACCACGAAGAATGGGACCTTCGTGGCCAGGAGGAACAAAAAGGTGTTCATAACCGGGAACAGCCCCTTCAGCAATGTAACGCTGGCCTGCGGGGTTCCCGAGCCCCTGAGGGGAAAGCCGGCAGTGATAGGGGGAAGGCCGCTGGACAAAACCTATGAGGAGTATGAAGAGGAGATAGAGAGGTTCGATAGGGCCTTCCTGGAAGTCCTCCTGGAGGGGGACGCGATGGGCAAGCCTTTCACCTTCCCCATCCCGACCTTTGCCATCACAAAGGACTTCCCCTGGGAGGACGGGTTCAGCTCCCTCCTTTTCAAGGTGGCGGCGAAGTACGGCCTCCCCTACTTCCAGAACTTCGTGAGGAGCGACCTGAGCCCCTGGCAGGTGTACTCGATGTGCTGTCGGTTAAGTCTGGACCTGAGGGAGCTCCAGAGGAACGTCACGGGAGGACTCTTCGGGTCCAGTCCGAAGACGGGATCCGTGGGGGTGGTGACCATCAACCTCTCCAGGGCGGGATACCTGGCGAAGGGGAGCGAGGACGAGCTCTTCAGGAGGCTGAAGTACCTGTGCATCCTGGCGGGGAGGGCGCTGGAGCACAAGAGAAAAATCGTGGAGAAGAACATTCAGACCGGTCTCCTCCCCTACACAAAGGAGTACTTCGGGGATCTGAAGAGGCACTTCTCGACGATAGGGGTAGTGGGGGGGCACGAGATGTGCCTGAACATGGGGATAGAAGGGGGGATCATGAGCGAAGAGGGGAGGGAGCTGTGCAGGAGGGTGCTGGAGTTCCTGAGGGAGGAGTGCAGGAGGCTCCAAGAGGAGACGGGACACCTCTACAACCTCGAGGCCACGCCGGCGGAGGGGGTCAGTTACAGGCTGGCGAGGCTGGACAGGAGGAAGTTCGGGAAGGCCATAGCGACCTCGGGGGAGAGGGAGCCCTTCTACACCAACTCCACCCAGCTTCCCGTGGATGCCGATTTCGACTTGGTGGAGGCACTGGAACACCAGGAACCCCTTCAGACCCTCTACACCGGAGGGACGGTCTTCCACATTTACCTGGGGGAGAGCTTGGAGGATGGGAGCAGCTCCAAGAACTTAATGAGGAAGATCACCTCCATGACCAGACTCCCCTACTTCACCTTCACCCCCACTTACTCCATCTGTGGAGACCACGGATACCTGAGGGGAGAACATCCCTCCTGTCCCATCTGCGGAAGGGAGACGGATGTTTATTCAAGGGTGGTGGGGTACTATCGGCCGGTCAAGAACTGGAACGCTGGAAAGCAGGAGGAATTCAGGCTGAGGAAGAAGTACGACCATAGCCCCCGCACTGACCTCCGAGGGGGTTGAAGGCGGGAGTAGCATCCCCCTGCGAGGGGGTAAGGCTACTCCCGCCTTCAACCCCCTCGGAGGTCAGTGGGGGGGCTATGGT